>Ga0209589_1002389_pt1 | contig 32489 bp, 10 predicted proteins | sample CowpeawhiteBW_FD_187525 | JGI IMG/M metagenome (GOLD analysis project Ga0209589, IMG submission 187525) | Root nodule microbial communities of legume samples collected from California USA - Cow pea white BW (SPAdes) (version 2) | ecosystem: Host-associated > Plants > Roots > Nodule | place: USA...
GTGAGCTCTCCTTCCTAGAAGTGAACTCACCTTTGCCTTATCTTGCTTGCAAGTGGCGGCACCATCACTCATCTCTAGGGCTTGGTTGGCTTAGATCCCCCCCTATGAGTGGCGTGCTTCTTCCATTCTTCATCTTCTATGCTTTCCATTTTTATTGTTTCTTCTTTCATTTTGCTCTTTAAGTGTTGTTATTGCCGTGTGTGTTTAAGCTTGAATCCAACTCTCTTCTTCCTTTCATGAGCTTGAGAAATGAACCTTCACATCTAGATAGCATGCTATCTTAATGTCCAGTGGGAATTTTCAAAAAGCTTTCTTAAACAACTTCACCATATTCATAACTCTAAAAGGAAACAAGATAATCCTTCATCACCAGATGAAGTTTTGTAAATAGGTGGTAGTAGTTCAGGTTGATTACTTTTTGGCCAAAGTTGTTGTCCATTGATTGGGGTAATTTGAGGGCCATAACAAGCCTGATAGGCATCTCTTTTGTAATATGCATGAACATAAGCCTTAGGGTTTTCTACCTTGTAGTTAATTGCTACCACAACATGCCTACAAGGTATACCTACTAAATCCCAAAAATAACAACTACAACTATGGTTACTTAAATCAACAACAAACTTTTCCATGGTGAACCCGTGCGTCACTTCAAACTTAGAATCCGCTGCCTATACAGGAAGCCAATTCCCACTTTTTTCTATTTCTCTGTCTAGCCTTTTATGTGGCTTAGGCATAACAGTGCCTAAATATGCATTTAATTTCTCTCTAAGGGTTGCAAATCTACTCATTATATATGATCTAATCCATTCCATCATATTAATGATAGGTTTATCCCTAGCCAGTAAAATAGTACTATTAAATGACTCAGACAGATTATTCATCAAGACATCACATCTTGGATAAATTTTGAATGAATGTTTACACCAAGACTCCTTAGGAATGGCAACTAACCAATTAAAAGCTTTAGGATTTATGTTTCTCAACTCACCCATCACTACACCACCACCAATTTTTTTTCTTGAAATTACTATATAAGTGCCTCAAACAGAAATAATGCTCCACTCCATTCAAGATTTCATCAAATACAGACATTAGTCACTACAAAAATGTAGTTTTGTATAAGAATTTAATGTCAAATAAATAATTTTTTTTACATTCCAGTTTATCTATTTACTTTACCTTTTATTGATCTGAAATGAAAACCCATCTATGATTTCCAATGTCCCCAATATCTTCTAACAGCAATGTCAAAAACCACTTCCAGGTTTATTTGCATTCGTTTTCTACTATTGCAAAAGCTAACGGATAGTATTGGTCATTGGGGTCATACCCACTGCAACCAACAATTGACCACCATATGTTATATTCAAGTGGCAACCATCGACACCTATAAAGGGCCTACATCCAGCCAAAAACCCCTGCTTACATCCATTTAAACGTATGTAAAAATAGCCAAACCTAGGTGGCAGACTAGGTTGGGGTTGATTTATCTTAATCTTGAAAGTTTTAGCATTCACTCTTAGTAATCCAGCCACATAGTCATATAAACGACCATATTGTCGTTATCCATCCCCCACCAAACAGTCCATTGCAATTTATCTTGCTTTCCCAGCCCTCCACGGTGTTATGCCTACATTATATGTCTTCTTCACTTCGTCAATTATTTGATCCACTGTCATAACACCAACATTCATAAATCTGTCTATAAGGACCTGAACAATCCAGTCCTTGTTAGCATTTTTGTTCCCAAAAACCCTTCCACATTTATGACGCCCAACAAGTGTCTTAACCCTAAAGGTTTGCCTCCCTCTAACCCTGCTCACCATGATTCAAAAACCACATTTTTTTCTTACAAACAACCCTCACTCTCTTCTGATCATTTTTAACAAATTTGACTTCTTTTCCATTTAGAACACTATGCTCCATTAAAGCTTGTTTAAAATCCTTCAAAGATCCAAACTTCATTCCCAATTTAAATTTGAATTCCTTATTCATATCTTCAGGTCTAAACTTACAGAATTTGGGACCAACTGTAACAGCACCCTCATCACTATCAACATCAGAATCTAAGTCATCAGTATTGTAGTCCTCATTAATGTCATGCACTCCAAGTTCTTCATTTGTCACAAATGACCTTTCACCAATATCTCTTTTACTACTTACTCTGCTTGAATTTCGTTTGAATAATTTCCACCTATCCAAAACAGGGCCAATGTTCCTAACAGGTGGATCAATGCCCATCCTAAATCTATCATCATCATCTGCCACCCTCTCTTCTTCACTATCATCTAGTTTATCTCCAGCTAAACCTTCTTCCTCTTCACAATTAACATCTTCAACCACTACTTCTGTAAGACCCGAGAAATTTAAATAATTAAATAAATAATTATTTAATAAATGCGGGAAGTAGAAACCTTTATGACATTTAATGTTAATTGTTGTGACGTGAAAAAGTACTAGTTCAAGTGGTTGAGAGTACTTAGTTGTGTTGAGAGGATTTGAGTTTGAGTCCTATGTATGTCAATTGTGCGATATTTTTTTATGTGCATTATTTTAAAGTTATGCTTGGATGTGAGTAGTGATAATGTAATCCTAAAATTATAAGAATTACCACAAAACAGGTATTGGTTGAATTGGTTGTGCACTTGACTTGGTAATTGATGAGTTGTGGGTTCAAACCTTGATGAGAACAAAACTAACCTATCTTTTTGCCAATTTTTAATTTTTGACTTGAATATGAAAGGGTAGAGACAAACCCTAGCTACAAGGAGGGCAGCCTAGTGGGCTGAAAAGGCAGCCACTAATGGTCCTTGAATGACCATTAACACCAAGACATTAAGCCATTAAGGATAATTTTAATTATTTTCGTTTTGGGGTAATGAATGGTGATTAATAGAATAGAAAATTAGGAGACAAGGGAGTTTTGAGGGGAGATTGGTACTTCATTTTCGTGTGAACAGTAGGAGGGGTTTTTCCAGAGGTTTAGAGCCATTGTTGGAGTGAAAGAAAAAGGCTAAGAGGGTTTTGGGTTCAAGGACACACACCAAACTCGAATTTTAGCAAAGGAATCCAGGTAAGAAGAGTTATTTCGTGTTTTATGTTATGCGTATGATTAAGATCTTGCTCTTATGATTTTATGCTTGCGTGCCACGAATTTTCGTACTTTATGTGATGGGATTAGAGGTTTGTTGTTTTTTATGTTGTTTGAAAAGCCTCTCATCCTTTGGATGAATATGATGGGGGTTTTGTGTTGTATGGTTGTTCATGGTTCCATCTCAAATTTTGGGGGGTCCAATTGGGTTTAAAACATGTCTGTGAGAATGGCTCGTTGTAATAGATTGATTGGTAATGTCTGAATTGTGGTATTGGCATTGTTTTCTGGTGTTTGCGTGCTGAACAGGGAAGACATATGTTATTCTCGCTTAAGCGAGCAAGTCTCGCCTAGGCGAAAGTAGCAGAGACTCGACCATGGTTCTGCTCGAGCATCTCGCTCAAGCGGAGAGCCCTGGTTTTGGGCGACAGATTATCTCGCTCAGGTGAGAGTTACTCGCCTAAGCGAGAAATCATGGGAATTTGTGTGTTTCTGCATGAATCGCCACCCAGGTGAGGGACTTTGGTTCTAGGCGAAGAGCGATCTCACCTAAGCGAGAAGGCCTCGCCTAAGCGAGAATTCGCATTGTGCTACTATAACACACTCGTTCAGGCGAGAAAGCCTAGCTTAAGCGAGGCAGGCCTGGTCGCTTGGGTGAAGGCTTCTAGCCTAATCGAGATTAGTGCAGTTTTGTGTGGTTGTTTGTACACAATGATGCGAACTTGGACCAGGAGATGTTGTGCCATGAGCGGGTAGGTTCATGGATGGTGGTGAAAACGTGATGATATGAGCGGGGAGATTCATATCCAGTTACTCTTGTGTGGGGATATGAGTGAGGTAGGTTCATATGTTCCGTGCTCACACTTGAGAGATGTTGTGTGCGTGGAGGTGCGTAGCTGGTGGATCACGTGTGTTGGACTACGGGCGGGTAGGTCCGTAGAGCAGGACTACGAGTGGGGATGTTCGTAGAGGCAGGACCACGAGCGGACAGGTTCATGTGACCATCATAAATCCTGATATGGCTAACTGTTTGTGTGAATTGAAGGTTGAAAAGCTTGGGGATATTAAAGTCTTGGCTAAGAACTAACTAGAATTAAACAGTTGGGTGTATTGTTAATTTTATTAACTTGTTCTATTATTTTTCTTTGAGCTCACCTTTTCTGTTTGTGTTTGGCGATGATCGTGTGATTCGTTATACGGGAGAAGGGGCTCTTGAGATAGGGATTTTTATGATGTTATTTCATTATGTTGGATTTTAAAAACTTGTAAAAAGATTATTATTTAGTTATGTTTAAATTATAGCGTCTTGAAAAATAATTTGAATTTTCCCGCGTTTGGGAATAATATAATTATGTCGATTGATTTTTTATATTTTATTTATTTATTTTAATTAAGTAAATTCCCAATAGGGATGTTACAACTTCCTCTTCTCGTACCACATTCTCTTCAGCCACTTCTTCCTCTTCTAGAACCACATTCTCTTTAGCCACTTCTTCCTCTTCTAGAACCACATTCTCTTCAGCCACTACTTCCTCTTCTCGTACCACATTCTCTTCAACCACTACTTCCTTTTCTCTTACCATATTCTCTTCAGCCACTATCTCCTCTACTCCACCATCATAAATAAAGTGAACGACTTCAAGTTGACTAGGTACATGCTGAACATATAAATCAACCTCTTCGTTAGTCTCCTCTACAAAGTTAGTTAATGCCATTGCTTCCTTGTCATCATTCAGCATTCGTAGATTGTTTATTAGCTTTTATTTTGAACCCTTCCACCACAGTTTAACATCACCCTCGTATTTAAACTCTTTGACGATGCCCAATGCTTCAAATAGGACCAAAAATTTGGGTCAATCCCTTTAACTACATGAATTTCACCCCAAACGTATTTTAGGCCCTTATTCCTTTTGAACCTACCCATATGATGAAAAGCAACTACAAACCCCATTTTCAGCCCTACATTTTCAATCAACACACAAACTAAAGAAATCGAACCATACACGAACCAAAAAAAGCAACCAAACCAAACCAAACCAAACAATCAAGAAAAACCAACAAACGGACTAACCTTAGGTCTCGATTGTACTATGTAATGCTTTAATCCCTTCCGTCAATCACTTGAAACAAGTAAACTCGCGATTATACTCTGTAATGCTTTCATTCTCACAAAATTAATCTTCCACTCACCAAATAACCTTTCCCCTTCTTTTTAATTCAAATAAAACCTTACATCAAACATTTAATACTTACTTACCACGTGCAAAAAACAAATTAAAAATTAACTTTAATTAACAACTGCACAAAATATAAAACTTAAACACCTTAAAACGGGATCCAGACGTGGCAGTCCGTTTGTCAAGTGTCAAACACAACTAACGGCATCCAAAAATGAGAACCAATTCCAATCGTTTCAAAATATGAGGGACCAAATTGGAGCAACGAAAAACAAAAACATACAATACTTGAGAGACAAAAAACATAATTAACCCTAAAAATTATGTAACTTTTTAAAAATATTTGAAATTGATAAAATTGTGTTATATTAATATGACTTCATAAAAAAAAAAAGTTGTACAAGCGTGTTAAGTTTAACTTAAAATTTGTCATAACACAACTTTAAGTCAAATCTAATAAAATTGTAAAATCGTGTCTTATTTATATGATTTTTTTCTTTATAAAATTGTGTCAACAAGATTTTATCGAAACTTTTTAAAAAGTTATACTATTTTCATAATTTGATAAGCAAATCACCTTATATTGATAAAAAAAAATCCCAAAATATATGATGATACATAGGGTTCTACCTTTGAAACATATTTTGGACCGGGGTTTTCAATAAGAAATAATTACAACATTATTTTATTTGGAAAAGTGTTTCATGAATTTGCGCAAATTCATAGATATTTATTTGGGTAACTCCGTACTTTCTTCCTAGACCTATATGAAAAAAAAAAATCCAAATTACTCTTGTGCGAAAAACTTTTTGATCGCATAATTTGGAAATTTATATTTTATAATTTAAAGTTAAAAAAAATATATGAATTGTAAAATTTAGAATACATATTTAAATTCAAAAGGCATGTTTTAGATTCAATCTATTTCAAATTATACAATTTATAAATATTTTTTAATTTTTTACTCATAAATATATTCTCAGATTTATAATCTAAAAATAATTATAAATTATATATTTCATAATATATTTCCAAATTATATAATTTAATCCAAATCATTGTTAAATCTAAAAGTATATTACATATTATACATTTCAAAAATGCATTCTAAATTATATAATTCTAAGATTTTAAAATATATTATAAATTTGGTGATCTAAAACATTTAAAATTACACCATGGATTACATGATTCGGTTTGGACTAACATAAGTTGACTTTTAACCTAGTCAACTAATTTCAACTTTCAATGTGAGTCGATTCATCTCGATTTTGACTCGGTCTAACTATTCTCAACTTTCTATCATGAGTCAAATGAACTCCACATTCTACTTAGACCGACGTAACTTAACCTTTAGTTCAAGTTAACTCAATTCGACCTTCGATTTAGGCTAACTTGACTCGATCTTTAGTTTAGATTAATTCAACTCGATTTTCGATCTAGAACGACTTATCTCGACCTTTTGCTTGAGCCATATAGTCCTAACCTTCGACTGGGACATCTCTCGATATTTGGCCTAGCTGCTCTTCAACTTGAACCAACTAGTTTCGATCTTCTATCCCAAACGACTCATCCAGACCTTTAGCAAGATGCCCAGCCTCGGCCTCCGACCTTTGCAAAGGACGTTGATACTCACACCCCCATTTTACCTTACTCCCACTTGTTACGAGGCATTTTATATTTTTACCTGCATGGCAACTTGTTGAGATATAAGATCCTTATAACAGTAGAAAAAGGAAAACATGGAGAGAAACTAGGAGAACCAGAATTGAAGGAAACTGTGGTTTTGTGTGCTTGAGCATATTGGAGTTGGACATTGTGTCCTCGTCACCGTTGGTGTGTTGTGGTGACTGTGCTCGTGACCCTTTCTCACTACCTACCATAGCCGGCGGTTGTTTTTCCTTTTTTGTGAGTGTGAAAAGATTGACGAACAACCGTTGTTTGGCGTGACACGCCACATATTTTCTGTACATTATTCAATTAATGAAATTTATAGTAAATTTTTTCTTCGATTAATGGTTTGAAAGTTAACCGTGACATGTGGGCTGATTTTATGGTACGACTTTGGGTCTCTATTGCCCTCTCGTCTCTCTAATTTTCATATCTAATAATTTCACATTCTCATTACGTTTGAATTAGTGCATATACACAGCACAAATAGCTGAGATGCGGAGAATAAGACATTTTATATTCTATCAATGCGTTGATGAGGATGTTTTTCTGAGAAAGTTTGTTCTAATGCTGCTACTTTTATTAGTATATTTTTGTTCATAATTTGGTAAATTTAATCAGTATTCAATTGTTAAGCTCCAATTGATTATATTAAGCTCATTTCTTTTCTAAATGTTTGGACTTTTCTAATATTTGGATTGATGCCGTATAGAAATAATAAGTTATTCTTGATTTAGTTCTTTAACTTTTAATGAAAATTAAAATTAATTTCTCTTCAAAACTTTATCTCAATTTAATCTCTTAACATATATACACTTTAATGTTAGTTTAAAAACATATTTACAATGTCAAATAAATTTAACAAAATTTGGTTAAAATAATTAAATTCATACATTTATAAAGTTAGAAAATTAAATTAAATCAAAACTTTAAAAATAAACTAATTTACAATTTTTCTTTTTCTAAAAGTTAAGAGAACAAAATCATATTTAACTCTTTATTCTTTGAAAATTGACGAGCTATTGCTATTTGGCCAAAAATGCAACCTAGGTGACAAATCTGACAAACACCACAACGAACTTCAAGTAGTTGTTTAGGAAACATCAGTAGTAGGAAAGTGTATTTAAAACGAAAGAAATGAACTTACGAAACGATGTAACCTATAGAGCACAACAATAACATCACAATACTCACTTGACCAACTTAAGAACTAAAGAAACTAGTGTTTTTTCTTTAAACACAAGCGAGCATCAAACCAAAACTAAACAATAGGGACCTTAACAACTCAATAACTGCTTGAATTTACCAAAATAATAACAAGATCAGAAATAAACCAGCAACATCTGAACATACTTTCTCAGACAAAGAAGTGCATACTGTTTAATGACTAGTCAGTATTTAAGGGGAAGGTAGATGAAAACTTTCTTTTATAATTTAGCAAGTTTTCCTTCATCTCTGTTAAAACGTTCATGGTTTTAAAGCGGAGATCGGATGCAGCTTAAATGTTGGACATTGTTAATAGCGCCCTAGAACGATTGTTGGATCCACACTTAAATCAACGATATGCTAAGAGCTGTATGAGTCCAAAAATTGCTATCGCAACCATCCATACTCGCAGAATCATCTGGACCAAATTGTGGCAATCTTTCATAAAAGGCTTAAAACGCTCCAGTCTTTGTGAATGAAATGGTAATACAAGACTAAATAAAATAAAATTGTCTTCATATAGCTTTAAATTTCTTGCTAAGAAAACACTCAGTGATAGAAAATCTCCAGTAATAAAATGTACAAACCTTGGCTACCAATCATAGTTCGTCTTTTGGAGATTCCTTCTTATAACATTGCTCATCCCAGTAATAGGGGAATTTCATTTGCGCTGCAGTGTGAGGCATGGACCAGTCTTCGTATGTAAATCTAGTCATAATAACCAAAACATTCATAATGAGTAATAAGAAAACAAATGATGGAAATATATAAAGTTGTCTGTCTCACTGTCTCATATAGAGACGTATTCAAAAATATCTAAAGGAAAGCTATCCAGAGTAAAAATAAAATAAAAAAAGACACATAATTGCATTACTAAATCATAAGACTGCATTGTGAAAATTCAGAATACATATGGGCCCCGTGTTTAATTTTGAGGAGGGAGCGCTACCCTTCCATAATTAAAAAAAAAAAAACAAAAAACATTATATAATGCCACCTACGTAGAAAGAAGAGACGCATTTCAGTGGGAAAATATTTAAAAACTATTGAATTAGTGACGAAGAAGCGTATCTCACCGGACTGATGATATGGTTCGGGTATAATGGCCATTCACAGTCATTAGGTATAAAATGGTTTGTACGCAGTTTCAATTTATATGATATGAAGTCAAACTCATTCTTAAAACAAACTACTCGTACAGAACAACCGAATTCAACCTTTATCTGCACAAAACCAAACCATGTAGAATTCTTAAACAAACTTCATACTAATAATCTTTTTATGGTTGACTATAGAACACATTATGTTAAGTCAGTGCAATATAAGCATAAAATTGCAATTCAGATTTTGGTTTATCCATTTAGTATGATTTATTAATTTTGTTTTAAATAAAATCAATCAACATATATAAGAATCTAGAGAAGAAAACAACATAACCAGCAGAGAATGAAAAAACAAAGTAGAATATGCATTTTTGGGTATACCATCTACTGAGTTACTAGGAAATAAGAATGCGTTTACTAATCATAGTAAATAAAGAGCTTCAGCAGTTTGCCATGTTTGGAAGAGCCAAGATAAGAGTTAGTAAAGTATGAAACGTTGAGTGCTGGTAAGAGAAGAAGTACATACAATTTAACAGGTGGACGAGATATTATAACAAGCACTTGTAAATCCTCGTGCTCGTTGGTGTTCCAAACCTGTAACACAGAATCTCTTAGTAATTTAAGAATCCACAGGGTAGAAGAAGACCTTGACTAAACAATAAATATCACCACAAAAGTGTCACGGGTTAGAGTAGAATATAAACAATGGAGATGGAACAAAGAAATGATAACAAACTCCCAAGAGTTACTTCATCCGCCCAACTTGCATTTCTTTGGACATCATTTGACATGGCACACAGACCCAACCAAAGCTAGTACTCTTTCAATAAGCTCACGCATTCTAGTTTACAAAACGGACAAGGAAAGGCTAGCGCTACATGCCAGCCTGCTATATTTTCTCAGGTAAAAGAAAAGTTTAAACTTCTTACAATATGATGCTCCCCAACAAGCAAAATTGTCAATAATATTACTAATAGCCATACATGCCAAGTAATCATTATCCAAATTACAAAAGGAAGTATCCATGACGTCTTATCTTTCCCGTTATCAACTTTTTGATCTGTAAAAACCATATAGATCCTTACATATGTATCGATTCTTTAGATTACGTGATCAACAACCCATAACATTTAGAAAAATTGGCACTTAACATTCTAATGTTTATGACTTGTCCTGAACATATTATTCTCAAGAATGTTTACAATCCTAAACCTTTTTTACCAAAATCAAATTAAATTGGAGGGGCCTGTCTTCTTTGCTTAAAATGGTTTACCTGATGAACATCATTAACAGGAATATGAAATGTGCTATTGGCAAAGATAAAGTGCTCCTGCGGCTTTCCAGGGTATTTTCCATGCGAATCTGATGCAAGATAAAGAGTGCCACTCCCTTTGAGAACAACAAAAACCTCTTCACAGGAATGCCTATGAATTGGGGTGTATGTTCCAGGTGTAAATGTTTGAAGCCATACTTCAACCTGTTCCAGGAAAGTTTGGAAATATGATAATACAGAAACATTTTGAACATCATAGACCACACAGATGGCTGCCAAAAGGATTCAATACCTAAAGCTGAGCAGTTTTGGACTATCAATCGTCATAGTAAAAACTAAGTTTTTCTTTGACTTCTAAAAGCTAGTATAATAAAACTGAGTTTGTTTAGAAAAGTTTCTTCAGAGGGATTTCTACGAGAAAGAAATAAGAAAATAAAATAAAATAATTTTTTCCATGAGCAAAAATTAACTAATGTACAAATCAAAAATAAGAATTCAAAGAATTCATGTAAAAGAGCTTCTACAAAATAGTTTGTGCATAAGTTAATTTTAACTTTAAAAGAAAACTCATTTCATTTTTTCTTCTTATTTTTGTCCCTTAAAATCCTTCTGGAAAAGTTTATCCCAAGAACCTGCTTATCAATAACAATTCTATTGTTTCAATAAACAAACGGCATAACAATTAGAGTATTATAAACAGTCAGCTGCTCCTTCAGTTAACTCCCTTTTTCACATTTACTTCTTGATACCTATCATTCAATACAATTTGACCTCACTTTTATTAATATAATATGTTAGTAATAACAGCATTTCACGATTGTCATATGACTTATCATATCAAATAAAGGTTGGATACCTCCTTCAATCCATGCAATAATGAACCTGCAACAGTCATGTGAGAGAGTCCCGCCCTACCATAGTTATCCTGAGGAATCTCGCTGATATTTCTCACTAGTGGTAACCCTGTATATTTGTGGATTTAAAAAATGAACCCAGAAATTTTAATCGAGTAAAAGACAACACTGGTAGATAGCACTTTATCATATGACAGAATTCTTTCATTAAAAAGCAGCACGCGAGATAGTAATCATCATTTGATAGCCAGAACAAACATCTCCGTAAATATATAAAAAATAAAGTCATGTACATGTCATGTTATGATATTAGCTTAGACCATCGTATGTACTTACCGGAAAAAATTAAGAATGTAAAACGAATAGAACTTTACTATAAGTCAATTTTAGTTTAAGCACCTCGACTTTTGGAGAAATTTGGATAGTTTCTATAAAAATTAACTTTAGCTTATTGGAAATGTTCATTTTAATTATTTTTTTCTTTCTTCTAACTTTGTTTCTTTATAAGTGTTTAGAGAGAAGTTTATGAATAAATTTGTCCAAATAAAACCTTAAACTCACTCAGAATTATCAAGAAGAGGCTGGTTCGAGTACCAGTAGACTACGCCCTCTTAAACAAGATTTTGAGTTCGCTTTTTATAGATATGGTAAGCAAGTTCTGAATTTCAGCATTGTGGACGGAAAAATGTAATTGAGAAAGGAAACCCGCAAAATGTAGTCAGGTTCTCTAACGGAAATTAGTTATTGGGAAAATCATGGATAAACAACCAAAAAAAATTCTCACTCACGACGTTATTCGGCATCCATTTCATCCATAGAGACATATTAGCAGGGAGTTGTATAATAACAATGATTGTACTGAAAAATGAAGGGCCAGGTAACCATTTGCAACAATACAACTTAGAAATACATGCTTATGTGATAATCAAAGCAAAGAAAAAACGAATGAGGATGAAATAGAATGCCTATAATGTATATATATAGCAGGCACGAGTTAGTAGTGATGCCAAGACAAATCGTCAAACACACACTGTGCAAAGCATAGTCAGCAACCTAATCGCGTCGAGCGCATCACATTTATACCGGATGAAGTGTTTGGTGAAAAGAACACAAATCAGAATCCAAAAAATAACAATTACAAAGCTAAAAGACCGTTAAAGAGGAGAAGACACATCGATATAAGCACAAAGGGAGAGAAGGGATGCAGAAAGAAAGTCACGAGTAACATGAAAAAGAGGATGGAAAGAATAATAAGCATAAGAACTAACCAGTAAGGGGGCATGGCGAAGAAGCTAGAACAAGTGCAGAAAATGAGAAGAGACAGAGCAAAAGCAGCGAAGTCTCATAACGTTCTACCATCTTCTAACAAATTCTGGTGATCACGACGTGCACACACCACAAATTGCAGAAGCACTGTGACAACCACCTAATCATCTTATGTTTTGTACTCGTGGCTACACCACCAAATATCGACATGTTTTTCATTATTTTAATGTGATCTAAGATGTTCACATGAAGTAGTTTTATACGATAGAATAAAATAAGTACGAATAAACATATTAAAAATATTTTTTTAATAAGGTATTTACGATGGGTTGTTTACCAAACTTAAATTTAAACTTATTTCACCTTACAAAATATGTATCATTCACAACCAATTTTAATGATTATATTTAAAATCATTATTTATATATTAATTTATAAAATAAAAAATTATTAATTATTAAAATAATCATTATTATAAATAAAAAATTAAAATTAGTCTATAATTTGATTTTATAAAATTTAGATAATAAAATTTTAGTTACCAAAAAAATTGGTCACTAAACATTCTACCAAGATTTTTATTACTAAAGGAATTAGTTTTTAAATTAGTCTCTACTTAATTACTACTGATTAATTTATTAATTAATTATAATTTTTTATTCATAATAGTGACTATTTTAGTAATCAATAATATTTTAATTTATAAATTAGTATCTAAATTGGACACTATAGTGACTAACAATTTTATTACTAAAATTGGTTGTTAATGAAAATTTTTTTGTAATATTTAAAATAGTTAAAATTTGTTTTGCTAAGAAACATAATATGTTCAATTAATATTTTGGATCTTATATTTATGTTTGTGATTTTTTTTATAATATTTGTTAAATAGTGTTAATTTGATTATATTTATAGTTGGATCTTATATTTGTTAATGGATAAAGGGGTTTATAGTTGGCCTTTATAACTTAAGTGGTGCGGTTATTTATTTTGTGACGTGGAGTTTTGTTATATTTGTTTAGGTTAGGAGGGAGATTGTAAAATGATTTTATTAACATTGTTGAATGAAATTTGAGGAGATTTGGAGACTAGGATTTTGTAATGTGAGGATTACTCTTGACCTTCCCTTAAGGGATCTAAATTATCGAGTAAGTGTAATGGTTCAATTATAACACAACAGGTCGTATCCACATAGATTTGGTTTGATAAAATAGTAATCTATGATCTATTCAAGTTTGTAATGAAACAGTAATAATGGTTTGGCAAGTATACAAATAGTTTGACTAATTAACCAATATAAGTGATGTTGATTAAGACATTGGGATTAAACTTGTCTTCTTTCACTTATTGCACTATTATTGATTCTCTATAAATTATGTTTTTTACTTTAGTGTTCTTGGAAGTACTCTTCAATGTAATTATAAACTCATTCTTGAAGTATTGGAACCTAAGGTTATGATGTAGTGTGATCCCTCACCCTTGGTTTAATGACTCCTTGCACTAATGAATAAAACTCTTTAAACTAACTAAAGTCATGGATCCATTCTTGGCATCTACCAAGCATTAGAAAATTTTATTGGATCTAAACTTAAACCAGTTCCCATTGCATTTATGTTGATGCAGTAAGATGATTAATCAAGTCATCAAAGCAATAAAAGCAAATCAAGTAACTAGCATATAAAATAAGAACACAGTATATATTGAATCAAGTGTAGTACATGAAGTTTAGAAAAGTTACATCCAATCCAACCTAGGAAGAAGTTAGTTGCTCATAATGATTTCCAATACAAGAGCATGGAGTAGCTTTCCTTCTCTCTTAGTTCTCTCCAAAGATATTACAACATGTGTCTAAGAACTCTCCTAAGTCTCTTTATCTAAAATAGTATCTCCAAATCAACTCTCTAAAGTTAGCATCTAAATAACAAAGGCAAGCTCTGTTTTTATAGACTTTAAGTGTGTTGCTCTAGCTCCTATGAGGTTGATAAGCCATGACGTTTTCTCCCGATGTCGATTTCCTTCATGTTTGAGCTTTTAGCTTGGTGTTTCAGCAATGGAGTTTTTCCTCCTGATCTTTTGAGGCTCAATTGTCAATTATGGACTTGAGGTTTCCTTACGGTGAGGGTTTTTCCTCCTGATCTTTTGAGGCTCAATTGTCGTATTTGAATCTTCACAATCTGCCTTATGGGGCTCAACGACATCTTTGGGGCTTGACGCTAACTTCCTAATTACCTTCAATTTACTTGTATAAACAACACAAACACATCAATTTTCACATTTTATACCTTCTCTACTCCTCATTTTGTATTTTAGGTAAAAAAAGGTTTGTTTTGCTAAGATTTATATCAAAATTAAAAAAAGATAAGTGCGTAAAGGATTTGTAATTTCAAGTAAGCTAGACAATTATCAATTATGTGCATTGATTGTGGGTTCATGTAGTTTGGTCGTCTTCCATTGAGTATCAAAAAGTCATTCAGTATCGAAGCCATTGAGTATCGAAGGCGAGTGTGAGTGGTTATTGTGTGATTTTGAGTTTTGATTTTGGTTGTTTTGCTATTTTGGTGTTACGATCTATGCTAGGATTAAATATTGGTTTGCTTTGGTCTTTGTTGTTTCCATGTATTTGTTTGTGCCCTTTTTTATGCACTTTGTTGGTAAATTGTGGTTTATAGTCCCACCATGTGAAAATGTGTGTATAGTGTTGTCTTCCCACACACAATATATATATATATATATATATATATATATATATATATATATATATGGTTAAATATGTTTTTTGTCCTTCAACTTTTAGTGAAAATTGGAATTAGTGTCTCTTGGAAACATTGAACCAATTTAGTCCCTTGACATTGTAAATGAGTGGATCTAGTCCTTTTAACCAAATTTTATTAAGTTTAATTCACGTTTCAAACGTATTTATCAACTAACATTGAAACGAATATGTGTGAAACAGTGTAAATAACCTAAAATACTATAATAAAATGTGTTTAAAATGTCAAATAAACTTTATAAAATTTGGTTAAAATGACTAAATTCATACATTTTCAGAGTTGATGGACTAAATTGGTTCAAGGTTTTCAAGAGAAACTAATTGCAATTTTCACTAAAAGTTGATGGACTAAAACATATTTAATATATATATATATATATATATATTGAAAACTTTTTTTTTAATTAGAAAAAATAATTTATATATAACAAATATAATTTGCTCCCTAAAATTTTTGTTAAAGTTTCGCCACTGATTATAGTCAAGTCACAATTAAAATTCGGTTATGAAAAAACACATAATACATTAATTTTTTTCTTTTATAATCATAAAAAATGAATATACAAAAAGGTTCATGAGATAAAAAATAATCTTAATAACTATTAAACTAATATTTTATTATCGAGTGAGACAATGGAGAGTTACATTTTTTTCTTCGAGAAATAAAGGAAACAAATGAAAAATGAAAGCAAAAATAATGAGTATGTGTCTAACTTATTTGTTCTTAAAAAACAAAAAGAAAACATGAGAGTGAGAGATGAGTACAATTTTGTGAAAAACTAAAAAGGTAATGAGAAAGAAAATAAAAAATATCTTAATAAATATTTGGTTTAATTACTCTTTTGGTTACCGTTTCAAAACATGTCAAGTTGGTCCTCCAGTTCTTTTAATCTCAATTTCGTCCCAATTTTTCGGTCGCAAATTGATATTTTTAAACAAAAACAGATACCAAAGAGTAATTAAACCGAAATATTTTTATTCTTTATTATATTTGATTTTATGTTTTATTATTTAAAAACATTAAATGTTTAATTTTATAAAAAAAATTAAAGACACACAATTTAACTTTTATCAATTTCTAAAATATATGACTTATGATTTTAAAATTTTTTAAAATTTCAAATATATATATATATATATATATATATATAATTTTAAAAGAATCAAAAATATTTGAAGAGATCATAACCCTTTCCGCTCCTTAGATGCTCTGCCACTGATTGGATTGAACTAACTTTTTTAACTTAATTCATGATGAACCAACTTTTATAAATTGGGTTGATTCACTTTAATATCTTTATCACTTTAATATCTTTATAGAAAATGTAAGAAGCGAGAGCACTTACGAGTATGAGAATCGAAAAGAAGATCTCCCCACAGTCCCTATAATAGTAATCAAGATGAGCATGGTCTTCATCACTAATCCAACAACCACAATTGCAAAAATTGTGTCATCGATGATCTCAATCTTGTCGAAGATTGTAGGGCTGTATAAATTATATAGATTAATTCCACCATCATCACCAATACTTCACTTTTTTTATATTTTAAATTATAAATTTTAGAATATATTTTTTATTTTATGTTCTATTCATTTTATAATATAGGTTAGATAGTATATTTCCTAATGAATTTTTTATTTTATATTTCAAATTTTATTTCAAAGCATAAATTGTATATTTTATTGTATATTTCTAAATGCAAATTTTATATTTCAAATTAAATATTTTAAAATACAAAAGAAAATTGATATTTAACCTTCTAAATTATATAATTCGAAATATTTTCTTATTACATATACTAAAAGATAAATTTAAAACTTTGAAGTTTTTGGAGATCTATGATGCACAGATACGATATGTGTATCTGATACGATACGTATCCGATACGTCAATACGTTTTTTTTAATAATAGGATACGATACGCGATAGATACGTGATAGATGAATATTGAAGAAGTGTACAATAATTCTTACAAACAAATAAATATATGATTGTTATTGTGTAAATCCAAATTTTTTAATTAGAGACCAATTATTTTGGTAGCTAAAACCTAGTAGCTAATGTTAGTGACCAATTTAAAAATTAATTCATAATTGAAACTATTTTAATTATCAATTTATAGATCAATTATAATTTTTTTGAACTATTTTAGTTCTCAATTTGGTCACTATATAGTGAATAATTATTTTTTCACTAAAATTGGTCATTATTCAAAGATTTTATTGTATTGTACTACGACTTTATAAATTAAATACTTCATTGATAAGTATCGGTAAAGTATCAGACACGATACGTGTCAGACACGGCTATGTGATCCAAGTTGAAGTATCGATGCATTATAGATAGAGATACATGATGAAATTATGAGGCAGGGAGGAAGAATTTATTTTTGCATCCCACTTTTTTTCTTCCTGCGCCTAATAAAAAGTGACAATTTTCAAATTTCCTCTAGTTAAAATTATAATAAAGGTTCATATACCTCATTAATATTAAATTTTTTCATATTGAAAGTTCCAAAAGATATTTTTGAATTTAAAAGTTATTTTCTGGAATACTTAATCCGAAAATTATAAAAGAATATATTTCAGATTGAGTGTTTTAAAAAGTATTTATGAATCTAAGAATACATTTTGGAATATTTGTTCTGAACTTCTTCTTTTTTATTCTACAAGGTATTTCTAGATCAGAAAATACATTCTAGAATAATCATTCACGAGTATAAAAAAAGTCTAAAATAAGTGTTTTGAAAGACATTTACAGATTTGGAAATGTTTTCCGGAACATCCTATCCAAAATGTATAAAAACAAATCTTCCTAAATGGTGAATCTAGAAGATGTTTCTAGACTGAATTTCTTTTTCCGGATTGAGTGTCCACCTTAAATCTGTATCTTCATATTCTTCGGTACCTCCAAACCAAACAACATGGTACACAATGACTCACCCAATTTCTTCTACCACCATGCTTCTCCCCTCTCCCCCCCACCCCCAACATGCTACAACATTATATATATTAGCCTACAAGTATAAACATGTTAAAAATAAAGTGAAATAAATAGAAAAGTTAATTGTTGATGAATAAAAAAAAATAAGATAAACAATTTATAGAAAATAGGTCAAAATAACCATTAATTTCAAAAAATAATAAATAATTATATTATAAAGGGTAAAATTGGTATTATGAAATGTGGACACAAAAGAGGGAATCTTCTTTATTATTGTTATAGATGCTTCCAGAAGTACATATTCGCCATCACCAACGCCTATTCATTTGATGAGGGTACAAATCCCTCCAACGAGTCAGACAAACTAAAGTAGTAGTAAAAAATGTTTGTGAACCGCTCTAGAACAAACTCTTCCATTACACCAACCTTATTATCTAAATCATACGGGTGTCAAGCAGCATATATAAATCATGGAGGTGTAGGGAGAAGGAACCACAAACTTGTATGCATATAGGTCTACTTCTCTCCTCTTATTTTTCTTTTTCCCTGACACGCTTCACCTTTACTTTTGAGATACTTCTGATGCCACGAGCCTTATCCCATACTTCTTGTATAAGATTTGTCTTTGATTTCAAGGTATTTCTTGTGCCACGGGCCTCATCCTATACTTCTCGTTTAAAATTTGTTTTTGCTTTCGAGGTATTTCTTATGCCACGAGCCTCCTCCCGTACTTCTCGTATAAGATTTGCCTTTGTCGAATATCTTATTTAAGTATTTTCTTTCCTGAAGCTTGGCCAACATGTAGTTTACTTGTGTCGAACTCAAGTATATTTCATTATTCCTTGATGAAAATCATGCAAAGCTCGAAATGGTGACTATGGTGGATTTGCATAAGCTTGGTGTTAAAAGAAAATGGCTCTTAGTTTTGGTGATTTAATGGTGGGATCAAGGTTTTTTGTGGAGCTCTAAGAGAGGTTAGGCCAACTCTAGAGAAAAGGGTGCTAAAGAGACATCTTGGGATGCTCTAGCAAGTGATTGAGAGAAGAAGTATGGCTCAAAAATAATTTTGGCAGCATAACATTATCATTCTCAAAGTGAGAAATACATGGGGAGACACCTCTATTTATAGAGTAAGGTGTCTCCAAAATGGTTAAAACCCTAGAATGTTAACATGCACCAAAACCCTAAAAATGCTATCTTGGTGAAGGAGAGTTTGACATGTAGCAATCCTTACTCTCACAAAACAAACCACTCATTTGTTGCTATGTGAAAAACTACTTTATGAAAAGCCTCTCCAATAAGATAATGACAAATAGCCACTACCTATGTAAGATAACTCTCCATTAAAGAGCTTGACATGTGGCACATGTGGGATGCTCTTCCTAAGCTAGCTTGATTAACATAATTAAACATCAAAGAATTGCTTGAGTTGTGGTTCAGAATGACATCTCTTGAGTTGTGGCTCGGGATGGTGGATGAACACGAGGAATCCTTGAGTTGTGGCTCGGATTGGCGAGTGTTGTCGGTGTGAGTGCGCGAGTTGTGGCTCGTATGGATGAGTCCAAAAAGATTGCCCTTCTCGGTATTTAGCCAACGAGTTTGGTAGTCTTGAGACATTATGAACTATGTTTTGTATCAGGAACTTCACTTGGCGTTACGGAGTATGGTTCGTAGCAAGTTTCTCGCACGTGTTCTACAAGTTGTGGCTTGTAGGTATGACAACAAAGGGAATATTGAGGTATTCATCTAAAGACGTAGAGCATGGATAACATGGTGGTGGCCATTTGGTATGAAATCAAAGGATATAGATCCTTTTATGTGTGTCTGCATATCTAGGATTATATTATATTATATTATATATATATATATATATATATATATATATATATATATATATATATATACTCACCCTATTTGCTTATGTTTGACGATGATCATGTAATCCGTTACACGGGAGCAGATGATGTTGCAGGTGGTTCTGGTGAGGCATAACATCAAAGAGGGACTAGCTAGGAAGAGCTTTTCCAGAGTTTTACTTTTTATGGGGTTTGGATCTTTTGTAAACGTTTATTTTTATTTGACTTGAAACTTGTAGTTGATAATTATGATTTGTAGATTTTGAATTAATGGAGATTTTAATAGAGGTTTTCATTTTCCCTCATTTTGGGAAAAGGTAGAATAAATTAATGTGTAATTATTATCTATTTTTTTTATTTACTTAAAATTAGTAATATCCAACCGAATGTTACACAAGTAGGAAAAGTCTCACATGGAACAAAAGACAAAAGAAGACCAAGAAAAATGACTGAAACTTAACTTACACAAACAAAAAACTGATCGGTCCAAATTGAAGAGCTCATTGCGAGGATCACTCATAGAGTCTCATATCTTCAATCAGACAAACAGAAAAGGATAACCCTTAGAGAAAAGTCAGAAAACTCTGAAAAAGTGTTTTTTAAAAAGATAGTATATTTTAAAATAATAAAACTCGTTTATAATAATTCTATTTATACTAAAACTTTTTAATATTAAAATAATCGAATATCACTATTTTAAATCACTCTCAGTTTTGAAATATAATTTTCTAAGATTTTACAAATTCTAATTTCACATGTAAATTACATAGACAAAAAATACTTAATTTTTTTTATGATTTTAATTAGTTTGAATAATTTTATTATGAGTTGATTTATTAACTTACTTAAAATATTGAATTGTTTTCTGAACATATTTTTTTAATCATATTAATTTTTAAAATCTATAACTTTTAATAACTTTTTCTTAACTGAATTTAACTTGTTCAACAATGAATTAGATTGGATTTATTGGAAAAAGACGTTGAAAACCGACAAACCATTTTAATATAAACTAAATGGATTTGGACCGATGTAGAATTTTTTTTATTGTTTCGATGGTTGTTAAATTGATTAAATTCTAATCCAATATTATAGTGAGTGGTAATTTTATCCAATAGATTCGTTTAATTTTTAAACATAAATGACAATAATATAATTATCTTTTTCTTGGAAAATGATATGATTATACGGCTGGGGTTCTTCCACGAGTCCGGCTTCTTCCGATAGTCCAATAACCGAGTTTTGGTTCTTAGTCCGGTGGGAGTTTGAGCTTTTTTGTTAGCATTGGTGTGATTTTTGTTCGTTCTCTTTCACTACACTACACTACAAAAATAATGACGAAGTGATAACATATTTATTTTTATTTCGATGTCAAACATGTCATATATAATATGTTATTTTGATGTACATATTTAGTATTTTGATGTCAAACATATCATATATAATATGTTATTTTGACGCACATATATAATATCTATTATTTTACTAACTAACTACTTATATTATTTTTGTAATACATCGCATTATTTATTATATAGCCACAATTGTCAATTTTATTTTTCATTTTTTCAAATATAAAGAGACATGGTTTTTTCCACTAACGAATATAACAATATATTTATCAGTGAAATTAATTTACCACGATAAATTATTAAATGTTATGTGGTTTTTTATTAAATGTCACTTAATAAACAATGATAAAAATAAAGTTTAAATATATATTTTTATCTCAATTTTATCACAATTTTAATTATATTTCATTATTTTTAATGTTACCAATTTGAATTATTTTGTTAAAAAATAGTCAATATACTCTCCTGTGTTAACATTATTATTTGCAACAATAATATCATTAATTAAAGTTGACTTATTGGCAAGAAATAAGTAACATGAATAATAAATGGTCACTTGGTATTGCAAATGATGAATACTAAATGACATGTCTTTAATTAAAGTTGACTTATTGATGAGGTAATAAGTAACATGAATAATTATGTCAATTGGTATTGCAACAAAATCATCATTATGAATTTGACTAACAATATTATATTGGTTTAATTTTTAAAAAAGTATATCTACATTGAGATTATTAAAAAAAGTGTAATAAAATTGAAGAATTCATCATAATACAGGAATAAAAAAAAAGTCTATTTAACTAAAAAGATATATAATATAATTGTGATTGAGTGACTTGCTCAAAGTTTAATAAATATTTTCGATGTATTTGAAGAAAAATAATTTAGACGTCAATTGATTTCTATCAAGGATTTGAAATATATTATACATAAATATATTGTTTGAATAATTTTATTTTTTTAATAAATAAAATAAAAACAATTTTATTATATAACATAATATTTTTTCCAATTTTTATCTAAAGAAATAATAATTTATTGTTTTTAATATTCTATCATCTCTTAAATAAATGTTTTTATCTTCATCTTGTTGAACTTAATTTTAAATGGAACCTTATTGAGGTAATTTTTTATATAAATCAATGTTGTTTCTCATGCGAAAGTTACTTCGGTTTTTAATCAACATCAACTGTATTTTTTAATTGGTGTCATATATATATATATATATATATATATATATATATATATATATATATATATATTGAATTAAACTATATTTTCTATAATTATCAATAAACTATATTTTAAACTATATTTTAAACTATATATATATATATATATATATATATATAACTATATATAACTATATATATATATATTGAATTAAACTATATTTTCTATAATTATCAATAAACTATATTTTAAATTACAAACTATATTTTTAATTAAAGTCTTTCACGATTATATTTTATTCATGTTTGTAAGCACCTTTTTTTTCTCAAACGAAGCAACCTCTGTTATTATTTTTTTTATCGAAGTTGGTTAATTTATTTTTTCTAATGCAGATCGAAAAACCTTCAATAGATTTCTATTAAAATTCTTTGTGATACATATTAATCCAAAAATTTGTTTTAGTTGACATGGGTAAAGAATTTGCCAAAAATGAATCTATAGAAAAGTTAAAAAAGGATGACCATAATCAATATTATCGAACACAATTGTGATTAGAGTTAGGTGAAAATGAATTTGACCGATATTTATTAAAATATAAACTTGTAAACATATGCTAAAATAGTTTTAATAGAGTATAACAAAGAATAACTTCGACCGATGTCATTTAAAAAATATCACCAACGTATATTTTTGAGAATTATTAATTATTTTTTATTTTTATTTTTACTGGGTTGCAATTAAACTACTCTACTAAAAAAATTAAAAGTTTAAACTATTTTATTCAAATAAAATATTTAAAAGTTAAACAATTTAAAACGAAAAATATTGAAATTTAGTATATTTGTTCTTGTTATAAATTTTGAAATTCTCTGAAAATAAATACATTTACATTGCTTAAGTTAGTCAGAAGTCAATATAAATTTTAAGCTAATTATTATTATTATTTTTACTTAAATATGACTATCTGTTTAAGGTTAACGAGTTTTACTTTTGTTTTTTATAAAAAGAATATTTGTTTTTTATCCCCTCTCATAAAATTTGAAATCAATTTTTTTAATTTTTATAAAATTTGAAACCACTCTTTAATTCTTAAAAAATGTGATTTCTTTTTGCTTTAGCTTTAATCACAAGTCAATATAAATTTTAAGCTAATTATTATTATTTTTACTTAAATATGACTATCCGTTTAAAGTTAACAAATTTTACTTTTGTTTCTTATAAAAAGAATATTTGCTTTTTATCCCCTCTCATAAAATTTGAAATCAATTTTTTAAATTTTTATAAAATTTGAAACCACTCTTTAATTCTTACAGAATGTGATTTCTTTTTGCTTTAGCTTTAATCACAAGTCAATATAAATTTTAAGCTAATTATTATTATTTTTACTTAAATATGACTATCTGTTTAAAGTTAACGAGTTTTACTTTTGTTTCTTATAAAAAGAATATTTGTTTTTTATCCCCTCTCATAAAATTTGAAATCAATGTTTTTAATTTTTATAAAATTTGAAACCACTCTTTAATTCTTACAAAATGTGATTTCTTTTTGCTTTAGCTTTTAAAAATATTTTTATCTGTTCACAATTTTAAATCTCATTTTTAGTCCCTCATATTTTTTTTGTAATTTAAATAAATATAGTTTATTTTACAAATTTTAAAAGTTTTTGTGAGGTACAAATAAACATTTTGGACTACTCAACTCTTTAAAACACACAAGAAAATAAATAGTTAAGTAATGGCACATAATATTATAATAAAAAATGATCATTTTGAATATTAGAGAAAAATTATAAACAATTTTACGAGTCAATAAAAAACTTATTCATGAAATTAGAAGCATATTTATTAATTAAGATAATTATTACAAAATTTAATAGACTTATTGAAGTAATTATACAATAAAATAACGCATTTTACATATATATTATGTAAAATAATTTTTTATTTTCATCAATAAGAATATAATTAAAATACGTTTAAAACTATTATAATAAAATAAATTACCATCCTAAAAATCATCTATAACAAAATTTTGAACTTAACTTTTGATCCTTTATTGTTATTTTCGTAAAAGACACTTCTATCCCTTTTTCCACAAATCCCTGATATTTGTAGGTTGAAGACTGGTAGGTTAACAACAGAAATATTTGGTACGTTAGAATTTTGTTGACCGCCACGAGTCACGGTTTTAAATGGAAATGGCACCAAAATAAAAAACGTCTCAAATGATCAAATGACCATCTTACCCTGCCACATGAGCCGGCTTGAGGCAGAAGCAACGCGGTTCCAAAGCACGAGAATGGAAAACAAATTATTTTTTATTTTATTTTATACGAGAAAATTTCTAATTGGACAATGGCAGCATAGAGAGTCGCGTAATTATTAACTTTTGGGCAATATCTGCTTCCTTTCTTCCTCCTCCTTGGCGTAGCAGGATTTTGGCTAAAAATCGTTTATTGTTTATTTATTTATCCGTGTCATAAAAAAATAATTATTTTTATTTATATGTTATCTTCGCTCGCTTGTGATTTTAGAAAAATCTCGATCAACGGAGCTCCCAATTCTGTGTGTTTTGTAAGAGCATCTTATCTGCGAAAATTTGGGTCAAACTGAAACTGTGCAGCGAAGAGAAGAAAAGCGTGAAACCAACATTTCCATTTTGTAGAGTTGGCGGTAGTTTGCGGCGAGTTTTTCTCTTAGCGCCGGAAAGTACTTCGCGATTCGGGAAAAGCTCATTTCGCGAAGAAACGATTGAATCTCGTACCAGCTGATTGATTGATTTGAATCTCGATGTGATCGCCGTGTTTACCTCCGATTTCAATGGGAAAGTTTCTCGCTGGCTTCGTGCTGCCTTCACTGCTTCTGCCAGGTACCGTTATTTGCAATTTGTGTTTTCTCAACGAAGTAAGAGTGAGCTTCGTAGTTGGATTGAATATAGTTTTTGTCGCTAAAACTTGTAATATATTATATGCGAAGTTGACAGCATAGGCTGTTTGTTCGTCATTACTGATTGATTTGATTTTATGTAGTTATTGTTTTAAACCTAGTGAAATTCATGTCATCGTAAAATCATAATATTGCATTTGAAGATTCTGAATTAACTAGATTAGAATCACTATGAACTCGTTAATCACTAGATGCTCTTATAGTGAATCATTTATTATTAATTTTGAAGTGACAGTGAGTAGGCACTAGCGACTGGGTTGTGGCAGTATCCACATATATATTGTGTGATTTTATATTTTTATTTCTTAGTCTCAAGATTTAGAAGGAATATTATTGTTACTCTTAGTAAACAATTAAAGCAAGAGTACTAGGTTTATTTTTTAAATGTTGTTTTCAATTACCTTTTTATGTCAGATTTCTTTATGTAAAGACGACACATGATGGAATATGTACCCTCTATTGAAGTATGTGCTGATTTTATGTGCTCCTTTCTTGCAGCTGCTTTAATCAACTGGAGTTTGATCTCTCTTGTTGATTTGATCGCCTTTATTCTCATTCTGTACAATGTATCCCAATTAGGTAAGCTGCTTAGTTCTTTCTGTTTGGTTTCCAAGTTATTGTTGCTTTTAAAGTATTAAACTATAATTTTGATATTTTACCACAATTTGACAACCTTACCATGAGAATTCTACGTTGAAGAGAACTATTCTCTCATCCCCTTCTCTTTTGTTACTGGATAGTTGACAGGTTCTGTTTATCATTTGCAGATTAACAGTGAATTTGCCTCTCGTAGTAATTTTTTTAATACTTATAATTGTTAGTTGTTGGGGTAGCCTCTCACAAATAATTTCGGACTGAGTTCCTCCCAACATTTTATGCCATATATTCAGTGAGGAATGTGGTCCTTCTATGATTTTCAAAAATTTGTGAACAGGAACCATAGAAAAAGAAAAAAAATAAGGAACAGATTAACAATCAATGATGTAATTGTGGCAATCTAATCAACCACACCCCTTCAATTTTTTTATTGAAACAGAGAATTCATTCGGACTTAGTTGGAGTTGCTTCTATTTGAAAGATGACATGGTAGATCTTTTGAATGTTTATTTTATTAAGTGCTAATGGTCCTTGTGATACTAATTGCACATAAATTATTCATATGGGTTGATGATTGTTGAAACTAAGTTTTACTAATTCGTGTTGTTTTTAACAGTTTTAATTAACTACTACTATTTCTGTTTTCCTTGCTGTAGGATTTCATTTCCGCAGGAGGTTTTTGTTGCTGTGGCCAATTGTTATCTTTTCTGTAGTTGCAATACTTTCTGAGGTGACTTATTTGGTAATATGGGCTGCTCAACCGATGTCACAGAGTGTGCCACAGGCTTGGTGGGCAAAGTTGATTGGGTTTATGATGTGAGATTATTGTATTTCTCATTTACTACTGATTTTCCCTTTTATAAATACACTGATTTGTTAATTCTGGGTTATGCTCTTGCAGAGTTCAGTCATGGAAATCTCCCTATGCAATTTATTTCTTGGTTATACAACTGTTTGCTCTTCTCGTTGCGTTGGTTGATATATATGGGAAGAGACATTTTCTGAAAACATGGCAAGATTCGTCTCGGGATCATTTCTTATCAATTATAGAACATATAGGTTTGTAAGTAGTTTCTTTCATCCTTTTGTTTCTTTGTTCTCCTGTATTATGATTGCCATGTTCCAAGTGTGAACACACAATATGAAATGTCCAGTGTTGCATATGGATGTCATCTCTTGTGCTAATGCAAATAAATGTGCATTCTTCTTTGAATTATTTTTAGTGACAAACAACATTTTTCTTGGTTGATTGACGTAAAGGTGGATTTAGTTGAAGTTTGCTTGCATTCTAGTGGATGAGATGCTATTATTCTCTTAGTCAATGCTTTGCATGATAGGCCCTGAAAATTTATATCACATGATTATTCTTATTTAGTTCTTTTACTTTCCTCTTTCTCATGCATTTGCTAGACTTTTCATCTCTCTTTGTTGTCCAATGCCTCTGTTATTAAGTTTATTCTTTATCCCACTCAATTGTTTTGTGAATTTTTCACTTTTTTTAGAATCCAAATGATAGAGGATTCTTTGAATCATGGGATCTATTCATCTATCTTCTAATTCAAATAAGAGAATTTATTCCCTAGACATTGGGGATTCACATTCTCCAAATCCTGTTTCCTTCCCCAGGATAAGTGTATTTGATGCTCATTCCAAGTTTAAATCCTTTGTTTGGAGGGTTGTCGTTAATGATGTGCCAACTGGGTTCTAAATCTTGTTCTCATTTCTTCTTGCATTGCCCATCAGCTTCTAATATATTAAGGATGACTTGTTTGGTGTGTTTCTGATGAACAGTGGTTTGTCCTATGGAGAGAAAAAAATACAGCCAATAGAAGGAAAATTTGGAGAACTTGTGGTCCCATGTGAAATAGTGTTATTGTACAATATGTAGTTGTTGGTCTCTTAAACTAGGCCAATGCCACAAGATAGTGTATGGAGCATAAGTATCCTCATCCAGATTAACCACTATCAAATTTCATCTTTAAACCAATTGATATTAAGCAAAGTTGTATAACAAATATATAAGCTGTACTCCAAGAATTGATGCAGTTGATGTGGGACTTCCCAACACCCCCCTTTGTAGATGCCAATTAGAAAGGCAAGTCCATCATAATGAAATTTTCCAAGATGAGTCTAATATCATGTCATACTTCATCTTAAAACCAATTGTCATTTAGCAAAGTTGTCCAATAACTGAGACAAATGATGTGGGACTTCTCGACAAACACATACTCAATACCCTCTTAAAGGATTTAGAGAAATTAAGTTTGCAAATAGAGCATTTTAGGGTGTAAATTCTTTTTAATGGTCTCACCTAGTGTTTTTCATGTCCTTGTCCTGGCTTGCATTATTAGGATATTATGTATTTGATCAACCATCATTAGTGTTTTCTTTTGTTATTTTTTTATCCATGGCCAAACCATTGTTTGTTGTTGAACCTTATTTTCCTATTAGCACGACTCCCACTTGAAGTTATTATATCCACTCATTCAACCCAACATTCTCATTTTCTCAACATTTAGCTTATGTGGTTGATGTCTAAAAACTTGTTACCATGAAGCATGGCTTGTTGCATGGCTGTAGAGATGTTCCAACCCGTGAGCCAATCCAGCTCACCACAGGTTTGAGTCTAGTTGGGTTGAAAAAAAATTCAGTTTTTCCAAAAGTGGTTTGAACTGAGTCCAACCCACTTAACTGATGGGTTAAGCAGGTTCGAGTTGGGTTGAAGGTGAATTGACCCACTTAACCCACCAACATTTTTTTACAATTTTTTTTTATAATTTTTTTGTTATAATTATTTAGTACTTCTAATTATATAGGTTCATAATTTCATATTTTTAAATGTAGAATGTTGCTCAATAATATTTGAATAGTTTGAATGTTTAATTAATTTTTTTGTCATGTTATATACTTTGATACTTTAATCTTTAACTATTATTTTTATAATAATATTTCGAGAATTAGGTGAACACTTTGATTCCACTATATAAAAAATAAATTAAGTCAATTCACTCTCATTGTAATGCAATAAATATATAAAATAAATTGCAAAAAAACATTTGTAAGTGAGCCAATCCACTAACCCGTGGGTTGGGCCAGGTTGCAAAATTTCTGACTTATCAAAAAATGGAGCTGGGTTGAACTGGTCCTTTTTTAGCTCAATCTGTGGTGAGCCAACCCGTATGAGGCGGGTTGGCTCACTTTGACACCCCTATATGGCTGTGATAAGATTTACCTTTTTTTAGTTTGAGAGACTTATTTTGATCAATAACAAGTAACGCAAAATACATTCCTCCATTCTCGAATATTTTGGATTATTTAGATGCTGTAGTGTGACTTTTGGTTTGCTATAATCTCCATTTTTTACCTCTAATACAATGCTAGTGTGTGTTTGGTTAAACTAGGTTCCATATACTCTGTTTTACTTAAATGGAAACCATGAGGCTCTAAAGCTTTCCTGGACAACTCTAGTTTACCATTCAGAGCCATAGTGGTATTATCATTACTTAACCACTCACATATGTTTAGTTCCTTAAAACTTCGGTAGTCGTCTCATTTTTAGCGTGTCTATTTTTGTTTTGTTTTTCTGAACCATTTTAACCCCTCAATATTTTATGAACAGTATGTTTATTTATAGCTGTCATTCTAGCAACCACATATTGTTGCAAATAATGTCATTGGTACTCTGTTTTGTGTATTGAAGGTTCTCACCTTCGGGTGGCATCTTGCTTGCTGTTGCCTGCCATTCAGCTGGTTGTTGGAATTAGCCATCCTTCATGGGCATCTCTACCTTTTTTCGTTGGTAGTTGTGTTGGTCTAGTGGATTGGTCTCTGACAAGCAATTTTCTTGGGCTTTTCAGGTGATTTTTATCTGATTTTTCCTTTATGCGCTTTCATAATCTCTTTAGGGTATTTGGCACTTTCAGTGTCTTACAGGCTTATGTCTGTGCTATTGGTTCTAAAGGTGGTGGAGGCTTCTTCAGCTGTACGCAGGTTTTAATATATTCCTGCTTTACATATATCAGCTTCCCATGGAACTTCCTGGTATGATTCATTGGATGGCTGATTTAATTGGTCTGTACAAAATATCTTGCAATTCTGAGTGGCCTCAAGTTTGTTCCTGCATTTCTCTGTTGTTTTACTATACAATGGTATGTATCTGTTTCATTATTTTTTTTAGTACTGAATATGATTGGAAAAGACTAGTTTAGCACATTCGGGCTTATTTTAATATTTAGGTAAAGTAGGTCCACTCTCACATAAACCACTTTACTTGTGATATATTTTATTCTTAATGTAGTAGAGCCTACATGTAGCTGAAAATAAAAATTTATTAGAAGCTTGGTCTAAAATTCCTGAAAAATTATTAGAGCCTACATCTATTCCTTTTCACTTTCATCCTGTATGGTTGTTTTACTCCTCTACCCCTCCTCCTCGTCCTCCATAGAATTATCAAAGTACCAATATTTCATGTTGCAAACTGAAGAATATACTTTTTAACTAGCGTCTTTACGCACATAAACCCAACATATTCATTTAAAATGCCATTAAAAATAACTTAATCAATCAAATTGTAAAAAATAAAAGAAATAAAACGTACATAAAAATGAATTTGGATCAGAATAGGGATCTTTTGAAATATAGAGACTACAATTGTAGAAAAAAAAATAATAAACTAAAATCACAAATGAAACCTTAAAGCGGACCATAATTACAATTTAACATATCTATTTTATACAAAATATAATGATATATGACAGTAAAGTTCTTTTTCCCTTATTATTTGTGTTCACTGATTCACTTTACTCTTGCTTCAACTAACATTCTTTCTTGTGGTGCAGCTGTCTTTTATTAAATCTGATTTGGAGGAGATGGGTTTTATTATTTCCAGAACAGACTGTGGTCTGACTGAGCAATTGCTTCCCTCTAAGCATTCATTTTTCATTCGTGAGTCAAGGTATTCAAAAGGAAATGAATATAGTTTTCTAATTTGCTTTATGTGATATCTTTTCAAGTATATGTTCTAGCACCTGTAAATGAGTTTATATTGAAGGAAAATTTCCATTCTATTTTTCTAATTAGGATAGAATAAGATGACCCCATCTTGTTTTTTAGGGGTTGGAGGAGGAAAATGAATATGTTGGATGAAATGAAATGGTATAGATTTTATTAGGTTTCATTTCATTCCATCCTACATACACTTAATACAATCTAAACTGTAGCTCTAAGGCCATTCCTTCTTTTTTCATTAATCGAAGCCCAGCCTTACTGTTTATTGTGCACAAAAAGAACTATACTTTAATGAAATCAGACAATAGAAATATTTTCACAAAGCTTGGTAATGAGTTAAAAGGAGGGAGTTTTTCATGTAACATTCCGCACATACCACAATAAAGCAGTGTTGTTTAAAAGAAAAAAAAAGGAATTTCACCTTGTTGAAACAGCTCATACTTTTACTATAATGTCCCTCTTCACTTCTGGGATGATGCATTTCTTACAACATGCTATTTAATCAATTGCATGCCTTTGTTTGTTATTGACAATCAAGTTCCTTACTTCCTCTTGTACCTTCAGTAGGCTTTGTACACTATTTCTCTTCATGGATTTGGTTCTACCTATTTCGTCCATGATCTCATTCTAAACAAAGACACTTTCTACCGAGTTTTTCAATTGCCTCTTCCTTGGATATGCTGTTTTTTCAAAAGGTTATCATTACTTTTGTCTTCAATGGTATCTTGTCTGTGTTGATTTTAGCTTCATTGAGACCACCTATTTACCATCTATTAACCTACCTTCAACATCATCTTCTGCTCCAAATGACTCCATCAACAGCTAATTTCCCCCCCATTTGCCATTTGGACAGGGGTTTGGTCATCTTGTAACCCTAATTCTTTTTATATGTTTTTTTTTCTCTCTCTCTGAATTATGACTGTTCATCTCATTCTCCCTATTCCATTGTTTCTTCTTTAGATTTTATGTCTATTTTTAAAGTCTACATGTGAATGATATCTCTAATGATTCAGCCTTTAATTCATTCCCATATCACCGTCTGATCCATGTAACAAATATAGCCTAGTAGGATAAGGCTTAAGCCTTGTGTAATTAACTCATGCTCTAGTCTATGACATGACTCTTGTTTGTTTTACGTTTTCAATATGGGCAATGTTTGATTTACTATCTGTTTTTTTTTTTTTTTTTTTTTTTTTTTTT
>Ga0209589_1002390_pt1 | contig 32478 bp, 20 predicted proteins | sample CowpeawhiteBW_FD_187525 | JGI IMG/M metagenome (GOLD analysis project Ga0209589, IMG submission 187525) | Root nodule microbial communities of legume samples collected from California USA - Cow pea white BW (SPAdes) (version 2) | ecosystem: Host-associated > Plants > Roots > Nodule | place: USA...
CTTGATCCTTTCTTTTGAGATTCTTGATTTTCCTTTTATCACCCGTCATGTGTCTTGAGCATCCACTGTCAAGGTACCACATTGATTTTCTGGATTTGGAAGTTAACTACAAAATAAAAAATAATTTCTTTAGGTGCCATTAAACTTTATTGGGTCCTTGGGGTTAGAGAGATATACCAATTATCTAACAATAGGCTACCAAGTATACTTCCCATTCAGAACATCATAATGTTTAATATTGCATTTATTTGATGTATGTCCCTTTTTCATGCAATAAAAACAAGTAGCTATACAAGTATTTTTAGAGTGAGCAGTTCCTTTTTCTACCCACACTCTGCAAGTCCTTTTAATTTTATTTTTAAGAACACATTTGTTTCTACTTAAATTCTTTTTCTCACAAACATGTTTTTCAAAAGATTTATTTTCTAAAGCATATTTAAGTTGACTTTCTAAAATCATTAAATCAAACATATGGCTTTTGCAAGATGCATATTCAACTGTCTCAATTTCTCTATTTTCCAAACTTAAGATTTTATTTTTTAAATAATTTTCTTCTTCAAGAGATTTTTCAAAATTGCTCTGTAATTCTTTAAAATCACTTTTTAATTTTTTGTGAGCAATATCTAGTTTACTAGATTTAGCAAGCAATTCTTGAAAGGCGTCATAAAGAGAATCATAATCATTTTCATTGTCAGAGGAGCTTACCTCACTGTCAAAGTGATCATCTTTGGCCATTAAGCAAAAGTTTGCTTCTTCTTCATTAGATCCTCCAGAGCAGGATGAACTTGAGGCATTATCTTGCCATGTTATGTATGCCTTTTTCTTATAATATTTTCTGCTTTTCTTTTCATCACTCCTTTTTGAATTTGGGCAGTCTGTTTTTACATGACCAGTTTCTCCACATTCATAACATTTAAAGTTTGAGGAGGATCCTTGATTCTCCTTCTTATTGCTCTTGAATTGATTTCTGCCTATGGCCTTCATGAACTTTGTGAACTTCTTTATCATGAGACTAAGATTCTCATCATCATCAGAATCTTCCTCCTCTTTTTGCTTCTTTCCTTTGACAACTTCAGTTTTGAAAGCAATATTCTTCTTTCTTCCTTGATCTTCTTCATCATTCAATCTTCCCAATTCAAGATCGTGCTCTCTCAGTTTTCCAAAAAGAGCCGCCATGGTTATTGTGGCAAGATTCTATGACTCCATGATGGCCGTCACATTGGGCTGCCATGTCCTATTCAAGGATTTAAGAATTTTTATGTTAAGTTCATCAATATCAAAGGTTTTACCTAGCCCACAAGGATGGTTGACGATGTGTGTGAACCGCTTCTGCACATCATAGATGGTTTCTCCCTACTGCTGCGAAACATTTCATATTCTTGAATCAAGGAGTTCTTTCTAGCCCGTTTGACATCATCAGTTCCTTCATGAATTACTTGAAGGATTTCCCACATCTCGCATGCACTGGTGCAAACATAAATTATGTAGTACTCATCAAAAGTTAGAGTAGATGATATGATGTTTCTAGCTTTAACATCATATTGAGCTCTCCTATTTTCATCAGCAGTCCATTCAGCAAAAGGCTTTGGTTCCTGCACTTCATTAACAATGTTAACAGGAACAAATGGTCCATTCAAAACAGCATCCCAAATACCCCTATCAACTGATTCTAAAAATATTTGCATTCTGACTTTCCAAAAAGGGTAGCTTTCACCAGTGAAAAGTGGAGGTTTATTGATAGACGCACCTTCAGCAAAAGTTTGGTTTGACCCTACCATTTTCGAAAAATTTGAAGAACTATCAAAGCAAGCTCTGATACTAATTGTTGGTATCACGCAGCGGAATGACTAAACAAGGGTCAAAAGCCAAGAGGGGGGGTGAATTGGATTTTTATAAGTCTTGATAGGTTTTAAAAAAATTTCTCAAAATTTAATTGATTAACTTAAAATACCAGTTACTTTAAAACCAAGTGCAGATAAATAAAAAGGTTAAGGGAGGAAGATGAACATTGATATTTATACTGGTTCAGATCAAAAGACCCTACGTCCAGTTGTTAATCTCTTAAACAAAGAGATTAACTCAATCACTATAATAATCAGATTACAATAGATTATAAAAGAGTAAGGATTAGAAAACACCTCTCTTAAACAACCACAAGAGATGAATAAAAGTTCCCCCTGAATCACACAGAGGATGACCAGCTTTCCTAGCAACAGCACAACACTTAATCTTTTAAGAACTTTACTTAGAAAAAGTTATCACTCACTCACACTAGGCTTTTTAAAGCTATTTTTAAGAATCTCACAAAGCAACACTTTGCAGTCACAACACAAGAACTCTGAATCTTAAAAATTTGGTTTGAAGTTTGGAAACTGAGTTCTATTTAAAGAGATTTTCGCAGACTGAGTTAGAAATGAAGAGTTTAACTGAAACTGCCAAGGATAATCGATTACCACTTAAGATAATCGATTATTCCAGTGATTTTCGAAAACAAAGTTTTGTAGTGTTAATCGATTACCCAAAATGGTAATCAATTATCTCATGTACAAATTTGCACAAATATTTTTATAACTGTTAGTGGTAATCGATTACCATAAATGGTAATCAATTATTTTGAGTCGTTTTTCAAGAGCCAAGTTATATCTGTTAGTGATAATCGATTACCATTCGTGGTAATAGATTATCTTAAGCGGGTTTTGAAAAATAGAATTTTTTGAGTTGGTAATCGATTATTATAAGTTGGTAATTGATTACCATACTGATTTTATCAAAAAATGAGTTTCTCTCAAAAGATTTGTGAGCTGACTGTTGTTCTTAGAATTTTGCACCTAACTAGAAAAAAACACCTAACTAGAAAAAGTTTAAGTCTATTACAATAAGAATCTTTAAACATAAAGTATATTGTCTTCAATATCTTCAAGTGTTTTCTTCAACATCTTTATCATCATCAAAATCTTTTAATCAATCTTTGTCAACAAATAATATATATATATATATATATATATATATATATATATATATATTATTTACGAACAATTGTTTATTTTGATTATCTAAGAACACTTAAATCTTTTAATAAAATTATAATAAGAATTTTTAGTGTAAACATTAATAAAATTTTCATTTAAAAAGTTGGCAATTGAAGGATTACGGAGAGATTAATTGCTAAATCCAATCACCTAGTATGTTCTTTAATTTAAAAAAATTAGAGAAGTTGTTTAGTTATATCCGATTTACTTTCTCCTTACTCTAATTTTTTGTTAAGTTGTCACATCAAATAATGAAAATTTTAAATTAATTTATTTATTTTTCTTATACTATTTATTATAATTTGATTTTTATATTAATAAAACTGTAATCAATTTTTTCAACTTTATAAATATAATAATCTAACCTTTTTAAGATTTAATCAAGTTTTTTTATAACAAGTGTCACTTTTTTTCAATATTGAAATGGGTTATGAATTATTGTTGTCATTGTAAATTATTTATTTTTATGTTAATTTTTTTCCTCTTTTATATTTTATACTTATTATTCCTTAGTCATTTTAATATAGTTTAAGAAAAGTATAACCACAAAAAAAGTTGTAATTCTCCAAAAGCTCAATAAAATTAGATGCATTTATATTTATTTATGATGACAAAATTTTAAAGCTTTCAACAAAAATAATTTTATAATATTTAGAGTTACCTTCTAATCAAAATTATATTGAAAAAAAATATATTAACGATAACTCTTCACTTTTCATGTAACTAATTTGTTCGTATAACAACAATATCATGGTTGAAAAAAATAATGAATTTTTTGTAAGAGATTACAAGGTTTGCCAAATGGTTACATTTCAGTCTCATAAATAACCGTTGCAACATTGGATTCATACTTTTATTGGTCGTGCTCGCATTAATAATAATTAGAGTGAAGATGGTTGCAAAGAAAATTTTAAGAATGCTTCTTTTTATAAGAAGTGGGCAATAATATGAAAAAATAAGTGGTGAAAAATGTAGTAAATATGACAAAAAAATATATTTTATCGTTATGGTGGTAAAAATTGTACTTGTTGTAATATTTTTTGAACTCTACCACAAATCACATAAAGATAAGGAGACAAATATTGAAATATATTTTGCTTATGAAGTTAGTGATTCTAAACATGATCACATGGTTCTACTCATATTGATATTGTTGATTTCCTTATTGAACCAAATAGAAGTATTAATCACCTCATTAATGATAGAAGTGTTAAGAAATATTTTTTTTCCTCCTATTATGTTCCTAAATTATAATGTTCATGCTTTCATAGTTAATATAATATTTCGTAATTAAAGAAGTTATTAATATATGTTTTTAATATTATTTTGTTTTCTTTTATGAAGAATTGATATTAGCATTAGCACCAATAATGAAGATATGTGTTCTGTTGCAACAACTCATATTATTCTTAAGAGTAATATATTTTTCTTTTATTTAAAATGTGATAAATTAATGTTAGGACTATTTTTTGGAACTGCAAATATAATTGAAGGATATAAAAGAGCTAATACATTGCTACCAAGAGATACTAAGTTGCACATTAAAAATGCATTTTATTCTCCTAAATTTAATAGAGACTTATTAAGTTTTAAAGATATTTGTCTAGATGAATACCATATTAAAATAAATAATGAAGGAAAGATGAAATATATTTATATTAATAGACTTACCTTTGATAAAAAAATGTGTTGGAAAAATTACCAGTCTTATCTTTTGGTTTGTAATACACATATATTAGTACAATTAAAACATATGTAATTATAAACCACAAGTTTATGAATCAAAATAATTTTTTCTGTTTGACATAACCAGTCCGTTCATACACAAGAATAAATTGTTGAATTGTGAATTTAAAATTTTGCAAATTTTCAAACAACTTCATTTGATAAATGCAAACAAACAAAGTTTATGCGTGACAAACACATTGTTAAACAATTTTTTGTTAGAGTAGCGTTTGATGAAAGTCGTCAGCCACAACTTCAAGTTGACAAACACACTGCCGAAAACACTTTCGCAACTCATGTTGCAAAACTCTCTTCTTTATGTTAGTTGTAGATTAATATCATGAAATATAAAAAGATAAGAGTTAACATATATTTAATAAGATATGTTGAAATTTAACATATGATAAGAATGAGGCTAATTTATTTTTAGAAAAGATATCTAGTGATATTTGTGGTCTTATACATCTACCACGTGGATCATCTGGATATATGTAGTTTTATTTAACGCTTAAATTATATAGTCATATGTTTGTTTGTTATCAATTCAAAATCATGCATTTGTGAGGTTATTAGTTGAATTAATTAGGTTACAAATTCCATTTTCCATATTGTCTAATTAAGAAAATTTGTATCGATAATGTTATGGAATTTACATCACATGCTTTTAGTGAGTATTGTATGTTCATTCAAAATTGAGTTGAATATCTAGTAGCACATGTTCATACTCAAAATGAACTTGCAAAATCATTAATAAAATGTTTAAAGTTGATTACAAGACAATTACTTAAGAAAGAAAATATTTTGATGACTACTTAAAGATATTCCATTTTGTATACTACAAAATTGATTTGCTTCAGGCCCATAAGTTATGATATACACTATCCTTTGTAACAACTTTAATATTTCTCATTTAAAAACTTTTGCATGTGTCATATATGTTCCAACTACACAAAAAAAGGTTGTGATGAGTTACCAAAGATGATTGAAAATATATGTTGTATATGAATATCCATCAATAATAAAATATCTTCAACCATCAACAATAGATGTATTTTCATCTTGATTTGTTGATTTTTATTTTGTCAAACCAATTTTCACCACATTAGGGGAAGAGAAAAGAATTGGAATATGATTATTGGTTGTAATGAATTAACTTTATCTCGTTTTATCCTTGTACAAAAAATGTGAACAAAAATATCAAAGGATAATTCATATAGAAAGATTAACAACCAATTACTACATGGGTTCAATGACACAACAGTGGTAACTAGATGACATATTACAATTGCTAATGGATTAATCAGACTTGACATCCCAATTGGACAATCTAATAGAGGAATCAATCTCAAATACGTTTGAAGTATGATAGACCTATTGATTCTAAAAATGAAAGTCCCCGAATGAAAAAAAAAATGAGATAAAAATAAGAACATCCAATCGAGGAGATAAAAATCTAAAAAGATTCATTTGATGATATGAAAACTATAAATGATTTCTTCGACAAAAGTAATGATTCACTCGTATAAAAACCTTAATATATGAAGTTGTTAATAATGGTAGTATTTCAATAAATTATGCCATGAATAAAATAACATGGAACCAAAATGAAGTAATCATAAATGATGCTTTTACATATAATATGATAATGAATATTTGTACTATAGTGGCCAAATTGGCTGCTATCCCAAAAGGTTGTTAACCCTAAAGTCGTTGACCTAAAATAACCGCTAAGTCTGAAGGAACATTACGAAGACCACAATTGGGTACATAGTCGCGTAGTGGGTAACAAAGCATCGCACCACTTAGCACACCTTATACGAAATAACTTGCCTACAAAGTGGCAAGATTGGTCAACTACCTGGCCACAACTATGGAGAACAAATATGGAAGTGATGTACAAAATGCCGCCTACTTTCACTTAGGGAAAAATCAACTGAAACTGCATGAAAGAATAATGGATATGTAGTTTAGGCCCAATTAAGTCCATTTTTAATGATATGCTTGATCATGATGAGTGATTATAAATTCCTAGATGTATAAGAATTATCACGAAACATGAATTGGTTGAATGGTTGTGCATTGACTTGGTAATTGTGTGGTTATGTGTTTGAAGCTCTGCATATGTGAAATAAGGTTTCTTTTTGCTAAAATTTTTTTTGGCATGGATGGGAAAGGTCAGAAACCCTAGCGGGGCAGCCAAGAGGGCTGGAAAACCACCTAGTAATGGTCCTTGAATGGCCATTAATCCTACCTTTAACTAATTTATGTTTTTCTTAATTAAATCAATTATATAAAAGCTAAAACATGAGAGAAGAAGAGTTTTCTGGAAAAATTGGCATAGAGATTGAGAGACTATGTGGTGATCATGGAAGGAGAGACCAGTGAGGGCTGAGAAGGAGTTTTAGAAGGGAATCAAAAGTCAAGGAAAGTTGGGATCGAGAACTCTAATAATTTCTCAAGGTTAAGTAAGGAATCTAGGTTAGGGGAGTTGAACCTCGTAATCTTTATGTAAATTGATAAATTGTGTGATGTATGATGTAAATTGTATGTTATCTTTCTACAAAAGTTTGAATTTCTGGGTTTCTGGAAAATTCTCAGAAACCACCTAACGGGCCTTCAAAGCGGCCAGGCGACTCATGTATGTATACTTATTTTTCTGGATTTTTGCCAGAAATCGCCTGGTGGCGAGAACTGCCCGCCAAGCGACACAAACCTTCCCCCCAGTTTTCTAGGTTTTGTATGATCCATCTGGCGGTGATGAACACCCGCTAGGCGATGCGAGCAAAATTGGTTGGTTTTGGGTCTTTTGTGATTTTTTTCTAGGTTGTTTGATCGAGGGAAGAAGGGGACTTATGTAGTGGTTAAGCTTTGGATGGCGATGATTGATGAATTGTGTCTTGGTTCGAAGTAATTGGATGGACCAATGATTAAATGAGTATTAGGGTTGTGTGGGATTGCGAAGATTTTAGAGTAACATGATTTGGATGTCGATGAGTTTATTTTATGTACAACGACCTAGGATCACTAACATGTGTAACTGGATGTGTGCATAAATGAGGAATTGTAATAACGTGCATTGGAAATTAGAGGTGAATTGTATTGGACTCACGCAGGTGTAGGAAATTCCTAGAAATCTCCAGAATTCTATGCACCGCCTAGCGGCTCTTGAACTGTCGCCAAACGCTAACCATTGTAGGGGGCACTTTGCTATTTGACTGGATTGGCAGCGGGGGAGGTGGATCTATAGGGTTCGTTGTGGGATCCATTTATGTATTACATGTAGAAATTGATTGTAGAATGAGGCCTAGGAATGAATAATTATATTAAAGTTGCATGAGTTGAGGTTATAAGGGAATCATATGGCTGAGTGATGATGTTGGTGATGGGATTGTAGGAGGGTTGTTGTAAGGGGTAATTATAGTATTGGGGAAATAAGACGATTATACCATTTGGATAAGAGTTATAGGTTGCTGGTAGTGAAGTTACTACGACTGAGCTTAACTTGAGGTTGAATTTACAAGGCTTTGGGTTATACCTTAAAGATGGAGTTGTTGCAGCATTCCTTAAGTTGTGTCTCAGGATGGAGGGTAAACACGTGGCATTCCTTAAGTTATGGCTAAGAATGGCATCCTTTGAGTTGTGGCTCAGGATGGAGGATGAACACTGAACATTCCTTCAGTTGTGGCTTAGAATGGTGTGTGTTACAAGTGTGAGTGTGCGAGTTGTGGCTCGTATAGAGGTTCTCCACTCGATTGAGCAATCACAAGTTATGGCTAGTGATGTGCTAATCTTGGTTCGAGAGTACAAACTGTGGTTCATATTGGAAACTCCACCTAACGTTGTGGAGTGTGATCTGTAACATGATTTCTCTCACATGTTCTACAAGTTTTGGCTTGTAGGTGGTGGCAACAAAGGGTATCTTGAGGTTATCATCTAAAGATATAGAGTGTGTGCATATATTTGAATTATATATATATATATATATATATATATATATATATATATATATATATATATATATTTGTACTGTTAGCTCACCTTATCTACTTGTGTTTGGAGATGATCGTGTAATATGTTACACAAGAGTAGATGATGTTGTAGATGGTTCTGGTGAGGCATAGAGCTGGAGATGGGCTAGCTTGGGAAAACTTTTCATGGAGTTTTATTTCTTTATGGATTTTAAAGATTTTGTAAACATTTACTTTATCAGACTCAAAATTTGTAATCAACATTTATATATTGTGGTTTTTTATCTTGACGATGGAATACATTATTTTAATTTTCTCGTGCTTTGGAAAATCAACTAATAAATGCGAATATTATTTTCATATTAGTTTTATTTTATTGTAAATTAGTAATATCCGACCAGGATGTTATAGTATCCATCCGAGAAGCTTCAAGATTGTGGTAAAATAATGTTTGAGTCCCATAATAATCGAATGTTGTCCATGCAGGAATAATATCATATTACTCTTTATTGCCAATACATTTCTTATTTTATGACCGACATAAAAACAAAGCATCATCTACAAATTGTAACTTGATTGTATTTACCTCCTTTATTAAAACTCTCACCCCTCTACTATAAATTATATATAAGTTAGAACAATAAATACTTATTTGTTAATTAATTATTAATGGGATAAAAAGTTATCACATTATTATATCTTTAAAAATTAAAAAAAATGATTAACCTTTTATTATTATTGGGACTAAATAAAATAAATAAATATTTAAGATATTTAAATTAACTATGGTTTTAGTTACTAATAAGTGTCTAAAATACGTAAAATTTTCATACAAACATGACACTTATCATGCTTTAATTGATCACATTTTGTAAGTAAACAACCTATTTGAGCTTATAATTACAAATGAGGTACTAAAAAGAAGAAAAATAAGAAATTGATGATTTTTTATGATTTTGTAGCAATTTCTCGGAGAAGTAAAAATGATGCAACTGAGCCCCAAAATTCACGATTGAGCTCTAGTATAGTGGTCAATGAAGGATCTAAAATATGACTTTTGGAGTTGAGCCACAACAAAATGGTGCTCAAATACTTACAGTGGTGCATGGTTGAGCCACGAGAAATGTGTTCAACACTTGTGGCGGTGCATGGTTGAGCCACAAGAGAATGTGCTTAGCACTTAAGGCAGTGCATGGTTGAGCCAAGAGAGAATGTGTTCAACACTTAAAGTGGTGCATGGCTGAGCCACAAGAAAATGTGCTTAGCACTTAAGGCGGTGCATGACTGAGCGCTAAAAGTTGGGCTGAGCATCGCCCAAAAATTTCTATAAATAAAGACCTTGGGTTCTCATTAGAGGCATTGAGTGGAGGTTCAAAAATGTAGCAGTAGTATAGAATAGGGTATGTGAGGCACGAGGGAGATGCCCTTAGTGTAAATCTTATGTGTAGATGTGGTTGGAATTTGATTGTAATATTCTATGAGTAGTTGAACTCCCTTGTGTCAAGGTTTCATGTAATTAATTCTGATTCTATTCACTTCTACTTCTTGGGTATTTATCTTTGTTTTCATTCAATTGTTTGTGATTTGATTTATGCTTAATGATGACTTAATCACTCATCTATTTAATTGGTTTGGATTGAGTTGGGAAACCGGCCTCAAACTAAGGTCCAATCAAATCATCATACCTGTACGAGTGCTTATTTAAGTAGTCAGAGGGGATGCTGGAGGAGAGAGTCCTGCACATTAAAGCAATGATTCATTCTACTAGGAGTTGAGGAATCACACTAGGCTTGAAGTCCTTAGGTTCTAGTGTTTCACGAATGAACCTAGATTTACATAAAATATTCTCAAGACATTGAATGAGTTGCATAGTAAGTAAACAAGATAGTAGTGGTGTAGTAGAAGAAGATAAGATGAAATCAATTCATAGCCCCTAGTCCACTTAAACTATCTAACTATTATTATCTATTTTTACTTGCATTCTTTATCAAAAAAAAAAAAAACTTTTAATATATTTATTAAATTCTTGTGGATACGATACTTGTTGATACTACTGCGTATCGGTATACTTGCGATACACTTACTGAAAAATGATTGCCTTGAGTAGTCTATCACCACCTATTACTTTTTATATGTTTGATAAACTAATATATATGTTTTAGTTCTTAAGATGCAATTATTATTAATAAACTGTGCAATTACAGTCTTCTAATAAATTATTCATTAATTTATATATTTAATAAACTGCACAATTATAGTCTTCCGTTAAAAACTAAAGATATGAATTAAGAGACTTAAATCATATCACTTTATTAAAATAATCAGCCATAGAATAGAAATAAATGAAACTTTTGTGTGAGAAAAAGCTTTTCTTTAGTTTGACATGAGGAAATAAGAAAATAAGATATTTCAGTTTCGATTTTTAGTTTCGAAAACCTACACAATTTTAAAAGCATAAAGTTTACAAAATAAAATCATTTCATGTGAAGAAAAAGGATGAAGTAAAATAAGGACTTTTGGATTACAAGAATATACTTCTTTTCATCTCGCTTTTTTGGTCTTTTGGTCTTCCACTTCCTTAAAGATAGCTCTGCTTAAGGTTTTGTTCCACCTTCTTTTGTAATCCTTTTTGTAATTTACTTATCCCACCTTTCTTCACAATAATTTTATTCATTTAGTATTTCAGACCGCAAGTTCAATAGAGATATGTAAAATTATGAGATTCCGATACGTTTATGAGATAGCGTCAAAGTTTATCAAAATCTATTATGTAAGGGACAAATTATAATTACGTTATTATTTAAAATAACTCATTATTATTTAATAAATAAAATATAAAATATCTATCTTTCACTTGGTTATATTTATATCTTTTTATTGATCCCTGAGGTTTTAGTATTGTTATGCTCACTCTCACCCTTCAAAATATACTAAATTAATATAGTAAACAATTATTAATATATTTTAAAACATTAAAATTAGCGCTATAACTAACTAGCATAAACACAGGTGCTATAGTGCCTGTGTGTACACATTTTTTAATATGCGTGATATTATATTAGTAGGAGATGATATTGTAATCTTATTAAGTTAATATTTAAGATAAAATTATATTTATTGAGAATAAAGTGAAATATATAAGAAAAAAAATAAGAGAATAATAGTTGATAAATAAAAAAGAAGCAAATATAGACGATTTTATAAAAAGCTTGTAAAAATAACGATCAATTTTCAAAAAATTAATAAATAATTATATTTTAAAGGATAAAATTGGTATTTTGAAATGTAGATACAAAAGAGGGAATCTTCTTTATATATTGTTATAGATTTACAATGTTATAAATATTTATTTGAATCAAATTATTTTTAACTCCTATTATAAAAATAAATATAAATAAATTTTACATTTTATTATACATAATTTTTAGTTATTTTGTACGTAATTTTTTTATTACAAATAGTTATTTTAGTTTTAAGAAAATTAAATTTTTTAAAACAATTGAATTAAAAAAATCGGTTAAATTTAAAAGTATGATTAAATTTAAAAGAATTACTTAAAAAATAAAATTAATAAAATAATTATTTCAATTAAAAAAATATTACTTATTAAGTGAACTATTCTCGATAATATTATCTGAACTTGTTCTAGTTTTGATGAAAAATCCTCACATTATAAGTATGGATGAGTAAGACATAATTTTTTTAAATCGCTAGAGTCTTCATAGTTTATTAGGTAACTTTTGTATATATATATATATATATATATATATATATATATATATATATATATATATATATATATATATATATATATATTCAGAACATTTAAAGTGTTCTCTCCTCTTTTCCTATTATTTGTCCTTATCCTACTTTCCATTAGTCTCATTAGCTTTTTTGTTCCCTTCCATTAATGCCTCATTAATGCACTTAATGTTTCTTTAATCCTCTCATTTATTGTTATATGGCATCCTTAGTCAAGTATTCGATCTGGTATTGGGCCGATTGGTTGGGTCTATTACCATACAGTTCCACAGTCTTTAGTTCTTTGGAGCGTAAAGGCAAGAACTAAGAGGGGTTCAAAACACCTTACTTTAAAGGGGCCGACTTCTTGGGCCTGTCACCACACAACCCCAACCTTTATCTCTTTGGAGCATAAAGGCTAGAAGGAAAAGAAGTTTAAAATAAGTTACTTTAAAAAAGGCCAACTGGTTTGGCCAATCATCACACAATCCCCTAGCCTGTAGCTCTTTGGAGCGTAAAGGTTAGAAGGAAAAGGAGTTCAAAATGACTTACTTTGAAAAAGGCCGATTGGTTGGGCCTATCACCACATAGTCCCCAAACCTTTAGCTCTTTGGAACGTAAAGGCTAGAAGGAAAAGGCAACCCATTATGCTGCCTATTGACTTGGATATAAGCTTAGTACTTTCAAATCCATGTTTTTTGTTTTGTTAAAAAATACCAATGGACCAACCTTGAGTTTATAACTGAGCTTGTTACCTTGGGCTTTTCTTTGAAAAACTTGTGTTTAAACTCTTATAGGTCGATATTTTGAATGTGTTGCTTGGTGCAACACTTTGATATATGTGTTTGGCATGATTTGTGGTTGCTTGTCTTACCTTGTCTATATTTTTCCGTTTGGATATGTCTTGATTTTGCTATATGTACACATGCATGCTTTGAAAAACTAGAAATTAGTCATGTGTGAATTGTGTAAATGTTTTATGCTAGAAATGATATCTTTGTGAGGCCACAATGTCGCCTTTAAAACTTTGATCTTGAAGTTTGGTTGGTTCATATGCAAACCCACATACTTAACATTCATTTGATTTTGAAAAAAAAGTGGGTTAGCAGGTTGGGATAATGTTGTGTCCTTCCGATTTAGTAGCCTCTTGGACGAAGAAGTCTGTAGTCTACTTTATTACGTGGGAAAACGAATTCTTTGTAGTTTTAGGAGACTAGATGCTCTCATAGTATACTCTTTATTTTTTAGGAGATTGAATATGGTAGACTCTTTAATTTTTAGGAGACTGGATGCTCCTATAAACCAAAGAAAAAAAGGGTCTATGCGTAGTTAATTGTTCAGTCGTATGGTAGTACCATAAGACCCACACGAGTATCTCTGATCATTTGACTTTTTTATCAACCACCTTCCTCTTTCTTTCGCCTTAGATCGACAATCATTTCCTTAAATTGATCCATTGTTGGAGGAGTGGATAAGTCCTTTTGACATCCCTATCAGCTTTTTACTTATTAATTTTGTTTTTGAATTTGTGATGCTGGACTAGTTTTTACTTGCCCCAAATGTTCTAGCCGAAATGACTGAAGTGTTATCAACCAGAACATTCAAAGTGTTCTCCCCATTTTTTTCTGTCATGTGCCCCTATTTATCCTACCTCCCTTAATCTGCTCAGCTCCCATGTCCCCTTAACGCTCCCTTAATGTCTCTTTCATGCACTTAATCTTTTTTCAATCCTTTCATTTATCGTTATATGACTTTCTAAGTTGATCTACTATTTCTCCTCATAAAGTATCTGATATGGTATTGGACTAACTGGTTGGGCGTATCACCACACACACAACAACAAAAATTTGTTCTTTCTTCTTCTAATTGTTTGACTTGCTCTATATTTATAAAATCCATATATATATATATATATATATATATATATATATATATATATATAAAAGGTATTTTTTCCTCGTATGTTAACCTTGACAATATATTTTGTTGTGATTTTATTAATTCAAGTGAATAAAATAAATAGTGTATTGTCAAATACATGGAAACGTTTACTTTTAGTATTTTAAAATTTATAAGAATATATGGAGAAGACTAAAATAAAATGAAATTATATTTAAGCATGAAAATATAAGGTCAAGAAAAATGACCCTAGGGCTGAGATTGAGGTCCACCTGGCCCCTCTCTTGAAGTTTGTCAATTGTAATGTGGCACGTGAGGCACGTGTGGCGCCGAGTCCACACAACTTTGAGCAGAATCAAATTGAATGAGCTTGCCTCCAACGCGCAAGAATCCAATTATTAAGACATGAACTATTTTAAGTTTGCTATCCTCCAATTGAAAATTAGCATTTTCTAGTGATTTAATTCTATGAAATATTATTTTTAGTCTACCAAATTAAACTACGCTAATGACATTGATTATGTAATAAATGATGATTTACTCATCATTAATCATCATTTATAATGTAATTTTAATTGAGTGACATAAGTTTTGAAATTTTAGAGAAAAGATATTTGTAGTGCTCCACCAGAAAAGGGGTTTCTGTTTGTAGAATTAAAAATTTTAATTTTTAGTCTTTCAGTTTGGGCAATTGATATTTTTAATTCTTCAGTTAGATGTGTTAATGATGTTACCGTTATGTTGTACCTATTATCATCGAAATGTGACCAAATACGTGATTGAGAACAAATATAAATGAAAGTCTAGTTTGTTCTAAATTGGTTGTTACCTTTTGGTGAAAGAAATCCTTGATAGAGAGGGAAATTACATAAAAGAGAAACACCATTATTGAAGCCAACACTGAGGAATGGTTGTTAGTCACCGATCTTTTTTTTTTTTTTTTTTTTTTTTTTTTTTCATGTTAGAGCAAATCTATTTATATAAAGTGACCAAAAGATTCTCTTACTATTTGGGAATCATCAACAATTTAATAAACTTTTTAAGAAATGTACCATTTATATATCATTTATCTCATCATTAACATTTCTAATATTGCATAATAGTAAAGAATAGAAATAACTTGACTGAAAAATAAAATAAAAAAAAAGTAATAAAAGGAAAAAATGTTGGGATACAAACATAATTAACATTTAATAGAATCATATGTTTATGATTACAATACTTTTTAACTAATATAAATTTTTTTTGTTCTATTAAATATCTAAATTTTTTATATTCTTTAATTAAGTTCATACAATGAATGGAAAAAACCGAGTAACGGTTTGATTTTGTAGTTTCAAACTACTGAATTATAAGAAAAATAAAACTATAAAACTTAATTATCTTTTCTAAACAATATTGTACATGATTTGATTTTTTATTTTTATTTTAATAGTTAGCTTAAAAAAATAATATTATTATTTTTTATAAATACAGTTAAAATTTTAGAAATTTATTTTTATTATTACCCAAATTTATGATACTAAATACTGCAAGTCAGTAAAAAAATAAAAAAAGTCTAAATATACCCAGATGTAATAAAAATTTAATTAAAATTATATAATTTACTATAAATTTAAAATAATAAAATCAAATTTAAGAAACTTAGTTAAAAAAATATAAGACTTTTGAATATAAATTTAATTAAAAATAGCGAAATTTAAAGTCACTTAAAACTTAATGAAATATTAAATTTATTGATTCAATTGTTATTCAATCATTTTCTTCTCTCAAATAAGAGAATATTATTTGGAGGAACAACGAAGAAGGTCATTTTTCTTGAGAAAGTGGTAGTGAGAGACATAACAATTGAGTCGTTGAACAAACATGTTATAATTTTTTGGTTAAAATATTTTTTTTCTTAATTTTGGTCAAGTTTTGTCAAATCTGTCCTAATTTTGTTTTTGTACTTTAATAGGATCTAATTTTCGTCAATTTTGTTCAATTTGGTCATTTTTGCTAACATCGTTTAAATCATTAACGACCATTAACAGTGACTACCACGTGTCACTTCGTGATTTTTTTTATATATTTTTTAATTTTTTTTAAATGTCCACGTGTCAACCTTGTAGCGTGCCACATGTTAGAGTCAATGTTTTATATTCAATTTGGTCACTATATTTGTTATTTTTGTTCAATTTAGTCCCAATTTTGTTTAAAATTAATAATTTTATCCCGGTCGAAGATGTGACCAAATTTAATTTTTATATAAAAGTTATAATGATGTGAATTTTAATATATTATATAAAAATATTTAATAAAAATGTGAATTTTAATATAAAAATTGAATTTGATTTCAATTTGGAGAGAAACAAAATTGGTTCATGTTAACAAAAATTGAGACTAAATTGAACAAAAATTAAATTGAACATTGGGACCAAATTGAATGTAAAACATTGACTCTGACACGTGAACATTTAAAAAAAATTAAAAAACTTAAAAAAAAATTAAAAAAAAAATTAAAAAACCACGAAGTGACAAGTGACACTCACTGTTCATGACCGATAATGATTTAAACAGTGTTAGCAAAAGAGGACCTAATTGAACAAAATTGACGAGAATTAGGACCTATTTGAGCATAAAAACAAAATTATGACTGATTTGACAAAACTTGATGAAAATTCGGACCAAAAAGGTATTTTAACAAAAAAATTTTGAAGGTTAAGAGGTTTTGATACTAGCGCTGACAAGGTGTTGGGATTCCAAAAACCCTTTTTGTAAAATGCTCGGTGGACCTTGCAAGCACCAGCGAATCTTCTCATGAACAGGGATGTCATGGCTCCCAAATTTTATTTTTTGAAAAATTTTAAATTTATATATTAAAATTTTTTAAAGTCTTTTTGAAATTTATAAATTATATGTAATATATATTTAGAATTGATAAAAATTAAATTAGGTATTTTTTATTTCTTTTATAAAGTATAACATTTAATGTTAATGTTCCTTTATAGAATCAAATTGTCCTTTAAGGTATGATATTATTCTCTTGCTGCTTGCCGGGATACGCTCTGTCTTCAAGACTGGGATGTCCTCGCCAAGGGTGATATAATGCACCACAAGAGAGCGTAAAGTTGTTAAAACAGGTAACCCGACCCGACCGGGCTCGACCCACCACTGTTTGGACACTTAGTGAGCCAACCCAACCCAACTCACTTATTAGTGAGCCAAAAAAATTTGAACTCGGCCCGGCCCACCACGGGTTGGTGTGTTAAATGGGTTGGCTCACATGCTTACTTAATAAAAAAAGTATTTTTTTCATTCAAAACTAAATTATAATTCTAATTAAAATTTCAATAAACTTTAATACAAACCAAAATCACAAAAACACAAATTATCTATGTGTTGGCTAAAAAAATAACCCAACCTAACCCAAATTCAAAACCCAATTTAACTAAAAACACTTGTGTGACCCTTTATTTGCGGGTTGGTGAGCCAACCTGGCTCACCATGGGTTCAACCTGGGTGAGTCAGGTTAAAAATCAACTCGTATTGAAATTTGTAAAAAAATTTCAACCAAACCTGGCTCAAACCCGTGGTGGGCTGGGTTGGCTCGCGGATTTGAACCCATTTTGACATCTCTAGGAGAGCGAGTACCTGCAAGTACTCTGATGCGCAAGTCAATTGGAGCAAAATATGCAAAGATGGATAACAAGCATAACATTGAGTTTACATAAATTTTACATGTAGCCTGAACTACTTTTATACGGTTGTTTGTTACTAATTACCTTGAGTAACACTTGGATTCTTTCCTAAATGGTAATGAATGTCTCATTGTAACATCCTGAGTTAATATGCTATTGCGGTTACTATAGCTCTTAATTGCATTTGTTTGACACATGCCTCTCTTAGGTCGAGATGTACTCACTTTTAGGCCAATATGTACTCACTCTATATGATAAGTGTGGTTCTTGTGGTTGCCTTATGGAGGTTGTCCAGACCAAGATGTGTTAGGACCATCTTGACTTAGATGTATCAAACTTTACACAATTGGTAGGTTGTTTTGACCGAGATGTGTTAAGATCATTTTGGCCTAGATGTATCAGGACCATCTTAGCCTAGATGTATTAGGATCATTTTGGCCTAGATGTATCAGGATCATCTTGGACTAGATGTATTAGGACCATCTTGGAATAGATGTATCAGGACCATCTTAGAATATATGTATTAAAGGCCTTACACAATATATTAGCCCACCAAGCTCGTAGCATACAAAGTGTGGCAAGAGTCTGTATCAGGCCTTACACAATATATAAAGGTTATAATGATCAAGATGTGTCAGGACCATTTTGGCCTATATGTATCAAGGGCCTTATATATAAAGCTCTCCAAGTTATTGGTCGGGATGTGTCAAACCCACCTTGGTTGAAAGGTATAAGACCTTTCATAGGAAAATAGGGAAGGAGTTTGGGAAACAATCATATCTTTGGTCAAGATGTACTAAGACCATCTTGGCCGATATGTGTCAGTCCAACACAAACTGACATGTGCAAGTCCTACATAATATAGGAAAAAATATCTTTGACTAAGATGTACTAGGACCATCTTGGCTGAGATGTGCAAGTCCAAAATCATCTGAGATATGCAAGTTCAACACCATTCTAGATGTGCAAGTCCTACCTAATAAACTAGCCCCCATGCTTGTAGTAAACGTTGTGTAACAAGAGTCTTCGCATTAATCTTATATAAGGCCAATGTATTGGAATGCAACATTCTTTGTTATGTTGTTATCCCCTTGGGTTGAGACATATAAGCAAGTGATGTTTCGGACTGAGTTGTGACATGTTGAAAGCTTGGTAGGCTGTGACATGTTGGAAAACAACGAATTTAACTTACTTGAGATTTCCATAGGCCGAGGTGTATTGGGAAGCAACGTATTTGATTATGTTGAAATGCAAAAAGAACGAGATGAATTAGGAAACAACTTGCTTGATTAAGATGTGATGCACCAAGGACAACATGTATTGGGATGCAACTTGCTTGATTAAGTTGGAATACACCAAGGACGAGATGTATGCAGCTCCTAATATGGTCCTTCCACTACAGAATTTAATGCAAAGCAAGATTTGTGCTATTTCAAAATGTGCCTTTCAACTTTCAAAAACTAATGAAAAATAACCATGCTAGCCGAGATATGCATGGCTTCCGAAACAAATCATTTAACTTCAACATTTAATATGGTCCTTCCACTACAGAATTTAATGCAAAGCAAGATTTGTGCTATTTCAAAATGTGCCTTTCAAATTTCAAAACTAATGAAAAATAACCATGCTATATGCATGGCTTCTGAAACAAATCATTTAACTTCAACATTTAATGCCAAATAGCCATCATGACCGAGATGTATTCACTTTGTGACGTCCTTCAATCTATTTTATTTTTTATTAAATAATATGGTTATAAAATTTTGTCACAAAATTGTACAATAATATCTAACATACTTAAAATATTCACACACACACACACACACACACATATATATATATATATATATATATATATATATGTATATATATATATATATATATATATATATATATATATATATATATATATATATTTATTTATTTATACATCTATATATTTTATAGTACTACATGCATCTTATATTTACACTATTTGGTACATATTATATTTTCAACACTAGAATAAGAAGGAGTATTATTTATTTACAGTCTCCCCCCGATCTACTAGCCTTCAAACATGCGAAGGAAAGAGGTTATGGATAGGATCCACTTAGACTATAGGGGGTAAATAAAAAGCAAATCTAATTTGCCCTTCAATGATACATGTGCATTTCGAGTAGAGAGGAAGGTGATAACATAATTTCCTATTCCCTTAAGTGTCACAATTATTTACTGCATTTGTTTGCCAGGTATTTCCTGGGAAGACTGCCACAGTGTCGGCGAAGAAGGGATCATACATGTTAGGATCAATCATCTATGATGAGATTATAACATTTTGTTTTTCATACACAATCATAAAATAGGAAAGTGAGACAAATATAACATAAAAATATAACATATCTTAATAAAATAAAATAAAATGAAAATTATTTCAAATCCATAAAACTTGGATTTTTATCATACTTTATAAAGATTTTGATTAATTTTGTATTGACTAGTCAAGATAAACAAGTCTCATCATGGTCAACAAAGTAACCCAAGAACATCTTATCTTGAGTAATTACTACTCATTTAAATCCCCAAGGTCATACCTCAAACTATAATAATCAAATATTTATTTATCATAAGTTTTATTTTGATATTAAGTATAAATAAATAAATAAATAGAATCAGTGCATAACTAAAAATAAATATAATAAATAAAGAGAACCAATACGTGACTGAAGATAAATATAAATAAATAAATGAGAGCAGAAACTAAATATAAATTAGGATGAGGTTAGGGACACCTTCAGGTAAATATAGAAATAAAATAATTATGAACAGATAAAAAGATAATAAAGATAAAAAGATAAAATGATAGATGTTTATTCCCCTTACCTCAGATATTGTAAGATACAAATGCACGTTCCCCCTGACCCATCGGTATTTTTTTATACACACTCACGATTAGATTATGCTCTCTTTTTTTTTTCTCCACTAACTCTTTTGTCCATTGTCTCCTCTCCACTTCTTTCCCCCTTTAATTTTTTTCATCATCTACTTTGATATTTATAGTGGTAAGGTAATCATTGCATTTAGTTTAAATTAAACTATGCTTTGAATTATTGTGTTTCGTTTAGTTGCACATGGATTATTCTTAGAAGATATTTTTTTTCTTCTTATCACCACAATAATAACGTTTATCTTCCCTATGTAAGTAGGTGACCTTACTTTAGCATTTATTAATTTTTAGGTTTAATTACTCTTTTGGTCCTTATTTTTGTCAAAAAATGTCAAATTAGTCTTTCAATTTTTTAAAGTTTCAATTTGGTTTCAATTTTTAAAAAATTTATTCAATTTTATCTTTTTTGTTAAATTTCTTGAAACAAATCAATGATTTTTTATTAAAATGATTATGTTAATTACATAAATAAAGTAAATGATTCTTATTAACAACTTCAATTTTGATAAAAATTCCTTAATTTGTTTACAAAAATTTAACGAAAAGGATCAAATTACATCAATTTTTTAAAAATATGGACCAAATTGGAACTTAAAAAAACTGAAGGACCAACTTGACATTTTAAAAAAAAACAGGGCAAAAAAATAATTAAACCTAATTTTTATTACTAAAAAATAAAAAATAAGAATAAGTTATACATGGATTCAGAATATGTAAGTGCAAACATATTCTTTGCATTTAATGCATGTTATCTGCTAAGATTTTGCATTCAATATTTTTTTTAAGTTATTTTATATTACTATTATTACTTATTTTGATGGTTAAAACTAATCGACATACATATAATATATATATATATATATATAATAATAATTTATTTTATTATTTGAACTATTTTATAGTAATATTTTTATTATAATTATTTTAATTGTAAATATTTAATTAATTTTGATTCTCTTAATATTTATAATATTTATATTTATATATTTATATGTTCGTAATTTATTGTACTAGATAAAATATATATATGAAAAATAGTGTATTATAAAATTTTAGGTGTTATCATACTGATAACACATGAATAAATTGAGATGTTACACACTTCCCTTAAGTCAAGATGTAACAAACTCATTTTGGCTTAAATGTATCAGGGCTTACATAGAAGAAACAAGACTAGAATCATCAAGTTATTATGGTCAAGGTGTACTAGAAAAAAAACTTTGTGCCAAGTTAATTTCGAAATAAAATCATAAATATAAGGATATGCTATCTCAGCATGATAAATTGGAACAAAGCCATGAGTATAGGGATAAAGTATTCCCCTTCTCGCAACTCTCTATGGGAACAAGTTTAATATCTTGATTATCTCTCCAACTTGAATACAAATCTAAATTATGGTAGGGATTACCTCGACGAATGAAGCCTCCTTACCCAAGAATTAAAATGATGTAGTGCGTGCCAATGTTCTTGTATTGAGCCAAATTGTCCTGCAAGGTATGTTATTATTCTTCTGTTGCTTTCCAGGATATGCTTTGTCTCCAAGATTGGGATGTCCTCGTCAAGTGTGATATAATGCACCACGAGAGAGCAGGTACCTACAAGTACTCTGACGCTTAAGTCAGTTGGAGCGGAATATGCAAGGATAACAAGAATAGAATGAGTTTACATAGATTTTACCTGTAGCCTGAACTACCTTTATATACTTGTCTTTTACTAATTACCTTGAGTAACGCTTGGATTCTTCTGTAAATTCCAATGAATGTCTCATTGTAACTATCGTAACGTCTTGAGTTAATACTCTATCGCGATTACTATAGTTCTTACCTGCATATGTTTGACATACCTATCTTAGGTCGAGATGTACTCGCTTTGTGTGATAAGTGTGGTTCTTGTTGGTGCACTATGAAGGTTGTCCTGACCAAGATGTGTTAGGACCATCTTGGCCTATATGTATCAAACTTTACATAATTGGTAGGTTGTTTTGACCGAAATGTGTTAGGACCATTTTTTCTAGATGTTTTAGGACCATCTTGGAATAGATATTTCATGACTATCTTAGAATAGATGCATCAGGAGCCTTACACAATACAATTAGTAAATAATAAATTATAAAATCAAATATAATAAAGAATAAAAATATTTATTAAGATATTCTTTTATTTTCTTTCTCATTTTTCTTTGACTTTCTCCATATTGTACTTATCTTTGAATTTTGGTCGAAAAAGGAAGTTAGAATATTTATTAGTTTAATAGTTAGCATTACTTTTTATGAATATGGAAGAAAATTTAATGTACTATGTATTTTTTTCATAACATGTTTTTAATTATGATTGAATTATCATAGATTTTTCTTTTAGTAATTACGTCTCTGAATTTTTTATTAGATTATGAAAAATTGTTTTTTAATTAAACTATTTTTTTTTTAAATTATATTGATGAAGAATAAAGAATAGATTCATTTCTTAAAAGTGATAAAAGGAAGCTATGTTAGATTATGAATCAAACTAGATCAATCACAAAAAGAGCAAAGTTAGAATATTTATTAGTTTAATAGTTAACATTATTTTTTATGAATCTAGAAGAAAATGTAATGTAGTATGTGTTTTATCATAACAAGTTTTTAATTATGATTGAATTATCATAGATTTTTCTTTTAGTAATTACGTCTCTGAATTTTTTATTAGATTATGAAAATTTTTTTTTAATCAAACTATTTTTCTTTTAAAAATTATATTGATGAAGAATAAAGAATAGATTCATTTCTTAAAAGTGATAAAAGGAAGCTATGTTAGATTATGAATCAAACTAGATCAATCACAAAAAGAGCAAAGTTAGAATATTTATTAGTTTAATAGTTAACATTATTTTTTATGAATCTAGAAGAAAATGTAATGTAGTATGTGTTTTATCATAACGAGTTTTTAATTGTGATTGAATTATTATAGATTTTTCTATTAGTAATTATGTCTTTAAATTTTTTATAAAAGAGTATATTGATGAAGAATAAAGAATATATTCATTTATTAAAAGTGATAAAATGGAAGCTATTTTAGATTATGAATCAAACCAGATCAATCATAAAAGAGCAATAAACCCTTACAATAATTGAGTAGTTCCCAATACCCCAAATAATATAAGGGTTAAATATGTTTTTGGTCCCTCAAGTTTTAGTAAATTTTGGAATTAGTCCCTCATCAAAATTTATACCAATTTAATCCTTCATCTTTCAAAATGCGTGAATTTAGTCCTTTTAACCCAATTTTGTTAAGTTTATTTGACGTTTCAAACACATTTCATGATAGTATTTGAGTTAACATTGAAACAAAAATGTGTCAAACAGTGTAAATAATTTAAATACTATCATGAAATGCGCTCGAAACGTCAAAAAAACTTAACAAAATTTGGTTAAAAGGACTAAATTCACGCATTTTGAAAGAAAAAGGACTAAATTGGTCAAAAGTTTTGATGAAGGACTAATTCCAATTTTCGCTGAAACTTGAGGGACCAAAAACATATTTAACCCATAATATAATGCGAAAGCATACTTGGTAATTGGGAATAATAGATGAAATATTGGTACGAGATCTTCCAACTATAGAGTAATTGAAATGTTCCCTCGTGATTTATGGGGAGGAAAAGAAAGGAGTAGGAATAATACATCTTGTGCTTATAGATGGGGACCATAACCTTAACTTCTGTTAGTTACTTAATTTCAATATTTCTAATTTGGCTCCTTCATCAACTTAGAATTAGAATATTGCTCGTATCTATGCATTTAATATATCATGGCATGTATATGCTCTTAGCCATAGATTTAATTAATTTGATCACTTTAGTACTTTGGCTAATAATATAATGACCCTAACACATTTAATTATTTATTATATGTATATGTATATGTATGTATGATCCAAAATTTCTAACAAGCTACTCGTGAAGATTAATTTCTTGTAGACAATATAATTATTTACATTGAAAAATATATAGCTGAAAATTTTAGTTCTAATTCAATTATAACAAATTCAAAAATTAAAAAAAATGAATAATAATCCTATATATATATATATATATATATATATTATAGTTTCAATTATACTAAATAATGCATTAATATTTATTATATTATTGATTATAATCCGCAAGATCCGCAACTATAACTTATTTTTACTTTGATCTATCGTTTAATCTACTTTTCTAATAATGTTAATTTTTCTTTTTTTCAAAATTAAGTGAAAGTTGGATTCTCATGTTAAATCAAAATGGATAACAAAATTAAAATACAATTCTTTTATAGATATATTATCTTAAAATTTTAGACACGCTTCATTCATATTTTTTCATAAGAATAAAAACAAGTTTCTTAAATAAAAATAGAGAAATAATAGAGCACCAGAATTTTACTTCATTACCGTTGTCATCCTCTTTCATTTATTAAAACATTTTCCTTGATATCACATTCGGATAACGTTGTACACACCGTTCAACATTTGCATGTTCTTCAGTGAAGAATTATCGTGATCTTTGTAAGGTGAATTTTGTGCGCAGTGTTTAATTTAAAGAAACTTTTGTTGATTGATAAATATTTTCTGTGTTATATATTGGGCAAATGGTGACAAATTCTTGTAAAAAACACATTGTCTCGTGACCTGATCCCCTTTGTCCCTCAACTGTTTGTGTTTGCAAATGTCATGGCATCAAAATTATGTTGTCTAATAAGGTTAAGATATTACATCAGTTTATAATATATAAACAGAACAAAACCATCAAATTTGATGTATGTTAATTAGTCTAGTCCAGAAGTAACAGAATCTCATTGCCTCTTAGATTATTTTAATTTTGAAGTAGTGTTTCTTTAATGTTTATTTTTGCGTTTGTTTTTGTTTTAATCTTTTAGTCATTATATTTTTGCAGTTGTTTTTATACGGATAATATATGTCCTGCGCAGTCTCCTAAACGATTTTCTTGGGCTCCAAGATCTTCACTCCTAGGATATCTCGTCAACAACTCTTGAATGCAGAAACAGATGTCTGCAAAGATACTTTGAGCTAAAGTCAATTCGAGATATTGGGTTTTGATGTCGGAATAGTAACATTGTTAGGTAAATCACTAATTTATTGGGTCCACACCGATTTAATTAAGAAAAACAAAAGGAGGTAATTTTTTATGGGCTTCCGGCCCATTATGCAATTTAAATATGTAACCCTTGCATCAAGTTTGATAAGAGAGAAAAATAGAGTAAGACAGAGAGAAAGAAGTTGTGATTGACTTTGGTGAGAAGCCACAGAGTGAAGAAGAAGAAAAGAGCAACCAATTTATCCAGCGCAAGTTTGTGCATATACTTTGAAAGAAAAAAGGTTTTATTCCTTTTTTCATATATTGAGGTTCACTCTATTGCTTATTTAAAGTACCCATTGAGGTTTGTTATCCACCTTGTTGGTGAAGAGAATAGTGCTTTGTTGATCCTTGGAATCTCTGAGAGAACTTGTGGTGTACTCATTAATTTTTATTAGTGGAAGTTTTGACTGGACAAGGTCTCGTGGGTTTTTCCTCCATATTGAGCTTTTCTCACGTTTAAAGTTTTGGTGTTTGTTGGTTCCCCCTTCTCTATTTTATGCATTTTATTATTTTGCATATTATTTATTTAGGGAAGATTTGATCTGGGTTTTGCTTCCGCGCCTTGTTATCTGTTATTTTTTGAGATCTTCCTAACAAACATAAGCATATATTTCGTAAAATATGTCTTTTATAGTAAAGTTTATGGGCCTTATTGGTTGGACTTTCATTTAGTAGTCTTACTTAAATGATATAATCTAGGTTACTGCCTTTTAAGATGATTAAACTAACTTGATTAGTTTGTCAGTCCTAGTACATGTCACTGTACTAGTCCAACATGTACCCAAACAGGGCGGATACTGAGTGAATGGCTCATAATGGCCTTCTTAGGATTTTGGTATCCTAGAGGGGGATGAGGACTGTAGTCAGTTGGACGAGTGGACATTTCACTAACACAAAAAGTGTCTATAACGTCTGTTATTTTCAACTTTTGACGTCTGTAAAAATACCGACGTCATATATGGTGACGTTAAAATTAACGTCTAAAAATAAAATTGACATTAGCTAATGCTGGAAATAGGGTCCCAACCTCCCTTCACGTCTGTTTGATCAGCACCTGACGTTCAACTAGCGCCAACAGGAGGAAAAAAAAAAGGCTGAAATTAACGTTTGTACTTGCACTGACAGGCGTCAAGGGACGTCGGATGACAGACATCAAGGGACGTCGACTGATAGACGTCAAGGGACGTCGGCTGTAGCACTGCCTGACGTCCCTTGACGTTTGTCAGTGCAAGGACAGACGTCAATTTCAACAATTTTTTTTTAAATTTTGGCTATATTTACATATTCTCACACCTAAAAAACAGAAAATTCCCAGAACAAAGTTGATATTATATTCCATCAACGTGGTAATTTTAACTCATAATTGTAAAGTTGTCTAAACTTTTACAATTACCACAAAACTAAAACTTTCATCAATAAATTGTCTTGCAAAGTTTTTAAAATAAAATTCTGATGTTCTAGGACCTAACTCCATTGTTCCAATAAATATGTTGCCCACTCTTGTCTTAGTATCTGGATAGTGTCTTCTGATAGAGGTGATGGATTTTTGAAGTGCTGAAAAGATAATACAAATTCATTAAGCATGAATATCATTGTTTAAAGTTTGATATGATTTATAATATCTTAAAGATTTATATATATATATATATATATATTATTATTATCTCTATCCATTCATCTTTAACTGCAACTTGAATGATTATTCTTATCCAAGACATGACATAATACCCATATTCCCATGAAAATAATCACATATCAAGTTCATAAGTTCACATGCGAAAATAATAACTTAGTAAATGAATAAGTTACAACCTTTGGGTATAATACTTTAATCTGTTGTGCTCTGAGCTTACCCACAACTCTAATGAAATTTTGGAAACATAAAATATATGTTAGTTTTAATAAGTAAATACATATGATATGAAAAAGAGAGTAACACTTACTCTTGTAACATGTTTTTCAAAGCATTTTTAATTTTCCAATGCATTGAACAAAATCATACAACCATGATTGATTTGGAATGATGACCAATAGTTGCTAATGAGACCTATTATCAATCACAAGTACTTAGTTGAATAATCAACAATAATTCATAAAATATTACAAGCAATAACACCTATCCATCAATGTACAGCGCAATGTAAATCTCTCTGTTTGACTCAGCCATCCATGTTTGCAAATAACTTTTCACGTGATCAGGTGAGTTTCCAGAAGCTTGAATGGTCTGAGGTTCAATGAATCCATACATAGAAGCTCGGCCTTGTTCCACAATTACTTTGTCCATGTACCTACAATAAAACAGTTAGGTATAAATTAAAATGTACCAATTCCAAATTCTAAATGTGGAATAATTTTTTCAAACTATCCGATCGGACAATTCAAGATCTAATACAAATGATTAAAAATTTAATCATTTGTACTAGATCTCAAACGGCAACAAAGTTCGCTCAAAATTGTGAACTAAAATTATAATAAATTTTCACATATAAAATAACAATGCAATAATAATGTTAAAAAATAAAAACAAAATTAAAATTATTTTAACATGCAACAAATCTAATAATAAATATAAATTTTATTCCAAATTTATCAACTAAATTTATCAACTATCATAAAATCAACAAAATACATTAAAATCATTTTAACATGCAACCCATCTTATAACAAATCAAAATTTTATTCCAAACATTTAAAAAATCATAATTTTCGTAATAAAAAAAAGGGGTTAAATATGTTTTTGGTCCCTCAAGTTTCAGTGAATTTTGGAATTAGTCCCTCATCAAAACTTTATACAAATTTAGTCCTTCATCTTTCAAAATGTGTGAATTTAGTCCTTTTAACTAAATTTTGTTAAGTTTATCTGATATTTCAAGCGCATTTCATGATAGTATTTAAGTTGACATTGAAACAAAAATGTGTCAAACAATGTAAATAATTTAAATACTATCATGAAATGCGATTGAAACGTCAAATAAACTTAACAAAATTTGATTAAAAGGACTAAATTCACGCATTTTGAAAGATGAAGGACTAAATTGGTCAAAAGTTTTGATGAGGGAGTAATTCCAAATTTCGCTGAAACTTGAAGGACAAAAAACATATTTAACCCTAAAAAAAAGCACCAAAAAAAATATACAAAATAAGAGGAAAATTAACAACTAACCTCTTGTAGCAAGTTCAAGGATGCAGATGAAGGAGGAGGAGGGTGGGCTGTCGGTGAAAAGAATTTACGATGCAAAAGGGAAGAAAACACTACATTTATGTGAAATGGAGACCAAAACGAAATCCAATCGGTTCAAAATGTATAAATCAGTGCACAAATCAAAACCCCAACAAGATTTTTGACAAAAAACTCACGTGCGGAGGTCGCGATGGCCGGCGGAACGCGGAGGTCAGCTCGCGGAGAAGAGAAACAATGTCGTTTCGCGACGCTGTTGTGCCCTATGAAAGGGGGGACGTCAGGTCTATGTCTCCCCGACGTCGAGTAACGTCAGATTAGTTGGAGAACCGACGTTGCGTGACGTCGAGCGCGTAACCAACAGACGTTAAGATGGCGTGACGTCGGGCGCGTGGAGAACAGACTTAGGGGACGTCGGGGCTTATGCGGACAGACGTCAAAATTGACGTTTTATTTACAAAAATGCCACCGGTCATTTTTGACGTCTATGTTCCGTTTAGCAGACGTTAACTGGGTGACATTATAAGCACTTTTTGTGTTAGGATTTGTACACTTTTCGCTTAGCGAGAGAATGGCTTCATTGAGCGAGTGTGTCAGAATCCTAATAGTTGTTCTATTATTGATTTTGATATTTTTGTGACTAATGTGAATGATTACTTATGAAAGGAATGATGTATATAATTAACATGTGAATGGTTGATACTAATCTAAGGAAGATAAGTGGTGATTTATAGTAGTGTATGCATTGGTACATGGATCTAGTTGGAAGTTATCCTGATGTTCTAATGACAATCCAATTCTTAAGTAGAGAAGGATGTGACATGTGATGAGAGGAGCAAAAGGTCCTAGTCTAGGGGTTTTATCTTGGCTAATGGCGTTAATAGACTAACCTTGTGTATGGTAAGGTGAAATCTATTAGCAATGGCTCTGTAGAGTAGTAGAGGCTAACACAAGTGCATAACTTGCTAGAATCTCATATTAATGCATGTATTTGGATAATTGAGTCATCGTTTGGGTCTTTGTATGAAATAGAATGATAATGATTCATGATTGACTGTGTATGATTAATTGATTATATTTTTTTATATGATTAATTCTTTTGTACATTAGCTTATCCTTTTCTGTGTTTTGTGTCGTTTTATATTCTCTTTTGTACATTAGCAAATGAGGAATTGTAGCTGGACCAATCCAGAAAGGAAATGATGCAACTGTCTAGATAATATTTAGGACACACACACACACACACACACATATATATATATATATATATATGTATATATATATATTATGAATTAATGACTGTCCATTGATTTAATACATTTACTCATATGATTCATATGATTGATACTCATATGATTCATTAATCTTTATGTAAATATTTGTATTAACTACGTTGATTTGTTTCCTTTATGGATTACATATTGTATCTATAAATAGGATTCTTCCTATCAATAATAATACACAGATGAGTTGCTCCCTATTCTCTCATTCTCTATTCTCTATTGTTTCTTCTCTTCTCTATCATCTATTATTCTCTCTCTGTTATTCGCTTTATTTAATAACGCGTTATCAACACGAAGCTCCAACCAATTGAGGACTAGTGGAAGCTTTTTATCTCTAACGACAATGTTCTGCGTGTCTCAATTCAGGCTCTTTCTAATCTTTTCTCAAATTATAATTTTACCTTATATTCTTCCTCTTGTGATAGAATTGTTTGACTTTATCAATTTTCATCTCCATCTCCATCTTATTATTTTTATTTTTATTATGACGGTGATTATTATTATTATTTTGATGATTATTATTATTAATATTATTATTTTATGTGATAGTTCTAAACACGCAAAACGTTACAAAATTTGGATTTGTGACCCTTGATATTACAAGGAAGAATTCCTTATATCGGATTTTAAATGTTGAAATACATTTAGATGCAATGGATATTGGGATACCATTAAATAAATAATTAAAGCATCTAAGCAACTAATTTGCTCATGAGACAAAAATATTGTGAGAAGAGATTTCACAAATATTATGAATCTATTTCATGCCTATGTATGGCTGGTTGGACAAAGCAATAAAGCTTTTGATGAAAAATCATGAGATCCGCCTAATCTGCTCCATTACCAGAAGCGAATGCAACAATAAATATTATAAATCTATTTCATGCCTATGTATGGCTGGTTGGACAAAGCAATAAAGCTTTTGATGAAAAATCATGAGATCCGCCTAACCTGCTCCATTCCAGAAGTGAATGCAGCAATAAATATTATGAATTTATTTTAAGCCTTTGTATGGCTGAACAAAACAATGAGCTTTTGATAGAAAATCATGATACCTGTCCAAATTGGTTTTGCTCCATTTCCAGAAGTGAATGCGGCAACATTTGATTTATATTTTCATGATCGTGATCGTGATATTGATTATGGACATGGTTATAAAGAAAATTTCAAAGATACATTTTGTCACCAGAAGTGGCACAATAATGTGAAAAAGGAAAAAGGAAAATGTGAAAATATTGACAAAAAGATGAAAGTATATATTATCATTACGGTGGTAAAGGCCATTTGAGTTGTACTTATTGTACACCAAAGCATCTTACAAATAATGAGAAGAACATAGAAACACACTTTGCTTATGAAGATTGTGATTCTGATTATGGCCATATGGATGCTACTCATCTTGATATTATTATTTTCTTTGCTAAAACAAATGGAAGCATTGATCACCTCATTGATTATGAGAGTGTTAAAAAAATCTCATTGATATTTACGTTTATATGAAAAACAAATGTTTGCACTAGTACCAAAAGATATGTGTCTTATTGATAGTGCAACAACTTATACAATTCTCAAGAGTAATAAATTTTTCTCTTGTTTGATAATGCGAGACATCAATATTAGTATTATTTATAGTACTACAAATATATTTGAAGACTCACAAATATATTTAAAGACTCTAGAAGAGCTATTATACTTCTACCAAGAAGTTGAATAGAAACTTATTAAGTTTCAATGATATTTGTCTAAATGGATATTACATTGAGACAAACAATGAAAAAGATATGAAATATCTTTATATCTCTATGAATGAGTTGAAAAAGAAAGTGTATTGGAGAAATTATCAACATTCTCTTATAGTTTGTACTACAAGTTTATTAGTACAATTGAAATGCATGTCATGGTAAACCAGAAGTTTACAAATCAAAATGATTGCC
>Ga0209589_1002395_pt1 | contig 32446 bp, 9 predicted proteins | sample CowpeawhiteBW_FD_187525 | JGI IMG/M metagenome (GOLD analysis project Ga0209589, IMG submission 187525) | Root nodule microbial communities of legume samples collected from California USA - Cow pea white BW (SPAdes) (version 2) | ecosystem: Host-associated > Plants > Roots > Nodule | place: USA...
ATATATATATATATAAATATATATTTATATATATATTTATATATATATATATATATATATATATATTAAGAACCTTCTTTTTGTGTAGACTTGCTCGTTTTTTTTTCTGTGCGAACGTTTCCATTGAATATATTTATGGTGTGTGACATGAAATAGTGAATTGGTGTTTTTTCTTTCATTTGACATGGTTGGATAGTGTTCCATGTTTCATCTCAAATTAAAATAAAAATAAATTAGTATATAAACAATTTAACGTCATAACTAATATATTAATTATTTGTGTCTAACCTTTTAATTCATTAATGTATTTGTGAGCCATTAAAGTTCACAATTAAATATATAGTAGTAAAATAATGGACAGTTTATATTATACGTTTAATTAGTAATTTACTTGAGATAGCAATTGTTACAAACCATTCCAAATCAAAGTTTTGCAAGCAAACACACACACACACAGATCTTTCGATATTTGAATCGTCTTGTGAGTGTTTGTCTCAAATATCTAAGTTTTTCCCCGAGTTTTGTAAGAACACATATCGTCTCATTCTCTCTCAACTAAAATTTGGATTTACATTTATGATATTAATGTTGATGTTTTAATATATTAATTTTTTTAATATATCAAATTGTAGAAAATAATCTGTGAGTTGTCTATCTATCAATGAGGAATATATATAAAATACAAGAAATAATTTAGGTTGCCATTACAATTGACAAGCTATGATTTTGTCTGACCTTTAGACAATTGACACTACAAAATATTCTCAAAATAATAATTTATTGGACACAATAATATCTATCACACCCCTTTAGTCAAAGCATGAGATTGACAAATGTTTAGACTATTCTGAAAATCATCAAAAAAGTATGTATGGAAGGACTTTGGTAAAAATATCAGCAATTTGATAGCGGATGAAGAACATAGATTTCTCCATGAGCAACTTTTTCACGTACAAAATGGATGTCCATTTCAATGTGTTTTGTTCGTTGATGTTGTACAAGATTACCGAATATATAAATGACACTCACATTGTCACAATACATTATTGTAGCTTTTTGAATTGAGCAATGAAGCTCAAGAAGAAGGTTTCGAATCCAATAAGATTCTAAAACAACATTAGCTACTCTTTTATATTCAACCTCAGCGCTAGAACAAAATAATGTAGGTTTTCGTTTAGATGACCAAGAAATCAAGTTATCGCTGAGGAAAACACAATGTCAAGAGGTAGATTGTCTAGTATCCGAACATCCACCCCAATATGTATCTATGTAAGAGAGGAGGTTGTCAATATTGGATTTGTACAAATGCAAGCCAAAATCAATAATACCCTGGATGTAGTGTAAAATAAGCTTGAGAGCATGCATGTGCTCTTCCTTGGGATCATGCATAAAAAGGCATATTTGTTGCACCACATAAGAAATGTTAGGCCTCGTAAAAGTAAGATATTGCAATGCTCTAGCAAGATGTCTATACTTAGTAGGATCCTCACAAGGAAAGTCATTAGACGCACCAAGTTTGGGTTTTGTGTCAATTGGTTTGGGACAAGTTTTGCAATTAGTTATCCCTGCTCTTTTCAAGAATATCTTCTGCATACTTTTTTGTGAGAGAAACATATTGGTTGTAGTACGGGTAACGTCAATCCCCAAAAAATAACTAAGTGGACCAAGATCCTTCATAATAAACTCTACACTCAGGAATGACATAATGTACCTTCTAAGAGAATCAGAGGAAGCCACTAGGATAATATCACCAACATACAACAAAATATAAGCAATATCATATTCCTTATTATATATGAATAAAGAGTGATCAGATTTACAATGTTGGAATCCAAGTGTGGCCACATAATCTGCAAACCATTGATACTAAGCACGAGGAGATTACTTTAGGCCATAGAGTGACTTCTTTAATAAGCAAATATAATCAAGATGAGATGAATCCTTAAAACCCATGGGTTGATGCATATAGACAGTTTCATTAGGATTGCCATGTAGAAACACATTTTTGACGTCCAACTGATGAATGTGTCATGATTTGGACAAAACAATGGTTAAAATTGTTCGAATTGTCGCTGGTTTCACTACCAGGCTGAGCGTTTCGTCACAGTCTATGCCTTTTCTATTGTGACCTGCCATCACCTACAAGGCAAGCTTTATGCCTCTCAAAAGAATCGTCAGAATTGCGTTTATGTTTAAACATCCACGTAGATTATATTTACATTAAGGGGACATGGTACCAACTCCCATGTCTTGTTTTGAATTAGAGCATTATATTCAACAATCATGGCATATTTCCAATTTGAGTTATGAAGAGCACTCACTGAATTCTTAGGTAAAGGTGAAATAGAGTTGGTGGTTGAAACACTCAAATTATGTGAATATTTTCTATTTGGTTTGACTTTGCCTTGTTGACTACAAGTGGTCATGGGATGGGACCTAAGATTTGTAGGCTGACAGGTTCAGGTTTGAGAAGATGGAAGATTAATTGGTGAGGTTGAGAGGGGATTGATGTGAGGGGATGGTGGCGAGTGAGGAGAAAGTGAAGTTGGCTGGGAGCTTAGGCCTGCATGTGATATAGGTTGTGGAAGAGGAAGCAATGTTGTGTTAGTTGATTTTGCGTTACACTATGTTGACAAAATTGTTTAAAAGAATCATTAGCAAATTCCTTTCCATTATGACATTGTAAATTTTTAATGTGTCTTTCAAATTGTGTTTTAACTTGATTTTGGAAAGATTGAAAAATAGAATAAACTTGTGATTTTTCAGAAATGGGAAAAGTCCAAAAAAATTTACTAAAGTCATCGAGAAATAAGACTTAATATTGATGGCCAAACAAGCTGGGTATTAGTGATGTCCAAATATCACTATGGATAATATCAAAGGGAAATTCAATAAAAGACCAAGAAGCACTACATGGAAATTTCCCATGTTTACCAAGAGGAAAAGAAGACGATCAAAAAATTCCCAATCATGGTCCTTACGGATCGGATCATCCATATAATATACAAAAACGATCTGACTTTATTATAATTTATAAAATTTTGATGACAAAGAGAGTTTAAAATAGTAGCTCCGGGATGACTTAAAGGATTCTGTCACAAGGTGGAAGACAAAACTGTAAAGGTTGAAAGAAAATTTGATGGAGAGATTCTTTGATACCATGTAGGAAATCATCAATGAGTTGTTTCTCTATTGATGAAGAATATATATATATATATATATATATATATATATATATATATATATATATATATATATATATATATAAAATACAAGAGATAATTTAGGTTGCCATTACAATTGACAAGCTATGATTTTGGCTGATCTTTAAGCAATTCATACTACATAATATTCTAAAAATAATAACAATTTATTGGACACAATAATATCTATCACAAATAAGTATAATTTAAAAACATGAATATCAACAAAATATGAATAGAAAATTTGAACTCCAAACAAGAATAAATTAAATTTGGATCATTTTATTGTGTTTTATTATTTTAACTCCTTTTTCAAATAGTTTCCAACATATGAACAAGATTTTGCTAATGAGTGTTTTCTTTAGACTTGGATTTCATCAAAATAATATTTAGAAATTTACTATTAATGTGTTTGGTTCGGTGTTGGAATCACTTTTGGAGATTCGTGTATAAAAAAAAGCAATAATTAGTCGTTTCTTTGTCCACAATTCAATTTGTGTAAAATCAATTTTAGAACGTGTATTTCGGAAAAAAGATCTATTGTTATCGTAGTTGACTTTTGAAGTCCATTTGACACAATTCGTTTGACAGGAGAAATAATATTTTACGTTGTTATGGACCTTGACAAATGAAAATGGAAGCATTTTTATAAAAGAGAAAGAATTAAAATGGAAGCATTTTTATAAAAGAGAAAGAATATCAAATGAGAGTGTTCAAATATGTGGTGCCAATGTACTACTATCTATGTATTTAAGAGAGATATCACGTGTCAAAATCAAACAATTTACAAATTTCAGTTCTTAATTATCAAATATGATAAGTAATTTCTTTTGTTTTCCAAAATACAAATATTACTAACATATCATTATTGATAAAAATGATATAAAATTTCTTTTCTAAACATTGTTGTAATATCTCATGTAATCCCAACTTCAAGTGTCAGAAGTTTGAATTCATAATACTTTTTGTTATAATATTGTTGACCTAAACTTTGTTATTTCTCTTAACTCTCAACCTTCCTCAAGAATTTCTTATTTACAATTGACGATTTTCAAAAGAAAAACTTGTAAAATAATTAAAATTGTGATGCTATTCAATTGTATTATCTCATGCTTAAATATTTGCTAACTTTTCAATAATTGTATTAAAAATCATATTTATTATAAATTTTTATCATTCAATCATTTAAAGAAAATATAAATTAGTGTATAGAAATTAAATTCAATCTATATAAATTAAACCATGTACAAGTTTTATTATTTCTAGTTACAACTTTTTCTTTTTATTTTCAATACCAAACAAAATTAAATAGTTTATAGTTTATAGTTGAAAGAGTGTGAAAGAGTGAAGAAGATAACAGAAATTGAAATGGAGAAGTTAAGCGTGAGCCACATGAACGCTCGTTTCGCATTTCCCAATCGCTCTTTCGATTTTCTTCAATTTAAGCACTCGATTTTCTTCCTCAAGTTCCCCAATACGAACCAGAATCCGAACCCAAACCCGAACCTCCTTCGATTGCGCAGGCTCAATTGCTCAGTATCCGACGGCACCGTTCCGTGTAAGCCTCGTAATTGTATTGTATTTTCCCCGCTGTTTCTGAATCAATTTGGGCAGTTATGTAAAGGGTTGGGTTGTGTTTGGATAAAGTTTTTGTAAAAGAGAAGTTTTTATGTAAACTAACTTAAAAATGTGTTTTTTAATGAAATTAGTTGAGAGAATTTGTATAAATTAGTTTATGTATTTGTGTTTATTTTGAAATTAATATGAATAGGTTCTTAATTAAACAATGTTGTGTAAAAAAATAAAAATTAATAAAGGTGTTGATGTTATGTTGTCATTCTTGTTATTCAGCTTCTGTTGGTGCCACGGACTCGACTCTTGTGGTGAAGGTGAGACTGATCGAGATTGTGATATGAAGACTATGGGGTTGTTTGGATATGAACTGAAAGTGCTTTTGAGAGCTTTTGTACTGAAAATGTAGAGTTTTTTTTTTTTTTTTGGGTACAGAAACTTTAAAAGATCTTTCTGGTTTTGTATCCAAACATACTCTAAGTGATCTGCGTAGACAGAATAGAAGATTGTTTTAACTGTTTCTTTAGTTTTGGTTCAGAAGAAGGCAGCAGAGGTGTCTTCTGACCTCAAAGGGACCTCCATATTTCTGGTTGGTAAGAATACCTGTCACTTTTCAGTTAAGGACCTTGGATTGTTTATACTATTTTTTTTTTCTCTTTTGAGGTTATTTAAAGTTATGTAATCTAAAAAAAGAGTAGGTGTATAGTAGCAAATCCTTCTGAAGTTTGCTAATATCCACCTTTTGGAATGATTATCTTAGCAAGATATAACTTCAAGGAGAAAACTTGGATACAGATACAGTTACTCAAGTGTTTGTATTGTTCTCCATACAGAATTGGAGTTAAAAGTAACCTATTGTAAATCTTCGTAATAAAGGTTTGTATTAAAAGATTATGTAATTACTTACTGAAAAGAAAAACTTTAATTATGATTGAAGAACAACAGAAGCAATACCTAAGAGATTGTATCTAAGTTTTATCTTTATAGTATCTCGTCTTTAAATTTAAAAGAGATAAAGTAAGACAGAGGATGGAAAGCTTGGGATTGAAAGATTTAAGAACTCCTCCATCTAATATTGTTTAGAATTTTTTTCTTCTTTTATAAAAGTTACACTGCTTAATTTTTTAAGAGCTTTTTCAGAAATGTGTTCGAAAACCAAGTTCTCTTTTTATGGATAGAGAAAAATTAGAAATAAAGTTGGATCCAAACAGTACTTTATGTGACATTTAGTAAGTAGTTTTATGGCTAACTCAACTTCAAAAATTCTATATTTTTGGCAAAGGAATGAAAAGTTCTCTCAAAACCAGTTTGGGAAAGCTGCTGGCTGATGCATTACGGTATTATTATTTTGACAGGTATGTATTTGTTTGTTATTTAAAAAGACGGAGTTTCCAGTTATTGGGTATAGTTGATGATTATGTACTCTGTCCAGTGATAGTTTGGTGGAAGAAGCTGTAGGTGGTGCTCTGGCTGCAAAATCCTTTAGAGAGAGTGACACAAAAGGCTTCTATGAGTCTGAGGTGATTGTTTGCAGTTTTTACTGTCTATATATGGTGAATTTTGATTTTAATCCTAAAACAAAACTCATTGGTTTTTGGTTATCATAGATTCAAAATGGTCTTTATCTTTTAAGGATGACAAAGCATGTAGTATGAGTGATTATTTTGAATGATATGAGATATGACACATCTAGATACGTGACACGCCATTAGAAGAACTACAAAAAGAACAAGTTATGAAGATAAAAATCAACAAAATATGTACTGTTACTTTGTAAGAGCTAACAAACATGCTAGACTTTGATTGTGTGTGACCTTAGTATGCCAAAAGGGTTGACATCTTTCGTTTCTAGCTGAGTTTTCTGGATACAGATGCTCATTTCCATCACTTAACTGTTGAGTTGGAATATCAAATGCTTACGTTTTACATTTCAAATGCAGACTGAAGTACTGAAGCAATTATCTTCCATGGGTCGACTAGTGGTTTCTGCAGGCAATGGAGCTGTGATAAGTCCAACTAATTTGTATGGATTTATAACTACTAGCTATTTGTGCTCACAACCCATAATCACTGTAGTCCATTTTTTCACACATACATGCAGTGAGCGATTAAGAATTGTTGGGTGAAGATCAAGCAACTCATCTTTCCTTGGTAAATCATACTGATATCTTGCATTTGAGATTTGATCCACTTGATCTCCATCCAACAATTTTTATTATTGACTGCATGAATGCATGAAAACACCAACCACAGGATAAATAGTAATCTGCCGAACTCCATGTTCACCTCTTTACTTATAATCATCATCATTATTATTACTATTATTATTATTATCATGACTTGCTCTTAAATTGACAATAGGGCACTTGTGAGACATGGAATTTCGCTGTGGATAGATGTGCCTCTAGATCTTGTGGCTAGGGATGTAACAGAAGACCAGAGTCAATTTACTCCATCTGAAATATCTATTTCAGGATCATACCCAGAGGTTTATTCCCTGATGTGAAAAGTGTTGTTACACTAGTTTACAAATTTTCTTTCATATCTAAATCCCTGATCATCAATGCCTCTGAGAACTGATGTTAGGTAAAGGATGAACTAGGTGCTCTATATGATAAATACAGAGCTGGATATGCTACAGCTGATGCTATTATTTCAGTTCAAAGTACACAACCTTCCCTCACTGTTTTTGCTTACAGTTTTTGTGTAGAAAGGGGAGATGGGGGTGGTTTGCAATGCTTGACTGAAGTCCTAACATCTTCTTTCCTTTTACAGAAGTAGCATCTCGGTTGGGTTGTGACAACTTAGATGAAGTTACAACAGAAGACTTGACTTTGGAGGTTATATTTTTTATGTAAACAATTAGAGCCATGCCATGCTAACTGTTTCCTTATAGGAACTACTAAATGAGCCTAATTTTTGTTACAATGAGTAAGCATTCTTAGATTTTGAATGGAGTGGTGAATGAGCCTAACCATTTTGACTTGTCCAACCGTTATCACTGAATCTTGACAACAAATTTGGCAACTTTTTTTTTTCTGGTTGTGTAGCATTGTTCTTATTAGCTATTGTTCTTAACCAATTCCAGGCTCTCAAGGAAATTGAGAAGTTGACCAGAGTAAAGAAGATGATCGAAGAGGCTGCAAGACCATTTTAATCAACCTTCACATTCTACCTTCCTTTACCTGTAATCAAACGGGTCAATATAAAACATTTTTGAATCTGCTACCCTTGGTTTAGCATCTCAAATTTCAGTTTTCTTCCATGAAATTTGTGTCTTCATTTTGTTGTTGTTTTAAGATTGGCACTGTAGAGTGTTATTTGAATATGAAAAAAGTTTACTCCTTTCTGTAGCTAGAATGCAGCTTTTTAAGGCTGCTATCATTTTTTCTTATCAATGATCAGTTGAATTTCCAATTCACTTACAGCTTGAAATTGAATCCAATAAAAAGAATATTACAAAAAGGGTTAGTAGAAATTAATGATTCAAAAATCAATTATAAAAGATTGTATTTCAATTAATATCACTGTATACTGAAGTGCGTGTTTTGAGAAAAAAATATTAGAAAGATCTAATCATAATAACATACTAGTAAAATTTACATGAGAGAAAATAAATTAATGTTGTTTAAAATATTCATTTATATCCTATGTGAGTTTAAATTTATACTTGGATTTTCATGTACAAATAATACAATTATATCAAACTATACTTTGTTGTTGTGAAGTCTAATTCAGTATTTTAGTTTATTACAATATTTTATTTTTTTTTACATTATTGGTTTTTGTTTTACTATTATTTCGCTAAATATTAGACTAAGAGTTTTACTTCGAGTACGCATCATGTCTAATTAACATTTATTCTTTGTCTTTCATTTCTTATTCTAATTAATTCAACAACTAAAATCAAACATTATCTACTCATTATTAAAAAAGAAAAAACTTTCAAAAAGATATTGAAAAGAAGGTATGTTCGTAAACGATACATAGTTACAAAAATAAAGTTTTTCTTTTTAGGGTTGAAACAACTGAAAAAGTTTATGATGAAATTAAGAATTGGGAACAGAATTTAGCATGCAACCAAACAAAGAAAATATTTAATATTCCCCTTTTCACCATCTAATTACTTCTATTAAGGAAGTTCATTACTTCAAGATTAAGTGATTAATTTGAACCCACACATTCTGAAAAAGACAGCTAGAAGTCAAATTTCATATACTAAAGGCAGGAAGAGAAAACAGATAGAAAAAGATGGCATAGATCCTAACGATAATTAAAATTACTAAACCAATGCATTATTAGAGTAATTAAATTTTGTTACATTTTTTTCTTATGTATTGATATTAATGTTGTAACTAATATAACTGTTAGTTATTCAATAAATTGAATTAATATAAAAATTTGTCGTGCCATTTCACACTTTTGCTGATAAGAAACAAAAAAGAGACAATTTACTTTTCAAAACTAAAATCGAACTGTCTTTTTACAAAATCTAAACATATATTTTGTACTGTATGACCCATTGGTCAGGCGGACCAAGGTCAAGTGGCCGCAAGCCGTCCGCTACAGGTGGATCTCACTTGGAATGTTGATGTAGCAATCTCTCTAGAGTATTTTAAGGGAAGCTCACGACCAAGGTTCCCCGTTCTCCGGATGAAGTCTCAGTTCTGAACACACTAAATCGGCTACCCGTCGGTTAGACAGACTAAACATCCCCTCCGTTTTCATTTCCAGTTGCACTTTGTCTCCACCTCTATGGAGACCGTCATTCGTAAGGGTAACCGACAGGACACACGACCCCCCGGTCAGGCGGCCATACCAAAACCTGGATCAGTAACTTAGAAGTAAATTAAGATAATAAAGTCAGTAATCAAGTTTAAAAAATAATTTGGCCATGATTAAAAAACCCTAATCACGGGCCCATACTGAAAACTATAAATAGAGACCAAGGTAGGTTGGTAAGGATCTTTAACTTGCATTTATTACAATATTTATTGCTACCCACTTATCGACCTTAACTTAAGCATCAAAACTTTTTAGACAGATATTTCGATCGCCCTACTGACCAAACGGTGAAGGAGAAAGATTGCACTAAACGAAGGATTTGGTCAACCAACCGAGAAGAACACAGAGAAGAAGGACTTGAGGAAATTTTTGACTGTTGATAATCGGTGTTTTACTCTTACACCGGAAACATATTTCATTATTAAATCTAATACACACGTAATCTAAAAATTGCAACTATAATGATAACAACATTCATTTTTGTTTCTATTATGATTATAGATTATTTAACTACACAGATATTTCAATAACTTGCATACAAAAATAAATCACTTCCACTAATTGTATATAGAATTCAACACTCCTCTTTTATTTCATTTTTACTTAAACAAATATATAGTTTCACTCTCTCGCATGACTTGTGTAATAAAAAAGTCATCCAAAACTTTTATTTTTATAATTATTTTAATGATAGAAAAGTTGGTTAACTATCTTTAACAAAGTGAATCATGTTTATTTGATCTATTCCAAAAGTTTACTTTTAAAAAGAAATCACATCCACTCCGATTAAAAAAAAATCTCAAATTAACTAATAATTAGTGTTTTATTTTTAATAATCAATTTCTAATTATCCTAAACCCTTAAAAATAGCTGTTTCCTACCTGTCTGGGGGTCGGTGGTTGCATTTCCAAACTTCCCTTCTGACATAAAAACACAAACGAAACAAAGAAATAAAAATAACATAAAATAAAAATAAAAATATATAAATAAAATGTTTCAAACACACTTTTTCTTCTTCTTTCTTCTTTCTTTCTTTCTATGTGATGAATGAAACTCTGGCCTGGTTTGTTGTTAACCAGGTCCTCACCAACTCTTAAAATCTTAACACCTTTTTCCTAACACGTTCCCTCTTCCCTTTGAATTTCTCGTTTTCTTTCCACAATGAACGACCTTCTAACGGTAACTTGCATTTTCTATCTCATTTTTTTTTTCATTTCTTCATTTTTGATTCAACTTGTTCTTCGTTCTTTCTCCTTTTTTTTTCACGCATTATGGATTTTCTTCATGTGGGTTTTTGTTAGATCTAGCTTTGTGCACAATGTGCAAACTCAAGATTTCAACTTTTTTTTTTTACTTGTATCCTCTGTTTGGTTTTTTGCTTGCCGAGAAAAAAAGAAAGAAGATTATTGGGTTTGGGGAATGTGGATTCTGAAGCATTTTAAAAATGGGATTTCATTTTCTTCATCATCATTTGAGTTATGTTGAAATGCAATTTTGGTGAGTTTCATGGAGGAAATTTAATTTAATAGCTCTTTGCCTATGATGTTTTAGCGTTTACGGTTTCGTGATCTCTAGTTATCTGTGTTGCGATTTGTTCTGTTTTAAAAGGGAAATAATAATGAAAGAGGTTGCCATGGATGGTGACAATTAAATTAATCTAGAGTTAAACATGCAATTGGTTTTAATTTTCAATGGTCAACTATCTTGGAATTGTTTAAAATAAAAGAATGAATTAATAATGTATAAATGATTTACGATATTTCAGTAGCCTCTTCTTGCCATTGACAGATTCTCATTAACTAATCAGATTAAAGTGGAGGTTCTTTATGGTAAAACAGTAACTTAAAAGCTATTCCTTTAGGAAGTGATGTCAGGGGTCTAGGCTTATAATTATGTTGCTAGCAGATTAAAAATTTTATACTTGTAAAATCAGCACTTTTGGTGAAACATTTCATGCTTTCCCAATCACCAGAATTTTATACCTGTAAAATCTGCACTTCTGGTGATGTGAAGGGTATATAGGCTTATCTGATTTTTTTCATTCTAATACACAATGAGTTTGAAACTATACTTCACTTCTCTCCCAATCCCCATAATTTTATTTTTATGTTTAAGTTATTCCTTACAGCTTATATAAAAGTCAACATCTTAGAGACACCATGATGCCTATAGAATGTTCTCTGATTTTTTCATTCTGATATACAACGAGTTGAAACTATACTTCACTTCTTTTAGCTATAAGTTGAAGTGCATGCAACCATTCACATACAACTTAAATAGTTGATATGCTGCCCGCAAAAGCTGCATTTTCCACAATGAATATCATTTAATAATCCAACTACATGGTAATAATTAATTAATTATTGCCAATCCACACAATAAATTATGTAAAATCTGACATTCTTTTCTTGCATCTGGATAGCATTAGTTCCATGTTGTTCATTGGGGATAATGTGTTTATTGGCTTGGAGGACTCAGTTTGGTATCTTTGAACTTTCTGGGTTACATGCTAATGCTCACAAAAGTTCCATTGTTTTGCCCTACATAGAAGTTGTTTTCTTTTCGTTACATCACAATTTTCTCAATACAACAATAACGTTGTTCTATGCATGGATGAAGTTGTGGAAGTGTTTAAAATCTGTTGTTGCAAACTTGCTGATTCATTAATCCGTTGTGGAAGTGAATTCAGTCTATCCATTGACTGTTACAGATTTTTCACGGGTCAATGCATGAATCCATCTCGTGTTAGGTCTTAGAATGACCTGTCACTACATAGATCTTAACAGTAGTATAATATACTTAATAGTCACAACGTCTTGTAGGTAGACCATATTCAAATTTTGAGATTATTTCTGTTTGTTATGCTTTGAATTTTAAATGCATCTAAGCTCAATACTACTTTTTTGGCATGTAGAATCTTGTGTTATTTTGTCTATGCGCTAATTGTTAATATAGCAATAACTTTAATGGCTAGTTTATTGAGGATGTGCTGATTGCAACTTCATTCTTAGGGTTGAACCGTTCATAGTAATTTGATGATGTATTTGTTCTCTCAGGAATCATTTGACATCCCACGTCACAGAGGTGGTGACATTGAGTTAGGAGAATATGCGAGGAATTCAGGAGAACTGGGCTTGGAAAGTTTCTTCAGAAAGGTGTTTATTTATATATGTGTGTGTGTGTATAAAAACATTATTCAGCTCATCTTTCATTATTTCTCTCCGTTCCTTAGCTTATTGGGCCTAAGCATTCATGTTCAATCATGTTGCTAATCTCGTCAATTGATTGGTTCTTTCTATAGGTTCAAGAGCTTGATAAGCATTATGCTAAGCTGGATAAGCTTTTGAGAAATCTCCAGGTAATTACAAACTTGTCTAGTAATTGTTGGCTTTTGAAACACTTGAAGAACCAGTTTTGATCCTGTGAAAGTAGTATGCAATTGGATGCCAGTATAATGAATTTATTAAGTTTCACTGAAGTATGATAATTATAAATAAAGAAATGGACAATAGCGGCTTGATATGTTTTTGTGTAGATGGCCTACTAAAATCAAGGTTAATTTCCTTTTGCTAATCTAACAGCAGAACCATCTTTGTATACCCTACTTTGATACCTGAATTCTTACTTCCTGGTGTACTATTGTGTAATTCATAAGGGCTGAAGAATGAAGAGTCTAGCTGATCAGAAAATTGAACTCTATTATTTACCCTTGTTGGAAACCACCTACTTCATCTATCTCATAAGCACTTCTAAGCTCAAATATAGTATAATCAATTCTTTTCATCTAAGAAATCTGGCAAAGTGAAAAGTCTAGATAGTGTGCCTCCATGCTTCTTTATGAGATCCTCGTACTCTACCTTATATCTACTTCCATGTGATTTCAAATATCCCCTCCACGACTCCATTTTAGCGTTTATTTCGTCTCTGGATTCTCCAATAAGGATCAGATCACATCTACAAAAAGCATGAATTTAGATAATAGTTCCTTGATATATTCTATAATTATGTCCAAAATCAAGGTATGGAGAAAAGGAGCCCACAGTTGACCCTTGATGTAATCATATTCTTAAAGGGAAATCCTCTATTATACCATTGTGTATTTGTGCACTAGTTTTGAACCCATCATAGATTTCATTGATGGTATGAATATAAACAACTTGAATTCATTTCTTCTACTGTGCGCTCCTTAAGGCATTTCGAGTCAATTGGTTGGCAGAAAAACTTACGTAGATTTACAAGTTTAGACTAAGGGACAAGAGGAGGGATGGGATGACATGGTCAGGAAAACCATTTAAGAAGGATAAAAACTATGTAAAACTAGAATGACTAATGTTGCCTATCATTTTGTAGTTTGTGTAATGATTTTTTCTAAGATAGTTGTGTTGAATTGTAGTCAGCATCCGTAACAAGTGAATTGAGAAATATGAAAAGGAATTAAACAAAAAGCCACTTTTGCTTCTGTTTTGGAATTTGGTAAGAGTCCACCTTAGCTAAATAAATGTTACATGTTTGGTCAAATTACTAAAAGTCATTGTGCTTACTTGTTGGTTTATACTATGACAAAAATTACTTGAAATTTGTCCTCACCATTTTATTCAAACCTTGTATGCAGGATGCCCGTGAGGAAGCCAAAGTTGTGACTAAGGCTTCTTCCATGAAGGGTTAGTATAATCTTGTTATATTGTTATTTTAAACAATCTTATGCATGTTCCATTGCCCTTTTGATTTTTTGTTAATTAACATAAAATAATTAAAGAAAAATTATGGAGTCATGCACCCCTCCTTTAATATATTTTCTTAAAAAATATTACAGTGAGACTGATAGCGAACCTAGAAATGAAAAGAGGAAAAAGAGTAATATTCTTTATTGAATAGACGGAAAAATACACAAAATAGGAGAGCACTCTCTCCTCCAAGGGTTTTCCCTTCACAAAAAACACTTCCTACCTCCTCTCCTTTCCTTCTTTCCATTTATCTAACTAGCACTAACTAACACCTCAAGTATCTGATTCTAACTATCTTAACTAATTTCTCTTTTCCATTTGTCCTAAAAGAGACACTCTCTAATGTGGAAATTACTTATACTTTTGTGACTCATTGAAACTTTAGAGGAATATTTCTTGTAGGTGTTACTGAAATTTTGTATTGTAAAATATAAATTAAATATACATGTAGAGAAATAGTTTGCAGGTTATAGTCCGAAATTATGATATTGATATGAAGAATTTGCTGAAGTGAGACTATTTCTAGATGTTAAATTGCTCATCTGATAAAAGGACAGATTTGAACTTTGTTGTTCTGGGGGATCTAATGAAGTTCATGGGTGTTAAACTAATTAATGCGGCTTAATCCAATGATTATCTGCAGCTATAAAGGAGAAAATGGAGAAAGATGTTGATGAAGTTAAGAAAACTGCATATTTCATAAAGTCCAGAATTGAAGAATTGGACAAAGAGGTGTCTACTGAATTCCTTTTTATCTGTTTTATTCAATCCAGTGATTCTTGGTGTAAATCTACTCATTCATTCTGTGTTGTAGAATTTGACAAACAGGCAAAAGACTGGATGTGGAAAAGGATCAGGGGTTGACCGCTCAAGAACAGCAACAACCATGTCAGTAATAATCTGGCTTTTTATTTTATTATTGCTGCCTCGTAACTAAGACCAACTTTGGAAATGGAGTTTCTCTTTTTATTTGTAGTTTAGTATATAGTTCTCTCTCTGCTTTCATAACTTTCGAACTATTCTTTTCTCATATTCTCTTGCAGCACAGATATATGACCATTTAGATACTGAAAGTTCTACTTGATAAATACAAGTCTACAAGAGACTCTAGGACGTCAATATTCCTCCTCCAACAATTTCTGTCCCTTTCGAAGTTTAAAATATTCTCTTGTTTTTCATCTTGGATGATATTCAATCAAATAATATGAATGTACGTTTCTTAATGTGATAAATAAACCTGGAAACTAAGTAATGCTTAAAGAGGATAAACCAAAAGTACAAGAAGACACTATCATCACCTCAATCTAAATGCAGAAAGTCAATGTAACATCTTTATATTATGAACCAAGTTTGTTATAGGTTACTTTTGTTCAGGAAGTTGTGATACATAATCCTTGAATATAAGTGGAAGTTTTTTTAATTTGGTGTGCTCGGCTCATGGTCTATCTTAACTATAACTAGAGACTACGTGAAATTTTGCCATATATTTCATGGCTTTCAACTTATATGAATATGCAACCTATGCTGAATCATAATGAGTAAACCTGAGTATTTTTCCGACTAGGATTATACTGTTAGGCTTCTGAATCATTACATTTCGTTTAGTGTTTTATTGGACCCATCTCATCTGTACTTTGTATTATATTATTTTGCAGTTCTTTAAAAAAGAAACTGAAGGATAAAATGGCAGAATTTCAGGTGGGTTTGTCTCATTTTTTGTGATGTTTTTATTCTCCTGTCCTTTGAATTCATCTGAATCCATTTTTGAAAATCTTTGCAGACCCTAAGAGAGGTCATCCATCAAGAGTATCGTGAGGTTGTTGAGAGACGAGTTTTTACAGGTTTGAGTTGTTTACTCATTAGTGGTTGCATTCAATTTTATGCAATTATGTACCATTAATTTCATTGAAATGGAGTTAATTTCTTCTTGTTCTTTGCTTTTCATGAGTTCAGTTACGGGCGCAAGAGCCGATGAAGAGGTGTTTTTCTTTTCTGAATTTTTGTTAATAGATGGAAATGTCTTTCAGAAAATTTTCTTCTAATCATTTAACGATGTACAGACAATTGACAGATTAATTGAAACTGGAGATAGTGAACAAATTTTCCAGAAGGCAATTCAGGAACAAGGACGAGGCCAGGTTCATATATCCTTCCTGCTTTCTCCTTCAAATCCTCCTCATATGCCTATTTAACTTCTTATACTATCCAAATATCAACATCTAAACCCACAAACCAACAAGGAAGATCAATGTTCCTCAACATGTAATTTTGCTTTTGGGGTTGGGAATGGGTGAGGAACATTGATCTTCCTTGGGATATACGCAAATTACATGATATCAGGAAATCTACCCTGTCACCTTACAGTCCTCATACATGAGTTATCTTTGTAGATAATGGACACCTTGGATGAAATACAAGAGCGACACGAAGCAGTTAGAGATGTTGAGAAAAAGCTTCTTGATTTACAACAGGTATTTAATCAGTTTATTCAATTAATCTGAATGTGATTAGGACATTTGATATCCTGATAAGTACAAATTACATAGTTAAGTCCTATGCTGCAGAACCATTATTATATCACTAAAACAAAAGGGGAGGTAGTGGGTTGAGATTATTTTGAACTTTGAAATATTTATCCTATGTTCATGTGATGATGCATTTAGTCATATTGCGCTGTAAAAACTGATGTTATCACTTCATTTCTGAATGAATTTCCGGTTACAGTTTTGCTGTACGCACATTTTGGTCTTTATTTTTATTTTTTCATTTCTTGATAAATTCACATACGTGTTGCTAAAGTGAGTCGTACATACTTTTACGACACGCATACATACTTTTATGACACACGTGCCAGTAAAATGTCCAATTTGAAAGACAATTTTTTGTCTTTGACATGATTTTGACATGATTCCAACACAATTTTAATAACCACAAATTCAATGATTTTCTAAAAAACCCATAAACTTGTAAACTTATCACATAAATTTCTATTATGATTATAAAAATAAGGAAAAAATCTTATATTGTCACTATTTTCCACTTTTTTGGATATTTAAGTAGATAGATTAAATTTATTTTTGTGTTAGTTGACAATGTCCTAGTTCAAAATTTGAAACTAATATGTATATACATGCCGTGTCTCATGTCCTATGTTTGTTCAATTTAGCTGTATTTTCGTGTCCATCTCAGTGTCTGCAACCAGGCTTCATAGGTGGGAAGCTAAAAGTTGCTTTTGCAAGCTTATTAGGATGCCATTAAAAAATAGTTTAATTTATTTTTAAAAGTGTGTTTAGAATAATGCTTCTAATGGACACACCTATATGCCTACAAAATATGTGGAACTAGTGATAGGTAGTTCGCACTTTAACTTCTTTGTCTTGGCAGATATTTCTGGATATTGCGGTGTTAGTGGATGCCCAAGGAGAAATGCTTGACAACATTGAAACACAGGTATTTTGTTCTCTTTTCATATAAGACCATAGATATAGTATTGTTAATTTATATCAGTTTTATTGTTAGTAGGATATTAAGTATTAAGTATACTACTAGAAGCTGTTAGAAATTGTTAAAAGATTCTTGACATTTCTATATAATTATTATTATAGGGTTAAAGTTCTCTATGTATAGAGGCTGATGTCCTGTTTTAAAAAGAATCAACTGAATAAAATTCTTTTTTTATATTAATCTTTTCATGTTGGTATCAAAGCCATGAGTCATATAAGAGAGAGCTTGAAGATACCTTCAATCCAAAATCTTAAGACACCGACTTTGTGGGCCTCTTTTCTTATATAGTACTGATGCTATTCATTTTTATTCCTCGCTTGATTGAGTTTTATTTTAATCGAAAACCATTCATCCAACAAGGTGAAGGGTGCACTAGAAAAGACCTTAATTTTTTTTTAATTGGGTTTGAATTTTGTGATGAAAGTTGGTTTGTGTTCTTGAATCAGGTTTCAAGTGCAGTGGATCACGTGCAGCAAGGTAACACTGCCCTTGTTAAAGCCAAGAAACTTCAAAAGAACTCTAGAAAATGGATGTGTGTTGCAATCTTGATACTTCTCATTTTTATTATAATCATCGTTGTCTCTGTCATCAAACCATGGGTTCACAAAAATGGTGCATAATTGCATAACTTATATGCCATCATTTTCTTTTTTCCTGATCCATTCTTTTGCTTTGTCATGTTTTAAAAGCATTCTTTCCCTGTCTGTCTACTTGAAAGAAAGAAACATTTGATCAAACATGTAAAATGATGAATTGAGTTGTACATGAAAGAAAATATATCGATTACTATCTTCTATCACCTTCCAACAAAAATAATTGTCTTTCATTTATGTCATTTTAAAAATTTTAGATGACATTTATCATTATTATTTCCTATTTGTACCCTTGATAGAAAAGAAGAAATACTGTTTAAAATGGTAAAGTAATAAACAACAAAAATAAATAATAAGGTAGCCTTAAATTACTTGCTATAACATTAAATCACAAATAAAGAAGGCATGCAGCTTTGTCCTGCACCTTCATAAATTTTTTTCTTGCACCTTAAATATTTTTATTCTTGTGTAATGAAAATGTAAATTTTTTATTTTAAAATGTACAATGTATTTTTTTATTTTATATTAGAAAATGTGTAACTCAGAATATAATTTTTTCGGAAATAATATTATTTTAATCTTTAAATTTTGACGTGAAATTAAATACATTTTAATTTCTAAATTTTAATGATAAAATAAAAGTAATTTTTTAAATCAAATTATTTTAAATTTTTTTTATATATAATAACACGTTTTATGTTAATATTTAATTTATTTATACTGTTATATATATGTTTTTGTTTCAAATGTCAAATCAAAAGCATATTTTATTATAACTTTAAAATATAGTTAAAAGTAAAAGAAAAAATCATTTATACTCACATGATAAAATTACATATGTTTTGATTGTAGTAATAATTTGTATTTGTTGGTTACCACTAAAATAAATGTTTACATTATCAATAGCAGTATCCATCTTCGTTATTCTACGCATAGTTGTTATATAGGAAAAACAAATATAATGTCACAATCATAGGGGCTTAGAAAAAAATAAATAAAAACAGAAAAAGTAGCTTCAACCGTGTTTATAACTTTATTGGAAAGGGTTTTGAATAGGTGGAATGAAGTTAGGAATTAGGGTTAGGGTTCCTTTGTTTTCATTATTTATACTTCACCCTGATTCAACATAATTGAAGCAAAAACATGTATTGAAAATTTAGATCTCAATACAATAGAATCTATCATAACCTTAATTTTAGGAATATTAATTAAATGCATTTGCTCACGTTTGCATTCACATCTATATTATGTTTGTTTGTTTGGATGGGTAATGAACTTTTATGAAGAATTTTAAATGCTTGAAGATTTAATAAAAAAAATCTTACAAATAGTAATTGGAAAACATTTTAACGAACTTTTCTTCATCTTTACATATTCTATAACATTATTTTTATATTGTGTGAGAAAATATTATATACACCACCTCTACTGTGTGATAAGATTTAAAATATTTGTTCTAAAATTCATTAACTTGTGTGTAACCTACACTTTATGATAACAACCTTTATGGTTTTGAATAGATTAAGAAAACATTGTTGCAGTGTTAGATGGGCATGTTGTTGAATATATTAATGTTTATGTCCTTTTCTTTGTATATTCTTCATTTGGGTCTAACATGGAATTCAGTGTAAGCACTTAGGTGCAGGCAATTACTTAGTTTTTCTGGAAAAAAGAAAAACAAGAACTGTGTTGATTAATTAAAAGTGAAAAAGTTTTAGGTTGGCTTCATTGTCTTTCTTATCCAATTAAATAAACAAAGAAGACAATGACAATGTCTTGTGTAACACAAACATTATTGGATTGGTTGAAAATGGTAAGGACATGAATATGAATATAAGATTGAGGAACAACGACATTTTGTCACTCACATCAACACAACTTACAATAAACGTAGTCTTAACGGCATTATATATATATATATGAGATATTTAATTCAATTTTAAGTTTTTTTTTTCTTAATTGAATGTTTTTATATTTAAATTGAGTTTTTGTTATTTAACTATTTTTTATTTGGATGAGTTGATTGTTATTTTGTTTTATCTTTTGTTTACTTGTTTTCACATGTTAAAAAAATGTAATGTTTTGGATTAATATAAAATTAATATTACAATTAATGTAAAACGAGAAGTAAATTTTATTATGTTATTAAATAAAGAAAATTATAAGAAGATTTTTTATCCATTGTAGTGATGGGTAGTTCCTGGTCACTCGTTGTTTAACCATATTATCATCTTATATATTATCATCACATTTAAACTCAATAGAAAATACTTAAATATATTAAATTAAGTAAGTTTGTATTAAATTATAATTTATTAAAGTTACATAAAAGTTAATATATATATATATATATATATATATATATTAATATATATAAATTTAAAATTAAAACAAACATTAGATTTTATTTTATTAAAATAACGTAAATGTGAACACATAATGCAACCATGCCTGAGTTTTCTTTGGTATATATAATTGTGTTATAGTTATATATCGAAATTTGAAGAATAGAAAATTGTTAATATATTGAAAATGAGATAAACACTGAAAAAGAAAAACCCTTATTTTCTCATATGTGATCGTTGGGGAAGTTAAAAAATAATAACTAAACATTTTTCTCTTATAGAAGACAGAACAATTAATTATTTGTAATATTACTTGAAAACAATTGAACTCTGAATGAAAACATCTTATTATATGAAAAAATGTATAAAATATAGATACAAAAAGAAGAGAAAAAAGAGAAATCAATAAGATGATTAATTTAGCAGAATAACAAGAGGAAAAACAACTATTTCAAAGAGAGTTATAAAACTTTTGGGACAAAATTGTGATTTTTTTCTATTTTATTTTAAGATTCAATTTGATTTTTAATTTTCAGAACTTTTGTTGTCTTGTTCCTCTAACAAACAATAATACCATCATTGAGGGCTAAATAGAATAATTTTTAAATGAGACTTCGTTAATATTTTGAAGGGTTAATTACTAGGATAGTCTTTCACTTTGGTAGGAATATCTCTACTTAATTTTTGCTTTTATAAAAATTTTAAGTGTGTTCAAACTTTTGAAAAAGTATTTCAATTATATTTTTTTTTTCAGAAAAAAATTATTAATATTGTTAACGGCATATCACATGTCAATATGTGATTTTTTTAATTTTTTTTTTGTAAAATATTTTGTTGTCATGTGTCAGGTCTCTAATGTGACACATTACTACCATGTGTTAGTGCGACTGTCAATGACGCTGACACGTATCGTCCTGTCACATGACACTAACAATGTCATGTGTCACACTAGGGACTTGACACCCTAACAACAAAAGTTTTTTTGAAAAAATAAAATAAAATAAAATAATTGCATATTATCAAGTGACATGCCCTTAACGCAGTTAATAATTTTTTTCTAGAAGAGACTTAATTGAGATATTTTCTCAAAAGTTAGAACACAATTGAAATTTTTTTAAAAGCAGTGATCAAGTTGGCACACCCCACCAAAGTGAGGACTATCCAAGTAATTTAGCATATTTTAAACTTAAAAAATATAATAAAATTACAATTGACGAAAAAAATAACTTTAACATTCTCAAAATTTTCTATTTTTTTTTTAAATCACCACATAAATGCTACACTAGAAATTGCAAAGCTCACGCAAAACAAAACAAATATAGTATTGATTTTGAAAACTAAGACATCAAATTGATTTTTTTTTTAATGTTAAAAAAATAAGATGAAACAAATTAACAAAAAATTAACCAAAATTATATATATTTATTTGGATTGTGATGTTGGTAAGATGACCTAATAATGACTTGGTCCACTTGCCAAACATGACCTTTTGGAATGGTAGTATATGGATGCATTTCAAGAATCCTTTAGGAGGCTCCATGTGGAAGCCATTAAGGCCATCATCACCATCTTTCAACTCCTTGACCTAGCCAAAGCCATGGCAAGAGGGGACAAAAACTTTTTTTTTTAATATATTTTCATCACTTGCTTTTCTCTCATGCTTTGTTTGGACATGCTTCCATATTCCTAATGGTGAGCTATGATCATTGTCAAATTGGGCATTCACAAAATGCCATATTTTTATTCACCATCTAACATGAAAATGACTTTTATATACAAAGACAAAGTGAGACACATTAAAATAAGATGCAAAGATTGAAATAGTAGGGTGTGCAAATAGTTTACCTTTTTTAATCATATTATTGATCCAAATCAACTTTGTCTATAATTTGTTTGTGGTGGAACTAGCCAGGTTCTTATCACATTATTTTTCATCCATAAATCATATACAACTTGAAAAATTGCTTTTAAGTGAACCGAATTTGTTAACTCTTGCACCAATTCTTGCAAAATATGCTAAATACTCAATCACCATCACTAGCCATTTTATAGTATTTTTTAAATTTGGAAATTTATTCGACTATGTTATTTATGGTGTGAAACTTTTACAAATCCGAAATTCATAGAGATAATACTTATAAAACATGAATTCAAACTATATAAAAATTTAATATTATCTCTAAACCAAAATCTTAAAATAATTTTTTTTATTCAACTTTTTTTATCTTAACATAAATTTATACAACATTTACTATTTTACTCTTCGATCTCTTTTTTATAAATACAAAAATTAACTTTTTTTTAATGATGAAAATATTTCTTAAAGTGAGTTATCAACTAGTAAAAATAGAATGACTTCAGAAAAACATTTTCCTTAAATTAATTTATTTGTGAGGATGCAAATTGACAACAAACGCGACAGGAATAGCGGTCATTCCGAAAAATAATGATAAATTAATTTATTCATCATACATTATTCTAAACATTTTTGAAACTAACTACCAACAATAAAAGAAAATACAAGACATGTTCATCATGTAATTAATATACTAAGTCAACTTGCGAAAACGCTTTTGCAACTTTCTTCAACCATATATTGTAATCTCCGAAACTTGCAAACAACAACAACATGAAAAATTGAGGAACCAGACCAAAGAAAACCCGAACCTGTGTTTTTGTGAGGGCTAAGGAATCATACTTTCCAATGGAAATTCAGTTCCAACATCCAAAGCATCAACACTTGAGACCAAAAGGGGTGAAACTCAAAGGCAGAAACAACAAAAGCAAGAACAAGTACGTTGGAGTGAGGCAAAGAGCATCAGGAAAATGGGTTGCAGAGATCAAAGAAACAACACAGAAGATAAGAATGTGGCTTGGCACGTACGACACTGCAGAAGAAGCAGCTAGGGCTTACGATGAAGCTGCATGTCTCCTTCGTGGATCCAACACTCGCACCAACTTCATCACACGTGTGTCCTCTGATTCCCCTCTTGCTTCACGGATTCAGAACCTTCTCAACAACAGAAAAGGAATCAAAGAACAAGAACAGCATGGAACAAGGGTCAACACCGACCAACAACATGAGTTGAGTCTATCAGAAGAAGGGGTTTCTACCCTACAAGATGAGGAACCAAAGTTCCAATCTTTGCTGGAACAAGTGTCTATATTCAGTGTTCTCCAACAAGATTGTTTTGTAAAGAAGACATGTGTGAGAGATCAGGAGAAAAAAAGGGTTAGCAGCACAACAAGTAGTGGTAGTAGTACTAACATAAGCAATAGTGAGACAAGTGAGAACTCACTTTCTACAACAACCCAGAACACACAAGTGTTTGATGATGATTATAGACCTGATTTGAGCAATTTCATGGGGTCTGAGTCAGATTCTCAGGAAAATCCTTCATGGGGTTGTGAACTTTTTTGTGATCATTTTCCCTTTGGCCAAGTAAACCTGCCTGATATAGGTGGCTTGGAGCTTCCAGAGTTTGAAAGGATGAAGGTTGAAAGGCAAATTTCAGCTTCACTTTATGCAATGAATGGTGTGCAAGAGTACATGAACACAGTTCAGGACTCTAATAGCTGTGAAGCTATCTGGAATCTTCCTCCCTTGTGCTCGTTTTTATGTTAAAAGTATGATCCTGCAAACTTTTCTTCCAATATATGTATGCAGATTTTGTTTTCTTCTTTTAAACAGGAAAGAAATAGGTTCTGAAGATTGAAAATTTCATAGGAACTTGAGTCTTTATTGACATGAAGTTATCAAGTTGAAACTACTTTAAACTTCAAACTAAATACACTAAATGTTGTTTAAATGCTTTCCAAATATGAGGAATCTTTTTCAGTCATTTTGTGTAAGAAATTTAGGCTTTGATGGATATGTATTTGGCAAAGCTATCACACAACTCACTTTAATTGGATTGTGAAATTCGAAAACTTTTTTTTCAGAGAAAAATAACTTTCAAATTGTATAATCTGGTTTTTACTTTCAGATTGCACAGTTCAAAAATGCTCAGATTATATAACGTAGAAAGGAAAAACTGAGATTTATTTTTTTGAAGTGTGGGAAGAAAGTTATGGAAGTGCAAAAAGAAACTCCCATCATACCAGGATTTGTTGGGTCAATTCGCATCTTCAATTTCCATATATGCACTAAAGCTTAATATTTTTTTCTTCCCGCACTCCAATCATTACTAAAAGCACCCTATATTAAGAAAAATACTATAAAGCCCTCTCTCACAGTGCACCACACCGCTACTCTGTTGTTGTCATTGCGCTATCACTGTTGTACCTCCATTCTCCACTATCCAAAATTTGTTTCACAAAATCGTTTTGGAAGATATTATATACTTTTAAAAGACTTGTTCTAGAAATTATGTTCACTTTTCAGAGTGAAGTTTAAAGTTTTGTAGTTGATGATAAAATATTATTAAGTACACAAAGCATTAGCCAGTGCAACATCCAACAATTGATTTTGCACAGAAATAAGCATGAGATTTCAAATGCCATGATACCTACACTACATTGTACATGAATTAAACAATTCTTCTCAAGTCTGAAACACTGTAATTTGAAACAATCATAAAACTGCAGACACCATACAACAAAAAGAAGCATAAAACAATTAAGAAGGACAACAATACTACATATGACAAGACATAAAACATAGTAAGATGTAATTGGATTAGTTTTTCAGTAACCTTCAGCTTCATCATCAACACCTTCATCTCCAACTTCCTCATAGTCCTTTTCAAGGGCTGCAAGATCCTCCCTGGCTTCTGAGAACTCTCCTTCTTCCATGCCTTCACTCACATACCAATGCACAAAGGCCCTTTTGGCAAACATAAGATCAAATTTGTGGTCAATGCGTGAGAAAACCTCAGCCACAGCTGTGTTGTTGCTAATCATACAAACTGCTCTCTTCACATCTGCAAGGTCACCATCTGGTACAACTGTTGGAGCCTGGTAGTTTATACCACATTTGAAACCAGTAGGACACCTGAAATTAGTCATCAAAACCATTCATTCAGATCTTGTGAAAGACAAATACAAGTATAAAGGGTTAAATATGTTTTTAGTCCCTAAACTTGAACACGAAATTGAAATTCGTCCTTATTTCAAACTTTGATACACTTTAGTCTCCAAACTTTAAAAATAATAGATGCAGTACTTTTAACCCAACAAACGTTAATATATTTTAACTTAATAAACAATGTTTCAAGAATGAAGAGATATAGTCCTTTTAATATAATGATATTAATTTTTTTGGCTTGTCAAATGGTGTTTAGGCTGACATTTGAGCTGGAATGTGTCATATGGTGTAAACAAACAGTTCATATGTCAAACTGAAATATCGTTTAATCAAAATATAAATAAACATGAAATCAGAAAATTTGATCGTACTGATAACCATTTTGCATCTTAATCTATACAAAATCAAAAGACTCAAGTATGGAAGGAACTAGAAAGACTTGCCAGAAAAGTCTACATGAATGATCATAATCAGATAGTGATGAGCACAACAGAAAGAACAGAACAGACAAATACATATATAAATAAGCATCATAGTATGATGATGTTCTTCTAAGGAAATGTACTTACCAGTCTACAAATTGAACTTGTCTCTTTGTCTTGATATTTGAGACGGCAAGGTTTACATCTTTTGGCACAACATCCCCACGATACATGAGGCAACATGCCATGTACTTTCCATGTCTTGGATCACACTTGACCATCATGCTTGTTGGCTCAAACACAGCTCTGGTGATCTCAGGCACTGATAGCTGCTCATGGAAGGCCTTGGCAGAAGATATAACTGGGGCATAAGATGAGAGCATGAAATGGATGCGTGGATAAGGCACAAGATTGGTTTGGAACTCTGAAATGTCCACATTGATTGCACCATCAAATCTCAAGGAAGTGGTCAAGGAAGATATTATTTGAGATATCAAACGGTTCAAGTTGGTGTAAGTTGGTCTTTCTAGTTCTAGTGATCTTCTACATATGTCATATATTGCTTCATTGTCCAAGAGCACAACTACATCACTATGCTCAATAAGAGCGTGGTTGGAAAGAACAGTGTTGTAAGGTTCAACCACTGCAGTAGATACCTGCATGTTAATAACTAGTTAACTCCATGCCACTACAATAAGGACAATAACTTGAAGTGTCCAAAGCAAAATCTCTTGGAGCATGGAACAAAATCATTTGTTATTGAGATAAATTTGGAATTTGCATCATTTACTTCTCTTTAGCACTTTCTGACAAACTCCTCCTATCATCTCTGTTAATCCCCTTATGAGTCTTTCGAGGAAATTTACCAGAAAAATAAAACATCATTGAGATTCACATAAATGATTAATAAGACTTCCAACTCAAAATCTTGAGAGAATGAATTTATGAGTTTTCTTCCTTATAAGGTGTTCAACCTTTTTATATATATCTTACTTTGTGACAAAAAGGTTAACTCATTTATACAAGGAAACACAATTCCTTAACAAACGTTACTATGATACCATTGTTATGAAAAAGTTAACCCGTTCATACAAGGATACAAAATTCCTTAACACACTTGAATTTCCAACCATATAAGATAAACAAAGAGGATTAATATGATTAATTCTTAAGGTTGTAACAGAAGGCCACATGATAAGTTTTAGAGTAAAAAGAAGTTTGATGATCCAGAAGTAGAAATAGTTAGTTTCACTACACCTGAGGAGAAGGGTAAATGATGAAGCCAAGTTTAGACTTTTTTCCATAATCTACAGACAAACGTTCGAGAAGCAATGATCCCAAGCCAGAACCAGTGCCACCACCAACAGCATTGAAAACCAAGAATCCTTGCAAGCCAGTGCAATTGTCAGCTAATTTTCTGATACGCTCAAGGCACAACTCTTCAATTTCTTTTCCAACTGCAGCACAGACACCACACCAAATTAGTGATATAGTTCCAAATAGATAGAACAGCATACCCAATTATTTTTTTTGATGATGCTGATGACCTGTGTAATGTCCCCTTGCAAAGTTGTTAGCAGCATCTTCCTTGCCAGACATCAATTGTTCAGGATGGAAGAGTTGTCTGTAAGGACCACATCGTACTTCATCAATTACCGTAGGTTCTAGGTCAACAAACAGTGCCCTAGGAACATATTGCCCACTTCCAATTTCACTGAAGAAGGTGTTGAAAGCATCGTGTGTTTCAGTAGACCCATCACTGCAAACACAAGTATATGAATTAGTATTACCACAAAGAGGAAAAAAATATTTGAAGCAAGGAAAATGTTTTCTGAAAATGGAAATCTTTGAATTAATACATCGAGGAATTTTTTTTCTTATTTTGGTTTCTGGGTTTGGAAGGTGAAGTTCATATCAACTTCACGTTTTTAGAAACCATTTCATTGACACCAAAATGCCATTGGTTCATGTATAATTAGACTTGGATGAATGCTCCACTCTTATTAATTCAAATTATTATGAATGTTATGTAAATGGAGAACTGTAGTAGATTGTATAGAACGAAAAATTGAATGAACGGATTGTAAAATTGTAGAAAATAGCAAATGCAATATGGATAACATTTAAGTGAAGCAAATGATTCAGCTTAACTGAAATGTTGAAGTGCATAATAATGTTAAACGTGACTTTCATAAAAAAAAGAGAAAAACATTTGATGGAGGAAAAAAAAATTCAAAAGTAAAATGAGGAGCTAGAAAAAGACATCTTCTAAGATGAAAAACATGAATGAGGAGATAATGAAAATATATATGAAGGAGATTATAAACAAAGAAAATTTAATTATTATGCATATAAGTAAATAAATTAGAAGTAATTACAAAAGAAATTTGTTGTGCAATATAGGAGGAACATGGGAAAATGTGGGAACATAGAACGACAATAGATGGAGCAGCTGACATACTAACATGTCGGACAATACGAAGTTTTAAATGTGAAAACAAATCATTTGAATTCTTTGTTGGATATTTTTGACTGTATTTTTACTATACCTTCGAAATAAATTGATAGACATTGATTTTGATTTTCTAAAATATATAAAAAAAATTAATATATCAACATTAGTATACTTTTAATATTTAGCAGAAAATAACACAAAAAAATCAAACAAACAACTGTATTAAGAAACAAGCTTATTGGTAAAGGATTTCTAGTTGTTTCAAGGAAATGGAAAAAATAACAATATCCCAATAATAGTTATGAATGTGTATTGATCATGGAAAAGAAAATTGTGGAAGGAAATAACCAATTTTAGAAAAATTGATAGAAATAATAGAAAATTGAATCACATTCTGAGATTGATTTTAAAGAAATTGGCACATATGTTATTTGAAAATTGAAAAAAAAAATGAAAATAATGTAAGACCTGGGCATTGTTCCATCAGGTTGAATGCCATGTTCAAGGCAATATAGCTCCCAGCATGAATTACCAACCTGAATTCCAGCTTGTCCAATATGAATGCTTATTATTTCTCTCATATTCCAATACTTTCTTTTCTTCTATGATTGTGTTTAACAATGGAAAACACTAATCAAAAACAATAATCACAAATTTCAAGGGAATTAAACTGTTAATTGCTGGTGGGAAAATAGTCCATAAATCAAAGAAAAAGAAGAAAAAGGAGAAACTCTGATTTTTATCCCTTCCTCTCTCTCTCTCTCTCTCTCTCTCAACGTAGATGTAATTAGGGCATGAAGTTCCAATCAAATGCTATAAGCATTGAGTTTTACAGATGATTAAATCCTCAAATTAAAGAACGGTTTTGATTAATATTAACTGGGAACCAGTCATTTGGCACCAATTGATTGAATGAGTTCAATTTATTTTTATTCTAAATATTCAATTTTATTAACGTATTTTTCATTCATTATGGTTTGCGTTGGTCTCACTAATTCGAGAACAAGGAGAATCAAACTTATTCATTTAATGAGATTCAGATGAGTTTCATACAAACGAAGAGTAGGTCAAATACAATCATTAAATTATTTATATATTAAATATATTTTTTCATTTATGATGATAAATTTGAAAAAATGACAATTAACTAAAGTTATTTAGATAATGTTTCTAAATACACAGTAGATATTCGCTTAAGTCTGCACTCATTTAAGTTTGTATCCCGCATAAATCCGCATTTGAAAAGGGAAAATTTCGGATCAATAATTTTGTAATTTTATTTTCAGAAAAAATACATACAGTACTTTGATGACTATTTTTATTTGTTTACATGTGATTGTCGATTGATCATTTTGTAAGATGTGATGAGGTGAAGAACATACCTTAGCTTGATTTAATTGATCCAATGATAGATAAGGAAATCTTTCAACTCACTCACATTGACTGACATCAAGATTGATAACACTTTCTAATGATTTGAAGATAACATTGTGTTGGTTAATTTCAACTTTGTCCAGACCAATTACTTATATTTTATATTGTTACATTTTTTTTATATAGAGAGAGTATATGAATAAAATACAATAACAAGTTCCTCAACATATCTTTTATATCTATCACATATCTCATATTTTCACACTCTCTAAAAATTTCAAATACCTATAATATTTCATATTGTTATTATATGATTCGTAATATTCCATATCGTAATATGACTATTAAAATTTCATAAATCCACATCCCAATTAAGTCTGCATCAAACTCTCAAGATCAAAATGCGGACTTAAGTGAATATTTACTATAGTTGTTATATTGTACTGTATAACGAATTATAATTGAATGATAATGTTGAAAACATTATATGCTATATTATGATTAAGTAATAATATATAAATTGCATAATTAATTCATCCAATTAAATTCATCTTAAAAACAAAAGTATGTGTTTGTTTTATTTGTAAAATCTTACATAGTATTTTCAACAAGTATATGTTACCAGAAAAGTCTAGTAATTGTTCGGAGGAGTATATTTTTTTTCTCATAAGGAAAAATCTTCTTTTTTTCATCTATTGATATATGAACTTTTAAAATTTTAAAATTTTTAAGTTTTAAATATTTTATAATTTTAAATAGTTTTAATTGAATTTTTATTTGTTTTATGTAAGGTGGAAGAACCCAATTTTGATCTTATCAGGTGACCTGTGACAATCATACTCTCATGACTTATCACTCACATTCTTATATTTTTTGAATGTAACATCAATATCCTTTCCTAAACTTATATCAAAACGGTATATATATATACTTTCAATTTTATTTGTATTTTTTACACTTATGGTAGGTACTGGTATTAAAAGTGTCCATCAATTCAATGAATATTATAAATTGTTTGTTATTGAGTTTGTTTCATAGATGGAGAGAAAATTGAAAGAGAATTTTGAGGAAAGAAAAAGGAGAGCAAAGACATAGAGATGAAAAGAAAATGTTTAATGAATATTAGAAAAGAGATGCTCAAACTATAATGGAAGAGACATAAATAGAGAAAAAGAAAGAGAAAGAAATTAAAGAAAATGAGTTTAGAGAAAAAGAAATTAAAAAAAAAGAGTGAGAGAGCAAGAAATTGAAGAGGAGTTGAGAGAAAATAATTGAAGAAAAGAAGTTGATAGAAAAAGAAATGGAAAAAAAGGTGTTGAGAGAAAAAGAAATTCAAGAAAAAAATATAGAAGAAAAGAAAAAGAGAGATTACATTTCTTTGGTAGTCTATGTTTACATCCGGGTATTTAGCTTTTCTTTTGGGTGCCTTTTCCTCTTCTTTAGACGTGAAATTTCCTATATCAGGGAGCCTATGCCCATACTGTAAAATCACTCTTGAAGAATACTTTGAAGTTCCTTTTGTTAGCTTTGAAATGGTTGAAATGCCAAGAAGGGGGTTGAATTGGCTAGTTAAAAATTTAGGCTATCTTTGAAAGCTAAAAACCACCTTTAATTGAATCAATTAGATCACCAAATTAGGATGCAAACACTACTGAACTGTACACTTTCAATCGGTCAAAAACATTGTTAATCGATTGATTTTACTAAACAGATTTTGTTGTGGTATAATCAACTGATTGAAACAGAAAAATAGTCGACTAAAATACTGGGAAAAGTGCAGAAATGGAGATTCGAGTTTTAAACCAGGAATAGTGCACAAGAATGATCAAGACAGGTTCTAAATGATTATGCAAACATGCTCAATGCTGCAGATGTCATGAAAACATGCAAGAACATGAAAAAGATGATTAAAGCACAAGTTCTTTAAACTTTAAAATGAATATGCAAGAGAGAAAGGTTAGAGAAGAGAAAAGACCACGAGATTTTTATACTGGTTCACTCAAACCTGAGTTACATCCAATTTATCAAGGCAACCTGAGCTTGACTTTGCACTATTTCAAAAGATTTACAAAGTATCCACCCTTACACATTCAAAATATGCAAAAACCACACAAAAGACTCTTGAATCACACAAAAGTTGTGACACCCCGACTACTACACTAAATAATTATTATTTGATAAAAAGATATGGAATTAATTTTTTTTCCATAAGATTATCCTTGAGAGAACATTAATAATAACATAACTTCATATTCATATATATAGTATACATCTCTATAATTGTTCATGAAATGTTACAAAAATATGTATTTGTAAAATATTAAGAGTTCTACATCAGAATAAAAGATTATCTATATTTTTAATATCTCCTAAATATATTAATAGAAATTATCCATGAGTCAATCTTCAGAAGATCCACCAATAATATCCCGAACAACTCTCA
>Ga0209589_1002396_pt1 | contig 32442 bp, 10 predicted proteins | sample CowpeawhiteBW_FD_187525 | JGI IMG/M metagenome (GOLD analysis project Ga0209589, IMG submission 187525) | Root nodule microbial communities of legume samples collected from California USA - Cow pea white BW (SPAdes) (version 2) | ecosystem: Host-associated > Plants > Roots > Nodule | place: USA...
TGTTGTGTATGGCATAGTAGTATGCCCAAATTTGTTTTCACTGTACACTTCTAGATGACTGTAACAGTTACCTCTCCTACGTTTTATGTTCATCTGAGTGCTTCTCGTTATTATAACTGTGTGAAACTTTATTTAATAGTGTAATCTATTAAAAAGGGATGTCACAAGAAACATGTAAAATGGAAAGAAAAAATATCATAATTTTACGTGTCATACAAAATATCTTATAGGAACATTTTTAATATATATATATATATATATATATATATATATATATATATATATATATATACACATTTTTAATATACATACATACATAAGATGAAAAAAAAAATAATATCAAACTAATATTTTCCTATCAAGAGAAGGGAGATAGTTACCATTTTTTTTCTTAAAGAGAACCAATGAGAACTAAGAGCGAGAGAATAAATTTATATATAACTTTCTATTTCTTTTTTAAAACAAAAAACAAAAGAAGAGAGGCAAAAGTAATGACTGAATATAATACGTGAGAAACTTACAATGGAAAAGAACAAAAAATATATCTCAATAAATTTTATTATATTTTATTATGTTTAATTTTTTATTTTATTATGTATTCATATTATATATTATATTTTATAAAAAAAAAGTAAAAATCAATTTAAAAAAAAAATTAAAAAATCTTTGCGGGGGGCCATGGCCCTCTTGCAAACCTTCTAAGGTTCGCCACTGGTTTAGAGTCTTCACATTCGAAACTTTCACTCTTAGAGACTCTTGAAGTGCCACTAGAGATATTTCTTCTTCTTTATAGTAGAGACTTTAAAAATTTCAAAATCATTCTTTTATATCAGTACATTATTGTCTAAAACTTTAAAAGGGTATTTTTGTCTTTATAAAATTTGTTATATGCATTTATACCATCTTAATTAATGTATTTAATTATTTCAACTTTCAACATAAAAATGAAGGAACCAATGCAAATTAATTATTGTTAACTAGTACCTTTAGGGCACGGATTAACATTCTCCATTAATTAATATTGAATTTTATAAAAATTCATAAATAATTGTAATATTAAATAAATTATAACCTTAATAATTATTAGTGCACTTTTACTTTATTTAAAATACAAAAATACCCATAAATTTTATACATCTATAATTGATCATTTATTATAATTAAATAATAATTATATTTTAATATTGTTAAAAATTAAAATATAATTAAAAGAAAAAATTTATAAAATTAAATGGATATAAAATATTGTTTTTTAATAAAAATACATTTAACATAATATTGTATTAATTACAAAAATAAACAATATTTTTTATGTTTAATTATATTTTAATTTTAACAATATTAAAATTTAATTATTTTATTATATAATTATTTTTTAACTTTTTTGTATGAAATAAATTATCAATTACAAATATATAACATGACTGCTTTTGTCCTCTAAATAAAGTAAAAGTGTATTAATAATTATTAAAGTCAGGAAGTGCCCTTAGGGCACTGGTTAAGGAATAATAGATGTGCTTTGATATTATCATTTTTACATTGAAAGTTGAAATAATTAAATACAGTAATTAAAATAGTATAAATGCACATAATAAATTTTATAAAGACAAAAATACTCTTTTAAGTGTGTAGACAATAACTTACTGTTACAAAACAAGTTTTTGGAATTTTTAAGGTCTCTGCTAAAAAGAAAAAAATCAATTAAGTCTTAAATTGACACTTTAATTATTCTTTTTTTGTAACAATTTTTAGATGTTTAACAATATTTTTTTTGTTGGTTTTTCTGTTAATTTATACTTTCTTATGTTTTTTTTTAAGTTTTAGATGTTTAACACTATTTTTTTGTTGTTTTTTATTATTTTAAATTTTAACAACATTTAAATATAGTTATTTTATTATTTAATTAGTTTTTAAATTTTATTTGTGAACATTAAATAAAATATTAAATACACATGTACAATATTTATGGACATTTTTGTCTTTTAAAGAAAATAAAGTTGCATTAATGGTTATTAGGTCAGATTTTATTTAATATTACACTTATCTATGTATTTTTGTAGGATTCAATTCAATGTATATTAATTATGCTTAACCAGTGCCCTAAGGGCACTAGTTAGCAAGACCCTTAAAGTTATGATTCATTTAATACTATAATTATTTGTGAATTTTTACAAAAATTAATGTTCATTAATTGCTCGTTAAACCATATCCTTAGATAGCATTCTCTAATAATTATTAGTGCGCACTTTTACTTTATTTAGACGACAAAAATACTTTCTTTGATGAAAAAAACAAGAAGTTAAAAAATAATTAAATAATAAAGGTTTAAATACTATTTTGGGTCCCTATTTGGTCTAGTTTGTTCAATTTAGTTCCCTTTTCTTTATTTGTGTGTTCAATTTGGTCTTGCTAAATTATGTTCAATTTGGTCCTTTTCGTGACGGTGTTTAAATTGATAATCACAAAGTGTGCTGAAACTGGTCACATGACATGACACTATTCACATTATGATTGATTGTGTTTTATTCAAATAAGTCTTTATTTTAGTTAAATTTCTTCAATTTAGTCACACCCTCCATTATTTCATGATCCTTCACTTCACTAATGTTCAATTTGTTTTTTTATTTGTTTAAATATAAAATATATAATTTTATTAAAAATTTAATTTTAGTATTAATTAAATGCGTTGTCTAGTGTTGGTTTTAACTAAGGGTGGCAAACAGGCCACTCTGACCCGTTTTGGTTCGTACCGCCCTTGATTCGTCAAAAACGGATTGGAGATGTCTGACCCGCCATTAGAAAATGGGCCAAAAACTTCAACCCGCCACTTTTTTTTTTTAATTATTTATAAAGTTTGTTGATATATATACTTGTAAATATTTAGAGCATATTTAATTATATAAATAATTTTTAAGCTTTTAATTGATCAATTAATATATTTAATTGAATAAATTAAAACAATTATTATATTTACATGTTAAATTACTTTATTAGAACTTATAATTGAAATTTAAATTGTAAGTGTCAATGATTTAAATTATAATAATATTGCATATTTACATTTATTCAAAAATATAATATAAATTTTTTTTAATTATTTTATTTAAAAAAAATAAAATTAAAAATGGACCAACTAGTTAAGAGTAAATTGACCCATTTTTATCGATCAATTTGACGTACTAGACGAACTGAACTAAAACAAGTTAGCAAGTTAAAAATACCAACTCAATTTATCTTTTTCTTAACAAACTAATGGGTGAACCCAACGACTAAACCCATTTTAGCATCTAATTTTAACCGCCACACAACTTTTATTTTTGTCACATAACCCACTAACTAAAAATTTACACCACATATAACTACAAAAAAATTAATATAGCTGCAAAAATAACTGTTTTTAAAATTATTAGCGTCAATTTAAAATGTCTCAATTAATTTTAAAATATTCTCGTCCAATATTTAACTACAATTATAATAATATGGAAAGTTATTACCTTTTTAAGAAAGAAATAAATTTATTTAATATTTAGTGACACTTATAATTACCAGCAAAATCATAACTTTTCTAAAATAAAAATAAATATGAAGAAATTAATCAAAATATAACTAAGAAAAAATAGAAATAAATTTATATGAAAGAAAATTTATATAATAATATATAACAAATACAGAACCTCTATTTGAACACTAAAAACAAATAAAAAAAATTAAGGTATAGAAGAATAGAGAATACTTCATAGTCTTTGAAAAACTTGACGAAATATTTATATGTCAATTATTTAAAAAGTTCTAATAATTATTTAAAAATATTGTACCTTATATCTATAAAAAAAAATAAAAATTAAAACAAACTTTTCAATTAATATTTAAAAATACGAAGGAGTCGCAATAAGTTTACTCAAAACATAACTGTTCATTGGATTCTCATAGGGTCCTTAGTTGGATATGGGAGTCAATATTAGTACAAGGAGTGGGACCCAGCTGCTCACTATTGCGACAAGACAAGAGAAACATGCACCTGCAACAATGCAATAGTTTAGCTTTAATTTTATTAAATATTCAATGTTCAATAAACAAGGCAGAGTTATTTGTTTAAGATAATTAAAAACTACAATTAATGTAATATTTAATTATTTATTTTAAAATACATATTGTATTCAAATAATTAAAAATGGTCAACATTTATTCAAGTAGTACTTAGTTATGCTCTTTAAATAATTTTATAGCAAAATTTATTCTAGAGACTAATCATTATTAAAAGTATTAAATATTTACACCCAATTAAAAAAAATTCTAAAGCATTTTCAAATATATTAAAATATTTATATTCAAGCATCCATTTAGTTTATTAAATTTTATATATAAATTTATTTATTGGTTTAGTATCTTTAATTTATACCTTAACAAAAATCATGTTTATCAAATTCAATTTATAATTTATCTTATATTTATTTATTTATTTTGTTTATATTTTAACGAATATGATATTTAGACTAAATAAAAAGATATAAATTTCAATTTTTTAAAACAAGGTTAAACTAATCATTTAGTTTTCTAATTCTTATAAAATATTCAATTAGATTTTTACTATTTATTTGGTTTAATTTAGTTATCTAAATTTATAAAATAATTCTAAGTTGTTTTCATTAGATTGAAAATAAATTTTAATTAAAATTAATATTCAAATAACTTTATCTAAAAACTTAAATATTCAAATTAATTTTATTTTATAGACAGAATGATTTGATGTATAAATTATAAAAAAAATATTAATCTAAAAAAACCTAATTAAATCATTTTAAAATTAAAATTACTAAATTAAATAAAAAAATGAAAAATATAATTAAATTTTTCATAAAAATTAAAGAACCAAGGAATTTAAACCTTAAAACAATTAATACCTCGCTATTTTGAAAGCAAATGAAGATTTAACTTGTAAGTAGATACACGCATAATTAGTAAAGAAATATTGTAATTATTCTAGAAAAACACAATGGTAATAGAAATTGACATCTAAAAAAAAAAACAGAAACAAGGCAGGCGCCGAAATTACAGAATCTCTCGTGAACAGGATCATCTTATCCCAAATCTTGAAAATTAAACTAATCCTAATTATCAAAACATAATGTCACCCCACAAGTAACACACAGTAGACAGAACAATGAAATTCCCCAGCTTGTATAGTTTTCTTCGTCATATGGATAAAATATTCCCATAATTTCACCAATTTCTTACTCCCATAAATATGTAATTTAAGAACCATCCTCAATACATTCAAATTTTGTATGCTTATTCACACCTACCACACTTTGACAAATTTGGTACCCATATAAGATAATATATAACTAAATTTTTTTATAAGTAAAAATATTATTATAAATTAAATAAATAAAAATTTATAAACAATTTTTTTTCAATTTTGGAGATTTTATATAGGTAGAATTGGTATTAAATTCTTGCAAAAGAGTATTTTTAAAACGAAAATTGAAAAATTAATTAAATAAACGAAAAAGCTGCAAGGGGTTCTGTGCTTTGTCTCCTGCTGCCACCTTCCAAGTAAAGAATGGTAGTAGTACATTCCTCTTCACCTCGCACTAATATATTTCCTTTTAAAAACATAATTAATTAAAATTAAAATTAAAAATGGTATGATAGTACTACTTTCCTCTCCTTCACCATGCACTAAATATATTTCCCTTTAAAAACATAAAATAATAATAAATTACCATTTATTTTAATTATAGTTTAAACCAAACCCCTTCAGAACAGAACCCACTTCCCTCTTTCACTGTCACTGAGCAGCTATCTCTCTGTAAGCCCAAGAAACAGATTCTTCGGTGTTGGGATTAGATTAGGAGCTCCGAACCCGCATTGCACTCAGTTCACCTACTAAACGACAGCGTAGAGAAACAGATAGTGTCAGTGTGTGTGTGAAAGAGGTAATGTCGATGACGATGGTGATGGAGGAAGACGAAGACGCAGAAATAGAGCACGTCTTCGTTGCTCATGAAATCGATCTCGATTACGAGTTCGACGCTGCTCGGTTCTTCGATTTCACTCGACCGGAGACTCCAGCGGAAGCTCACCAAGCTGAGTTTTGGTTTCAAACTGCTGCTAGTTACCCTCCTTTGCGTTAGTATCCTTCTCTTTCTAACACGCTCGTCAAATATTTACATGAAGCGTTTCGTTTTCACATTTTTCGTTTGCCACATTCTGCCAAATTGTTTGCTATATTCGTTTTCCCTTTTTATTTTCGTTCTTTTCGGTCTACACACCCTTTTCTGCTGTTCTTGCTGAAATTACGAAATCTGTGTTGTTTTTTCTTTGCTTCAGCGTTTGTGAGAAGGCTGGTTATGAGAAAGGATTTGTTCTTGGACGATTTTAGCGATTCGCCAAAATCCGAACACCTGAACTGCACGAGTAATGTTGATGATGAAAAATCCAGTGTTCCGTTACAGACGGGAATTTTGGACACGGCTTTTGAAGATAATGGTATGCCTCCACCATTTTACTTTCTTCAATGCCGTTTGCTTGTTCTACTGAGTTTTCTTTATCTTTATGCAACTCTCATTCCCTCTGAAAGTTGTCCAAAACGACGTCGCAATCAACTTGCTTTTGTATATTTGTATATTCTACTTGTCTTTCCAGTGCTTCCTTTTGCCTGATGAATTTTTCAATTTCTATTATTATTTAGGCCTTAGGTGATCCGATTAAGCAGTAATTAGTTGTTACACTGATATTTTGTTTAGTACAGCTTCAACACTAGGGAATAATCATTTATCTTCATGAAACTCTTTTCTCAAACTAGCAAAAATAATTTATGATTTCTCTTAAATAAATTGGACCAAACACACTATGTAGTTTATGTATTGTTTTTGTTAATGTGAATTAAAAAGAATGGAAATCGGGAAGCTTAGTTTTCTGGCCTGGGATGTTCTGTATTTACATCCGCCTTTGTTGGGTAGGGTCTCTCTGTTGGTCATCATGTGGACCTATGTGCATTAAAATGTTCCGTGTTCTATCTGCTAGTTGAAGTGGAACCAATGAAAGTCATTGTTGTTGAATGTGGACACATTTTCTACCGCCTGTTACTTAGCAGAGAGTAAAATTTTACCAGGCTTGTTCTGTACAAGCCTTGGCGTAATTTTTAAATTATCACACTCTTGTTGAGGTCCTTCTCAAATAACTGCAACAGTGACCTGTATGCAGTACATATCTCTATTCCACTCGAAGTGGTAAGTTGAAAACTTTGTTATGTAGTGGGTTTATACAGAGATACATTTGTTACATCCAAGCTTTCTGAACTCAATACTTTTTCTTGACTTGTTGCCAATAACTTGGTATGCAATTGATAAGTGTACTAAATCACACAAGTAATAGAGTGGGAAGTTCAAGTATCATTTCCAAGAGACTTGTACAACATTTAACAACTCTTACAATCCATAACTCAATTAGACAACAAATTTCACAAAAACACCAAACAATATACTTCTACTTCCTTCTCTAGGATTCACACCTTTTGTCTAAACTTGAATAATAAAAACCCTATATCTAGCCATTTTTATTATAAGTTTGCATTAATGATCAAGATTCTGATTATGAATGACTAAATGTTCCACATCTATGTCTAACATATATTCCACATCTATGTTAGTATGTGAAATCTATTAGTTCTTTTATCCTAATCAGAGAGTGATGGAAAAAATTATATTGAATAGTGAAATTTACAAAGAGTTAAGAATACATTACTCCTTATCGGTCTGAATACTAGAATAAGAATAGAGATGAATGCCTCCAGCTTTCAGGATGCGTCTCTACCTTCTCTCCTTTTAGGTGAACTGTCCTTCTCCCAACAACAATAAGTGTACTGGAGTAACCAACTTTATAAATATTTTCTCTTGTTGATAACTTTCATAATCAATTTCTATTGATATTTTTCTTATTTTCTTTTATATTTCCACTTATGTGCAAAATATTAAAGATGTAAACTAAATATTTATCTTTTCCAATTTTATTAAATAAAACATAAAATCTCTAGAAAGATAGTAATAAAATAACAATAAAAGATCAAAATAAATAAAAAATAAAACATGATAATGCCAATATGCCTTCTTCTTTAACTGTTAGGACAAAAAACACTTGGTGGAAATATCTCTCAATTATTGGTTGGAATTCTACAAAATGATAGTACAAGATCGCTAAAAGTACCTACGGTAGCAATCTGATACCAATCATCCAGATGCTAATGTATGAGGGCAGTAAATATGCTCAGGGGCTTAGCACATTATAATCCTTATTATTATGTGAATAAAAGTATCATCAATTGATTAGTTTCATGAATGCATCTTTGGAGCAATCAGTTTCTTTCTAGAAATTAAATATACAATATCATGTGCTAATGATATTGTTTGATATATAATCCTGATTTTATGTTGCAAGTGTCTCTTGTGGTATGGTTATTCTTGGTATGACTGTGATTTCATTTTTTCTAAGGATTAACTCTCCCCAAAGCTTAAGGTGGCGACAATGTGTGATCTCACCTTACCTTATTTAGTCATGAAAAATGATGGGGCAGGAATCAAATTCCATACTACATAGTCATTTAGGCTTATACTATGTCAATAACTACTCTCCCAAAAGTCTAAGCTGTTAGATGGAAGTACTCGAGTGGTGTATATCTTTAACACGGAATTATTTTTTCCCAGCTTCTGATGTTTATAATATTGCTTTTGCAATTCTCACTCATTTTCTCTATATATCTGCCTTTTCTCTCTTTCATCTGTTCCAACTTATTCTTATTCTGCTTGAAAATTGCATTTGTGCATTTTTCTAGGACTTACATTTGGAAGTAAGACAATCGGGAATAATTTGAATTCTAAGGCTAAGTCTGCCGTGTCCAAGAGTTCAACACTAATGAAACCTACCACCAGTCAATTGGCCAAGCAAAATCTCCCTGCTAAAATTGTTGGTTCAAGGTGAATATTAGAATAAATTTCCATTTTTCATATTTAAAGTGACATGGTTTTTTCTTTGGGCGTGAGGAATAGAATGGCAATATAAATTGCCATTTGTTTTGAAATGTACCATTTCATTGAACTATACTACAGCATCTTTGTTTGCTTGAAGCGGTGAAATCACCAAATTGAGCGGGCATTTTATTTTCAATGAAGTCATATTTTTTAATAAGTATGTCTGTATATCTTTGATTTTTTTTTTTTTTTTGAAAAAAAAAACAGATAACCCTATATCTGCAACTCTTCCATTCTCAGATTTCAAAAGCTACTATCTCAGAATGAACAAAGTTTATCTATCTCTTCTGGGGTAGAAAGTCAAGCTGCCAAGAGGCAAAAACTAGAGGGCGGTCTCTTGTGTAAGGTCTGCGAGTTGCTCTATTCTTTCTTTTATAATTTTACAATACTTAAAGAAACTGCCTTAAGATTTGTCTCTTTGATCATAAGTAGATGTATACCAGAAATTTATCACAAAGATGACTATATAATGCTGTGAAATTTTACTCAGTTTCTAGCAAGTGGCAAATGGTTCATCTTCAGAAACTTTTCCTAACATTGTTACATTTGGATGTATCAAATTGCTCTATGGAACTTAAGTGCTTGGTTGATATTTGTCATGGGTAGCGGTCAAATGCATTAGTAGATTACATTTTTAGGGTGTGTTTGCGAGTTGGGTTTTGGACGAGAAGGGATGGGAGAACAAACTTCTCATTTCGAATAAATGTTCTCTATTTTTATTTTTTTGTTTATTTTGTATATTACATAATTTAAAAATAAAAAATGTTCTCGCGCTTTCCTTTACCCTCAAACATGCTCTTAGTCTTCAAGGTTTGGGTGGCAGTGGGAAGTACTTAAAATGTGGATCAGGAACTCGAATGCTGGTTAAGTAATGTTGACATCACATTTATTTTAGACAGGGTGCTTGAAATGCTTACTGTTTTGTCTCTGCAGGTTCCAGATGTGAAGCCTCAAACCAATTTTTTCCACAAGACTCGAATGAGGGTATGAATCCTAATGCAGAATTGTTGAATCTTCCCTTGGTAAATGTAAATTATTCAAAAATTGTCAAGTATTCTCTTGATATGATTTGCACGGTACTTGTATTTTTGTCCTTAAGACGTTATTCGTTATTTGATTTTTCAAAAAAAGAAGTAACAAAAGTTCATTTTTTTTTCTTAATACAATGCTGTTGTTGAGTGGAAATTTGTTAATGGCTAAAGGTATCCTCTATTAAGTATGAATTTTGTATATCTTTGAGGAATATGATCTTGTTTCTTAAGGGGGCAGGAAAAAGGTTCATGTGATATACTCTACCCAATTGTATGTTCGTGTAGGATGTCATGGTTGAACAAAACTCTACATGTTCGAAGCTGAGGCTTACTATTCCAAGGGAGCCTGACCTTAGAACAGCACAGAGAGCACATAGGATAAGGTTTGTGATTGTGAATGTATGATGTTCACTGAAATTTGGATGATGAGTGTTCTTCTTTAAGACAGTAGCCATTAAGAAATAAATGTGTTCTGCAGACCTAAAAATGTTGCTGAGGCAGAGCGAGTAACAGTTGCAGCTCCCAGATTCAAAGCTCGCCCATTAAATAGAAAAGTTAGTTCTTGTTTAAGTATAATTTCTTTTGTTTGATTAATTTGGTGCATTGTTCTCATCATCTTCACTAAATTATGTTCACAATCTAGATTCTTGAGGCTCCTTCATTGCCACCTCCCAAAAGGAGCACTCCACGGTTGCCTGAATTTCAAGTAAGCTCGAGTTCTGATATTTAATTTCTCTATTCATCCATATTTATCACCATACTGTTATTATAAAAGGAAAAGTACTGAACAAATAATCAGGAAAATGATTTTGTTTCTACGTATTTATCTTTAAGTTCAGGTTTCTGTATTACTTCTCAGGAATTTCACTTGAAAACTTCGGAGAGGGCAATCCAACACACATCTGCTACGTCATCTTCACTTCACTGCTATGATTCTGATAAGGTTAATTTCATACACTTGTTATGTATTTTTTTATTGTTGATATGCGTTTTTTTGTTTCATTTTCCTGTTGCACGATAGATATGATTAGCTTGTCTGAAACCGAAGTTATCTGGTTGCAGGGTTGGGACAAGCATACTAACGTTTCTTTAGAAAATAGAATCAAGGATTTAAGAAGGTAATAAATTTGATGATAGTGATAATGGTCTTTCAAACTTTGACTATTCATGAAACAGTTGTACTAACTACAAAATACTCTCTGTCCATAGACCTACCCCAGGAGGTGCACCAACGTATGATGGATTGGGGTTTACACACATTTTTAAAGCTCGGCCACTTAATAAGAAGGTAATGAGACGTCAATAATAAATTTGGATGAGGTACATGATAGTAACTTGTTAGCAAAGAATAAAATGTAAACCATTATTATATTTTCTGGTGGCATGATGAGATATGATTTTAAAATTTTTCATTATGATTTGAAAAGTTTTCCATTTGAAATAGTTTATACAATCTTCATGCTTCGATGATGAAAATATAACAAACTTGCACAGACGGTAGTGTTTTTATTGCATGAAACAATAGTATTTATCTCTTTCATAGTAGTATAGGGCAACATTAAATCATTGATATCTCATCACCATCAAGCTGTTATATAAACACAATTCATATTAAAGCCGGGTCTAACTTAAGTATATCATTTATAAAAAGAAGTTTTTCCTGAATTATCTTGACTATGATATACATTTTGGCTTATAGATGCATGTAGCTACTGATACTGACTTCTTTCTCAAACTCTGCGTCTGGGCCTCAGTATTTGTTAAGCTATATAAACATAATTAAGCACGTAATTTGATAATAAATGCAGCGCTATTCTTTTACCATCCATTTTAGTTAAGATGAAGCTGCAAGTGAAAAACACCTTCTATAATTTTGCTGGATTCAATAGTATCTTTCCGTTTCAATCCTCTTTCTTCTATATTTTTACGTCAAATTTTCTTTCAAACTCTAATTTAAGCAAGTCTTCAGAAGAAAGGCGATTCTTTTTTTAAAGAGAGTTCAGGATTTACATATTGTTTCAGATAGTATCAGAATAACTTTCCAGGGGGAAATTTTGTACACAATCCTAAAGGCAATATAAGTAAAACTGATGAATGAAACTATTATGAGACAAGTAGATAACTCTCTATTTAGTTCATCTTATTGTCTTTTCATTATTATGTATGAGTAATCCGAGTTCTGAAAGATACCTGCAGAAGTCCGAAATTCAGATTCTTTTGTTCTCCCTGTTGTCTGTAATTTTGTCTTTTAATTTCATCTTTCATTCTTCCAATGTCTGACTACAGATAACTCAAAGTAAAGGAGATGGTGGTTTCCGTAACTGCAGACAGGAAACAACACTCCCAATGGTATGGCATAGTGCTTATTGATTTTTTCTTCCCATGACATTTTCTTTCTCAGAGTAGAAAATATTAATAATTGCGCCTTGCTTCAATTCATACAGGAATTTGATTTACAGTCTGAAAAGGAGGTTCAGCAAGATCCGCCAACTGAACTCTTTAGCAAGGTGATTTTTCTTTTCCTTTTTAATTTATATTTCGGGCTACCTTTTTGCTTGGTGTACTTTCTTGAGTTAATTCTCGAGCCTTGCAGCATGTAACTTTGGCGCTTGAAATTTCGTATGGTTTTGTTGCTAATCATAAGATATATTTTAACGATTTCAATCTTTCAACTTTCTTGAAATGTTAGCTTTCTCTGGCATCTGAGTGCCAGCCAAATAATGGATCTCATTTCAAACTGCCTCAGCATTCCGGGATGTGTAGAAAGGTTTACCATCTACATTACTTTCTTTTTATAGTTTGTCCTACAATTTTGAATGGCACGTAAATGATCTTGGATTACTTTTTCGTGTTTGCATTATATTGAGTTATTTGTTTCTTGGTGCAAGGACTCAAAATAACATATATTAAATTCTTTTCGTCCGGACCAAGAGGTAATAATATATTAAGAATGTATTATGAAGAACACGACTTCTGTAAACATTTGCTTTTCCTATAACTTTCTAATTTTTAACATTTGAATGTGATATTTCTATCTTTAGTGATTCACCATTAATGACAAATTTCATCATCTAGCTGAGCTCAGACACGTGTTGCAGGAGAAGACTTTTATGTTTGGGGCAAGTCAAACTTCTCGAGGGAATCGCGGTTGCATCAATCTGATGGGTGGAAGGAGGTATGGGCTCTTCATGTTTAATTCGATTGTTAAATCAGAACTCAACATCAATTGATTGCTTATATAAGTGTGTTCAACATCGAACTGAAATATTCCAGGAGCTTAGGAATTCGGTGACTAAACTAGGGAAAATGTGCAACCTGCTTAGTTATGGGCATCAAACTAGAATTTTTGCTGACATGAGATTGACTGTACATAGTTGAATCTGACCGCGGATGATAGGTGTATATTTTTTTCTGTACACAGAATCTTACATTTTTTTTCTAGGTGAACAGCTTGTATCTTCTGTAACTGTCCTTGATCATAATTCAAAAAGTATATGATTAAAGGCGAGAGTGTTGCAGTCCCTTAAGCTTATGTTTAATTTCTCTTTTCATAGCATTAATCAATATGTAATTTATTTATCCTAATTTCTGGAATGGTATATGTAACTGGACCGAGTTCGGATGCCCAATCGACTGGTATATCCCTTTCACATTTCTTGGTCATTTCTCTTTCAACTTGAATTAACTTTTTGAAACGTATATGTAAGAGGTGGGAACAAACTTCCAATAAAGTTACTATCTAATCTCAACTCTTTTCACTTGTCATTTCTTCCTTTCTGATCTAGCCACAACCTAAAAGGAGCTTATATTTGTTGGTCCTCTATTCGATGAAGGGCCTAAGAGGACCACCATTTCACATAAATTAATTAGTATTGTATATCCGTCGTTAGACGTTGAATATAATTAAATGCCACTAATACAGTTGGCCAATAACTTGGCTCCAAACAAAGAACAGATGACATGTATCGCCATTTGGATTTTCAAACAAAACTAAATACCTTTTAGTTCCTAGAAATGACTGTTACATTCTTATGTCTGTTGCAAAAATTGAAAATTTAGTGTTGATTATTAGGAAAGTTGTAATTTCTCCTTTTATCATGTTCTCTACACTTCTATTCCTGTGAGGAGTGACGGAAAAGTGATTTTTTTCATGGAAATATAGGAAGTTATTATTTCATCAACGCAATTTTACTTAAATTATTTTAGATTTTAATTTTTAAGAAATACTAAAATGTTTTATCCAGTTATGTTTTGAATGTGTTCAAAAATAGCATTATTTTTAATTATAATATTCCGTGAAATGTTTTTATCATTCCTCTATTTTCTTTTTGCACTCTCTTGTAATTTTTATCATTCCTCTATTCACTCTCTTGTACTCGCAGTCAAAATTCCAATGCTTGATTTCATTCCCAAATGGCAGGCGCCACAATATCAAATGAAAAATTTACTTGATCCGTCGGCCGGACTAACTTTTTTTATTGTATCACCTTGTAAATAAGATTGATCAATTTATTTCGGCCACTTCCCAAGTCTTCAGGAATTATTACAGATAAATGTGTAGAGACAGTATTTGTACATACAAAATTTGACATAAAATTGTTTTAAAAATAAATATTATTGTTCTTTACAGGATTTTATATTCTGAAAACTTAGCATGATTTTATTTTTCATTTTTAACACTATCAAAAATCTCTTTGGCAGTGACACACGATGTACCTCGAGACTCTGGTAGAAGATAGATACAAGTGGTAATCAATTTTAGATTATAACAGTGGAAGTGTTATTGTGAATACAGGTTATTAAAGACATAATAGATGTTTAATTATTATGAATGAAAACAGTGGAAGGGTTGAAGGTTGAAATTAAGTAATTTCTTTCATTTAGAAAGTTTTTTATTTTTAATATTTTCTGTTTAAAATAATAAGTATTATCTATTTAAGAAAGCACTAATTTATTTGTTCTCAGAAAATAGAAACAGAAGCTTCAAATGTTACAAGTTGATATTTTTTTTTATATCGTTATTAATTATCTAATCAATCTTTATTGGAAACCTTGATTTATATAGTTCATACATAAAAGAAAATGTATTAAAAGTACGGACAAACAGAAACCACTCAAGGAGCCATGCTTCTATTGCACTATAGAAGCTGAAAACTTTAGTGGAGCAGCTTCCCCACAACTCTTAATATTAATATACACCCTCAAATATGTCTAGGGTCAGACTGCACCGAAAATCCTAATGGAAGATTTGAAGAAAATGTTTGTCTCATCTTCAATGTGTGTAAAAGTTGACTGAAGATAGTTCAATTATTTCTTTGAATCATTGAATGTACACCTAAGATTTTCTTATTCTTGTAATGCCTATGTATTGATACTTAGGTAGGGATCAAGGGTGACCAATGTTTAATTATTTGCTATGTTGCATTACATTAAAAAAAACTTATTGTCTCTCATTAAGGCTATTTATGATGAGAATATCTTAGTTATATACTTTATTTTGTTTATCAATAAAATATCAGTTCCATGTTATTTATCACTAAAATATCATTTCCATGTGGATCCACATATGTGATTTTCAGTTGTTTAAAATTATAGCGAGTTACTTATCAATTTTTTTTATAATGAGCAACATTGAACTTTGTTTTCTAGGGTAAACGAGAACACGGCTCAAACGATTCCGGAAATATAGTATCTATGGGAACCACAATCTTATCGAATTCAATCTCTTTAAAAACATTAATGTTTTGTCCCTACAAAAGGTGAATTTAAAATGAAAATGAATTGCATGTCCCACAAATACGCGAATTGAACTATGATCACGTGCTGTATTAATTTAATATTTTAGGTAAGAAGTCACATGCCGCCTTGGCGTAAACAAAATCCATTAGTGGCATTATTACACACCTAACATCGACCTAGTACACAAGTCAAGTGAAGTTCGTATATTAGTCCCAAAACAACTTATGAAGAATAATTTATTAAGCTGAATCTGTAGTGGGATTAGCAACATCCTAGCAATACTTAAATAGCAATTTGACCGGCTTTAAACATGGACATCTCCCTACCCCTTTGACAAGTTTGGAAATTTAACAAACCAACATCTTAAACATATATATATATTCTGAAATACCCAATGCAACTTTCAATCAGATTGACTAAGATGGAGTAACAGCAGCTAGTTTCATACATTAGGCCAAATGGATGCAATGAATGTCATTTTTCAATATTTTAGATGGTTGTTGTTGTTGTTGAAGTGTAACCCACATTGAAGCTTAAAGCACAGTTTAGGACACAGGTGATTGGTGGTGGTGAGTATGAAACATGACAGTCTTTTCACTTAGTTTAGCGGCCACACTACGCTTTGACCTAGCAAGCCAAGCAAAACAGAAATTAGCAAAATCAGGTGCAATTTAGGCAGGGAGGGAAGAAGTGTTGTTGATGTATTTCAATTTGAATGCATTTTGTGCCTGAGATATCACACGAGAGCATGGGGAACCAGACTTAGTTTTTGGAGTTATACTTAATCGGAATTACTCACCATAAGAAAGCCAATAAACATTCTCCCCAATATCAACTCAATTTATGCAACTAAATGTGTTCAATTGTACATTTGAACCTGCACAACAATTTCCATACATTTTGAACCAAGCAATACATACAAATCATCTTTGTTCCATTCAACTGCTGAAAATGAACTCTAATTACTAATGGTTCTTTAAGCAGAGAAATAAAATCCTGCTCAGATGTTAAAAGATTTGTGCTGAAAGAGTAAAATAATTTACACTAAACTTGGCTATATCCATCAAAGTTGCTGTAAACACTAACACTCAGAACAAGTGGCCATGAAATATAAACTTCCAAAAGGTCCTTTGAAACTAGCCAGATTATGATTAACATTGACAAGCCTTATCAATAACTAAGCTATCACTGGGACTGGTTTCAGGGTACTCAGTTTACTCCAGAAGTACTTTAAGAGTAATTAATAAAGTTGGCACTGGATATATGTGAAAGAAAGAGGAGCAATGGGTGACTACATAGAACTGAAATTGGAAGCTTAATTTCATGAATCGCAGAACAATACAAAAAGAAACTACAATTCCTTAACAAACAAACACAAACAAAAGAACAATGTCTGAATCGTTAATATTACTGCATTGACAAATCGTCATTATGAAACGGTTCGGCGGATAAGGTCAGCCCTAGATGGCCATAAACCGAAAGAGGCAACCATACAAGCAGTTGGCTCTAAGCTCACAATCGAATCTGACAAAGCACCAAATGAGGAAAAGACAAGAGATGAAAAAAAAAAAAAAGATTATGTGATTGGCAAAATGCAGCGAGGGAGAATTTTCCTCCCTCACGAAATACACATAAGTTTTCGTTCTTTGAACGTTTTATGTATGTTGCCAAAGGGCACAGAGCGTTTGATATATAAGCTTACACAACAGGTGAGAGAAAATCAGAAACCCAACCCAATCCAAGAACAACAAAAGTAACCCTTCCCCTCTTTCTGTTTCTCCGTCATTCCTATACAGTCCAATTGCTGTAATGAACTCCCTCCAATATCCACGGAAATAGAATCAAATCAAAGTAAATCGGCGCAACATAAAAAAGAAGAAGAAGATAAAAGAAAGAAGGAAATACCCGAAGATGCAGGGTGGGTTAATAATGGCTTTATGAAAAGGCAAAGGAGAAAAAGAAACGGCTTCGTGCGAATCAATCAATGAGTCGTAACTTTGGACCTCTTCTTGGCTTCGCTGTAAAGCACCACCCCCATGATCGTGATTCCAAAACCCGCCATTCCCATAACCGTCACCGGATTCCTGAAAATCAAAACCGAAACCACAGCCGCCACGGTGGCTTTGGCATTCCCCAACACCTGAAGCGTCAACGCGCTGGTGTGCTTCGTCACCAAGAAGTTGGTCAAGTTGACCAAATAAGCGACGGTGGCATTCCCAAGCAGCAAGAACAAAATGAAAGGGTCTCCCCTGGCTTTCTCCACAGTGAGAGCGAACACATTCCCTTCGATGTAGAGAGTAAACGGCAACAGTATGAAAGCCGCCAAGGGAGCCATGTAGAGAAGCAAGTTCATGGAGTGAAGCTTCTCCGCCTCAGAGGTCAAGAGAATCCCCTGAACCACGGACTTCAAAGCTCGACCGGCAGTTGAACCGACACACACCAAAAACCCGAACAGATGAAACAAAGGCTCGCTATTGCTCGCAACCACGATCCCAAAGACAACGGGCAAAAGCGCCAGGTAAACCTCCGCGGTTTCCTTCTTGCAGGTGATTACGAAGGCGAAGATGGCGGTGAAAAACGGCGTCGTGGCGCCGATGGCTTGGTTGAAGGAGACGGGAAGGTAGCGGAGCGAGGTGTTGCCGCAGACGACGGAGAAGCAGAATATGGCGCTGAGGGCGAGGATCTTGAGGAACTGCTTCTTGGAGTGGATGTGTTGGAGGGGAACGATTTCAAGAAAGTTGATGGAGGCGTAGGAGTAAGCGGCGCAGGATAGCATGTGGAGCATTGTGAGGAAGATGGGGTAGCGGTAGCCGTAGTAGCTGAGGAGGTACTTGTTCAGGAGCAGGACGCCGATGTTGGATAGGTACCACGACGCAATGATGAGGGCGGTCACCACCGTCGGCGAGAGTCCCCCGCCGTTGGATCCGAAACTGTTACGGTGCTCCCCCGGCGGCGTGGGCGGAATGTCGAGCACCTGCTCCGTACTGTCGAGCCTAGGATTGCTCATTCGGCGCGTGGTCCATGTCTGCGCCTCCACCATCGCCGACAGCACGCTCCGCTTTCGGGGATGCTAAGGTTTTTGTTCGGTTTGAGCGGCCAGATCTGAAGTGAAGCGGAGTAAGGCGATGGTGTTGTGGGGAGGGAGAGTAATATTTGATCGCACGATGGGGTTGGGAGATTTTGGAGCGTTGGATGAAGATTGGAGGGAAGAATAATAAATAATTAAAGAGGGTTTGGTTGAGTGTTGGGGTGGGCCAGGGTTGTTTTGCGTTCCCCAAAGATGGATGGCTTACACACCTTACATCCTCCGTTTAGTCTCTCCTTGCACATGTTCACCTTCCTGTCGGTGTTCTCTTCTGTAACATCTTGATACCGATTACCTCTTCTTCTCTCTTTTTTCTTTTTTTTTTTCCCTCTCAAATTTCACTTCCTTCTTCCATTTTTTATTTACCTACTATATTCTAATATAAGATATGCTTCCTGTATTTCAAATTATACAATTATTTCAACTTTTTATTGTTTCAATTTTTAGTTCAACTATTATTTGCATGCACTTTGGATCTGTCATTCAAAATTCAGTTCGAAGAAACTAAAAATCCTCGTAACTCTAAGAATCATCAATTAATGTGAATTTAAAACTTCCCTTGGATCTAAGAAGTCAACGAGTTTTAAAATCCCATGATCGAAAATTAAAAAAAAAAAACATTATTTTTCGTGGAAAAAAAAACATTTGTGGTTTTGTGGCATAAAATATGGAACTAAAAGGATCTAAAGCTTAAGTGTTTTAAAATGGACTTAGAATGTGAATGCAAGATTGTAACGATAGGAGATGCGATCTTTGTCCCGTTGATAAAGTGGTGTGCTTATGATATTTGAAAGATTAGCGTGAGTTAGTGGTGTTTTGTTGTGTGGGCTTAAAACAAAATATAACGCGTCTATTGGTGTGTGGATTTTTTTGAATAAGTTTTAAGCAACAACTTTGACTGCTGCTCTAAATTTGAGGACTCTTTTTACAACGTCATTTTGTTTGATTCCATGACTTCGCACAAAATCCGGGTTTCTGCACTGTAATAAATAAACCACTCCAACTACAACTTCACGTTTCTAATTAAAACACTCCTTTATGCTAAACACCTTAAAAAATACATTTACTTATTATAAGAATCGTTAAATAATATACTTGGTAAAAGAAAATTTTTGTTATTCGTTGATGATTTTCACAAATTAATAATTAGTGTTCTCATAAAAATTAACAAATTTCTTTTATTTAAATACATTAAAGTCTTGTTCTCATGTCACTGTCTTTAATATATATGCTGAAACATTTGTATTTATTACAGCCTTTTTTTCGCGATACACTTGGCGTGTTACCACGTTCAGTTGCTTCCGATCAAGTCTGAAGGGAATTGATTAATTAATTAATAATGCAGACAGAGTATGGCAAGGCCAATATTTTAGTTCTATTTTTTATTTTTTTTGAACGCAGTGAAATGCTTATGCTGCATTGTGACAATCAAAGAATAACCGAATCTGAAAATTTTCGCATATTTTGTAACTTTCAATGGATTAGTTGCAAGCTTCATATGTTATTCTTCATCTTTAATAACATTAAAGTAATATTTACCCTACTATATATGAGGATTATTTTATGCCTTTTTTTTTCTTTTGTCTTTCCCCGAGTTCAGGTTATAATTAGTTATTCTTTTTGGGATTATATTTAGGTCTAAATCAGGAATTCATAATCCTTTATTATGTTCATTGTTGTTATGATAATTAATTATTTGATTGATCTGGGGAAATATGAATGATTTTCTTATTACACTCAATTGCTTCCGGAAAGAATTTTATATTTTCGACAACATACCAATTTGTCATTGGAATTGGCAAGATACCTATTAACATCATAATAATTTTAAATCCAAATTATTTAATTGTAAGAAATGGAAATAGAGAGATATACAGAAGAAAATAATTTTGTAGTGTTGATAGTTGGAATATTACAATAACAAGGCAAAAAAGCATCTAGTCCAATAATTGAATGTAGTAAATAGGCAAAAGAAACAGTAACTAAAATTAGTAATCAGTTTATAATCTATGATACCTGGATGAAGTTGGATTATGTATGTTATCTAGGTTTAGTGGAAGATTCTTTTTTAAATATAAAGAATATAATATTGTTGTTGGAAGTGGTTTTCTACAAGTTGAAACGAAGAAAAAATAGGTAAAGGTTGATAATTTTGTATAAAATCATCCCGAGGGACTTTAAAGTATGGGTATAAGGAACTAAGTAAAAATAAATTTGGGAATGAAATTATGAGATCTATTTTCGTTTATGTTTGAAGTTTTATTAAAGATTTTAACCTCCATGAAATTCTCACAATAATTTTTTTTTCTAGAGTTATGTATATGGAAGTTATGGAATAACATTTCTCTTTCAAAAATCGAAGAGTTTAAAAACCTTTTAGTATTGTGGGAAGACACGTCTCATTTACTATGATTGAGAAAGTACGTTGTAAATGTCTTATATAATAGATAATAACTATTATCTTCATTTATACCAAAGAAGATTTACTTTTACGGTATATATATCTTTTTCTAATTTTATTCTTAAATAAATAACTGTATTTTTAAATTAAATTAATGATTTACTAATTTTATTTTTTAAATTTAATCATTTTTATTTAACTTTTTTTTTAAATTAACTATTTTTTAAACTAAATTAATCCTCTTTTACGTCTAGCCTTTACATGTCATATGCAAATATTATTCAATTATTTACATATTTTGGTTTCAAGGGTTGGAAAATATAAGGTAGAAGTGAATATTCTTTAATTTGCCAATAATACAATTTTCATAGAAAAGGCTTGTTGGAAAAAATGTAAAGTACTTAAAGCTATCCTCGAATGTTATGAAATGACATCATAACAAAAGACAAATTTTAATAAGAGTAGATTTGGAACATTTGGGATTAATCATGAAGTGGTTAAAAGTATAAATGACAAATTAAAATACGAAATTTTGGAATTTCCTTTCATTTGTTTAGGGATGCCCGTAGGTACTAACCAAAGGAAGTAAAGTACTTGGGGACCTCTTATGTAAAAAGTTAAGGAGAAACTTGGGAGTTGGAAAAGGAAGATAATTCTCGGATTGGGAGGTTGTGTACTTTAAATTTTGTTATTAACAATTATTACATTATTTTGCATATTTTTCTTTAAGACAATTAAAACAATGGTGAGAAAATTAGGTCATATGTTGGTGGATAAGGAGTAAAGAACAACTATATGTTTTAACAAGGGATTATTAGGCAAATAAAAGTGAGGTTTGCCGCAAAAACAAAACTCAATGCGGTGTAAAATCCTTAAGGCCAAGTAGGGTGGGAAGAATGATGATAATGCTAATAAGAATAAAAGAAAAGTATATATATGGTGGAAGGATTTCAAGAAAGTGTACGGAGAAGACAAATGTTAAAATGGATGGTTTGATGAAAATATTACAAGAAAAATTTACAACGGATATGAAGTAAGTTTCGAGTTGGTCTTTTGGATGGAAATAACAACAAGGATAAATGTGTAGTGAGTTTAATTGTTTATTCACAATATCATAACAAAAAAACGAGAATGTTAATGAGATAGGGAAATAGGTAGAAGGAATATGGAGGTGGAACTTGGTACAGAAAAGTAGGCTTGTCAAAATGAGTTTAGATTTATGGGTCAACCTGATCGATGACATATTTAATTATAAAACTTCATTTTTTTTAAGGATTAAATATGTTTTCAATCTTTAAATTTTGATGTGAAATTGAAATCTATTCATATTCTAAACTTTAATATAGGTTGGTCCTCAAACTTTAAAAATTAATGAATATAATCTTCTCAATCCAACTATGATAAAAAAATTTAACATGTCAAACTATGTTTTAGGCTAATGTTTGAACTGTTTATACTGTTTCACTCATTTCAATTTAAATGTTAGTTTGAAACATCGTTTAAGATGTAAAAAAATTAACAAAGTTTGATTAAAATGATTATATATATTTAATTTTAAGGTTTGAAGACCAAAATATATAAAAAATTGGAATATAAACGAATTCCAATTTTGCATTGAAATTTAAAAACTAAAAACATATTTATCTGTATTTAATATGAATATTTACCTTTTTCTTTAATATGGGTTATAATCTACTTTGCAACAACCTTTTATAAATATGTTTCATCATTTTTTTCACAATAATTATTTACTACTGATAATTATGTGAATTGAACCTTTGATTTTGTTTCAAAAGGATTAGAATATTAATTGTGCTTCAATGGTTTGTATTTGTTTGTTCAGTTATATTAAGTAATACTCTTAATTTTACTCGTTATCTTTACTGTATCAATTTTTAAGTACGATCAGTGTTTAGTAAAATAGATTAATGTTCTCGTTATATTATTATGAAGTTGAGTTAATTATAATTTGAAACAAGTTTGGAGAAGTTTGGAGAGTAGACAAGCACAAAATTTTTAAATCATAAAAAGAAACTAAAATTCAATTAACTTTATTTTTTCTTAATGCTCACCGAGTCACCCTACGTGATTACGGATTGTCATGTTCCAAATTTGTATAGGGAGTCAAGTATATCTCGGGCCTACCTAGGAATGAGTACAATCCCGTCTCAATAAGTGGTAGATACATATTGGCTTAATCCACATCTAGGCGTAGGGGGTACAAACGTAGATCTCGGTCTCATCTAGGGATGAGTACATCGTGGCCTCAACAAGGGGCAAATATATCTTGGCCAAATTCACATTTAGACTTAGAGGTAGAGACATACATATGGGTTCAGGCATACAAATGTACATGCATACAAACGTACATCCCAGCACACATGGGTTCAGGCTACATAGGTACATCCCAATACATATCTCAGTCATTCAGACGTATAGGGATGTCAAAACAATTCATACTTGCGAATAAAACCCGCAACGAGTAGAATATGGTTATTGTAAATGGATATCCGCAGGTAATGGATACAAATTTATTTTAATACTCGCATGTTAACGGGACGGGTACGGTATCATAATATTCATACTCGTGGATACCTGTACCCGCTATACTCTAATTTAAATTAAAAAATAATAAAAAAATATGATTAAAATATTAACATATTCATTTTGAATGAGTTATTTTTTTGTTAATTAGTTTAAAAAAAATCATTTATTTGTAAACTGTCATTCAACACTATTTAAATGATGAGTTAGTTGGACTTTTGTTTAAAATTTATAAATGTTATAAAATATTGTTAAATATTTTTTTTATTTTTTTTGTAAATATCAACGGGTACTCGTGGATATTAAAAAATTATGTGAGTACTTACCGACAAATATGAATACATAAATAGGACAGATATTTATCCAGATAAAATACGAGAGAGCTACTACTTCTGTATTATCCGCCTCGCCTCGCCTCGTTGACATCCTGCAAACGTACGTCCCAATAGGCTTAAGCATACATATATACGATGTACATTCCAGTACATAGGCGCATACATCACAGATGGACAAATGGGATATGAGCTATAGGAGTGCATTCAAGAATTATGGCAACATAAGCGGCATCAGGGAATGTAACGATTATGGTTACTATAGGCCATTCATGGAGTTTATTGATATTTATGAAGAGAATACAAACAGATACAATGGTAAGGTAACGAAGTTAAGAGTTAAATTCAGGTGATATAAAAAAATTTCAGTCCAAGTAAGAAATCTATCTTTTATCTCTTTGTCACCCCATAACTGGAAATCAAAGATAACTCGCTCTCATACAAGAAACAAAAATTAGTATCAAGTATCGAAAGGGCTTCGATCAAAATGCAAAGAGCTTCAATAAAAATAAGAATGTGATATATTGAACGAAAAAACGCGAGAGAAAGTGTATGACCAAGATAAGACACAGCTGGAGTAGGACGGTGGAAGAAGATGAGAAAGAACCACCAACAACTTCGGTCTTTTACACATTCCCACGGAGGTGTAAGAAGAAAACACAGGGTACAAACAGAAGTCCCCCAGTTCAAGAATTTGCAGATTTGGGCCAGAAAAAGCCTCGTTAATGAGCCCAAAAATAGGTGGAAGTGATTCTGCATCTTCTTGCTGAAGCCGAAGTATGAGCTTCAATGGCTACGAATGTTGGCGCTGTATGTGGTGCGCTGAAAAGGTTCAGTCGGCCTCACGCCTCCAATTGGGTTTGGAAGAAGAAAGTTTTCTGCTGCAAAATGTCCACCGAGTCACCTTCCTTGACTCACACAATCACACTGCCTAATAAACCCAATGAACCCGTTCACATTGTTGCTGCTCCTGGCGTCTCCCATTCTGATTTCTGGTCATCATTTATATTTCCTCTTTTTCTACTACTTAATTTTGAATGTGAGAGAAACGTAGATATAATCAAATACGATCTTGTTCCTTTGTTTTAAAATTCTAATAGAATCTAGAAGGTTTCATTCGGTTAGGTGTTATTTTTTATTGGTTCCCGTGAGAAACAATTGTAAAATAAGATTGACATGCTTGTATGTCGTTGTTGTTTGATAGGGGTAACTTGTTTCATTTTCTGTAACATTAGGTAGCTGGGGGGGTCCTTTAGGATTGTTGTTCACGTTGCCCTCCTTGCAGGAATGCTGTTGAATCCTCTTTGTTCAAGCAGTGGTTGCATAACTTGCAAACTGAGAATGGGATTCTAGCTGATGGCACCATGTCTCTCAGACAAGTTCTAGTTCAGGTAATCAAATATGTTTAGCTAAAACTTTTGATGAATGATACTTTGTTCGTGGAAGAGGTTTCTCTGCATTACTCTAGATCTTGGATCTGCATCACATTGGTTTAAATTTTGGACTATTTCACATTTAAGACGAAGGATTGGAATCTAATATATGCGACACCAAACACAACATGCATATCTCAGTCTAGAATGCATGACAAGCAACTTAATTGGTGTTGTTTTACTCTTTCTTTCGTGGCTTTAACTAAGATTGTGATCCATAGAAGGTAGTCATTTCAGAAAATATAGTTATAAAGCTTTTGTAGATTATAAGAAGCATATGTGATCTGATATGAGGCTTTGAGTATGGGCGAAGGGCAATGTTCTTGCGTCTGCAACTTCTGACGGCTGAATTTTGAAGGTCTCCTTCACTTTCACCTTGGTGATGGATGGAAATAATGGAGGAAGGAGTGATAACGAAACCTCCGTGACACATTGGTACTCAAAAATTTGAGTATGCAAAGGTTCAAGCAATGAGGGTAATTGGGCAAGTATATGCTCTGATGACCATAATTGGGTTTCCTATCCTTGCTTTTATGGAGGAGTTGCAGTGTCCAATTAGAAGTCTTCCTCTTTGACCTAATAAGTCTGGGGGAAGGCTGTAGTTTCCCCTTAGGTGTCTCTATGCGAGGTAACAAAACCTAGGGGCCAACTCTAACATTAGTTAGGAAGATGGGTTAGATCATATTGGGTTTTGATGCTACAGAGTCTTGGTAACCTTGCCCTGAACAATTTGTTTTTTGATCATCTAAGGATTTGTTACAAGGGAATTTAAGTAAAAGGATTTTTACATTGTATTCTTCGTTTATTCATATTTCCTTATAACTAACACAAATTTTATATATAAACAGGGAGTTGACATGTTTGGAAAGCGCATTGGGTTTCTCAAGTTTAAAGCGGATATTTTTGACAAGGAAACAGGGAAAAAGGTATGAGATGGTCTACATAATAGCTTTTCAATATATTAGCATTATGTCCTGCATTACTTTACTTACAGCTATGAGCTATGAATATTGAATAGTAGTACGCATATTGTCTTAACCTTCTCTCTACAAATTATTAAAATAAATGCACTACAATATCTGAGGGCAAGCCCAGAAGCAGTCATAAGGTTTTTGCTTTGTGACCTGGATCCATATCCTCAAAATAGCCTCTCTGCATCTAACTTCCCAGACCGAATTAGGTGCCCTTTGTGTTGTGCTACACCTTGCAATCTCACATAAGCTGGGGCTTTGTTAGATTCTCGTATGCTTGGAACAGCATTGTATTTCCACACACATCATGCAAAAACATGAGGGATTTGACCTGCCTATAGTAATCTCATGGCCATGTATCAAACACATCCTCTTTAGGGATTTAAGATGATTAAGACCTTGGACTTGCCGACTGTTTAACAAATATTTAACCACTTCAATTATCTATATTGAGTGCTCCCAATGCTGATCTCATTCCTTTATAATAAAGTACATTATAATTAGATTCCAGGCATTGTATTTGCAAGAGGACCAGCTGTGGCGGTGCTGATACTCCTGGAATCAGAGAGTGAAACATATGCTGTTCTTACAGAACAGGTAGATGCTGGTGCCTTGCAGCTTTTTTGTTTTTTGGTTAATTAGATTTATGACTGAATTTTTGTTATGACTATTCTTATTCATAAGGCAAGGGTGCCTCTTGGAAGAATTATTTTGGAATTGCCTGCCGGAATGCTGGATGATAACAAAGGTGATTTTGTTGGGACTGCTGTTCGCGAGGTCTACTTTTCTCTCCCTCTTACACAGTTCTTTTTATACATAGCAGTGCTGAAAGTGCACGTTTTGTGGCCTTTTTACTTGTATACACGACATTTTTTATCTTTTCTAGTACTATATGTCTTAAACTATACACGCTTTCTTGTATTTATGACTTTGATAGGTTGAAGAAGAGATTGGTATCAAGTTAAATGTAGAAGACATGGTTGACCTCACTGCTTTCCTTGACTCTACAACTGGATGCAGATTTTTTCCCTCTGGGGTGTGTTTCTGAGACTTTTGTCTTTGGGTTGCTTTTTCAAATTTCATGATCCTGCTTTGCAAGTTTTATTAATAATTTGGCATGGCAATAAGTATAGTTTAGTATCGTATCGTTATGTTAAAATGTTGCATTTATCAAACAATTAAGAAGCAGTTCAATTTCTGGTCATGTGAGGCTAATATAATAACTGTTGATTAATAAACCTTGCAGACAAGCCTTATACCGCTACATACTGAAAATATTTTATTAGTCCATAAATTTGTTGAAATGATTTGCTCGGAGTAAACTTATCAAATTAATTGACTTGTAAAATGTTTCAAAATTATTCTTAAGAAAGCATTGAAACTATCTAATCACTACATTTCTTTATACATTTAGCTGATAGAGTTTGTCCTTACTGCTTTTATCGCTTGGAAATCTAATTTTCATCTTTTTTGTTTTGGTGATAAGGGAGGATGTGACGAAGAAATCAGTATTTTTCTTTACAGAGGGCGTGTTGACAAAGAGATAATCACACAACTACAGGGAAAAGAGACTGGCCTTCGTGAACACGGGGAGCTAATTAAGGTACGCGTGGTACCTTACAAGAATCTCTGGCACACAACAGCGGATTGCAAAGTTTTGGTGGCTGTTGCACTGTTAGAAATGGCTATGAAAGATGGGCTATTGCCTACTTTGTCTACTTAATTAACTATTAGAAATAGAAATATATAAAAAAATAGTTCTTTTAACGACTCTAACTTTATCCCTGTTGCATATTGTACCCGACAAGAAGAATTGATTATTATTGTTGTGCTTAGCACTATTAGGACCTTGCAAATGGATACTTAATTGTACACCATTGCCATCAATGATTTGATACGGCCAACATAACATATTTAAAAGATGACCTAGTTAGAAGGAAGGATAGAGAAGAAGATTGTGAATTTGATCTTTTTTCTCATGCTAACGATTTGAAAAAATAAAGTTAATTTGATGAGATTTAGAAGGAAGAGACTGAGTTAAATTTTCTAACCAAAAACTAACAACTACCGATAAATTAAAACAATATTTAAAAGACTGTTTTCCTATTGTTTCTCTTTTAATCAAATTAGTGAAGCATTTCTAAGGTTATTACCAATCGGATGGATTATCATAACCGTTGTTAGAAAAGACATGGAGAAGTGAAATTTAAAAATCAATGCAGAAACACTTTTTCTCGTGACTTGAGTAATTGGTCAAACTATACCCAAGTCTCATACTGTATAATTAACACCCATTTTTTAACTAGAGAATCATCGATAAAATATACTGTGTGCATTTTAAAAATGGTTAGATCAAATAATTAAACAAGGAATTATGTTATAATACCTGCAACCATACACAATAATCCTAAACTCTGAACAATTTTTACTACATTTTTTTTATTATGCAATTTTCTTAATGTCCAACAATTATTAAAATATCTAAAATAACTCTAATTTATGTCAAATTAACATCCATCTTAACCAAAAAAATAAGTTCATAATTCTGGAGAAGAAATTCAGAATAAATCAAAGAGAGATGAATTACATCTGAAAGAGGTATGCGATCTTCAGAAGTACAATATTGCTGATGGGGACAAGACAACTAAATAGCAATGCTTTGCTTTCAGTGAATTACTGTGTCAGGCCTTGCTGGATACAAAATCTTTATCCGTGGCATCCCATATAATGGTGCCATCACACGTACAGAGCTTTTTATAGTTCTCACCGACTCCTGCACTTCTGGCAATTACTGCGGCAGTTATACCATCTTTTGTTTTATCTTCTGTTGCATATACCACCACAGATCTTCCAATAAGATCAGCCACCCTCAGCTTTTCTTTGACTCCAGTGTAGAAGGCATCACCATTTTCATTGGCTTCTAGTGTTCCCAGGTCGCCAAGTGGCTGAAAATCCAATCAACCGGATCTCCTTATGTTTGGTTTGAAATCTAAAATTTGAATATTTTTTTTTTATAAATTAACTTTACAGTTTTGAACCCAATATGAAAAATACGGTTTGAATTGACTTTTTAATCAGATCGTGCTTGAAACACAATCCATATTTAGGATATATTAAGTCTATTAACTAATAACTGCAAAATTGCCAATTTCAACTGTTAAAACTAAAATCCGCTGAAATCCGACAAAATGTGAACGAGCTAATTTATACCAAAATAAAGAAAAGACTTTAAATCATAGTAGTTCATATTTTCCAACTTCCAAACACAGAATTTAATTTATAAATTGAATCAAAATATTAAATTATTTGACGCAACATTCTTAACACTCTATCACTAACAACAGAACTCAACCAAAAAGAGGTAAGAGTACAACAAAAAAACTAGACCGACTGCAAGGGACTCAAATCACCGGTCTTCATTTCCTGCTCAAAAACTCTATCCCTCCAATCAAATAATGACACTCAATTAAAAAATCCACCCCATTTAATTTAGTATAACTGTGTTTGTATGAACAATTTTACTTTAAATTTATTTTAACCTTATAAAACAAACTTGTAAAATAAAATTTGCTCCTAGTTATATATTATAATGTTTCTAGAGAAAGTAGGATCTTCATCATGTTATAATATTGTGTCATTAACATTCTTATCTTAAACATTATTTCCTGAAATGAGGAGCTGACACATACTGAAATACTATAAACCACCATAGACGGTGGGCTGAAACCTGTGGAGTGTCGTTGTTGGCCCCCTAGTCTCCTCCCTCAACGACAGCCTATGCAAGCTCCTAGACATGATGACGTAGATCATGGGCCTAGTACTAGTTAGTCACTGTTGCAAGCAAAGACAACAACAATCCTCTTCTTGATATATACCAATTTCTAACCTTTAGATTTCCACCCTGAAATTTATCAACATGTTTTCTATTTCTCTTCGATCTCATACTGCAGATTGTACTAGAAGAAGCATCACTCTCCACTCGCCTCGCCCCAAATATAACTGCACTCTGGTTACATCTCTTACCGAAATCATTTTGAAAACTTAATTAAGAAAGGAATTGACACTACTGCATGTGTGAGACAGAGTGTGGGACATGGGATTTGAGTCCGACGACCAGTAAATGATTGTGGAATTATAGTAAAAAGGAATGTCATGCATCAACACAATACTTACTGCTCAAGTAGAGGCAAGGACGCAGAGAATGCATTATTCAATTTGGTAAAATAGGCTTTTGTTCCACTCAAAAAAGGCTGTCGGAGGCCTCAATCTAGTCAGCCCGAGATAATAGGAACTGGCTTTGAAATTTCCATAGTCTTTGCATATGGCTTCTTTTTGTCAACTCTGCATATCCCAAGGAGCTCAAGGGCCGACCTCCTTAAAACTTCTCATTGGATTAGTCCAAATCAACGGATCAGATTATTTTGAGTACCCAGTCTCAAGCCAAAGGAACGAAGAGACCACCATTAATTACTATCAGCCCTAGGAAGTTCAGGGGCTGACCACCTTAAAACTTAGTCGTTGGATTAATCCGAATAAAAGGGTAGGATTATTTCCTGAGTGTACAGTTTTAAAAGTATCTTGTGTAGCCTGAAGAAGTTTTTTTTTTGAGGTATTCTATGTGCATCTTCCTTCCGACCTACCAACCCCCACCCCTCTCAGTGGCAGAATGAAATTTCTAGAAGAGATGTCAAACATCACACTTGAGAGGAGAGCAGCCTCAATAACAGAAGTATTCTACGAACTTAATAGACATCATGATGCGACCCGACACTTTCTGATAGAAAAATATTCACTATCCTAAGCTAACTGTTTTGTAATAATATATACACTAGTGATCAATCCGTAAAAGAAAGATTAATTATTGAATTGGTCCTTACTTTGCTTCATTCTTATGTTTTAGTCCATTCCAACACCAAGTAACTTAGGTTTTCTAAAACTGCTACAAAACTGAATCTGGCAGAGTAAAATTGACAGAAATTTTCTGAACCACTAGAAATATAAAACAATTCATAGTTTTTGTAGTGGTTTTTTTACACTAATTTTGAGTGGGCTTCAATTCTGTGGCAGATTTAGAGAACTAAAATACTTAGTTTCCATGTATACGGACAACACAAATTGTGGGCAAGTGTAAGAACCAAATGAATATTTAAACCTAGAAGAAATATGTCTACCATGTAAAGAACTTTTTTTTAAAGGTATGTGGAAAATCATACCTCTTTGGTGTTTTCCTCAGTTATTGGATTGAATATTTTACCAGTGCTTGCTGCACCTCTAGTCAAATCTCCAAACTCATTAATAGACCAACCGTGCTTTCCTGGTGACAGCCCACTAAAGTTGGCTTCAATCCTAGCTAGTTCCATGTTTACTTGAGCTAGGCGAATAACACCAAAAATATCTGGACCTTTGAATTCGGAAACAGCAGCAGATATCAAGAAATCTGAAAGGCAAAAAAGAAATATTTAACTAAATCAGAAGTTATAGTAAAGCTGAAACCATGAAAACAGAAGTAAAAACATATTGCTGACAATCATATTATTCGAATGAGTCCCTTAAACACAAGTGGCGCAATGTGTAATAAATGATGTAACAACATAATTAAAAACAAGGAAATCAGGAGACACCATAGAACTACAAATATTTATTTAAAATGTATCTGCTGCAGTCTAAGCTAAACAAAAACAAGGTTATTCCAAATTGGGGTTGACAAATAGATGTACAAACAAGTCACAACAACTAGGGGAGAAACAATGTGTTAGGTTTCTTAGAGCTAGAAACCCAAGCTACTCGGGTAGAACTCACTCACACCAACACAGAAAGAAACAGAAACAGACTTTTATTATTCTCTCAAAGAATGCGTCCAGGGAAAGACAACAATTC
>Ga0209589_1002398_pt1 | contig 32426 bp, 15 predicted proteins | sample CowpeawhiteBW_FD_187525 | JGI IMG/M metagenome (GOLD analysis project Ga0209589, IMG submission 187525) | Root nodule microbial communities of legume samples collected from California USA - Cow pea white BW (SPAdes) (version 2) | ecosystem: Host-associated > Plants > Roots > Nodule | place: USA...
AGGAGGATCCTAAGTGTTTTCCAGAGGATCTAGACGTTCTTTTGGGTTGTACTTTGGCTTTCAAGGTCAAGCCACAAGGAAATAACCGACCTGCTTCAGTAATGAGAGTTTCAACTGATCGTGAAATTATAGGTCACATTAGTAGTCTTCTTGGACAAACTCAGGTCGTAATTTTAATTATTGTGTATTGATTATGTCATGTATTTTGAGATGGAACTAAACAAATCAAATTTTGCAGGTAATGGAAATTGTTGAAGCTAAGGAAAATTGTTCTGATGAATTAGAGCTTCATAAAGACAAGTCCATAGTGAGTACTTATTAAATTGGTTGGTTTTATTAATACCCATTTTGATGTATTGTATGTTTTAATGTATATTGAGTAATGTAGGCAATTGAGGTTGGGAAACGTATGAGTGTCAGTGAGTCTGATGTCTATACTCATACTGGGAGTTCTTTAGTAAGTACTTTAAAGTCGGTCTGATTTGTGGTGTGATCAAAATTTATAATTTTAAATGTTAAATTTTCAGGCAATGGAACTTGCTGAATGTGGTGATAATGCAGCATGCGACTTATCTGCTGATACTGATAGTTCATTTGTAAGTATATAAGTAGATACATTTAGTGTCCTAATTTTACTGGACAGTTTAAAGATGTAATTTGACTAAACATATGATTCAAAGCAGATGTGCCTTTCTAGGACTGCTGATCTTGATCCGGATGTTGTTTTATGTGTCACGTCCAGAAAAGATCTTTGTACTACCAGAAACAATGAAGACATATAGTATATTCCAGAAAATTTCATGGATTTTGATCTTTTGGAGGACCTGCCATTAGCCTAATTGTCAGCTACAAAGAAAATGAAGACTATCAAGAAGGAGAAATGATATTTAATTTATAAAAGCTATGGAAATTATTGTAGTAAATGTTGCTTAAGACTTTATGTTAGTTTTGTTAGAAATGTTTTGGCTCCTTCAAAGGCTACATTCGTTGATCCTGTTTTGATAAATTGTACTGGGGAAACTTCTTTAGTATTTTAAATAGTTTTGGTTGTGATTACCTAGAAGAAAGTTTGTACACTTTTTTTATGTTGTGTCCTTTAAATGTTTAATTCAATGATATATTTAGGGATCATATTTAGCAATTCATAAATCATAACATGTATATTAATACTAAGCACTAAGCTCTATTATAAAAAAAAATTGTAACCGTCGATACATTTATGTATTTATAATCAGAATTCAACATGTTATCCATTGTTTTAAGTATACTACCATAATCAAAATTAAAGAAGACTAACATCAGACCGTGTTATGAATATTCTTTTAAGTATACTACCATGATACGCGTTGATATATGATCCTTAACATGTATATTAATTCGAACTTTTGTTACATTCCAACCTATGCATTCAGTTTAACATTTTCATATCTTTTTTATAACATGTTCTCTAGATTGATTAGACATGCATTTAATAAAGATACGTAAAAGTTTATAGAGCAGTAGGATATCATAATTCATTAAAGCAATCATCAGACCGGCATTTAATAAAGCCAAAAACGTGCAATAGTTAAAGTTGATGGTACAATATTGTATTCCATTAAACCAATGAATTTGATAATTGTTTCCTGCGCTACAAGCAATGTGTAAGAGCAATGTGCATGTACAATATTATATATAATATAATGAAATGTAATTGTATAAAGCTGGCAGATTAGACACATTAAGATGAAAAGACTTGCATTTAAGAACCCCAAATCATGCTTCCCATTGACATGACTTTATAGTGGTGTTAATTTTGGCGGTAAAAATTTCACGATTCATCTATCGAGTATCATGCAACTGCCAAAATCTTTAGATTAGCTTATGTTAAGACAACCTTTAATGGTTAAGCAGATGAGAATTTGGTAAATCAAATCTGTTGTAAATAGTTGAAGCACATCATACTATTGTTATTCATTAATTGGAATTGTTTCATTTATCTGTTCACAAAGCAGTATTATGAACTATATCTGTAATGTTCTGAAAATTTCGTGTAGAAGTTTTTCTATCATCTTCAAATATAACCTTTATATATTATGCAAATGTTGTTATTTCTGAAATAATTATCATTGTGTGCGCTGTTTAATGTAGAATGATGGCCGATGAAAATAGAATCTGCAGTTCAAGTGCAAGAATAAAAAGAAAACTGATAATGCAGTAGAAGAGGATGAAAGCTACATACAAACATCAGAAGCGCATTGAAAACAAAATGCCAGATCGTACACCATTAGCTGATGTAACAACTGATTTTGTTAATCAAGATACATTGCATATGGAATCACAACTTCAATCTTCTGATATTAGATTCAGGAATGTTCAAAGAAATGTTACAGCCTCACGAAAGAAGCCTCAAAGTTTGCTTGACAAGTTTGAAAGCACTGTGAATAATGTGACTAACATACCAAGTCAATCATTTGTCAAGGGAATATACCAAGTCAATCATTTGTATTGGAAGATGTTGATGAACTAGAATCAGATTCAGATAAGTCTGAATCGCTTGGTCAAACAATAGAAGGTAATTTTATTTTGGAAATCAAATTAACAGTTCATCATTATTACTGATATGTTCATTATTATTAATTAAGCAGTCATTGATGAAGTACATGATAGGAACCATCAAAGCACGGAGGCTAATGCAAGATAAGTAATCTAAAAAGTTTTTCATGAACTTAATTGTTATGATATATGGGAAGTTGAACTAATAATTATATTAATTTTCAAATTGTATGGAGATATAGGAGATCTGATCTATTTTTGTCAGCATTGCAAAGCATATATGTGGTATCAAGAACGCATTGGCAAATCTCATCATATGATTAATCCGAACTTTCAGCTATGTTGCTCAAATGGAAAAGTTGAATTGCCAATGTTGAAAAAACCCCGGATGAGCTAAGTCAACTTTTAATTCAATCAGATTCAAAACAGAGCAGAACTTATCAGAAGAATATTAGAACATACAACATGATGTTTGCATTTACATCACCTGGAGCAAAAATTGACAATAAATACAACAATGGAGGTGGTCCACCAAATTTGAGAATCCAAGGACAATCATGCCACAGAATTGGTAGTCTTCTTCCACCAATTGGACAACAGCCAAAGTTTGCTCAATTATATATTTATGATACTGAAAACGAGATACACAACAGAATTCAATCTCTAAGGTACAATTCATTCGTCTAAACAATTGTTATTATATTATGTAGCATGTTTGTATTGATCTGCTCAAACAATTGCCATATATGAATGTAGGAACAACAATGATATTGATGCTGAAATTGTTAGAACATTAACAAACATGCTAGATAAGTACAATGTCCATGCTAAATCTTTTCGTATGGCAAGGGACAAATATGCGGAGCAGCCATGTCATGATCTTAAATTGAAACTTATTGCTGATAGGCATAACGATGGACGTATATACAACATCCCCACCGTTTCAGAGGTTGCTGCATTAATAGTAGGAGATGTTGACACTGCATCTCCTAGGGATATTATTATGGAAAGCAGAACAGGAAAATTACAAAGAATAAACGAGTTGCACACAAGCTACTTGGGATATCAGTATCCGCTGCTGTTTCCCTATGGTGAAGATGGATATAGGCATGATATTAGTCATCGTGATTCTTTGGCACTCAAACGTAACCGCTTAACAATTAGGGAATGGTTTTGTTTCAGAATTCAAACCCGACAATGTGAGCCAATGACCATTCTTAGATCAAGAAGATTATTCCAACAATTTGTTGTAGATGGATATACAATGATTGAGTCTGAAAGACTATCATTCATCAGAAACAATCAGTCCAAGCTGAGGGTTGACAAATACAGTAACCTCTGCCAACCAAGCAATGAGAGCTACACAGAAGCTTCACAGAAAGGAAAATGTTCTGTGCTTCCATCTAGCTTTGTTGGTGGTAGGAGATTTATGGATCAATTATATTTTGATGGGATGGCAATATGTGGTCATGTAGGATTCCCAGATCTTTTTGTAACTTTTACTTGCAATCCAAAATGGCCAGAGATTTCCAGAATATTGAACCCTTTAAAATTAACTCCTTCAGATAGGCCAAATATCATTGCAAGAGTTTTCAGAATCAAATTTGACCAACTATTGTCTGATTTAACAAAGAAGAACATATTGGGAAGGGTCATAGCATGTCTGTATACTTCATATACTTACTATTTATTTGTTTCATTTAATTGATTATTCTAATCATGTAACTGATGTGTGATTGCAGACATGTATAGTATTGAATTCCAGAAACGTGGTTTGCCACATGCTCATTTGTTGTTATTTTTGCATCCATCAAGCAAGTACCCGACAACCAAGGATATTGACAAAGTAATCTCAGCTGAAATACCATGTGCCAAAGAAGATACAGAATTGTATAACTGTGTAAAAGAACATATGATTCACGGCCCATGTGGAATCTCTAAGACATCATCTCCATGCATGAAAAATGGATCATGTTCTCGATTTTATCCAAAGAAATTTGAAGATACTACAACAATTTCAGAAGATGGTTTTCCCCATTATCGCCGAAGAAACAATGGTCTTAGCATTCTGAAGAATGATATCGCACTAGACAACCGATTTGTGGTTCCTTACAATCCTACCATATTAGTCAAATATCAGGCTCATGTCAATGTAGAATGGTGCAACCGTTCTAATTCAATCAAGTATTTATTTAAGTACATCAATAAGGGCTATGATAGAATTACTGCTGCCATTGTTTCTAATGAGAAGCAAGGTTTTTCAACTGATATTCCAAGGGATGAAATCAAACAATATATTGATTGCAGATATATTTCTCCATGCGAAGCATGTTGGAGAATATTTTCATTTCCAATTCATGGAAGAAATCCAGCTATTAAACGATTGTTTTTTCATCTACCAGGCGAGCAATCAGTGTACTTCAAGGATGATGATGACATTGATGATATCATGGCAAAACCGACAGTTAGGGAGTCCATGTTCACCAGTTGGATGGAGTGCAATAAGAAATATTCAGATGCAAGGGAACTAACATATCCACAATTTGTTACTAAATACGTGTATAATAAGAATCAAAGGTGTTGGAAACCAAGGAAAAAAGGAAATACCATTGGAAGACTTATTTGGGTTCCCCCAGCAACTGGTGAACTTTTTTACCTAAGGAGGATGCTAACAATTGTTAAAGGTCCAATATCCTACATAGATCTGCGAACTGTTAAAAACATAACTTATCCTACATTTAGAGAAGCATGTGAAGCTTCTGGATTTTTGGCAGATGATAGAGAATACATCGAAGCTATCAAGGAAGCCAATGAATGGGGATCTGGAAACTTCTTGAGGAGATTATTCGTAACTATGCTCATGTCAAATAGTATCAACAAACCTGAGGAGGTTTGGAAGAAAACATGGGAAATGCTTTCTGATGGAATTCTATATAATGAAAGAATTATTGCACGAAATCCAGGTGAAATAGTTTTTAACAATATTAATGTCAATTTTGGATATGAAAGTATGTTAACTTAAGTTGTTTGTTGCAGGCCTCAACCTGAATTTGGAATTGTTGAAAAATTTGACTTTGATTGAAATTGAGAAGCTTTTACAGAACAATAGGAGATCATTAAAGGAATTTCCCTCCATGCCTTATCCTAATGATTTTGCAGTAAATTACTGTGGCAACCGATTAGTGTATGCTGAACTTGATTATAACATGGATGATGAACTACGTATCTTTGAATCAAATTTTACGAGTATGACAGGTAAGTCATTTCTTCCTAATATTCTTGCAACACAAGTCATTGCAATTTATCTAAAATATTATTGATATGCAGATGAACAAAGACATATTTTCCAAAAGATTATAAATGCGGTGCATGATGAAAAAGGGGGCATGTTCTTTTTATATGGATATGGAGGAACTGGAAAAACATTTATGTGGAACACATTATCTTCTGCTCTTCGTTCTAAAGGAAAAATAGTTCTAACAGTTGCATCAAGTGGTATAGCGTCTTTGTTATTGCCTGGAGGTAGAACAGCTCATTCAAAATTTAAAATTCCAGTTCCAACACTTGAACACTTTGTGTGCAACCTTACAAAAGGTAGTGAACTATCAGATTTGATGAAATTGGCCAACCTCATAATTTGGGATGAAGCTCCAATGGCACACAAGTTTTGTTTTGAGGCACTAGATCGAACTTTAAAAGATATCATGAAAGAACACAACAAATCAGATTTCATTTTTGGTGGCAAAGTAATAGTATTTGGAGGGGATTTTAGACAAATTCTTCTTGTTATCCCTCGAGGAAGCAGGTCTGATATTGTTCATGTAACAATCAACTCATCCTATCTTTGGGAGCATTGCCAGATTCTAAACTTGACCAAAAACATACGACTGTTACAGCAGGGATTGCACAGCTCTACTGTTGCTGAAATTGAAGAGTTTTCTTCCTGGATAATAAAAATTGGTGATGGTTCACTGAATGAACCTAATGACGGCTTAGTAGATATAGAAATCCCTCCAGAATTTCTAATCAAAAACTACAAAGACCCTATCCAAGCTATAATCAATAGCACTTATCCACAACTACACCAAAAATTCAATGATGAGATGTTTTTGATATCACGAGCTATTCTAGCCAGTCGAATTGAAACAGTGGATGAAATCAATAAATCTGTTCTGGATTCTATTCCAGGTGATGCTTAACTCATACTTATCATTTTTTCATACATCTGTCATATTTTATAAGTCTAACAACTGTTATTGATAAAATTTAGGTGAAGTAAAAGAGTACCGTAGCGCAGACTGTATTGATACTTCAGATACCATGGACGTTGATGTATATGACGGTATTACACCAGAATTTTTAAATTCATTGAGAACATCGGGATTACCAAATCATAGTATAAAACTCAAAGTTGGGACACCAATAATGCTTTTGAGAAATTTAGATCAATCTGAAGGTCTCTGTAATGGAAGTAGATTAGTAGTTACCAGACTAGCAAAGCATGTAATTAGTGCAAAAATTATAACTGGGAAAAACAAAGGAACAGAAGTTTACATCCCGCGTATGTCTATGTCTCCATCTCAGTCACCATGGCCATTCAAGATGATTAGAAGACAATTCCCAATCATGCTATCTTATGCTATGACCATAAACAAATCTCAAGGTCAGTCTTTAGATTGTGTTGGATTGTATCTGCCTACACCAGTTTTTAGTCATGGTCAGTTATATGTTGCAGCTTCCAGAGTTAAAAGCAAGTCTGGATTAAAGATTTTAATCCATGACACCGAGAATAAGCCTTTGACTGCTACCACAAATGTAGTTTTTAAAGAAGTTTTCAACAATGTGTAATGAACGATTACATACCTGATCTTTTTTTGGCTAGCCATGCATATGTGGAATAGTTACAGAGTAAGAATGCTTAACTGATATTCTTAAATATGATGTGTTGGCGTAATGTATAAGTTTTTTGTCATAATAACTTGCAGTAATAAATGAATATGTGGTACTTTGATGTTATCCCTTGCATTTATCATGTCTGAACTGACAATTACATTATGGTAAATTCGTATTGGGCATAGTGCATTAAATATGCAAACTGCCATTGACCAACAAGAAAGCAAGAATTAATTATATGCACATATAATATTCTGATATAACTCCTAGGTTCATATAGCAATTCCTTATATAGAATATTGTTTTCCAGCTATAAATTAGCCCAATTGATATTGAATCTTTTACTTGACACACCACCTTAAATATGTACTGGACCTCCCACAATTGTCAGTTTAATCATGTTTTGAACCCCAACAACACCTTGCAACGTCATACGAGCAGCCCAAGTAATACTGAATATTTAACTAAACACACTACCATAATTATCAAATGCACCTCCCAGATGTCTGATATGATTAATCAAATATGCTAATGTAAATGAAGATCCGTGTTCATTTATTAACAACTATCCATACTATATTAAATACAACAAATTATGGACATTATATTTATTTATAAATTGACCTTTTAAACATAAATAAGTTATATTATATACAAACGAATATAGAAATTATTTTGTTCTTTATATTAACGTAATATTAGAGTAAGAGTTATATTGTTATTTATGTTATTTATGAGTAACAGTTATAAAGATAAATAATGTTACTTATGAAATCGTATAACAATAAGAATACTAAGGTTTAAATATTGTTTTACTAATTATAAAATAATTTCATATTTGGTAATAATACTTTATATTTATTCAAAGTTTTCGTTATTTTCAATTTATATTAACTTAAATTTTTAACTTAATCAAGAAATGTAGATAACGAAAGTTGAAACTTGGTATACTAATCCCAAGACACATGTACATATTTATCTTTAAGTAGAGATTAACAATATAATAGTCAATATAAATAAGCAGTTTTATATCAACATTCCAAAATACATTAATGTTGATATACTAAATATCTAACAAAAACTTAAACTAAATATTCCAAAATTCATAAAAAAGAAACTTAAACTAAGTGTTTGTAGGTCGTACGTAATACTTCGACAGACAAAATATTCAAAACATTACAATAAGCTATTTCTTCAATATATGGATTACGCCCTTTTCTTCATCCTCCACAACAAATCTTATCCGATCACCAGCAGCCAATCCGTTTTCTTTGCAAAACTTCTTCCAACCACAGGTCAAGTAACACTCATAGGAACTTCTGCCCGTCCAACGAATCTTACAGTCCCAGAATTGAGATTGGTCATTCGTCAGTTTGTAGCTCTTGCGTCCCTTGATCAAGCATTCTTTTGCAAATTTCGAATCCAGATACTACATTCCAAAAAAACATGTTAACGCATGATAGATGTGAATTCAAGTATAAAAGCAGGAGTATACATATCTGTCTTACCAAAGAAGATGCTTTAACATCATAATTGCTTAATACTTTCTCAATATCAGGAGCAGCAACTGGAACTTGGATGTTTGCAGCATTGCCCGAATCTCTGTTATAATCCATTTCTACTCCTTCTGCCGAGAATATCCTATGAAGAAATACATTGTTTCCTACATAGTTTAAATGTAAGTAACACGGACCAGTCAACCCATAATATGGAATGTACCTACTAAAACCAAACAGAACCATCCTCAAAGACTCATCTGTATCGACATATATTTCAAACATCTTTGACAGAGGGTCATACAACTTCACCGCGTAATTAAACGCAAGCTTATCCCGACAGAATATTTGGAAGTAATCTGGGACAGTAATCAACATCTAAGACAAGAATCAAGAAATGAAGTATATTAGAATCAATGCCATACAAATGCAACTGTAAATGAATATAAACGGATTAATATTGCATACCGTGGCTGGGATAAACTGCACCCTAAACGCTTGGAAAAACCTTATTGAAGACAAAGGGTTACATGCAAGAGAATTCTTTGTTGTACCAGGGTACTCAAACTCGGTTCAATCCAAATCAAAAAGCCTTATACGAAAATACCGGTCTCCACAGTAAACAGTACACACATAATAAACATCGTTGAGGTTACAAAAAGACCGAATGCTCTCAACACCATGAAACTGTCTCTGACCCAAAAGACCGTCCTCAAACTCTATATTTATTGTGTTTCCTTTCGGATCGCTAAAGAAGTTGATCCCCAGCAGTAGCATTTTACCCCATTGCTCATAAAATCCAACTTCGAACTCCAGACATTCCTAAGATATACGAAACCAGAAGCATTCATAAAAATGAAAACTTTGAACACAAAATTGTACAAAAACTTCAACCACAACACTATCGTACAAAAAAATATTAACTTTACGCCAGAACCTAGGTATTCATATCCAAAAAATGAAACTTTAAATAAACGAAACTAAACAATGAACCAACCTCTGCGGGCTCCATCACCGTCACTGAGTTTTGGTAAAAGTTTGTGAAGCTCATGGCCCTTGATGAAGACATTTTATGTTTGGAGGCTGCTGCAACTATGACAGGGATAATGGTTTCCTTCTTCGTTTCTGACCAAACACAGGGATGATGGTTTCTTTCTTCTTTCTGAGCAAGCACACGCACACTGATCCAACTTACCATTTAAAGCCACAAAACGTAACGACTGAACGAAATAAAACCCCCTGACGAAACCAATCAACGTGCAAAAAAAAGATCCCCACGACAAGACATGTAATAAGTTGATTTTGCCGCCATCTTTTCGTATTCTGATAGTTATACTACATTTATTTTAATGATATTAAATTAGTAGTAAAAACGTTTACCATAGCACTTTAATAATGTACTGCTAGGTTAAACAAGAAACCAAAATACCAAAACATAAAACAATTAACCGAAATTGACCTTAAATTCAAATTAATAAATCAATAAGAGAATGAAATTACAAATATAACTACACTAATATATAATTGTAATTAATTCTAGGAAATTATATCAAAATTATATTTATTTAAGGAATATAATTATTACATATTCTTTATAATCATGTAAATATAAATAGTAATTTCTTTATAAAAAATAACTTTTAAATCTTACAAGAAAATCCAAAACAAATAAATTAACAACTGTTTTTTACTCTTTAATCTTCACAAAAACTCTAAACTTATTATCACAAACAATGTTTTGTAATTAAATTTCTAAAACAATAAACTGACTTTTCTTTATAATCATGTAAATATAAATAGTAAGGGCTATGATAAAAAATAACTTTTAAATCTGACAAAAAAATCCAAAACAAATAAATTAACACCTGTTTTTTACTCTTTAATCTTGACCAAAACTCTAAACTTATTATCAAACAATGTTTTGTAATTAAATTTCTAAAAAAATTAAACTGACTTTTCTTAATCCAAGCAAAATAACAATCTATATCATCACAAATAAATTATTCGAAATTACTCAAAAACACATAACATATAGCACATAATACATATCAATAATTAATTATACGGAAATATATAATTACATAATTGTTAGATGAATTTATTGTTTCAATATTTTTAAATTCACAATTAAAACATGTATAACTTTTAAATTAAATTATCGATTTATTGATAATAATATTAAATCTGTTTTCTAAACAAAAATTTTAAAAAACAAAAACACGACGCACGGGTCTCATGCTAGTATATAAATAAAATGCAAGTTAATGTAATTAAAATATAGTATCAACGTATAAAAATATTATTTTCATCATGTCATAATTATGTATATAATATTATCATTTAGATAAATACTAATGAATTCATATATAAAGCTACAAATCGTTTCAGGACTAAATAGATGTATTCTAGAATATATTAAAAAAATTTATTACAGTGTGGGTTTCTTTGATCTTGAATATACAGGTAAAATTTAGGAATTAAGGCGTGTGAATGTGATATATCAATAAAATAAAAGTAAATTCCATTATTTCATGCCATGTCCATATCACTTACAACTTTCAACCATGAAACTTCCGCAAATATAAAAAATAAAAATCAGTAAAATAACAAAATATCTTACATCATTCCATGTTCGACACGCAAATGCATTGTTTAACAAACAAACCTTTTAATATAGTAATGCAAATGTATTGTGCAACTTGATCATTTAATTACAATACTAGCTTGACTACTTTCGTAATAGTTGTTTTTAAAATATATGATTAAAATTTAAGAATTATTGTTTGACTAGACTAAGCACAGCATCGAAGAAGAAAATGTTGATCAAATATGTTATTGTTTGTTCCATGACTCCATAAACCTGTCTTGCACTGAGTCATTGGCAAAAGCTGATCCAGCACTCGAATCATTCATCTTTGTCTTAGCATGGCATTAGAACTTGTTGGTGGTACTCTTCTTTCTGTTTTCCTTAATGTTGCATTCCAGAAGCTAGCTTCTCCCCAAATTCTCGATTTCTTTCGTACAAGAAAGCTTGATGAGGAGTTGCTGAACAAGTTGAAAACCAAGATGAACTCCATCCATTCTCTAGCTGATGATGCAGAGAGAAAGCAGTTCACGAATCTAAATGTCAGAAACTGGTTGCTTGAGGTCAAAGATATTGTCCTTGATGCAGAGGATCTCTTGGATGATATACAAATGCTCTACAAAAGACAAGTGGATGCTGATTCTGAATCTCAAACCTCTACATGTTGTACTTTCAAGGTACTCAATTTCTTCAAATCTTCTCCTATTAGTTCCTATAACAAGGAAATTGAGTCTAAGATGCAAAAAGTCCTTGAAAACCTAGAATTTCACTCAAGTCAAAGGGGTGATCTAGGATTGAAAACAGGTAGGGTTGTTAGATCTGGGTTGAGTAATGAACTCCCACAGAAATCACAAACAACATCGTTGGTTATCGGAACTAATATTTATGGCAGAGATGATGATAAAAAACAGATCGTTGACTGGCTGATATCCGACAACAACAATCCTAACCAGCCATCAATACTTTGTATTGTGGGAATGGGCGGGCTGGGTAAGACCACACTTGCCCAACATGTATTCAATGACCCAAGGATAAACGAGGCCAAATTTGATTTCAAAGCTTGGGTTTGTGTTTCAGATGAATTTGATGTTTTCAAAGTATCAAAAGTAATTCTTGAGGCTGTTACTAAATCAACTGATGATAGTGGAAATTTAGAGATGGTCCATACAAGATTAAAAGAAAAATTGACTAAGAAGAAATTTCTTCTCGTTTTGGATGACGTTTGGAACGAGAACCAATGTAATTGGGAAGAAGTGCAGAAGCCTCTCATGTTTGGAGTCCAAGGGAGTAGGATTCTAGTCACTACACGTAGCAAGGAAGTTGCCTCTACCATGCGGTCAGAAGTTCACTCCTTAAAGCAATTACAAGAAGATGATTGCTGGAACTTGTTTGTTAAATACGCATTTAAAGACATTGATACTCAACAAAATCCAGAGTGCACGGAGATTGGCAAGAAGATAGTTGAAAAATGTAAAGGACTACCTCTAGCACTGAAAACAATGGGAAGTTTATTATACAACAAATCATCTGTTTCAGAGTGGGAAAGTGTGTTCCAAAGCGAAATATGGGAATTTTCACAAGACCGTTGTGATATTATCCCTGCTTTAGCAATGAGCTATATCCACCTTCCTTCCCATCTGAAGGTTTGCTTTGCTTATTGTGCCCTGTTTCCCAAGGATTATGAGTTTAAGAAGGAGCATTTGATGCACTTGTGGATGACTGAAAATCTCCTACATTGTCCTTCAGAAAAAGTTTGCCAACAATACTTCAATGATCTACTATCAAGATCCTTCTTCCAACAATCAGGTGAAGAGGAAGAAGTATTTGTGATGCATGACCTTCTAAATGATTTGGCAAAGTATGTCGGTGGAGGCATATACTTCAAGTGGGAAATTGGTCAAAAAGAGAAGATACAAGAAATAACTCGTCATTTTTCAGTTGAACTTGAATCCTCTCAAAATTTTGATGGGTTTGAAACCCCATGCAACACAGAAAGGTTACGTACATTTATGCGGACAGGTAGGAGAATTCATGATCTCGACCATTGGGGTGTCAATGTGTCGATACATGAATTATTCTCCAAGTTTAGGCTTTTACGAATTTTATCTCTGTCTCATTTCTCTGACATTAAAGAGCTGCCTGACTCTATTGGCAATCTTGAGCATCTCCGATTGTTAGACCTCTCATATACTTTAATACATAGGCTTTCTGGAAAGATATGTTCACTCTCCCACTTGCAAATACTGAAGTTGAACTACTGTATGTATTTGAAGGAGTTACCTTCAAATTTGCATTTAATCACGAATTTGTGTCTCCTTGAATTGCAAGCTAATAATTTGAAAACGGTTCCGCCAAGATTGGGAAAACTGAAGAATCTTAAAGTAGTCATTGAATCCTTTAAGGTTGGCCGCGACAGGGAGTTCGGTATTCAACAGCTAGGAGAGCTCAACCTTGATGGAAGTCTTTCAATTTGGAAGTTGCAGAATATTGAAAATTCAGTGGATGCATCAGAAGCATATTTGAAGAATAAAACACTCCTTGTGAAGTTAGAGTTGAGCTGGACAAGGAGTAGGGACTCTATTGATTCGAAAAAAGAAGAGGAGATAATTAAGAACCTGCAACCTTCCGAAAACTTAAAGGAGTTAGCAATCTTTGACTACGGCGGGAAACTATTTCCAAACTGGTTACATTCATTACCGAACCTGGTGTCCTTAGTGTTGGATGCATGATCATTCCAAACGTTTACCTCCCCTTGGAATTTTGCCATTTCTTAAGGACTTGAAAATAATTAGACTTGATGGGATAGTGAGTATTGATGCTGATTTTTATGGGAGCAACTCCTCTTCATTTAAGTCTGCAAAATTTGACATTCTCTGATATGAGACAATGGAAAAAATGGGAATGCAAAACAGGTATTTTTCCAAATCTTCAAACACTTTATATAAATGATTGTCCCAAGCTGAAAGGAGTGCTGCCAGAGCAACTTGTTCCTTTGAAAGAAATAAGAGTTATAAACTGCCAACAACTTGAGGCTTCCGCTCCAAGAGCTCTAGATTTAGTTGCTTTAGATTGTGGAAAGTTGCATTTGGACTGGGCTACCATGAAAAGTCTCATAATGGAAGCATCATTGGTAGAAATTGTTTGGTCTGACACTGTTGAATATTTGTACATTACCTTGAAGTCAATAAGCGATGATTGTGTCGCTCTAAGGATCTTTCCATTGGATTTCTTCCCAACACTCAAAATGCTTGAACTCAGTGGATTTCCTAATCTGCAGATGATTTCACAGGATCACATTCACAATCATCTCGAGAGTATGACAATGGAAAAGTGTCCTAAATTTGAATCATTGCCTGCAAACATGCATATGTTGCTTCCATCTCTCAATGAGCTACACATAAGAGACTGTCCAAAACATGAGTCGTTTTCTGAGGGAGGTTTGCCATCAAATCTAAAAGTTATGACACTGAGTTGCTCTAGACTACTTGTTGGCTCACTGAAAAGAGCATTCAGAGATAATCCTTCTCTTGAACAATTGTTCATTGAAAAAGTGGATGCAAAATGTTTTCCTGATGAAGGTTTGCTTCCACTCTCTCTTACTGAACTAATCATCCGTGATTGTCCAAATCTAGAAAAACTGGACTATAAGGGTCTTTATCAACTCTCATCTCTCCGATCATTGCGTCTTGAAAACTGCCCCAACCTTCGATGCTTACCAGAAGAAGGCCTTCCAAAATCAATTTCACATCTTCTCATAAGTAGTTGTCCTTTGCTGGATCAGCGTTGCCAAGAAGGAGGCGAAGACTGGGAAAAAATTTCTCACATTCAACACCTAAGCATACAATGGTGACTTGTTTGTTTTCAATAGTGATGCATTTGGTGGGTTACAATTATCAATCTTTTGGACGTGTAAATAAACTACTTTTCTCTTTCTTTTGGATTTCGATGTTTAGATGTTTTTGTTATATATATTTCTTTTTTGTCACATGTGCATGATGCATATATTCAAACCTTCTTTCCTCTCAATACTTTTAATGCGCCTTTCTTCTCAATACTTTTAATGCGCCTTTCTGATATAACCATTTCATGATTTATTAATGGGATAATATTAAGAATAAACAAATAAAAAAGCATTTAAAAAATGACACCTAAGATTTTAAATGAAATTGAAAGTTGTCAAAATTTAATAATTAGAAATCATTTTCCTTAATATCTTTGTCGGAGTGTGGAGTGTAGATACGATGATATACCCGAAACGATCGTAACCATAATTTCTTTAGATATGGTGGTAAATTCTAAACACAATTAATGATCTTGTTTAAAAAAATTGTAATGTCACAAATTTTATACTTGTTTTTTTCTAATGAATTTAAATTGTATAAGTTATATTCAATAATCACGCTTGAACATAATTACTACTAATAAAAAAAAACTTATGGTTTGGGAATTTTTTATCAAATATGTTAGAAAAATTAAATTAAAGAAGTTTGGTCAAGAACACAACCTTGCAACTTTCTGTATACTGATATTGTTATTCTGATATGAATTATGGGACACTCACTACAAAAAATATAATTTATATTGACAGTATATTTTTAGGGGTTATAATAAACCGTTAAAAATTAAAACAAATTTTGTCAATTATTCAAACTGCTATAAATTTTATACTTCAATCGTTTTTAAATAATGGTGTTTTTCATTCAGTGGTGTCTTTTCTAAAAACACAAGAACGCATTTTGAAAATGGCTATGATTGCTTCTACAATTCGCCTGAAACTTTTTTTGGAGATGAAAACTTGAATGGAAAACTCAAAGAAGAAAAGACAATATTTGGTGTCAAAGCAAAAAAATATGCAGTTCATCCATATAGGGCTACAATTTTCTCTTAAGCTAACTAATCGAAACTAGGTATAATTTTTTTATGTATCATTATTAATTGTGTGCATTTTATAGCGTGTTTTTGGTTGGAGAGGGAAAAGAATTTGCAATTTATATTCATGTAATTTAATTTTAGTTATTCTTATTTAGTTTAATTATGTTAAATACATGGTTGAGCTACTTCGGTTGTTTCTTTTTTCCTCTTTCCAACAAACTTTTCTCCCAAGCTAACAAATGGAAACGAGGTAAGAATTTTTTTTACGTTCATTATTATTTGTATGCATTTAATAGCGTGTTTTTAGTTTGAGAGGGGAAAGAATTTGTAATTCGTATTCAACATAATTTAATTTTAGTTATTCTTGTTTAGTTTAATTATATTTAATACATGGTTGGGCTACTTAGGTTGTTTCTTTTTTCCTCTTTCCAACAATAGAGACCCTTGATCCTTCATTGTTCTGGTTCCAGACTAAATTTTGAGTCTGAAAGACAAAGAAAGCAGATAGTGATCTTAATTGTGATACAACTAGAGTCCTGTTATTGTACTTCTCATATACAACAATCATTTATGTATTTAATTCTCTTGCTTACTTTTGAGTAGAAGAAGCTAAGAAAAGTAAAAGTTCAAGACTGGAAAAGACTCATAATCTAATATGTTATCTTTGTTAAATCAAATGTCCACAACTAATTAGAAGATAAAGAAAATCCGGATGACCAAAACAAGTATATTTAAAAGGTTTTTCCTCTGTTTTATTATAATTATTTTTTAAAATTTATAACATATATGCTTGAGACATGATACTACAGGTATAAAATTTAGCTGATTCGACAATTTGCTTTTCAGTATTTTACCTAATTTGAAAGGTTTCTAAATGTTATGAGTATAGTATGCCAACTCCTATGTAAATTGTGTTTATTTACAAATCACAATCATAACTATATCATGATTTGGACTCTAAATTCCATAATTCTTGTTTTCAGTTGCTCTCTTTAGTTATGTCAAGTGTTGCTCGGTTCATACGCATTCTCTGGTTTCTTCTCTTCTCTTCAAGCTTTTGGTCTCAAAATATAGGAACTACCTATGCATTTGGAAATGAGACCGATCAATTTACAACTACCTATGCTCAAATTCAAAGAATCAATATTCTTTTACCTTTTCTTTTCTTTTTTATCAGCAATATCGCTTTACCCTAAGGAAGTGTTCAACTCTTGGAATAGTACAAGCCACTTTTGCAAGTGGTTCAGAGTAGTCACATGCATTCCACGACACCAAAGAGTCGCAGAACTAAATCCAATAAGATGTCACTTGCATGGTTTGCTATCACCACGCATTGGTAACCTCTCCTTTTTTAGAATAGATATTTGGCACATATGCGTTAGAGGGGTGTTATCTAATTCATGTTTGCCTAAATTACTCTTTTTCCTTAATCTCTTCATGTTTTCCAGGTTTTATATTTCTACGGTCAAGTGAAATAGCCAGTGAATTTGAGTCTTTACTCCATGAATTCTGCTGTTTTATTTAGTTTTTATCTGGATTTGATTTTACATGTAATTATAATTTGTCTAAAATATATATAAAATCTTCTAAAAAAGCATGTGGCTCGTTGTATGTAATCAAAACTTGCAGTTGCTGCTTGTGCAAAAGCAATCAGTGTTCTAGGCAGCCAGCGTAATGGCCCCTTTTTATTAGTATCTATGTTTTTATATACTCTTTTCACACCATAGAACATTAATGTAAGTCTTAAATACATTAGTTGAAAAAAAAAATGAAAAAATCTTAGTTTCACTGCTATGTTTGCTGACAAGAAGAGAAAGGGAAGAATATGATGAGTGTGCGTTTTCGTTCGGATAGACTTGGAGTTCATAAACTATTACACTTGCTAGATTACACACATCCAATGCAAGGTCCACCTCAATACTTTATTGCATTTCTCTGATAAAAGCAACATTTTTTTCTTTTGGTTGAAGTTTGAGATATGAAAAACAAAGTTATGTAGTTTAGATGTAACAGATAATATTTAAAGGATTAGCTAGCACGTTGTGACATAGAGTATAAGTATAATGCATATGATTAGGGTTGGGCAAAAATAACTTAATTATACTAAACTATAGTTAACTAAACTATATCAAACTAAAAATAACTGAATTACTAATAAAAAAAACTGAACTATACTATTGATTAGTTAAAGTTTTGAAAAACTGTACTTGAAATGGTTAACTAGTTAACTATTGTAATGTGAGATTGAAGGACAGAGAATGAGGTGGTGTGGGATTTGCGGAGGTGGAATAAGATGAAGTGGATGACATCGATGACGGAGCACAACCATTTGTAAGTGGAACGGAGCAACAACACTAATTCCATTGGTTTGGTAGACCAGAATTTTAAATAAATCTTTCTTTTTTCTTAGTTTAATTAAATTAAATTTTAATTTTAATATTTTGAAAGAATAATACTTTTTTAAGAAATTGGTATTTAGAAATAATAATATTCTTTTATACGATTTTGGTTAATACATGGTTTAGCATATATTTAATTTACTAATTGATGTTGTGAATAATTAATTAAGTTGCCAAAAATGCCAAAGAATAACGTATAAAGTAATCATAGAAAAATATAAATATGAGTATTCTAAATAAAAAGTAACTGAATGCAGAACAGTAACAATAAATAAGTAATATAGTAATATATTTTTAAAAGGCTGCCTATAAAAGAATTACAATGAGAATTTAAATTTATTTACAAAATAAGTATAATAAAATCAATTTTATTTATATAAAATTAGTAATATACTTATAAATATTTAAATATGTTATATTTAGAAACAAAATTGAAAATATATTATACTTTTAAGAAAGCAAAATGTAAAATATAAATTTAAGTCATATTTTTATATTTAGTTTCCAATATAACTTTAGTTACATAAAATAAAAATATATAAAATTATAAAAGTTAATATATTTTACTAATTTTTAGTTAATAATTAATTTTAGTTACATAAACATATGTATTAAGATTTAAACCTTTGTATTAACACGTATTAATATGTTAATTTTGGTGTATTGAACTATGATATATATGATGTTGGTTTCGTTGAGAAATGGATGATCGTGTTTGTCTTCAATATGATTTTTGAAATACAAAACTTGCTCATGTTGTTTGGGATTTTGTAATTTTCTTAAGCAGTTTGGTTTAAATTCAATGCAATTCGGTACAAAAATACTACAATTCGGTTCAAAAATAGTGCATTTGGTTCAAAAACAGTGCATTTGATTCAAAAATAGGGCAATTCAGTTCAAAATTAGTAAATTTTGGTTCAAAACCAGTACAATTTGGCTAAAAAATATTACAATTTGGTTCAAAATTAGTGCAATTCGGTTAAAAAATAATACATTTTGGTTCAAAATCAAAGCAATTCGGTTCAAAAATATTGTAGTTAAGTTCAAAAATAGTGCAATTCAGTTCAAGAATAATGCAGTTCGTAAAATAGTTCTATTTATAACAGTTCAGTTCATATTATAGTACACTGCAATTCAATTCAGTTTGTTAGAAAAAAATAGTTTAGTTCAGTTTGTTTGAATTATTTTTCAATTCAGTGCAGTTCAAGTGAACTGATTTTTAGTACATTAATTTTGAATGGTTCAGTGAAGTTCAGTACATTTTGCTCAGCCCTATATATGACAATCACAAAGAATTGCTTGGACTATAGCGATTGTTATAGAAATGTTGATCTTTCTTAGTTTATGGGTGGTATCTTAGTTTTAGATAACAGGATTAGCTCAAAGGTGCATAGGCCTTATGTCATTAAGAAGTGTTGATCTTTTGCCAACAAGTTGGTTGGCAATTTGCCTGGTAATTACTACTAAATTTCTCTATCTAACTTTGTCACCAAAATATACTCCAAATTATTATTATTATATAATACATACAGACACACATCTTTCTTTCTTTCCTTTCAAACCTAATAACAATAAAACAAAAAACAAAAGCTAGAACTCACTAATTTACATAATTAAATCAATTTTATAGAACTCACTATGAGATTGGTGTTTATAGGGAGAGACCATGCAAGCTACCAATGCCAAGAAGCCATGCAAAGTTGCAAGTAAAGCAACAAAACCAAATCCAAGCCCTTCTAAGGATCCTCAAAGTAAGATATATTATGTCACATATGCACACCAAATTTTGATTGCAAAGTAAGAAAACTTAAAATAACTAGGATTATGATTTAACTCCATCGATGAACTTTGCAGGTTGATTTGTATGCATGCAATTCTTTATTTAATTTATGTTTTGATTATAGAAGGTGAGTATGTTAAGTGATTGTTTTGCTAATTCTTTAATACTTAGGAGGATAACTTACCTAAAAGGTGATAAAAGCTCATCTTTTCCACCACTAAATAACTTAAAACCCATGAAAACATTGTAAGTTCAATGACTTATAAATGCTTTTTCTGTTAGAAGTTTTTTCAGAAATGAACTATAGTTTACTTGGACAGCATAATGCAGGGTATTAAGAAAATGCAAGATTAAAGGAGAAATCTCAAAATATATTGGGAGAATGGAAAAACTAAAAGTAAGTTGTTCAACTAGTAACTTTATCAAGAGTCATCCACGCTTGTATATGACACCGTGAGTGCTTCTTGAAACTCGTAAATGTGTTTGCCTTTTTTGTAAGACCACTGCATGGAAATATTTACAAGAAGGGATTGATTGGTGATTCTAGATTGCATTGAATAGTTTATTTCTTTTGATAGACCATAGTAGCATTATTTGATCATGTAACAGAACCTGTTTAGCTGCAATAGGGGTAGGATTTATAAAATTTCTCATTTATTCCTTTCACTTTGGTGATATAGTCACGATCTTTAGGTATGATAAAATTTTTAGTGAGGTCAACTGGTTTCATGAATCACACACTTGCCAATTGTTTCAGTAAAAGATAAACCTTTAAGTATTTATCATGAAATCTTACAACTTTCTTAATTATCCTTTTTGGTTTCTCTTCCCCTTTTCATAGGACAAACAAAACCATGTTGCAATTTACAATGTTAACCAATTTTATGTCATCTTTATCTCAATCACTACTATACATACCAACGTCTTCTTTGTTGGGATTTTTGGGACTTTTGAAAATATGAAAGATATGAAATATATGAGAGATATATGTGATATGTTATACGGAGAAACATGTTTTTATATTTTATTGATATACTCTATATATAGAGTAAAATGTAACAAAATATCAAGTATAAAATAATTACAATATCTCACTCTTAATATAAAATAATAACTAATTTCCTAAAACTGAAATATATTTCTAAAACTGAAATATTTTCTAAAAACTAATTTAAATAAAAAAAAATATTAAGTAATATTCTCAAGATTCTCGTATAATACATTTATTTCATACCTTATCCTTTCTTTTGTGACTATACATCTATGTTGGAGTTCAATAAAATTGTCTTTAGATTGAGAGAGTACATAACTATCCTAAATAACCTTTGTAAAAAAACTGAGAAAATATTCAATCAAATTGACCCACATTTTACAAAGTATAAATGAAAATCACTTAAAATTAGTGGTAATCATGGACATCATTTTCAAATGAAAAGTAATCACTACTTTTTTCTGCATTCTTTTTGTTATTGATCGAAAATACTAATGCAGGTTTGGTTCTGGGTACTCGGAAGCTTCTGCTTAAGGTAGCTTCTGCTCAAGCCATATATGTAGGTTTTTAGTAGAAGATATTTTGTAGAACCATTATATTTTTTTTTTATATTTATCATCAACTCCAGCTCAAGGTTTTATATTAGGTATTTCTAGAATCAAAAGTATAATATGTTGTATTTTGTCTTTTAATGTTATTTTTCTCTTAGTAGCTTGGTGTATTACTGATTAGAATTTGCAGCCAACCAACTTTGTTTATCTCTTTCTTTTAAGTATTTATAATTTATAATATTTCAAATATTTGAAAGAACATATTATTTGGTTGTTGAGTATTTTCATGACTTATCTTCCCATTTTAGTTTTTTCTTGAAATACAAGGTGGTTGTTAGAGACATGTTAAATTTACCATTATATATTAGATTATTTATGCTTTATTTGTATAATCCTAAAATTATTTTTTGGATTTTTAAAAAATTTTAAAAATATTTCAAATAATTTTTGACAGTTTTTAATTGTAAAAATATGATATATTTTGTGGTGGTTTTTAACGTAAAAAATGTTATATTTTGTAGCAGCTTTTAACCATCAAAATATGATGCATTTTGTTACGGTTTTTAACTGTAAAAAATATGATGTGATTTGTGACGATTTTTAACTGTCAAAATATGATACATTTTATAGTGATTTTCAACTGCTATTATTTTTTCTTTTATGACAACAATACCAACCGTTAATATTTTTGTCAAAAATCGTTTTTCACATTTGTAATTGTGACGGTTGTTTTAACTGTCAAAAATTTTATTTGTGACGGTTTTTAACTGTTAAAAATTGTAATTTTAACCTCCTCAAATATCAATATTTTTTGTAGTGACTTCTTCTTAGTCGAAATAAATAGGTACATTTGTTTAATTCTTTTAAGAAAAAAGAATTTTTCTGATAAAATAATTAATTATTTTTTTTACATATTTAGATAACTCCAATTTCAATGCTACAATTATTTTTGTAATAATAATTTATTTGAAATAAAAACATATACAATTTTTCAATCATAAATAAAGTTTTTCTTTCGATTATAATCTATATAATCAAAGAAAATAATACGATTAACCCCTATAAGATTATGCTTAACTACACTCACACCCTCCAATATATATTAAAATAGATAATTATCTTTCTTACATTTTTGATAAAACTATCTGCATGTTCTATCTAATTTTAAATAATTAACTTATTTATATTTTTAATAAATCACTACTAAAAAAACTCATATTTCCTGCCAATTTTGTTTTGAAATTTTTTTTGTAGGAAATATTTATAAATTTTGTTATGAAAAAGAAATTTGTAGGAAATTGCTGCCAATTTTTTTGCAAAATATTTTGTATAAAACACTTTTAGCAACAAATTTTGTAAGAAATACTTACGAATTTTATAATTTTGTAAGAAATAATTACCCACGAAGGAATTACCTACCAATTAAAATTCTTAGAAAAAATAGCAGAAAAAAGCTTTTTCTTGCAAATTTTTTTAACAAATTTGCAAGAAAATTCCCATGTAATATGAAAATTTGTAGTAGTGAATGACATTCGTTTTTTCTCATAATTTTAATAAAATGACATTTATCTTCCTTCTTTTATTTAAAAGTATTATATTAACTTAAATAAAACTATAAAAAAATAAAATTATTATTTGTAAATATAAAAGTAAAGAAATTTCGATAAATAATTAATTTTTAAAAATAAAATGTCGTTTGAATATAAAAATAATGAAGTTTTAATTTAAAATCAAAATATGATGTATTTTTATTTATTTTTGTTTTACAACGACTTTCTCTTTTTTTTTCTTCTAAATCAATAACTAATTACACTTGCTAGATATAAAAAACAGTATTTTAAAACTAGAGAGACATATTTAACATAATATTAAGAATAATAGTAAATAGGATTTTTCCTATAACAAATACATTATTTATTTGCCGTGATGTATTTTCAAGACAAAACTTTAAGTTTGGTTAGAGAATACCGGGTGTTACTTTATTTTTTCTCTAACTTAATTATGATTTTTTTTGGCTCTAATAAAGAATGGAACTGGTTGGGCCTAGGCTCTTCCGAAGGCTATGAGAATCATCTATAATATTTACATAAGGTTTTTTCTTACTACATTCTTAAAATTGTCAACTCCATTGGTCAGTCGTAACCCATCCTAGAAAATATTTATTTTTAGGAGAGTTGAAAAAAATCTCAACCTTGAAAATGTCTCTCAAGTAGATTAAGATTAAGGTTAAGGTGGATTTGACCTTATTATAAAATTTTAATTAACTCTAAAAAGAATATCGATAGCTTGGGTCATATATTGAGAAGGACCATCTCAGGTCGAAGGTCTAGATGAGTGTGCCTAGGTCGAAGATCGTGATGTGCCATTTCAGATGAAAATTTGAGATAGACTCTCTCGAACTGAAGGTTAGAAAGGGTCAACTAGGATTGAAGGTCAAGACAACGTCACCACTCCGAAGACGAGATCGAGTCAAAAGTCGAGACGAGTTAGTCCAAAACGAATGTAAAAATGGGTCAACTCAGGCCAAAGATTTAGACGGACTAGCCTAGGCCAAATGTAATATTATTTTCAGACATAAATGTAAAATATATTTCTCATAAAAGAATAAAATTGAAAATGACAAAAAATGGTATGAAAAAAGAATTAATACTTTAATTATAAATTATTCTTTAATCATTTGTTAAATGATGAAGTATTTAAAAATTATATAAGAATAAAATTAGTAATGAAAAAATTTTTTATTAAGAACTATATTTAAATTTGAGAAACTACAAAATACTATTTAAGAACTAAAATAATGGTTTATTAGATATTAAATTATAGAGATAAAAGTAAAGTATATTTTGCATAAAAGATAAAATTATAAATAAAAAAATAGTATAAAAAATAATTAATATTTTAAATATAATTCTTTTTAATAATTTATTAAATAATTAAGTATTTAAAAATTATATAAAGAAAAATTAAGAATAAAAAATAATAATTTATTAAGAACTAGTAGTGCTATTTAAATTTGAAAAATTAATAAAACTATTTAAAACTAAAATAATAATTTATTAAATATTAAATTATAAAGAGTTCAACTATTTATTTTACGGCAAAATAAAAATCAGTTTAACAACAATGAAATACCACTCATGGTTTGAGTTTTCCCTTGTAATTGTTATTGGTGCAAGTCCCAAAAATTGAAAACTCACGCAAAGTAACTTTTCATGGTTTCATTTTATCATTGGGAGGGACAAACTAAAGTGTTATATTATTTTTAAAGTGATATACTAATAATCTAACAAATAATAATCTAACAAATGATAAAAAAATTATATTATTTTGGTTTCTCCAAAATTTTTGGTGAAGATTCGCCGTCAATTCTTAGTCAAGATCGACAAAAGACACGATCAATAAAACCAAATGTAGGCCACTTTTCCATTTCTATTCTTCATCAAATGATTATAATTCCCATTTATTTGTTGAAAAAATATGTTCGAAGACATGTCATTTTAATAATACTTAGTGACCTTTGTCTTTATAAAATATATGATTCGTCAGATAATAAACTATATAGTTTCTAAATATTCTATATACTATATATATTACATATGATTAATTATTTTATTTTATTTTGTTTTATATTCAACTTGTTAATCTATTTTATTATTATATATAATTATAACCTTTCTGTAAAAATGATACATATCCTTCAATAAATTATTTTATTTCGTTCTTCTTTAATAATTATGAACTGTTATGAGTAAACCATCATTCATAAAATAGAATATCACCATTCATTTCATGATAATGTTAACCCTGAATTTGGTTTGGCCAGTCAAAATTAAAATAAAAATAACACTGAAAGATAAGAATCTGAGTTATTGACCTATTTGTTAACTTTGGTTAAGTTGTTTCACGATGATAGCAGTATGCGATCACTCTGTCCTCCTAAATATGTAAATGTATTATTCTAGAAAGATTAAAGGTTGTACTGTAAATATTATTTTAATATCATGAAAAAAAAAATCCGATTGTAAAATACAGTGCATAGCCAAAAAAATCACATAAAAAGTTGATATATGAAGAAATAAAATAAAAGATTTTAACATATTCTTCAATATATCTCTTAATTTAAATGATAGCCACTCATTCATAAATGGAATACAGCTGTTAAAGTCTGTGATCAATTATTTGTTGACTCTGTATCGCACTGAGTCATTCGCAAAAGCTAATACAGTTCGTGAATCCATTCGTGCTTGTTTAACCATGGCATTAGAATTTGTCGGTGGTGCATTTCTTTCTGCTTTTCTTCAGGTTGCATTCCAGAAGTTAGCTTCCCCTCAAATTCTCGATTTCTTTCGTGTAAGAAAGCTTGATCAAAAGCTGTTATACAAGTTGGAAACAAAGCTGCACTCCATCCATTCTCTGGCTGATGCAGCTGAGCGAAAACAGTTCACGTATCCACACGTCAGAAGCTGGTTACTTAAGGTCAAAGATATTGTCCTTGATGTAGAGGATCTCTTGGATGATATACAAATGTTCTCCAAAAGAGAATTGGATGCTGATTCTGAATCTCAAGTCCTTACCGGCTGTACTTGCAAGGTACTCAATTTCTTCAAATCTTCTTCTATTAGTTCACATAACAAGGAAATTGAGTCTAGGATGGAACAAATCCTTGAAGACTTAGAATTTCTCTCAAGCCAAAAGGGTGCTCTAGGATTGAAAACAACTAGCGGTGTTAGATCTGGGTTGAGCAATGAACTGCCACAGAAATCACAAACATCATCGTTGGTTGTTGGAACTGATATTTATGGCAGAGATCATGATAAAAAACAGATCGTTGATTGGCTGATATCTGACACCAACAATTCTAACCAGCCATCAATACTTTCTATTGTGGGAATGGGCGGGCTGGGTAAGACCACGCTTGCTCGACATGTATTCAGTGACCCAAGGATAAACGAGGTTAGATTTGATGTCAAAGCGTGGGTTTGTGTTTCAGATGAATTTGATGTTTTCAAAGTATCAAGAGCAATTCTTGAGGCTGTTACTAAATCAACAGATGATAGTAGAGATTTAGAGATGGTCCACACAAGATTAAAAGAAAAATTGACTAAGAAGAAATTTCTTCTTGTTTTGGATGATGTTTGGAACGAAAACAAGCCTAAATGGGAAGAACTGCAGAAGCCTTTAATGTTTGGAGTCCAAGGGAGTAAGATTATAGTGACCACACGTAGCAAGGAAGTTGCTTCTACCATGCGGTCAGAAGTTCACTCCCTGAAGCAGTTACAAGAAGATGATTGTTGGAACTTGTTTCTTAAATATGCATTTAAAGACGATGATACTCAACAAAATCTAGAGTGTAGGGAGATTGGCATGAAGATTGTTGAAAGATGTAAAGGACTACCCCTTGCATTGAAAGCAATGGGAAGTCTATTATACAACAAATCATCTATTTCAGAGTGGAAAAGTGTGTTCCAAAGCGAAATATGGGAATTTTCACAAGAGCATTGTGATATTGTCCCTGCTTTAGCATTGAGCTATGTCCACCTTCCTTCCCATCTAAAGGTCTGCTTTGCTTATTGTGCCTTGTTCCCCAAGGATTATGAGTTTAAGAAGGAGCATTTGATGCACTTGTGGATGACTGAAGATCTCCTACACTGTCCTTCAGAAAAAGTTTGCCAACAATACTTCAATGATCTACTATCAAGATCCTTCTTCCAACAATTAGGTGAAGAGGAAGAAGTATTTGTGATGCATGACCTTTTAAATGATTTGGCAAAGTATGTTGGTGGAGGCATATACTTCAAGTGGGAAATTGGTGAAAAAGATAATATACAAAAAGTAACTCGTCATTTTTCAGTTGAACTTAAATACCATCAATATTTTGATGGGTTTAAAATCCCATGCATCACAGAAAGGTTACGTACATTTATGCCGACAACAGGTAGGAGAATGGATTCTTTCGCCCGTTGGAATATCAATATGTCGATACATGATTTTTTCTCCAAGTTTAGGCTTTTACGAATTTTATCTCTGTCTCATTGTTCTGACATTAAAGAGTTGCCTGACTCTGTTGGCAATCTTGAGCATCTCCGATTGTTAGACCTATCATATATTAGACTAAAAAAACTTTCTGAAAAGATATGTACACTCTCCCACTTGCAAATACTGAAGTTGAACTATTGTAGAAGTTTGAAGCAGTTGCCTTCAAATTTGCATTTACTCACTAATTTGTGTCGCCTTGAATTGATAGCGAATAATTTGAAAAAGTTGCCGTCGAGTTTGGGAAAACTAACAAATCTTAAAGTAGTCATGAATTCCTTTAATGTTGGGCGTGGCAGGGAGTTCAGTATTCAACAACTAGGAGAGCTCAACTTTGATGGAAGTTTATCAATTAGGGAGCTGCAGAATATTGAAAATTCATTGGATGCATCAAAAGCATATTTGAAGAATAAAACACTCCTTGTGAAGCTGGAGTTGCAATGGGGATGGGATAGAGACTCTATTGATTTGAAGAAAGAAGAGGAGGTAATTAAGAATCTGCAACCTTCTGAAAACTTAAAGGAGTTGGAAATCTTTCAGTACGGCGGGAAACAATTTCCAAACTGGTTACATTCATTACCGAACCTGGTGTCCTTATACTTGAATGGATGTGGGTCTTGCGAACGTTTACCTCCCCTTGGACTTTTGCCATTTCTAAAGGACTTGAGTATTGCTGAGCTTGATGGGATAGTGAATATTGATGCTGATTTTTATGGGAGCAACTCTTCTTCATTTAAATCCCTGCAAAGTTTGAAATTCTCCCATTTGGGACAATGGGAAAAATGGGATTGCAAAGCAGGTGTTTTCCCACGTCTTCAATATCTTACTTTAATTTCATGTCCTAAGCTGAAAGGAGTGCTGCCAGAGCAACTTGTTCCTTTGAAAGAAATAAGAGTTATAAACTGCCAACAACTTGAGGCTTCCACTCCCAAAGCTCTAGCTTTAACTGCTGAAGATTGTGGAAAGCTGCATTTGGACTGGGCTACCATGAAAAGTCTCATATTGAAAGCATCATTGCTGGAAATTGTTTGGTCTGACACTGTTGAATATTTGTACATTACCTTGAATTCAAGAGATTATTGTGTTGCTCTAAGGATCTTTCCATTGGATTTCTTCCCAAAACTCAAAAGGCTTGAACTTAGTGGGTTTCCTAATCTGCAGATGATTTCACAGGATCACATTCACAATCATCTCGAGGGTGTGACAATTGATAAGTGTCCTAAATTTGAATCATTGCCTGCAAACATGCATATGTTGTTTCCATCTCTCAATGAGCTACACATAACAGACTGTCCAAAACATGAGTGGTGTCCTGAGGGAGGTTTGCCATCAAATCTAAAAGTTATGACGCTCAGTTGCTCTAGACTACATGTTGGCTCACTGAAAAGACCATTTAGAGACAATTCTTCTCTCGAAAGATTGTGCATTGAAAAAGTGGAAGCAGAATGTTTTCCTAATGAAGGTTTGCTTCCACTCTCTCTTATTGAACTAACCATCTATGGTTGTCCAAATCTAGAAAAACTGAACTATAAGGGTCTTTACCGACTCTCATCACTCCAATCATTGGTTCTTGATGATTGCCCCAACCTTCAATGCTTACCGGAGGAAGGTCTTCCAAATTCAATTTCATATCTTTACATTAGTCGTTGTCCTTTGCTGAAACAGCGTTGCCAAGAAGGAGGCGAAGACAGACAAAAAATCGCTCACATTCAACACCAATACCTATATTGCTGACGTGTTTGTTTTCAATAATGATGCATTTGGTGCGTTACAATTATCAATCTTTTGGACGTGTTTCTTTTGGATTTGGATGTTTAGATGTGTATGTTACATATATATATATATATACATATACATATATATATATATACATATATATATATATATATATATATATATATATATATATATATATATATTTTTTTTTCTTACATGCTCATGATGCATGTATTCAAACCTTCTTCTCAATACTGTTACTGCGCCCTTCTGATATAACCATTTCATGATTTATTATTGTTGTCGAGTGTGGAGTGTATATATGAGGATACATATATCCGAAACGATGGTAAACATCATTTCTCTATATATGGTGGTAAATTTTAAAAATAACTAGGTCTTTTTTTTTTGTTTATTTTAATTATGTTTTAAAAATAAAAAAATGATTATTATATTTAAAAAATGAATTAATTTCTGTAATCTTATTAACTGTTATAATTATATTTGATTATAAATATAATATTTAACTCTAGAATTAATATAAAGGATGACACTAATTGATGAAAGGGAAGAAATTGAAATGTTCAAATATTTTAGTATTTTATAATATTTTATCATATATGTTAGAAAATTAAATTAGAAAAGTTTGGTCAAGTTAACACAACCTTGCAACTTTCTGTATACTAATATTGTTATTCTGATATGAATTATGGGATACTTCTTTTTAGTCGATATAAACATATAGGAATTTTCATAATGAAAATAAATATCAAATAAAGGTATTAAAAAATTATAAAATATTTATCATATATAGCTATTTAATTGATTACAAATATTTTCATAATTAAAAAAGGTTCTCCTATTCCCAGCTATCCCCAGTTGAAAATGTTAAATTTGAATAATTCAGTATTGCAGAAAAATTAATGCTATGAATAATTCAGTGTTACTAAGAAAAGGAAGTAATGGCTAATTGCTATGAATACATACATACACATGAAGTTAAGGGCAATTTGTTAAAAAAATTTCAAAAAATAAATATAAAATATAAAATTTACACGTATTTATGTATATTATGAAATTAGTTTATTTTTAATTAACATGAGACTCCATGTAAGGCCCTTTATTTCTGCCCCTTAATCTTTAGGGCTGCCCTGCAGCAGTGGGCCTAAAAGCCGGCCCATAGGATAAAAGTCTTTGTGTTGTCCTAATTTCATACTCACTCTCACTCTTGCAAAACTCAGCAGCCGTCGCCTCCCCTTCCGCACTAGAGTTCTACTAGGGTTTGTTCCCGTCTTGAACCAGTCCGTCCCAAGTGCCCAAGTAGTGAGTTCTACTCCACGTAAGTGATTCTGACCCTACTGTGATTGCTTCCTAAAGCTGTTCTTCGCATTTCACCGTTTAGAATCGAACTAACCCCTTTTTCTTCCACTGTTACGCTGTTCCGCCAGTTCTGCAAGTTCAGCACTTGAGCTGCTGTGCTCCGAGGTCCTGTGTCAAAGTTGTGTTAGCCCTTCTCCAGGTACGGGAAGTTAGGGTTTCATGTTGGGTTGTCTTTGATCTGTTTTGAGTTGTTCTTGATCTGTTCCTGAGCTTGTTGCATGTTTGTATGGATAAAATCGCTATTTGGGGTGCGTGGGATACTATATATGATTAAAGGTTCGAAAATCGTATCTGCTGCAGGTGAATCCAGGGCGAGACCTGGTAATCTCGCCCAGGCGAGTTGAACTCGCCTAAGCGAGTCTAGCGGAGGCTCACCCAAGCCTTTTTCGCCCAAGGTCGCCCAGACGACCAGCTCTTTCATTTTGAGCGAGCAGACAACTCGCCCAGGCGATAGGGGTTTCGCCTAAGCGAGATCCCGCGTTGTTCATGCTCCTGTTTGGTGCCCTCGCCTAGGCGAAGGGGGACTCGCCTGAGCGAGACCCCTCAGCCTAAGCGAGGTGCTGGGCGAGACAGTGTTGTGTTTGGATGTCTGTTGGTTCCTGAATGATCTGTTTTGGTTGAGTATGATTGTATGATGAGTGATATGCATATAATGGAGCATGAAGTATATTTGGCATGATTCATGAATTGTAGATGATGGGTTGGTATGAGAATTGGCATGTGAATTAAATGAGACGGATAATATTAAAGTGGCATGATAACATGATGAGTTGGATCTTATTTACATGGATAAACTATGAGGTGTTGGAACGAGTGGGGCCTGGATCATGAAAGGCGTTGGCTTCGAAGGTTGGTACGAGTGATGTATATCTATGCGTGGTAATTATTATTTTGGTTATGTGAATGAGGTTGATCTGTGTCAGTGCATAATTCCTTGGGATCTCTAGGTGAGACTTTCAGGGTTGCGCTTCAGTGGTCGGGACGTAATTCCATGGCCCCTGTTAGTGGGTGTCCATGGTGATGCCCCATCTGTATAACCAGGTAAGGATTCAAGGTAAGGACTGCATCTTGACACTCTAAGGGGCCAGTTAGTCTCACTTAGAGCGGACTGACTCCTGTGGTGAGAGTAGCAGGAGGTCTGAAATTCATTAAGGGCTAACCTTGTGGTGAGGGAGATTTGATTCATCGTAACACTT
>Ga0209589_1002400_pt1 | contig 32422 bp, 10 predicted proteins | sample CowpeawhiteBW_FD_187525 | JGI IMG/M metagenome (GOLD analysis project Ga0209589, IMG submission 187525) | Root nodule microbial communities of legume samples collected from California USA - Cow pea white BW (SPAdes) (version 2) | ecosystem: Host-associated > Plants > Roots > Nodule | place: USA...
TGTGAGAAAAAAAAAAAAAAGGCAAAGAGATAGATTGAGATACGGTGGTCGAAGAGCACACAAGATTATAAAATAGAAAACACATATTCACATAATCTCTCATGAATTAAGGTTATTGTTCTAATGTGTTTTATCGTGTAAAAATTATAAATATTAAAGATCTTAATTAGTTTTACAGATTATGCATATATTAATGATGAAATATATATTTTTTGGGAAGGTACAGTAATTAACTCTTAACGTATAATTTTATATTTAAATATAATAATTAGTTTAGTTCGTTAGTTTGAGTTTCTAACTTTAATTTAAAATCTAAACTAAATCAATCGGTTAAAGAATAGTCTAAAAAATTAAAAAGATCAATATTTGCTAACATAAGATTGTTGTGATTATGCTGTTTTCAAATTATGTTTTCTGAAATTAAGTTAGAACTTTTTTTAACTGTTTTCTTTTACATTTTCGTATATGTACTTTCAGAAGAACAAAGTGTTTAGAAATAAAATGAAGTTACCTAAATTTCATATTTTAACATACAGAACTATTTCTATGATATATTATATATTTTTTGTTTCAATTAAGCAATTTTATTAAATACTATGACCTCGCATATATTATATAACCAGACCTTAGAACAAATAAATATAAGAAAATGTTATTGCAAAAGGAAAATGAACTTCGACAATAAAAAAAAAATGAAGCTTTGAAACCTCTATTTTCTTTATCAAACATTATTGTTTCGTACTTTCACATGGTTGGTTTGTTTTTTATTTTATTATTTAACTTCAAAAGAATGAAACAATGTGATATTTTTTTATAAAGATAATTAGAATTTTAGAGATTCATATATGATGTTATCAATGTTTGTGATATTATGATTGAAACTGCAAAATAAAAAATGTCACGTCTCTTCATTTAACAGTATAATCAAATGTCATAAATTTAATTGAAAAATATAAAATTTTCAATTTTCAATAAAACACAAAATTCAAATAGAAACTTAATTTAAGACGCCATCCCAATTAACAAAATATAAATAAATTCAAATGACATATACAAATATTAAATAAAAACATTTTTCATCCTTTTATTTATTATTATTATTTTGTTATATTATGTTGATGCGTTTGGATAGAGAGCAAATAGCCTACGTGTAATAGAAATAATTAACTTTTAATATATTATTTTATATTGGGTTAAATATTTTTTTTGTCCCTCAACTTTAAGTGAAAATTGGAATTAGTTTCTTTTTGAAACTTTTATCCAATTTAGTACTTCAACTTTTGAATATATATAGATTTATTTCTTTTTACCACATTTTGTTAAGTTTATTTGACATTTTAAATACGCTTTAGAATGACATCTGAGTTATTTACATCGTTTGACACATTTTGCTTCACTATTAGCTGAATAACACTTTGAAACTTCAAATAAACTTAACAAAATTGATTAAAATGACTAAATCCATGTATTTTTTAAGGTTGGAGGACTAAATTGGAACAAAGTTTCAAAGATGAACTAATTCTAAATTTCACTAAAACTAAAAATATATTTAACCTTTTTATATTTGGTTAGATGTGTTTTGCGTCTTTTAGATTTAGAATTTGTGTTCTGCGTCTTTAGATTTGAAAGTTGTGTTTTGAGTATTTAAATTTGAACTAAAATCTTTAAATTTGAACTAAAATTGAAAATTTTGTTTGTTTTAAATTTTAATACAAGTTGGTTATGTACTTTAAAAATAATATATATAGTCATTTTAATCTAATTATATGATTTTTTTTGACATGTTAAACAATATTTGAGAGTGACATTTTAATTATTTACACTATTTTACACATTTAAATTCAAACGCCAGTCAAAAACATTATTTAATATGTGAAAAAAAGTTAATGCAATTAAGTTAAAATGACTATAATTCTTTTTTTTTTTGAAAGTTTGGAGACCTATGTATCATAGTTTAAGACAATGATATATTTTACTTTTGCATGCAAATTTATGACTAAAATATATTTAACCTTAATTCTCTTATATTTAAATATAATAAATTATGCTTTTAATTTAAAATCTAAAATAAAACAATCGGTTAAAAAGTTATCTAATTATAAAGATAAATATTTGCTGAGATAATATTGTTCTCAAGTTATGTTTTCTAAAGTTAAGTTAGAACGTTTTTTAACTTTTTTCTTTTACATTTTCCTATATGTATTTATTTAGAAGAATAAATTGTCCAGAAATAAAAAGAAGTTACCTAAATTTCATATTTTAACATACAGAACTATTTCAATGATATATTTTTTATTTTTTATTATCAATTAAGCAATTTTATTATATACTTTAACCTCACATAGATTATAACCAAACCTTAGAACAGATAAATATAGGAAAATGTTATTGCAAAAATAAAGAAAGAGTTCTTTCTATCTATCTCTTTCACGTTTATGGTTTATTAGACGTCACAAACAGAGAGATATTGACACATTAAATAATTCTTAGAGTGTGTCACTTTAAATAATAATATAGAGTGTCGTTTTTGTTTTTTTTTTTTCAATTTTAAAATATGTGCTATTCTTATTGGTAAAAAGAGGAGGTTTATAATTAAAAAAAAAAGATTCTTTAACGATCAACTTACGTATAGAACTTGGACTCTTGTACTTCATTGAAAATGGTTTTTGTGATTACTGTGATAAAAAGATGAGGGCTTCATAACAAAACTTATAGAGTTCAATCTATATTATCAACTTAGATTTAAATATGCAAGAAGATTTCGTATAGGTTTAATTACGTGTCAGATAAGTTTTTAATAAAAATAATGAAACTAACTTATTGTTTTACACTAATCACAACACTACTTTACATAATACACAGAGAAAAGGAAGTAGATAAAATAATACGGTAAAATAATAATCATAATCAATTAAAATGAAAATTAAATAAGAAAAATGTAATCAAAAGATACAAAATTTTAATGTTCAATAAATAATTTTTATTATTAAATACTGAATTAAAAATAATCAGTTTTACAATTGTTTCGACCCCGCCGTGTTCCACCAAAGGTAGAATGGAAGAAGAACTTTCTCGACTTAGGTAAACTTAAGAATATTAAACTCAAAATAGTTTTCTTCTTAGAATGTTTTATTTATATAAAAAATGGTCATACATGATCTTGATTTTCCCAAAGTCGAAAATCTTCGCGTTACAAAAAATATCCAGTAACCTTATCCTAACTCTTTGCTGATAAACTCGGCCTAGATCTTGCTCGGATTTCTTGCTAAGCCCAGATCCTAATCGGTCCAAATCTTACTCGGATTTTTTGTTTGACCCAGATCTTGCTCAGATTTCTTGCTTGACCCAGATCTTGCTCTACTCAGATTTTACTCGAATTCCTTGCTCAGTCCATGACAAATATTTAAATGAAAAATAGTGTTTTATGACAAATATTTATTGGGTCGAAATCAAAATAATTAAGCTAAGGTTGACTATTCCCTAAACCATACAAAAATGTAATTAAATCCTATGTCCAACTGAATATATATATATATATATATATATATATATATATATATATATATAAAAAAAATGAGAAAAAAAAGGAAGAAAAGTGGTAATGAAAGCTCAAGTTAAAGTTGGAGGATAAGAATACCGAAATTTCGGACTTATAGCATGATTTTTGGTACTTTTCCTTGTTGCGGGTCCCAAAACCATGGAACAGATTTTGTTGAAAGTTTAATGAAGTGATTGTGGCCGAAAATAAGGTACCCATTTGCGTCGAGTTCACCTTGGGAAAGGAAGAAAATAAAAAAAAAGATGGCCAAATATTCAAAGTTTGTTAATGGAAACTAAAGATTTCAATAATGTGAATATGACCTAATTCCTCCACCCGTACACTTTAGGTTAGGTTAGGGGTAAGTCCAAATTTCCACCTTTAAGAGATTAACACCAAACTTGGGATCTTTGTTCCTTTGTCCCATTCTGCGTTCTTCTTTCATTATTACTATTGTCGAAAATTCAGTTACATTATCATTGTCCTTTCTTCTTACTTTGCTCCTCGTAAAGATGTTTTCTTTGGCGAATAAACAATTTATTATAAGAATAATATGTAGTGTCTCAACCTTTTATATATATATATATATTTTGTTTGGATGATGAAGATAATATATGTCTTGAAAAATTTTACATCATTTAGGACAAGATGATTGCTAGTGATTATATATAATAAACTTTAAGTTTATGATGTTTCTTGTCCCGAAAGATATTTTAAATTTATATTTGACTCTTCTTATTTCTTAACACTCTTGTAATAAGAATATTGCGAGATTTGAATTAAATTATTATTTTCGAGAATGTGGGTACTTGGGACCAAAGCATAACATAGGTGTGTTTTTTATGGATTTCTTTGTGTTTATTTTATTTCTTTACTAATAAAATAATTCTATAAAATTTTCCATATATATATATATATATATATATATATATATATATATATATATATATATATATATATATATATAACTTTTCCGTCAATTTCGTGATATTTCTTCTAGCTTTCCGTTCACCGAGCAAATTGGCTATTGTGCCTTTATTCCCCATTTTCTTACCATGACAAAAATATATTCCTTAATTAAGTTGTTAATTATTCACGAAACAAAATGTTGGAATAAAATCTAAGATTGAGAGTTTTTACAAATGTTGTTTTTAAAGCTTAAGAAAATGAATATCTCAAAGACATATTAACAAGTAAATAAATCAAAATGACCCACAAAGATTGCTTCTTTTATAAAGGAGGGACAAATATTATCTACATCACTTTTCATAATTTCTTTTATGTTAAATAACCAACTTTACAATCACCTTACTAAAAAAATAATGGTCGTATTTCTCAAATAATTAAGAATCATGATAACATCAAATCTAAAAGAATTTTTATAAAACTCTCATGAAAAGTTCATAATTATTCTACGCAAACAAAAATTTCTAAATAATGACCCATAGTGACTGACTAATTCTTATTACCAAAATATTTACTATTTAATTTTTTTTTTATTGTGATAATATATGGAATAATACAATGACATGTATATGTCATAGTCATCTTACAAATTAGTCTTAAGGTGATATTGAAGTTGTCAACATTGAAAATAATACTCAAATTATAGTCTTAAGTATGATAGTTGTCAACATTGACAATAATGTTTCAAATTAGTCTTAAGGTATTATTGTTGTCAATATTGACAGTAATGCTTAATTGGAAGAACCTGCCCTACTTCTAATTTTATTATTTAATACAAAGTGATATTTTTGTTATATAAACTCAATTTATAACTTTAAGATTATTGGGTAGGTTCTTGAGTTATTTCAAACTTTATAATTCGGTATTTAATAAAATTTTAATTAGATTCCTAAATTTTATTTATTTTTTAATTAGGTATCCCCATTGATTTTGTGAATGAAAAAAAATCAACCACAAAGATCTAATTAAGAAGAAATAAAAGTTACAAAATCTAATTGAAAAAAAAAAGAGAGTTGAAGAGTTGAATTAGAAATTATGGAATAGTTCGAAAAATTGCATAATCATTTAACTAAACAATTTGTTTTTCCTTTGCATACGAGTTTCTTTTGTTGACATTAATTTTTCTACCTTTTAAATGGATCTCTTTTTAATTATGTTATTATTTTATTAGTTTTATACTACTAAAGAGGATTTACATATTTCTTTTTAAAAAAAAAAGATAAAATTGGGAAAAAAATGTTTTTTTAGAGTGCACACTATAATAATTGAAATTTTAAATTTCTGTTTACGATCTATTTAGATATTTTTAATCTTTTGTAAAATTTATATGTGTTTTAAATCTATGGATATGAGTTTTAGCACCACATTACAGTCATACTTGTTATAAATTCGGGAATTGCAATAATCTCTTGTCTTTATATTTTAGTTAATTTTTATCTAGTATTGATGAATATTATGTTCGAGAGGTGAAAACTTTAAATCTCATACAAATGGATCAGAAGTTTAGGTATGAATATTAATTAAGGTATATACAATATGTGTTATTTTTTTGTTGATATGATAGAACTTATGATCCACGATATGTGTATTAGATACGATAAGTATCTGATATATTTATTTTTAAAATGATAGGATACGATACATGATAAATATGTAATATATGAATATTGAAAAATATAAAAATAATTCTTAAAAACATAATAAATATATGATTGTTTTTGTGTAAATCAAAATTAAAACTATATGTACTAAAGTTGTCAACATAAAAAATATAAATTATTGTCATTATAAAAGTACCATTTAAAGATAACTCTTAAATAACGATCAATTTTAGTAACCAAAAATACCTTAGAGAGACTAATTTTCTAATTAGAGATCAATTTATAAACTAATTATTTTGGTAGTCAAAACCTGACAGCTAATGTTAATGATCAATTTAGAAACCAATTCACAATTGAAACTATTTTAATTATCAATTTAGAAACCAATTATAATTTTTGAAACTATTTTAGTTGTCAATTTGATCACTATATAGTGACTAATTATTTTGTCACTAAAATTGTTGATCACTATTCAAAAATTGTCTTGTAGTATATTATGAGTTTATAAATTAAATACTTTATTAATAAATATCGATAAAATATCTTAAAATATAAGATGCTATATCGGATACGTGACCCAAATTGTAACCTATTTTCGAATTTTAAAATTTTGTATCCGATAATGAAAAAAAAAATGAACAGAAAACTTAGCAAATCTGTAACCCCGTGGGTTGTCTTGTCCTTAGTCGACCAATTAATGAATTATTTAATCAATTAGTTAGACCCAATTTTTCTATTTGTACCATCAAGGAGAATATTTTATATATGTGAGAAAAGGGACAATTTTTATACTGTAGTCCACGTCAATTTTTTTGGGAAGATTTTTCAATATAGGTTGTTTTTATTTATGATTCTTTTTTAAAAAATTCACAAAAATTAATTTGTTTGTGTTTGTACGTGGTCTTTGAAAAGTATCTTTTTCTTTTTAAAAACTGATAATTTCTTTTCATATTTTAAAAATAAAGTATCCTTATGATTAAGGAATCTTATTCAAAAGCATCATAAGAAAAAAATAGTACTCCTTTATACGAGAGAAAAACATTTGACGTGTGAGAAATTCTTGTCATTAATATCTACAACATTAATAATACTTATATTCAATATCTGCAACATAAAATTTTCTTCGACTCTTGATCATTATCATGTATGTGAGTTCGGATTTTTTTATTTTTATTTTTTAGTGTTACTTTTCTATCAAACAAACCTTTAAAATATATTAATATATTAAAAATTTAATATATTTTAAAATATCAGAATTAATGTATTTTAATATATTTTGAAGACAGTAAAAAAAATAATACTTAAAAACAAATTACCAAATTCCATAAAATTTCATTTTATATTGTCTTAGTGAGGGTTCCTTCACTTGTTTCAATCATGAAAAACAATTTTATTTTACAATTATCTCAAATTTTAAATGATTTTAAAATACAAAGAATTTTAGATAATCAATTCTGTAACATATGTTATAAAGGGTTGCGTGTATTTTATATAAATAATTGAGGGTTATTATATAGGTGGCTCTTAAAACTTGGTATACAATTCAATCTATATTTGGGTTGAGATGTAAAAAATTTAATATGATAGAGAAATGTGATCAGTATGATTTTATATTACTTGATTTCTAGTTAATATCTATTTTTTTTCATAATATTATTTTTAACAAAACATAATTTTGTAGGTGTTTGATGTAACATTTAAATATTTATTAGGTTAGGAAATCAACCCATATATTTTACCACTTGTAACTCCGTTGTTTTCATTTTCATACCTATTTGTCAATGGGATAACAAGCCCATTACATTTTGCACTAATCACATCCCATTTTTCTCTTTTCAGCCCACTTACATTGTGGACTATTGACATAGGTCCATTCTTAATCTTCTCACCCCTCTACATTTCTTTTCACACTCCTTACAAATTCTCTCCACTCACAACTCATAAACCGTCGCGCGTCACGTGCTACGTGTCACTTCATTTCTTCTTTCCTAAATAACTCTCACTTTTTCTCTATTTTCTCTGCTTAGTTTTCCAACCATTTTATTTGTTATTTTCCTCCAACAATTTTTTCCATCTATCATTTTTAATTATTTTTTCCACTTACCTTCTCTATCCATTTTCTTTGCTATTTATACCCCTCAACAAACTTTAACCTCACACAATGCTTTTGTTTCAACACACACATCTTCTCCCTCACTCTCATTGTTTTATCATCCTCCTAACTCCATCACTTTCATCAAATCTTCACCATTCCATCTTTGATAACATTATTTTCTACCTTTTATTAGTGTCTAATTTTGTAAATAAAATCAACTTCTCCATGACTTTTATTTGTTTAATTCTGCAGTTGTTTTTGCATTATTTTGTATTTTAGTTGTTTTATATATTTTTTACCTCTAATCTCTATTACAAGTATGTGAAATAAATCAATAAGAAGTAATCATGGGGAGGAAAACAAGTTGAAACTCAAGAAAACATGATTGGACAAAAAATATTATTTTTTAGACAAATACTCACGTATGGACACTAGAATCGCACACAACACTGCAAAAATGGAGAAAAGACTCGCATGCGGGTATGTATTGCCTTGGACCACTCCTAAACAACCAAAAAACCATCGTTGAGCTCCAGGCTGACTCGCTAGACGAAAATGACAACCCAAATCTACAGTATTAGAGTCGCTAGGCGAAAATATGGCTTGCCCAGTGAGTTACAAGTCAGAGAACAATAATTTTTAGGCCTTATTGGACGAGAATAAAGTCATGTTTCTATGAGAATTTTAGGGCATTCCTCATTTTGCACGAATAGACACACCTTGGGTGCTTGGGAGAGGCTTTTGAAGGCTGCTAGGGATGTTAGGAAACTCTCCCGTCTCATTCTTGGGTCTCCTTCTTCATCCATGGGAGGTGCAATTAGCGCATGGAGCAGTTGTCAAGAACCTTGGGAGAGAGATTGCTTCTACTTTATAGTTCCAATTTCTTCCCTATTTTTCAAATTACTAAAACCCTAGGTTCTCCACCATGGAGAGCAATTTATATTTGTTGAGATTATATGTAAAACACTGAATTCTTGTATAAAATTGTGTTGTTAAAATATATATATGTGTTTTCAATTTAGGGTAGTGTATGATTTCTTCATGTGGATTGTTCCCATGCTTGATTTATGATTCTTGAGGTGTTGAAAAATATCTCTAGAATCTAGACTTGAAATTGAATATCTAATGGATGCTTGTATCTAGGAATAGAACTTGGTTCATTAGTAATCTTAGACTCTTGAAATGAATCTCTCTTTGATCAATATTGTGCAAACTACCGTCGTGTAAATCTGGTCCTATTTTATGTTTCATCTCTCTCTCCCTCTAACCAGTATTGTGTAGACTATCGACTGATTTTTGCAGCTTTCGACGGATAATGCCTTTTGGTAATTCTTATTTTTTTAAATATATAAATTACCATTGTCACGTGGCACGATTGTAACTTGACATGTGACAGTTTATATATTTCTAAAAATGAATTAAAAAATAAATAAAAAATTGAAAATTTCACAAATTGACACATGGCATGTACATATACGGTGTTAACATCAACTTAATGGAGATTACCAAATTGAACATTTTTAAATAATTGGAGGACTAAAATGAACTAAACCAAAAGATTAGATGACTAGATCAATAATTATACCTTAATCTTATTTACTAATTTGGTCTCAAATTGGAGAGGACAAAATTAGATCGTTTTAAAAGGATAGAGGAACTAAATTGAAACAAAAATTTAAGTAAATGACTAAATTGAAAACAACCACTACCAAGTGACACGACCGTAACCTGACACATGTCAATTTATATATTTCTACAAAGAAAAAATAAAATTTAATAAAGAATTAAAAAAAATAGAAAACAATAAATTTTTTTAAAAATTTCATAAATTGACATGTGACATGTTTGGACACAGTGTTAACGTCAAGTTAACAGAGATGACCAAACTGATCTTTGTAAATAACTGGGAGACTAAATTGAACCAAAAGATAATAAAGGGACCAAAATGAACCAAACCAAAAGAGTAGATGACTAAATCAGTAATTGTACCTAAGCTTAATTATAACGTATATGTACATGTTAAAGTAATTTTTTTGAATTTATACATCAAATCACTACACCTAAATATTCAAATTATTTTATTATTTTTACATGTGTAAAAAATTATAAGTGTAACAATGTAAAAGTAAAATAATTTGAGTATTTAGATGGGGTGATTTGATGTATAAATTTAAAAACAATATTTTAACACGTAGCTAAGTTGTAATTAAGCTTAATTACTAATTTGTTCTCAAATAGAAGAAGATCAAATTGGATCGCTTTAAAGAACAAAGAGACTAAATTAAATAACAAATTTAAATAGAGAACTAAAATGAAAATAACCACTACCACTACCACGTGGCACGACGGTAACCTAATATGTGGCAATTTACATATTTTAAAAAAAATTAAAAATTGAAAATTCTACAACTTGACATGTAGCATGTATGAACACGGTGTTAAGGTCAACTTAACGGAAAGGACTTGAATCTTTTTAAATGATTGAAGGACTAAATTCAACTAAAAAAATAAGGAGACTAAAATAAACCAAACCAAAAAGTTAAATGACTAAATTAGTAATTATAAAAAAAATATAAGAACCACATTCAGTCAAAAATAAATAAAAAATAATAATTAAATCATTGCTACAAATATAAATATAAGAAATTAATCCTATTATTAATTTTATCATTAGGATTTATTAATTTATTGTTATTATTTATTATTCTATTGTGAATTTACTTTTACCATTAACATTTTCATTGGTATTATATAATAAAATAACAGAAAAAGGAAGAAGTGTCATAGTTCTTTTGCATGAAACTTATCACTTCTAAAATAATTTCACAAATTTTTCAAACATCCTCTCATCTCTTTTTTATTTATTTTTTTATTTACTCCCTATCAAATGTAGGAACAAATTGTTGAGTTCTTATAGAAATATATCATAGATGACGAGATTACTTTTAATTTAAATTCGGGGCATAAACCTTGAAGTCACACTTTTGTTTAACTCTAACATAAACAAAAGTTTCCTTTGTTTACAATAAAAATCATTAAGAGATTGTCATATAACTCTATTTTCCAACTCATTATTGTTTATAAATTAAATGACTCCATAATTTGCAGCTTAAGGAACAACATTGGCTCTACGAAGCTCCATAAACCTCTATAATATACATACTTCCAATAATTTAATTGGAGTTGACTTTGCTTATCCTCAAAGTACATGATTCTATTATTCTTCAACTTCTTTAGCTTAGTTAAGTTTTCTTCTCTGATTCAATGTCACAATAAGAATTCCCTCAAGTTGACTTAAGAGGTTACACATTCTTTTATTTCTGCATTAATTATAACTTGGAATGGAATCTAGTTGGAAGTGTCACGTCGAGCAGAGATAAGATCATTTCATAATATATAAATGAGGTGCAAACCTCACCTTACAAGTCGGTTTTGTGGGGTTGAATTAGGCTTAAAACTCATTTCTAACATGATATCAGAGTCAGGTTAGAGTCTATCCTAGTGAACTTTCTTGGACATTCTGTTCCACCTACTATCGGACCGCTAACTTACAAATCAGTTTTGTTGGGTTGAATTAGACTTAAAGCTCACTTCTAACACTTGTTGATATATGAACTTGATCTCAAACCCTTTTAAATACAATTAACATATATCATAATGCAAAGACTAAAGAAAATTCTCTTCTGAATCTATATTCAACTGAACTTAGCCATTAATTTTCACACTAATCACTTCATTTCTTAGTACAACACAGAACCTGCTGCAGGCTCAATGCATGGTTCATAGGAAAATTACCATACACCGAACACATACATAAGTTTCAAAGCAATTTCATCACAAAAACAGTATAAATACAAATCAACACATCACAAACCAAATACAACAAAGTAAAAAGTAAAGAGAAAAAGAAAAAGAAAAGAAAAGAAAAGCCAATTATTGTAACACTAATCAATCAGTACAAATTGTTGTTGATGAAATACAAAGCATTGCTGGTTTTTCTTGCCACATCCAAAACACCAGTTCTGATTTTTGCCGTCAAAGATGAATCAACATTCATCTCATCAAACCCATCAGAACAAGTTTGGTCATTGGTGATGGAAGCACTCACCCATGTCTTTATGTTGCTGATCTGAAACTTTCTGTCTGCACCATCCAAATTTCCCAATGAATCAAGGGAATCTTTGAGCTCACCAATGGAGTCCTTCACATTTCCAAAGCAATCTTGCACCACTTGTTCAGCAATCCTTGTCATGTTGTTTTTCTTCAGAATCTTTGATATGTTGGTGGATGCACTTTTTGCTGCCTTATATGCCATGGAGAGAGACACACTGCACAGCTTCAATGGATCTGCTCCAATTTTTGCAGCATATGGGGATAAAGTGCTGTAGCATATTGATGGATATGTGGTTGAGTTGCATGAGGTTTTGATGTAGTTTTTGAAGGTTTGTGTAGTGCTTGTGTTTCCATAATTGCTGGCACTGTATTCAATCTTGGTTTGGGTGAAGTTGGTGGAGATGGTAGAATTTTCACAAGCTGAAGTGGTGCTAGGTTTGGCTAGAAGAATGAAGAATGCAACAATGGTGAGAATTTGGAAGGAAGCCATGTTTAGATCTCAGCTTTTCTATTTCTTCTATGTTTTAATGCTTTCTTCACCTTGATTTGCATGATTTTTATAGGTGTATTTCTTTGAATATTTTATAAAAGAGTGAGACTTAAGAAATGTGCCGGAAAATATGAATTCTTCTATTATTCTATATATTTGATTTTTTACAAGTTTTGTTTCTGTATGTACACATATAATTATAAGTAGTCTTATGCTTAAGGAAAAATTATAATATAGGTTGAAATTTTAAACTGGTTATTAAGGAACTTTTCATGCATTCACTGTTTACTATAAACTTTTGGTAGAAAATATTTATAGAAAACCTAACTGAAAAAAGGGTTTTCTTCTTTAAAAAAAAGTATAATATTCATAATAACTACTCATAATCGAGTAAATTAAAATTTGAGGTGAATATATCACTACTAAAAAAAATTCTTATTTCTTATTAATTTTGTTTTGAAATTTTTTTCGTAAGAAATACCTATAAATTTTGTTGTGAAAAAAAAAATTGCAAGAAATTGCTACTAATTTTCTTGCAAATTTTTTTGTATAGAATACTTTTCACAACAAATTTTGTAGAAAATACTTTCAAATTTTATGATTTTGTAGAAAATGATTACCCATAAAAGAAGGACCTGCCAATTGAAATTTATAGAAAAAATGGCAGAAAAAAGTTTTTTCTTACAAATTATTTTAATAAATTTGTAAGAAAATTTCATATAATATGAGAATTTCTAACCGTGTATGTAAAAGGGAAATAAAAAATATTGATTTCAAGTTAGAGAAAGTGTAATGTGTTTTTATATTGTTATCTTATAGGGTGTTGGTAATTTTGTTTTTTATTATTTCTTCCTTCAAAGTACGATAAATCCCTTTTACATGTACGTCTTCGTGACAAGAGTGAATATTTTCTTATTGTTTTCAAAAGAATCATCACTAGCCAAACAATGACAACTTATGATAAAATAAAATAGTGTGATTATTATATATACTATGTAATGAAATCCTAATTAATATTATTATATTGGTAATCTCTCATGTTTATAAGATACTAATAATAGAGGCATTACTATAGCAATATCAAAATAATCAATATTTTATTCCCATTTGTAATAATGTCTCAATTAATAATTAATATTTTAAACAAATAAAAAATCTTTTACCCATAGCATATGTTAAGAACACGCTCTTTTTTTATATCTTTATTTCTTATTTAGTTTTTAATTCATTAATAATTATGGAATTAAAACAGAAAATAAAAAATCTCCATGACTATTATATTGTATTTCTTGATTTTTATAAATAAAAGCCCAACAATATAGCAAAAAAAGAGTACCCATATTTGATTAATCAAGTAACTAATAACGTCTAAACATTTAATGTCTTATATATAGTTCACTTCCTTCAATATGAATATATTTATATAACAATTAACAATAATTATTTATGAATTATGCTAATATTTTTGCTACATCTTAACTCATATATTTATATTTATAGCCGGCATTTTAGAGGCCAAAACGAGACAGATAGGCACTTCCAACATTTACACGACACGTATAAAATTTTTAGGGTTTGAAAAGTCCTTAACCAGAGTAACGTGCAGGCATTTCACGTTCGCATGCGTGAAACGCTGCACAAACAAAGGAAATTAAGGCCTGGCTAGGGTTTCCATCACAAATTTTTCACTTAATAATAATAATAATTATTATTATTATTAATTTATTATTAATTATGTCAACAATATGGGAGAGTCATGATGAACAAAGAAACTTTGATTCGGATCATAAAGTCATGCCTTGCAACTTCTTTTTCCTCTTTAATTCCATTCAATAAAACTAAATAATTCACTCGAGTTTATGTTTTTTTTTTTCACTTTAGAATTAAATTCGAATATTATATATATATACTCTTTCAAGTGTTGATAAAAAAAAATACTTAGTTTTATCAACAATTGTAATTAAAGTGTTGGTGATCGAGCCATAATTATGAATTTGATTTAAGAAAAATAAAATACGTGCCTATGAATTTAACCTAATTTAGCTTCGTCAGCTAAGGGTATATAATATAATACAAAGTGCCAAAAATACATATTTTAAAAAAGAAAGTCAAAATACTCGCTGCTAATAAACACATGCGTCCCCCTTTGATGTAGGTTTTCTTTTTTTCTCTTTATTCTTGTTTACACACTGTTTTCCAGAATAATAAATGTAAAAGTGGAAACTAATTGATTTATAATTAATCTTATACTAGAATTATTACGTCAATTGTTTATACATTTGTAAGTAATATGTAAATTAAATATTCCACGTAGTTTTCTTAATTAATGGTAAAAAGTGTAAATAAGTATGAAAAGAGAACCTATTTAATTAAGATAATAAACATTAAAAATTTGGAAAAAAAAATTTAAAATACAAAATAAGAGTGAGGTATATAAATTTTATATTTATTAAGCATTTAATTCTGAAAATGTATTTACAAAATATATTTTAAACACATGTATATATAAATATGTTTTGTCTCCTTATTTGGTAGCTCTCCTGCTGCAATAACAACCTCATTTGTTCTCATGCTAATTACAACTTATGTACAGAAATACATAATATTATTTTCTAAGTCACATATGGTTTAAAAAAGCTCATTAAAATTATTATAAATTAAAAACACTATTAGATGTTTTGAATATGTTTCACAACTTAAAGTGAATTTTCATTATATTGTAATTAAAAATAGAGTGAGCATTGAGAAATAAATACTAAAAGGGGTATTATCAAATACTTAATTGTATATATATATATATATATATATATATATATATATATATATATCACATATTATACACATTAGAGTGGAGGAATCCGATGAAATTTATACTACAAAAATATAACATATTTAACGTTGGTTAAAAGCTCACACAAAACAAAAAAGTTAATGTTAACAAAAAAGAATAGTGTTGACTTTGCATTACAAGTTTCTTAATCAATTATATTATTTGTTGATGTTAATAACATATGTTAAGAACATAATAAATTATGAAGATTAAAATGAATTACTTACAAATATTTCATGGACAACACTATCTAATTACATGAATTACTTACATAATCATGATCTCAATATCCCGTCACACTATTTTTTTTTCAATTGTTTTTATCTGACTTATCTCCCCCAAAACCTCCTTGTTAACTTATTCTTCAATAGTTATGCACTATTATTGTCTCGAAAAATGTAATGAGAAAAATAATTTATTTAATTTTTTGCATACAATTAATAAGAATTTTCGTAAAAAAGAATATAGTTAATAAAAATCTCAATTTTTAAAATAAATGCAAGAAACTTCACGTCAAAATGGGTGATTATTTTTTCGAAGTTTGAATATGTAATATTTTTTTTAATATCTTCTATAGAAAAGTATTCTCTATGATATGTTTCTATCACGCAATATATATAGTGTAAATCTTAATCCTTATATATTTAATGAAATTTGGACCCATACAAGCTGGTATCGTCTCCTTTATCTTTCTCTTTGAGTGTTCCCTTACACCATTTTCCATTTATCCATTTCAAAACATCCATTTAAATTAAGATTTTGTTGAATTTGGATTCTTTGCTGAGTTTTTTTTTTTGCTGTTCATCTACTGTGTCTATATAATACACTGATTAATACTAATTTTAATCTTTTAAAATAAATTAAAAATATATTTAAAATATCAACACACTATATTTTTAATGTTTAGTGGAAGACAACACTAAAAAAATCAGTAAAGAATTTGGACTCGATTTTGTATTCATTTGGACGAGTAAGCCACAAATAAGAAAAACAAAGAAACTACCAACCAAAATATCGTTAAAAAAAGCCTTCAACTAAACAAGCCATATCCATAAACACGTTGACACATAGTGCATATCTTAGCAATGTCATTAAAATATACAATGTTTTTTTTTTTGGTCAAAATGGCACATACATAATTTTGCTTATTCCTCAAACCACTGCACATGGGTTACCCTAAAAATTTCAGATAAAACACATATGCTTGAAAATGAAGCATGCGATAGTACAAACTCAGAAAGTGAAAATGCCTCCTACGTTCAAAGAAACTACTCCTTCTCCTATTCCTCAACAAGTCTCCTCAATAAAGGATAATATATTCAATTTTTCTTTTGCCACATCGTACATGCATGTGAAACCGTAGCATACAACTTCAGACCAACTCAACCATATTATCCTCAAAAATCAAAGTTTAATGTTGTGTTATGCCTCTGTTGTCACAGCCGTCACCGGAACATTAACAAGTAAGCTTCAGAGAGATATCTCTCTGTCAAGATCACAAGACACTTGTTTTTCTTGCAAACACAGTTAGCAAACCCTAATTCACTTGCACTCATTCAAGCAATTGAAAAATAACATTGTTGTGATCCTTTCATTCTTTCTTGCAACTTCATTCACAGTTTGTATCTGTGTCATTCTTCTATTCAGCTCACACGTTTACCCCTTCCACACTCCACATAAATATATATATACATCCAACACAATCTCATCACCATAACCATTACAAATCAAAAACATATCAAACATTCTCTGTTGTGCAAGTACTACAATTCACGTACAACTTTGTTAATTATGGAAACCCTTATTGCAAAACTATGCATCACACTGCTATTCATGTCTTCAATCCTCTCGGTAGCATCATCAAGAAGAGAACCAGCTTCATCCAGCAACGTAGATTGGTGGTGCAACCTAACTCCACACCCTGTGCCATGCAAATACTACATCACCACCACTCAAACCAAGAACCACGATTTTACATTGATCAAGCACAGAACTATCTTCCGAGGAATGCTCGTTGAACATGCCCTGAACCAGGCTCTCATCATGCAGAAAGAAGCACTTCACTCTGACCAAACCAGCATGCCAACAAAGAACCACAGAACCGTTCATGGTGACTGCTTGAAGCTCTATGGAAAAACCATCTTCCACCTCAACCGCACCCTCGGGTGCTTCCACGGGAACCAAAACTGCTCCTCCGTTGATGCACAGACATGGCTCAGCACCGCCCTCACCAACATTCAAACATGTCAGGACGGAACCATCGAACTAGGTGTCGAAGATTTTAAGGCTCCCAACAACAACAACAATGTGACGGAGATGATAAGGAACAGCTTGGCCATCAACATGGACTTCATGAAACACGACCGTCACACCGAAACGGCTCACGAAGAAGCGTTTCCAAGTTGGTTTTCGAAGCCGGAGAGGAAACTGTTGCAGTCCACAACGATAAAGGCTCATGCAGTGGTGGCGAAAGATGGTTCTGGGGATTTCAGAACGGTGCAAGATGCCCTCGATTCTGCGGCAAAGAGGAAGGTGAAGACGAGGTTTGTGATACATGTGAAGAAAGGGGTTTACAAGGAGAATATCGAGGTTGCTGTGCACAACGATAACATCATGCTGGTTGGTGATGGAATCAGAAACACTGTAATCACCAGTAGCAGAAGTGTTCAACAGGGTTACACCACTTATAGCTCTGCAACTGCTGGTGAGTCAGTTTTCATCTTTCTTTTTATTTTTCTTTTTGTCGAAGAAGTCTCTCATCGACTAAAGATAAGATAATTTCATAATGTAAACAGGTTTTGTAAAATTGAGTTAGACTTAAATCTCACTTTTAACATGATATCAGTCCATTTAAAGCTTATCGTAGTATCATCGACTAATTTTTAGTTCCACGCACGAATATACTCAGCATAAGGACGTATATGATGCAAACCTCGTTTTACAAATCGGTTTTGTGGAGTTGAATTAAACTTAAAGTCCACTTCTAACATTTCTTTTTTCTTTAACGTTGTTCTTAGATGAAAAACCCTAACTTTACTCTTGAATTACCGAATTTCAGGCATAGATGGTCTCCACTTCATTGCAAGGGACATCACGTTCCAAAACACCGCCGGAGCTCAAAAGGGTCAGGCGGTGGCGCTCCGGTCAGCCTCCGATCTCTCCGTCTTCTACCGGTGCGCCATCATGGGCTTCCAAGACACGCTCATGGCCCATGCACAACGCCAATTTTACAGGCAATGCTACATCTACGGCACCGTTGACTTCATATTTGGCAATGCAGCAGTGGTGTTGCAAAACTGTTACATTTACGCAAGAAAACCCTTAGAGGGCCAAGCCAACATGATCACGGCCCAAGGTCGAGGCGACCCATTTCAAAACTCTGGGATTTCGATCCACAATTCTCAAATTCGGGCCGCCCCGGATCTCAAGCCCGTTGTTGACAAATATAACACCTTCTTGGGTAGGCCTTGGCAACAATACTCGAGAGTTGTGGTCATGAAAACTTTCATAGACAGCTTGGTGAGCCCATTGGGCTGGTCCCCTTGGGATAGTACTAATTTTGCCCAAGACACACTTTATTATGGTGAGTATCAAAACTATGGGCCTGGTGCATCTACAACCAACAGAGTGAAATGGCCCGGGTTTCATGTGATCACGAGCCCTGCTGAAGCGTCCCAATTTACCGTTACACGCCTCCTTGCAGGCCCAACATGGTTGGGCTCTACCACTGTTCCATTTACCTCTGGGCTTTGAGCTTTGATATATTTGGAACTAAGTTTTTATACGTTGTAGTTTGTGTAAAAACGCATACTATTGATATTCTTTTGTACGCCATTTGTACTGTATTTTATTTTATTATTGTTATTCATTTATCGTTGTGAGAACATACATAATTTTTTATTTTTTATTTTTATTTTTTCTCATTTCTCCCCTTCACAACTACGGAATGTTGTTTCTTTAGAAAAATATCGGAAATTCATATTATTCTGCTAAGAAGTTTGATTAAGTCAAAATTGTCAAAAAAGCAATGGTGAACGTCTATAGAACTTTACTGTGAAAAAAAATACTAATGAAAGACAAATTAAAAAGACTATTATGTAAATGTTCATATTCCAATCCAAATTCATCTAAAAGGTCATAACAGCTCCTAAACGATGTAGGATTTATTAGATATACTTTGGAACGATAAACTAAACCCATTTTTTAAAATGCTTGATTTAATTGATTAGCCTATAGTCAACCATAGTGGTATGTGACTACCCTTTGGCAACCCCAAGAAATCTGCTTAATAGAGTTTATATATAAGTCAAAATAAGTTTAACATTGCTTTAACCAGTTCATATGCACAGCCTTCAACGTTCCTCATGAGGTCAAAACATAAATTAATTATATTTATTCAAAAATTAACTCAAACTTAAAATAAAGAGTTTATATGCTTTGTTTTTTTATATATATTATTTAACTTTTTGATTTTTAATTAATATAATATAGAATTTAAATTCATACTCCCATCTTCATTCCAAGAGGGTATACATAATTTTCAAGTAAATCTTATTTTGACTTAATTATGGATGTTAAACCATCACTTTCATCTCTACAAATTAATCTCGCCGGCATTAATCACCGAATTGCTTTTGATTCTTGAGTAACTTTTAACATATATTTGTACATTTATATAAGAACCCTAATTCTACCATTATTTACCTAGCCAAGAGAAATCTCAGCAACAATGGCCAAACAAAGCCTTACCCTAATCACTGTCTTCATATCCTTGTTTTCTTTATCTTCCCCATCCCCTTCAAGCAATATTTTCCCTAACACCATTGATTTCTGGTGCAACAAAACACCACATCCTCAAACATGCAAGCATTTTGCCTTGATAAATCGTGAGCCTCGTCAAGATGATATCCCTAAAACGGCATTTCAGTTCAAGAACCTCATTCTCAGAATTGCAATGCAGCAATCAGTGGAAGCCCAGATTCAGATCATGTGGTTGGGAACCAAATGCAGAAGCAAGCAAGAAAAAACAGCATGGTCAAACTGCATAACCCTCTACCAAGACACCATCAACCTTCTCAACCAAGCACTTAACCCTACCAAACAAAGCTCAACCTATGATCTCCAAACATGGCTCAGCACAGCCCTAACCAACATCGACACGTGCCAAACAGGGTTCCACGAGCTCCGAGTTGTCAACAACGTTCTACCCTTCATTCCCAACAAGAACATCTCAGAGATCATAAGTGACTTTTTGGCTCTCAACAATGCTTCTTCTTTCATTCCTCCAAAGACTCACAAAAATGGCTTCCCCACATGGTTATCTCCGAATGACAGGAAGCTTTTGGAGTCGCCACCATCGTTTATACCAGATGTTGTTGTGGCCAAAGATGGTTCTGGGAACTTTGAGACCATCAGAGAAGCTTTGAAAGTAGTCCCCAAGATGAGCCAGAAGAGGTTTGTGATATATGTGAAACGTGGGGTTTACAATGAAAACATTGAGATTGAGAATTCCATGAAGAATGTTATGCTGTATGGTGATGGTATAAAGCTCACCATCATTTCTGGTAGCCGAAGTGTCGGAGGAGGTTTCACCACTTTTGATTCGGCAACCGTCGGTAAGAATTTTCTTTGAATACAAATCTATTTTACAAAAGTCAATTTTGTGAGATTGAATTAAACTTAAAATTCAAATCTTAACCAGAAAAATACTGGGTTTAGAACTGCTTAAAAAAGTTACTGTATCTTTTACAGCGATCAGAGGAGATGGGTTCATTGGACGTGGCATCACATTTCGCAACAGTGCAGGTCCAGAGAAGCACCAAGCAGTGGCGGTGCGTTGTGGTGGTGACTTCTCAGTGTTCTATCGGTGTGGGTTTGAAGGGTACCAAGACACTCTGTATGTGCACTCTCAGAGACAGTTCTACAGAGATTGCTACATCTATGGCACCGTGGATTTCATCTTTGGCAACGCTGCTGTGGTTTTTCAATCCTGCAACATTTACGCAAGAAGACCAATGCAAAAACAGAAAAACGTCATAACAGCACAAGGTAATAAGGAAGAGAAAGAAAAGAGAGAACTAAATTTTATCAGAAAAATTATCCTTTCATTTCTATTTTTTTACTTTCATATTTTATTTTTTGACCTGATTTAGTGAGACTTAGTGTGTATAATTAATTCTTTAAAAATTAAAGATAATGATATATTAATCAATGACCCATTCTAAATCATGTGAGAGAGTAAAATATGAGAATCATAGTATCATTATGGTTTTATTAGTTAATGTCCAACTTATTTTACTCCTATTACAAAAAAAAATTGAAATTATTGACGGATTTTTATAATTACTAACGGATTTTGACAATTACTGACAAATTTTAACTGTCAGTAATATCAGTTTTTCTTATAATATACACAACTCACCAATATATTAGATGTGTGTAACAAAATGAAGAATTTATTTTATATAGCGTTAAATATGTTTTTGGTCTCTCAAATTTGAGTGAAATTTGGAATTAGTCAATCTTCAAAACTTTTAATTAATTTAATCTTTCATCTTTAGAAATGCTTGAATTTAGTCTTTTCAACCAAATTTTGTTAAGTTTATCTAACGTTTCAAGTGCATTTCATTATAGTATTTGAATTGTTTACGCCGTTCGACACATTTTCGCTTCAATGTTAACTCAAATATTATCATAAAATGAGTTTAAAATGTCAAATAAACTTAACAAAATTTGGTAAAAATGATTAAATCCACACATTTCTAAAAATAAATAACTAAATTGGTATAAATTTTCAAAAGAGAATTAATTCTAAAATTCACTTAAACTTAAGATATCAAAAATATATTTAACCGTTTTATATACTTTTATATACTGTGAACAGGTAGAACAGATCCAAATCAGAACACTGGGATCTGCATTCAGAATTCACGTGTTATGGCTGCTCAAGACCTAGCCCCTGTGTTGAGTTCCTTCAAGACCTTCTTGGGAAGGCCATGGAGGGAGTATTCAAGGACAGTGTTCCTGCAAACTTACCTTGATGAATTGATTGAGCCTGCAGGGTGGTTGGAGTGGAAAGACGATTTTGCCCTTGAGACTTTGTACTATGGAGAGTTCAAGAACCTTGGCCCTAGGGCTTCCACAAGAGACAGAGTGAAATGGCGTGGCTTCCATGCCATAACAAGTGCAACCGAAGCTTCCAAATTCACAGTTGAGAATTTTATTGGTGGAAGATCATGGTTACCAGACACAGGCATTCCATTTTTCTAATTAAGGATCACATGATTAAGGGGTGATTAATTAATTATTTATGTTCTTTTTTATAACTTGTTATAATACAAACTTGTTATGTAAGCTTTTAATCAAATTGATTACTCAAAAACCACCACCAGAAGTTCTATGTATTTAATTGCATTGAAATGATAACATCGGTTATATATGTGTTTTAGTTCTTATAGATAAAAATTAAAGAAATGTCATATTAAAAGTATGTCAAAGAGGTGGCTATCAAAATACATAATTTTGGTTATTTTGTATATCTTTGTATCAGAATACAATTATTGAATAACAATAAGTTTTCACCAAATTTCTCACCAAAACACTAGCTATTCTTGAAAACATCCTTCGGTCTCTCGGGTACCAAAACATATATTACGTATTTGGTCTTCTCTGTTAGATTTGTTGTCAATCTGTCAAATTTTGTTGAGTAAGGATGGACATAAATTGATTTTTTCAAAATCCACTTTAGGTCCAATTGGATCTATAATTTATATCTATATATTAACCAGATAACATTTTTATTTTTTCTTTCGATTCAATTTGGTTTAATCCATTTTTTTCAATTAGATTAAATCCAATGAGATCGATCTAACATACTTGAATATTAGATTTATTAGACATGCGTTAGCTGATTTAGCTTGTCCTGGACTTAGGTTAACTTTTGTCAACTAGTAGAGTTCACTCAGCTCAATCTTAGTTGGGATCAACTTGACTTAATCTTCAACTACAGTCGACTCAACACAACGTTCGACTAAGATTCACTTGACAAAACCTTCATTTGGGATCAACTTTGCTCGACCTTTGACCCAAGTTGATTTGCTTGACTTTCGATAGTGACCTCGCTCGACTTTTCGGTCTAAGTCTACTCTATTCAGCCCTTCGACCTAGGCCAACTTTGCTCGATCCTTCAACTTAAACCAACTCATACTAGATCAACTCGACTCAACCTTTAGCTTGACCTAACTTGACTTCACCTTCATTTAAAGTTCATTTAAAGGTTTAATTAGCAATCTATATTTAATTCTTTGATTCTTTTTTATTCCTATATTTTTTTATTTAACTAAATCCCTATTGGTCTCGTTTGTTAAATTGAGGTTAACACTATTTTGAAGTATCACGTGTCAAAATCTTAATTATCTTTCATTTTAATAGTGTCATGTGTAGAATTCAAAGATAGAAAATTACTCAAATTTTGATATGTAAGAGACTTAAATTTTGACACTGACATATTTAAATTGTATTAATTACAATTTTGACTACATTTAATCTCTTTACAAAAAAAAAAAACTCAATTAAATATAAAACAAATACAGAACCAAAAAATATTAAAAATTTAAATAAAAAAACTAAATTACTGATTAAATCTTATTTAAATAAGAATAACACAATAATAAATAAAGGCGTCAAATTTATTTCCTTGCAAGAAATACATAACTTTCTTAAAACATTGAAGCTAACTTTCTTTTTTAATATACTTTTATGAAGAAAAAAAAATAATTTCAATATAAAATATTTTTTCTTTTACAAAAACTCTGCATACCCTTCAATATAAGAAGAAATTACGAGTGACATTACATGTTGATTACGTAGTGAGATACAATTTGAAAGTATGAGTAGACTTAATTACTAACTTTAAAGTATTGCATTCATCCATTACTTTTGTCTCACTACAAGTTAAATAATTATGGGTTTAAGATTTTCCACTTTTTACGAAGATAATGATTAAAACAGGTAGCATCATTGTAGTTCTTCTGCCTAGGAACCACCTTGAAAAATTAGGTGTCTGAAAGTATGATTAACCTAATTATATGTGGAACAACCATCACTTATGCAGAATTAATTAGAAAGAGACATTAACAGAAGAACATGAGATTCAGAGTCACTCATTCTCAGTATCATCATCACAACACTGTCATCACAGTTTACAAATATTCAACAACATTGTGGAAATGGTAGGGTCTATGAACACACTGGGAACATAGGAGGGGCCACCATGCCTCATTTGTGTGAGAATTAATTCACTTTTTTTTTGTTTTTTATTTTATTTTACTCAGTGTGGAAGCTGTTTCATTACGTCAAGCAGATTAAAATGTTTTTTTTTATTGCACATGGAATATGGACCATAGGAGATAGCAATATATAAGAAAGAATAAGGAGAAAAGATAATAAATGTAATAAGTGGTAATGTTTTGAGTATTTTTTGGTAGTTTTATTTAAAAAATTAAAGATTGGTATGAATTATTAAAGGTCAAACTTACTAATAGGACAATAATAATATGTCTCCCATCTTTTGACTCTCATTTTTTACGTCTTGATGTGTTTTAACGTGGGTCATTGATTAATATACCACTATATTTTTTTTAAAAAAAAAAATCAATGATCCATACTAAGTCATATCAGGAAATAAATGATGGGAGTCAAAAAATAGTAATCAAAATATATATAATTTTCTTATATAATATATACTTTTTTAAAAAAATGTGTTTTTTTCTTTTATGTAAAGTTGAGGTGTTATTAATGAATGTGATTACTGATCAACTCTAAACTTTAAACGCTTGTTTGATACATTTTTTTTATCTTTCTTTTTTTCATTTCATCGCATTGCTTTTTTTATACATATGTTTTCACTCTCTTTTCTTCATTACTAAAAATGAGGAAACTTAAAAAAAAAAATGGTGTACTTAAGGTGAGTGTAAAAAAGAGGAAATCAAAATGCATTGTTTTTTGTATTTTTTTTATTGAATTATAGTTTCCCTTATAATAAGTAATGTAAGTAAAAGATTAAACTTAGAGGTTAATGTATGAATTAAAAAGATAAAACTTAAAATGCTTAATTACTACCACATTATATCTATCATGGTGTAAAATTTATTTAAACCTAAATTTTATTTTTTGAATGTGTATTTTTTTTTTTGACAAAAACCGCATACAATCTCTGCAATTTTTTTAAGAAAAATTGTAAATCTTCTAATACTATATTATTAGACAAAATTATAAATATTTTCATGATGCATGTCTAAATCTAAATCTAAACTCCTATAATTCAAGAGATTTATTTAATATTTCTAGTGTCAACACTTCAATCAATTCTTCATTTTCATAACATTTTTTTGTGTTTATATTTTTATATTTACTCGATATGCTAGAAACTAACCATCTTCAATAGTTTTTAAGCAATTGATTTTTATATATATATATATATATATATATATATATATATATATATATATATATATATATATATATATATATATATATATATAAACTTATAATATTGCACAAAAGTTTCTTTCTGCATAAAAAATGGGAAAAGGTTTGGTAACACAATAAACTCTAAAAATATTTGGAAAAGAAAAAAGTGCAAATACAACATGTGATATGATGTAATAGAAAAAGAAAGATTGGGAAAACAATAAGTGTTAATAGATAGATATACTTGTATGCCATCACTCAAGAAATTAACGTGTAAAAGTTTAGGACACTGGTATTTTGGTACCACATTTTTTTTACTACTATTTGATACTGTTTCTTATTACTATTCACTTTTTGTTTCTTCTAGAAATATAAAAGTTAATTTCTGTTAAAACTATTTTAACTTTGTAAGAATTGTCAAATGGTCGTGAAATGGTGTCATACAACTTTTTTCAAAAGTTTATATGAATTGAATTTTTGCCATCTTTAAATTGGTGTTTGGTCCGAGACATTAGTTCCTCTTCTTCCTTCACCATTTGCACTTTGCCTCTCACACATAAATTCAGAAATAGTGAAACTTGTTTCTGCAGATTCCTGATAAAATAGACAGAAAGAAAAACCCTTTTCAGAGAGTTTTCCTTTGTTGCATTCTTCACTCTTTGTTAATCGGTTCTGTCTCTATCGGTTGCGGGTAGAGGTGGCAGCACAACACTCTTTTCCTTTCCTTTCTTCTCTTCTCTTCTCTTTCTCTGCCATTTTTTTCTCTCAAAGCTTTTCCACCAATTCAGCTCTCCCTGACAATGAGATCTATCTGATCTCACCCTTCCTTTTCTTTAAGAGAAAACAATCCAATAATCCAACAACAACAACTATATATATACTTCATCACTTGCTTTTTCTTTCCTTCACCCTTTTCTTCTTCTTACTAACCTCTCAATCTCTTCTTTCTCTCAACTTTCTTGTTGCATACAAAGTCTTCTGTCTTTTATATCACTACAAGAAAAACTGATATTGTCGACGATCAAAATTCATCGATAATGTTTAAAATTCGTCGGTAAATCAATCAGGGAGAAACTTTCTCATCTTTGGTGGAAGATTTTGTACTGCACCACTTGATCTGCTACTTCCAAGAGAGAAATCAAGGTAGATATTTTCATCTGTTGCTTGATCTATGAGATCTCTCACATCACACTTTTTTCTCTTTCACCTTACTTCTTAATATGGTGCACATACCTATATATGTATATTTTTGGTTCATTGTTGTACACATACTTACATGTTTGTGCTGCAACTAGATAGGTGCAAAGTTTTAGATATTTTGCAGATTTAGAACTTCTGGTGTCTGTGGTTGAAGAAAAGACTGTGATTAATTCATTTTTTTTTGCGTTTTGAATCTCCATTTTCTTTATGCTTGATGATATGGTTCATGAACTTTATCATTTGGGAGCATGGATTATGAATTAGTGGGAATCACAATGAGTGTGTGTTCTCTTATGTGTAGTGGATCGTGCATGTCTATTGAGGCATGTCTGCTGACTATGTAGGCATTTCACATGCATAATAATCATGGCCATCCATGCTTTTTTCTACATCTATCTATATCTATATGTATCTATATATTTCTATAACAAGAATCAAATTTGGATCACACGTTTTGTTGAACTCCACAAGTTTCAACATTTTCACATTCTTTATTAAATACTGACATGGAGAAAAGTGCTATTCCCTAGTCTCGTCTTGTGAATTAGGGAATTTTTTTTCATAGATCCAACAATCATTCTATTTTTCTGTTTCTACTCTTTTATGTTAATTATTCCGAGACATCTCTGATTACAAATAATGGTGTTCCTCATTTCTGTGTTGCATAATTTAATTTTTTTCGGCTAATCTTTTGCATATATAATAGCTAGCTAGATTGTAATTGCATACAAGAAATATGAGGAAATACTTTCATTTTATGCTATTTTATGCTAAGGAAATATATATTGAAACATTTAAGCTTTGTTATCTCTAACTATTGTTACTAATATTAGATATAGGACTGCTTTCAAACAAAAAAATAATATTATCAGATAAAAAATGCAATAATTATTTTATGATGCCCGTAAAAATTGTTTTATAAGAGTAAGTAATGTGTAAATATATATAATTGCTCAAAAGAAGAGAATTGTAGGAGTAATAAGTAAAACACTATTATGTTAGAAAGTTGAAAGAAATTATGGAAACAATTTTTGTTACGTCCTTCATGGTGAATTAGGTTAAAAAATTATTCTCTGCATGTTTCCAGAAATGAGCTAAGGAATAAACCCTAATGTCATTAAGCTGCTAGCAGAGTCTAGATCTGCATAAAATTTATAAAGTAAGCATTATATTAGACATAGATCAAGTATAGAAATTAATATACTTTGATTGGACTTTAGAGGTTTTAAACCTTCTGCATGCATTTCTTACCCTTTGTTCCATTTATTTCCTTAGAACAACACAAGCTTATGTTTAAAGATACAATAGAACACTATCTGCATGATGATCAATTGTTTTGGCATTCAGAAACATACAACTTTCTCTTGTGCCAATTGTTCTATTGTTTTTATGATGCTATATTTATAATCAACTTGTAGAAAATGTGGATTGAAAGCCAAGCATATACAAATTGTTAGGTCTATAGAGAGGGTTTTACTGGAGATATACAACATCAATGAGATGAGTCCGATCACATAAAACATTGATACCACTTTCAATCCAAAATCTTATAAGGCAATATGTTTATGGGTCTTTATACTTATATAGTGTTTTACCTTCTCATTTCTAGTCAATGTGAGACTTAGACTCACACTTGGATTCCTAACAAAAATATACTTGATAAAAATAAGTTTCCAACTACATCACTAACATTATAAATTAGGCATAGCAAGAAAACACATAAGATGATGGGTTTTTTCCGAAAGATTGATGTTTCTTATATGGTGTTTATCTTTGTTATTTTTATTAACGTCAGACTTATACTCACTTGGATTCTTCTTAACACTGTATTGATGCAGAGATAAAAAGGAGAGAGGGAGAATATGAATAATTTTTCTCATGTTCCCCCTGGTTTTAGGTTCCACCCAACTGATGAGGAACTTGTTGACTACTACCTGAGGAAGAAAGTTTCCTCAAGAAGGATTGACCTAGATGTGATAAAAGATGTTGACCTATATAAAATTGAGCCATGGGATCTTCAAGGTAATAGTAAAAAAATTGGATTGTAGAATTAAAACCTAACAAGAAAGACACTGATATATACATACATTTTGGTGTTTTGGAAATATGAAGAACTTTGCAGAATAGGAACAGAAGAGCAGAATGAATGGTACTTCTTCAGCCACAAAGATAAGAAGTATCCAACAGGAACTCGAACAAATAGAGCAACTGCAGCAGGGTTTTGGAAAGCAACTGGAAGAGACAAAGCTATCTATTCAAAGCATGAGTTGATAGGAATGAGGAAAACCCTAGTTTTCTACAAAGGTCGAGCCCCCAATGGACAAAAATCAGATTGGATCATGCACGAGTATCGACTTGAAACAGATGAAAATGGCACACCCCAGGCAAGTTTCAAAAATTATTTTACATTCATATATAACTAGTGAGAAACAAGTTATTCTTCTCATCGTTTACTTCAGTGCAGTAACACTTAGGACAATAATATTTTAACTACTAAATTTTGACAATTTTCTTTTATAACATGGTGTGACATATCCTAACAGGTTTTAGAAAATTGAAAATTAAAAAATGAAAAAATAAAAAACTACTTCAAGAATGACACCTAAGGTTGTAAGAGAAAGTTGTCAAAATTTAGTAGTCAAAAAATCATTTTTCTAAAACTTAATCATTCATTACATTGTTTTTTCATTATTTATGTATGTAGTTGGTGCATCATGTATCAGACAAAACTATTGCACTTGATTGCACCAGAAAGCATGTTGAGTGCTCTCATGTATATGATGTCTGTATGTCATGCTTATTTCTTTTAAGATTTCTTTAACTGGAAAAAAAGTGTACAAAACTCTATGATAAACATATAGGGCGTGATTAGATCAAAATAAAAGTGCTCTCAAGAGTTTCTCTTCTGAGAATACAAAAATTAAGAATGTGGATTTATGGAAGTAAGTGTAATTATTGTGATCCTTTGTTAGCTTTTGTAACTCTTAAGCCATAACTTTTTCTTGTTTTCTTGGTTACTTTCTACATGAATGCCTTTTTCTTTTGTTGGGAATGGTTTCTTTTTCTTGAATGAATTAACCGAAGATGGAGTCTTATGGATGGTTAATATATTAGTCGTTGGAGTTTTATCAATAGTTAATATATTGGTTTAATTAGTCGAATGGTACTCACTTTCATTTACATGTGTCACTTTGGTATTCGTTTTTAAACATGTGTTAATTGAATCCCAACTTTTGAAAAGATGTCTCAATTAAGTTATTTTCAGCAAAAAAATTATTAACACCGGTATTGATATTTAAAATAACTTACAAAATTAAGTATTGATACTTATATTAAGACTTAATGGTAAAAGTCATGAATTAAGTTAACGACTTTAATAATTTTTGTTTGAAAGGGACTTGATTAAGACACTTTTTCAAAAGTTGGGACTAGATTGACACATTTTTAAAAGCGGATATCAAACTGATACATCTAAACAAAAGTGGGTACCATCCAACTAATTAAACCTGATATATTAGTGAAGTTTTATGAATAGTTATATAACAATATTTGTAGTCGTTTTTGTCTGTTTTGAGTACAACGAACGATGATCGAATTGATTTAAAGATTTAAAGAAATGTGATGTGGTTTAAAGCAGGAAGAAGGATGGGTCGTGTGTAGAGTATTCAAAAAGAGACTAACAACCATGAGAAAACTGAGTGAGCATGATTCTCCATGTTGGTACGATGAACAAGTTTCTTTCATGCAAGACATGGATTCACCAAAGCAAAGTTCTCAACCTAATAATTTGCCCTACCAGTTTCCATATCCATGCAAGAAAGAGCTAGATTTGCCCTACCATCTCCACCTTCCATTGGAGAACCAAAAACTGCTTCAATCTGCATCCAACTCAATCACACCATATGCTGTAGTAGAACAAAACCATGTCATGCACCAAGTCTCAATCATGCACCAAGTTCAACACTCTGCTCAACAACAAAATTTTCAGACAGTGTTTGGAAACAGTGGCAATGAACAAGTTGCAGATTGGAGAGCTCTTGACAAGTATGTTGCTTCACAACTCAGTCAGGAAGATGCACCCAAAGAGAACAGTTTCTCAAACACCAACACCAACTCCACCAACAACAACAACAACATGTTTCTTGGGAAGAACAATGACAACATTGAACAGTTGGGAGACATGGAGAAGGAGGAAATGATGCCTGAAAATGCCTCAACTTCAAACTCAAGCTGTCCAATTGACATGTGGAAATAGTGGCTGCTTCCATTGATGTTGACTTTATACTATTGATATAGAGTACTATTAGTTAATATCAGAAAAGAAGGAAAAAAAATAAATTACAATTTCTTGTACATAATAAGTGAAATCAAATACATGACATTAAAGCTAGTGCATGTGTGAACTCTTTGGCTTCACCTCTTGCTAGCAACAAGTGGAAATTTATTGGAATAGAAAAATAATTAGTAGATATATGATCATATATTTCCCATGAGAGATATAAGCTTTGCTGCAGAATTTGTAGTTATTGTGTGGTTTAAGAAGATGGCTCTAGCCACTAAGATGTTGTTATGTTTGTATTTTAAATTCAAATCAAATAGTTATAGAATAAATGAACTCTTTATCTTTTTTATGTTGGTAATTATTTTGAATTTTAGCAACTTATTGATTATTCACCTTCTTAATTTGTATATATAATATGGAATAAATGTTTCTGATAAGTTCATATATTTTATTTGGTCATGAAGTAATATATACAAAAGAAAAAATAAAAAACAGTAAACAACTCCTCATCTATATATATATATATATATATATATATATATATATATATATATATATTTATTTATTTATTTATTTATTCCTGCAAACAAATCATTGTCATGACTAAAATTTACACTATAGTTAGTGAGAGTGAATTTTGATTTCATCATTTCATGTAATATATAATAACATAATTTTAGGAGAATTATCATGCCTACCTCTATCCATATTATCTTATTATTTCATAGTATAATTTCTAATTTAGAATTGATTTAAAGGAAATTTTCAATTGATTTTATCTGAAATATATATATATATATATATATATATATATATATATATATATATTTTTTTTTT
>Ga0209589_1002401_pt1 | contig 32420 bp, 12 predicted proteins | sample CowpeawhiteBW_FD_187525 | JGI IMG/M metagenome (GOLD analysis project Ga0209589, IMG submission 187525) | Root nodule microbial communities of legume samples collected from California USA - Cow pea white BW (SPAdes) (version 2) | ecosystem: Host-associated > Plants > Roots > Nodule | place: USA...
TATAAATATTTGAAACAATATTTAAATAAAGTTCAATGCAAAATATACATTTAAATAAACTTAATTTTGTTAAAAATATCAATTATAATAAAAATACCATTGTAAATTTATATAAAAATTAAATCTGATATAGGGATAAAATTGATTCAGTTTTAAAAAAATTGGGACCAAATTGAGACAAAATAATAAATACAGGGACTACATTGAGACTCTTCACATCCAATATTGACACGTGCCACTGCCACTGCCACATCACACTGTCTTTGCCATGTGACACAATATCAGAATGACACGTGGCAATTTTAAGTTTTTTTAAAAAAAATTATAAAAAAAAATAAAAATTAAAAAAAATTAAAAAGAAAAAGTCAAAAAAACCATGTGCTGACACGTGGCACATAATTAGCACCGTTACCGGTCAACTAACAGAAAGGAACCAATTGCAACGAATTTTCGAAGATAGGGACTCAATTGAGTCAAATAAAAATGGAGGACCTACTTGAGATTTCGCTACAAAAATGGGGACCTATGGAATGATTTAACCTAAATTTTAATATTTTTAACTCTTCTAATAATTATTTAATTTTATTTTTATCATTAGGGGTAATTTAGTAATTTTAAAATTTTATCTATTAAAATTTTTTTAATCTATCACATCACTCAACTCATTCACTAACTCTCATAAATTTTATCTCCAAATCTACTCACTTCACCCTCTAAATCCACTCAAAAAAACACATATATTTAGAGCTGTTAAAATGGGTTGAAACTTGCGAGCCAACCCAGCCCACCACAGGTTCGGGTCAGGTTGGGTTGAAATTTTTTTATAAATTTATACGGGTTAATTTTTGACCCCGTTCACTTAGAATCCTGCTCACCTGGGTTGAACTTGTGGTGAGCCGGGTTGGTGCAATAAAGGGTCATGCAAGTGTTTTTTGTTAAGTTGGACTTTGCATTTGGATCAAATTAGGTTATTTTTTTAGCCAACACATAGATAATTTGGTATTTTTTTATTTTAGTTTGTATTTGGATTGTATTGAAGTTTATTTAGATTTTAATTATAATTACAATTTAGTTTTGACTGAAAAAAAAAATAAAAAGAATTAATTTTTTTTAATTAAGTGAGCTCATAAGCCAATTCGTCTTAATGAATCAAATGACATAGAACTTGACTAGAGTCCTACCCAATTAGACTCACATCACCATATGATAAAACTATTATACTATTATGTTTTACCGATATAAACACACACCTTAACATCTTAATGAATGAATCTAGGACATAAAACTTATTAGGCTAAAGTCTTACTCAATTAGACTCATCTAACTAAATGATAAAACTATTATGTTTTACCAATGCAAACACATCTTCATGAATGAATAAAGTGACATAAAACTGGTCTGTGGACTAAAATCTTACTCAAATAGACTCACATCACCAAATGATAAAACTATTATACTATTATGTTTTACCGATGTAAACACGTTTCTTAATGAATGAACATATTGACATAAAAATTGTTTGTGGACTAAAGTCTTATCCAGTTAGACTCATCTAATCATATGATAAAACTATTAGATTATGTTCCTTTTCTCAATTCCTACGGGCAATTGATAAATATAATATGATATTTTGTCCTAATTAATCATATAGATGTAAGAAGATTTTTGTGGTTAAAAATTCATTACAACACATATAATTAATTACAATTGATGTTTACTGCGTGATTATAGATATCAATCAATCAAAGATGTTGTGTCACTCTCTAATTCATTAAAAATATATTCACCATTCAATTTATATATCCTTCTCTTATGTTGCAGAAACAAGTCTAAACCTTCCCACAATAATTATGTCAAACCATATAGTTTTATACTTTGGTTTCGTACAAAGACGTAAAATACGTAAAAAGTCTTATAGTATGTATAAGAAACATGTGTTACGTACAAAAACTTATAGTTTAAAAAAATCTTATAGTACATACAAAAACATATATTACGTAGAAAAAGAAAACTTAAAGTACGTAGAAAACCTTGTAGTATGTATAAAGATTAATTTATAGTACGTAGAAAACCTTATAGTAGTATAAAAAAACTATTACGTACAAAAACTTATAGTACATACAAAACCTTATAATACGGTTTTCTTTGGTTTTATATGAAGGAGTTATTTTATCAAAAGATTTAAAAGGAACAATTATATGTCAATCCTTGATGAACTTATATAGTAATTCAAGCAGCATGCATTACTTACCCATCACACCATAAGATATTTCACGTTAAAATATAAATATAAAATAAAGTTATATACTCTTCATTATTTTAAAAAATAAAATGTACATTTTTAATTCATCTTTAACCTCAAAAAATAACCCACACACTCACGGTCCAAAAATGATGTCAATTTCCATAAGCAAGTGACAATGTTTTGCATTACATGACTACAAAAACAAATCTCAGATTCCTAGGGCCAATTCCTACAAAGCCTCGAAGGGCTCCAATACGGATGCTCCAAGATCTTTTGTACCCATAACCGCAAAGTCCAACAGTAAGTTAGAATCACACCTTGTCAATCGTGACACCTCCAACACCAATAATATTATTTTCGATATCAAACGCACCCGAAACACATATAAAGAATCCAAAAAGATAACTACGACATATTCAAAAAACAAGGCAAAGGTATTTAACTTTGCTATGATACCAAGTGTAAAACTTTGTCAATAATATGGGATTACAGTATCAGAATTAACGGAATAAATCTAAAATTGATTGACAAATAGACCACATTTATGAAAATAATTAAGAATGTGAATATCTCATATTATCTCACATATCACATATCTCAAAAAAATTCAACAAATTAACCTCCTAAAAGATGTAATTGAAGATAATTAAATAACTATTTTTATAATTAAGTAAACTTAAGTAAAAATTTTAGGATTTTAATTATCATACAATAGCAGGGTAAACCGATTATATATTATTAATTAATAAAAACATTATCATTGCTATGAATAATAAATATAAAAATTAACAAATAATTATTATTGTATGGCTTAATTATGTTTTAAGCCATGGTTAACCTTGGAAACTTTCAATTGAGTCCCTGGTAAGTTTTTGTGATCCATTGAATCCTCGATAAATTTAATTTTTTCAATTGAGTTCCCACCATTAACTTTTCCTGTTAATGGGGTGATGTGAATGTCAAGAAAGGGACTGACATAATTATTATCTTGTCATGTTATTAGTAGCATTTAGGGTTTATAATTTTGTAATTTATAATTTTATAATTTGTGATTTTTAATTTTATATATATATATTTTTATAATTGTATAATTTATATTTTCATTAATTTTCTATTTTAATTCAAAATTGTATGATTATAAAATTATGATTTTATTATTTGAATAAAAATTGAATATCATAATTTTATATTTTATAAAATCATCCTTTTAAAACAACTATTGCTTATCTTTCTAAATCATTATGAAGAGTGCCACATCTCTCGATCTCTATCTTCTTTAGCGGACAAATAATTTTAGATTTTATTATTTGAATAAAAATGAATATCATAATTTTATATTTTATAAAATCATAATAATTTTATATTTGATAAATTTTTATAAACTTCTACTTTGGGAGAGACCGTTTATTAGATTGCATATTGAGAACAATACTTTAGAAGTTTGTTTTAAATATTTTTAATGTTGAAAATTGAACTTGCAAATGTTGATAAGTAATAATAAATATTTTAAGAGAATGTTAGTTTCAAGGAATGTTTTATTTTATTTGACATATGAAAAAATATAATTATCATATTTAATTTTTTAAATAATATTTCCAAAAAAAAATAATGATTTTAAAAATATACATTTAAGTTGGTATCTAATGATTATAAAAAACTCGTTGTAGCATATAAACCTAAAATTAAAATTTCTAGTTAAAATAAAGTGTTAGTGCATAACAATATTATGTAATTATGAAATTTTTCGACAAAGTTAATACATTACTTTTTATATCCATAAAATTCATAAAATGTTCTTCATATAATACTTTTATTTAACCAAATAGATTTTTAGTTGGTTATGATAGGAAAAAACTCTTGCATTAAACCTTAGACAATTATAATTGTATTTGACAAGATAATAACCTCATATGACACTTAACAACCATATCATCTACTTTAAAGAAAAAGTTAACAACGAAATTGAAAAAACTAAATTCATTGAATAGTCAATAGACCACAAAAATTAATCAAGCACTCAATTAAAAATTTCAAATTTATCAGGAACTTATAACATAATAAGTTTTATTATATATATATATATATATATATATATATATATATATATATATATATATATATATATATAATATAGTATGAAAATAATATAAAATATCTGAAATCACCTATGAAAAACATTTTTTTCCAAATGGCCGTTAATACAGTTTATTTTCTTTAATTTTAATTAATGTAAACGTTTTAGGCTTGCTTATATTTAATAAAAAGTTATAAGTATTTAACTTTATTAAAGGAAAATGAAAAACTATCATTTGAGGTTCAATTATTTTTTTTAATCTTATTTTATATATTTTTTTCTATTTAGCCTATCTAATAATAAAAGATTCAATTAAGTTCCTAAAATTTAAAATGTATTCATTTAATTTAAATCTAATTTCAATTGTTATATAAATTATTATTATTATTAATTTTTTAACTTATATGAAGCACAAATTAAAATAATTAATATTTATGTCTTAATTATTCTCTTGTTAATTAAATAAAAATAGTTGCATTATTATATTTAAAAACTTAAAACTTAATCAGATTTTAGTTAATAACTTTAATAAATAAAAATTTACTTAATTAATTAAAAAACAACTAACCTGGGTTTGATTAGGGAAATGCCTAGAGAAAAATGAAAAAAAAAAAATCAAAAGAAAAAGCAAGGATGCGTGTTCGTGTAAACGTATCTTTCAATCTATCTTCCAACCAATTTTCTGTGTATTTGTGATGAAAGGGGAAAGTTAAAGTTAAGGACCTCATTTTCCTCAAATGGAAAAAGTACTCTTTCCACTTAAAAAAAAAGATTATCTCGTACTCACAAAAATAACTTAATAAGTTTTTATATACATATAGTTATTATTTATAAACATGTATTAAAATTTTTCATTTACATTTTTATTTTTATTTAAATTGGCCTATATACTCATAAATAATTTAGACCACTTAAATCACTTAAGAAACAAGTAAATGACATCCTTAAAAAGCAAACAATACTAAACATGAGGTCTCCAATAAGTAAGAGAGACATTACCCTTATATAGCAATGAATTGAATATGAATAGGCCTAAAATCTAATGAAACGCTTTTGAAAAATCTAAAAGTGGTTCATCCAAGATTCCTTTACCCAATCCTCTTCTTTCACCCTTCTCTTTTTCTATTCCCTATTTCACTCCTTTTCATCGTCATCTTCTTCTCTTCACTTAATAAACATGTCTAAATTCCACCAACCACCACATATCCAACAAACTTTACCATGTGCTTCACCGCATCCAACCAAAATCACACCCAATCCAAACATCTCACATGTAACCGCCGTTGCTCACGTCTTCAAGGTTTGCTGGACCAACAAGCACAGGGAGGCCCAAAACCACCAAGTCAACAAACGTAGTCACAAACAACGCCATGTTCGGTGAATGTTCTACGCGCCGTCATCCAAATGCTATCAATCTCCAGCACGTGTCACTTCAAGCAGGCGCAAGCAATACCTAGGACCCTTCGAAGTTCCAACTCATCGGAGAAATCGAGTTCCCAGGACCCACCTTTCACGGAGGACACGCCACGGCTTTGGCGTGCCGAATTTTTTTCGACGAGGTTTCCAAAAGAAAGGGATTAACATGGTTTGTTAATCGACCATATCTAAGTTAGGGGTTTTGTCCCTGTAGTTTCATGAACTTAGACCCTTTGTATTCTTAATGTTATATCATGAGAATCTGGTTAGGAGATTTTTATGTTTGAAAGGGAGAAACATGTACAAAGAGAAACCATTAATAATAATTCATAGTAAACTGTGGGATGGAATTTTCGTTCCATGAGAACAATTTAGATTGAATTTCGCCTTGTACTCACTGTTAGATTTTTAGAATTATTAATCAATACTTCGTTAATTAATGACAGTTTAGTCACGTGCAAGTGTACCACTGTCATTAATTCAACATTCAATAAATGAAATTAATGTTAATTAAAGTAGTCTTTATTTCTCCATCTATACAACATACATATAATCTATGTGGGAGCTCTTATGAATTTAATTGATATTTCTTTTATTTATTTATTTATATATATATATATATATATATATATATATATATATATATATATATATATATATATATATATATTATAGATCAAACACTTGTCTGATAATTAGAGGGGTTCCCTCCCACCAGTCACATTCTAGATTAATAACATATTTGGTTTCATAATTCGGACAGGAAAATATAAAACTAATGGTTCTAACTTGTCATTCATTCTCAAAGTTAGAGAAGCAATAATATTTTCTCTCACAAGATTGTCAATTATGATAAAGAAACCACAAGATACATGACCAAATGAATCTCATATCTTTTCCTTTGATTCAAGATGAAATTTGTTTTTTTAACAAGAATTTTTCTTCTAATTAAGGATTATGTCTAATTGTTTTGTTTGATTGACAAAATGAAAATGGGTAAGTGAAAAAAAAGAAAAAAGAACACAGCAGAAAGAGAATAAAAGTTCAAATAGTTTATTATTATTAATATTATTTTATAAAATTATTATTATTATTATTATTTTAATATGTCGTCTGTACATGTGTTTATTTATTTTATAATAATAAAATTAATATTGTTATTATTATTATTATTATTATAAATTAAATATAAATATATTTATAATTTTATTTTAAATAACTTTTATTTATTTTTTAGACAGTTCTATAATTTAAAAAAATTAAGTTTAAAAGAATGGTCAAATTTAGAAAAATGATTAAACTAAAAAAAACAGTTATTCAAAGAATAAAATTGAAAAACAAATAATTTTAAAAACTTTAACTTAAAGTATAAAATTGAAAAACAAATATGTAAAAAAAAAAAAGAGAATTGTTTCATATAGAGGTATAAATTATTATGTTATGATTTCATTATTATTAATATTTTAATTATTGTTTGACATTTATTATTAACGTCTTTTTATATTACTATTAATATCATTATTATATTTTTAATTTTTATTATTAATAATATTAAATTTTTAATTATTTTTTACAAAATTATTTTATTATAATTACTATTTTTTAATTATTACTATTATTTTATTATTATTATTATTGTGATTTCTATTAATTTTAAATATTTATTATAATTATTATTATTTAATACTATTATTTTATTTATATATTACTATTGGTTACTTTTTTATTATTATTCTATTATGTTATTCTATTATATTATATATTATAACATAAAGCATAACATAATAACTCAGCCTTCTTCCTTTCATACAAAGCATCAAACCCTCTTCAAAGTTATTACAATAAATCAATTATGATTTTCAAAATTATGATTCTGGATGGAGTTTTGTTTACAGAAGTCATGTCTAATTTCACCCAACATGACAATGAGAACTAACAATTTACATATTTTATGTTTAATATTAGGATTTTTCATGACTTTCTTTAAAACTTAAAAAGAATAAAAGATTTAATATCTCAAAATAAAATATTTAATATTTTTTTTGTTATAGTATTTGTAATAATTATTTAATGCTTGTCTTTAACTCTTCTAAGCATTTATCGAAAGAAATAAATACGATCTCTTGTTACATCAATTATCTTATAAAAGATGATAACTTAACAAAATAATATAAATATATTTATTTTTGTAAAAATATAAATATACAATATCATTTGAAAACGTTAATATTAGGGTGACCTATGTTTTTATTTTTAATTTTTGTTTAGGTTCATATATTTAAGAATTACAATGCACTTATTTTTACCGCCAAAAGATGTTAATTGATTTTTAATGGGAAATACTATGAATTATATTGGATGTAGCCTACAAATATTTCTTTTTATCAATATTTTATAGAAGGTTAACATAATTCATCATTTGTCAGATTAAAAAATAATTATCATATTTAAATGAGAAAGACTTCATCCGTACATTTCATGCATTTCTTAATATGGAGAATTGAGAGAATAAAAATTTGAAATAAGAAAAAAAAAACAAAATTGTATTATGTTTAGAAAAAAAAAACATAGTTAATCGTTAATATACTAATTTAAGAAAGATATCAGATTGAATTTTTCTGATAAATATTAAAATCACATTAAATAAAAAAAATGAGACAAAAACATTAAGTCAAAGCAAAATTTATGCAAATCTATAATTTCAAATTCGTGTTCTTCTACCGAAACAATAACTATAGTTGTCGCATTTCTATTCGTGGAAACAATATTTTTCCATAAACAGACACAACGTGAGTGTGATGCAAGTCTTGTTTTTTATTTTTATTGCAACGCTACTTTTGTTAATTGTGTGCCTAATCCTATATGCTCAGTAAAGTCAATGCTTGATTCCATTGTCAAATAATCCCTAACTATGACAAACATATGCAACTATCACCCCCACATAGCATGCTTAAACTTGGCATCAATAATTTCTCATCCTTTAAAAAAAAATATGAAACCAAAACACATAATAACAAATCTGACAAAAACAGTTTGATGTGATGATAAATAATTTACACTCGTGTGAAAGTAGTTTTAAATATTTTTATATATTTAACATTTATTAAATATATGATATATTGGACCGTTAAATTAATATTATTTAATAAAATTAATTTAATTTAAAAACACTTAAAAAAGTTAATACAATTATTTAAAAACATCTAATATATACTTAAAGACATATTGAATCAAACAAACCTTGTTCATAAAATAAATTGTTGATTATAGATTAGATAAAATTAATTTATTTCAGTGTTTCGAACATTAGATTGAAAGAAAATAATGGTTTCCAATGAAGATTAATTATTCTAAAATTATTCATAAAACAGAGTCACAAGTTTATTAGTCATAATGTCATATATGTGGTTTACTGATCAAAATCAGGGATCAATTCAGTATCTGATTTTTCATCGCTAAATTATTTACCATTTTAAGTAATGATACATATATTAAATTAATTGACATTATGAAATTAGTTATAATTATAATTATAATTGTTTATATATTTACTTATACTACCCTGAAGAATAATTTTTTTGTTACTTAATTTTATTTACTATGTCTAATATAAAATTGAAATAAATACAAATAACATAAAAAGTGTATTTTATTGTGTTAGTTAGATTTAATCAACATAGAAAAAAATACATGATGATTTAGACCTTAAGTACTATTGAAACGTTGATATTTTCCATTTTTTTTGTTAATACTTCCTTTTATTTCTTTCAATTGTTCATAATTGTAGGAGATCTCACATCAAATAAACATAAAATTATTTTATAGTATATAAGTGGGTGCAAACCTCACCTTATGAGTTAATTTTGTTAGGTTAAGTTAGGTTGAAAGTCCATTTCTTAACATGGTATTAGAGTCATGAATTCAATTTTTTCCTAACGAGATTTGTTATTTGTTGGGCATATCATGTCACCTGCTATCGAACCACTCATCAATTTTTAGTCTCACACACGAGATGTATATGTTTCGACGTGAGGGAGTGTTGTTGGAGATCCCACGTCAACTAGAAAGATAAGACTATTTCATAATACATAAGTGGATGTAAACCTTACCTTACGAGTTTGTTGTCTGGAGTTTAGTTAGACTTAAAATTCACTTATTAACAATAACCTTTTTGTTTTCCTTAACCTTCCTGTTAGAGAGCCAATTAGAGGGAAATCAAATATTTTACTTTAAAATCCTGAAACTAATTACAATATAACCACTTTAGCATTCATATAAAAGGTTTTATCAAACATTTATTTCGATGGCAATGCAAATGATAAAAGGAAAGAATCTAGAAAAAGATGAATAAAGTTACACTCTCATTTTAAACCCCATCTGGTTGTAGATGAAAAATATGTAATACTAATAGTTATTAGTTTGTCGTGAGAAAAAATAGATAAAAAAATAACTAAAAAAAGTAGAGTCTAGTACTTATGTTCACTCTTCTATTATCCTAAAATATATTTACTGTAAATGTAAGTTCTTATTTGAACTAACATATAACTACTTCTATATTAAGTATAGCTTAAACTAATATCAGAAGTGATTTGTGAACTTACTATTCAGCTAAAAATTGCCATGATAAATTTACTACATTTATACAATTATCACTGCGTCACTTACTATAACAAATAAATTTCACTTATGGGTGATAAATTATATCTGTCATTGCATATGCTTTAATTACTACTACGAGTATTTCTATGCGACTGTATTTAATGTGAGTTACGTACAAAATTAATGAACGAGAGGTTAGGTTTACCGGTAATGTACGTATAAAATTAATATAGATTAACAAATAATATTATATATAAACTGCAAATAAATATAAAAGAAACTTTAATAATAAGTTTTTTTACTAGTCTTATATGTACATACTAATTTTATTAGTTACTGATGTTATAATGATAATTGACTAGAAATGGAAGTTGATTGTGAAAAAGGCACAACATTGAATATTAAATGTTTTGTTAAATTGATTTGAAATCGCCATAAGTAGAAATATTTTCTTAAAAATAATTATTATGTTGAAATCAAATATATATTTTTGTTTTTCCGCCGCAAAATAATTTAATTTAATTATTTATATTTAACATTAAAAATTATGTATTAATATATTAAAATTTTCCTATTTTAAAAATTATATTTATGATGTTATGCAGAATTACTTAAGATAATAGAATGTTTGTAGTGATGTAATTGTTGGGGTAACTAAAAAGTGTAATGACTTATTTTCCTTTCACATATACACACAATGAGTATTAATTGTGTGGTGTAGGATTAAGTTTTTTAAACAAATGAAATGCTTTTTTTTTTTTTTTTGAGGACGAGTGCTTCTTCTTAACATATTTATATTAATTTGTGTTTCTTTTAAGAAAGATTGTGGAGGACAGGACATGACCATCTCTTCTGAGACATATAGGTTCATCCCTGCCGACGTATGTTTCTACATATTTATCTTGACGCCACCGTTTCTATATTCATTCATGGTTTCTACTATAAGACAATATGCTTTCAATTCAACCTAAATTTCTCAGAACAACTTTTGAATATTTTTTAAATGTTTAGAATCATAAACTACATCTAGAAATTGTTCTCACTTTTGCATGGGTTTAATTTTTTTATGGACAAGAAAATATATTGATTATGGAGTATTTAGTTGTTCTAATCCTTTTAAAAAAATGCATGCTTAATTTTTTATTACATATTCAAACACAATTAAACAATATTAACTATCAAAATTCTACAAATCTCTTATAAATTTTTACAAAAAACTCGGTTTAATTTATAGTAAACAACTATAATTTGGAATAAATAATTATCATTATTTATACTAAGAAGTTACGTTGCAGCGTTAAAAAGGAAGATTTCGTTAGAAAAAATTAATTAAAAACTAAGGAAGCTATTTACATATTCTTTTTATTGAATATACGATCGAATTTATGACACTATCATCATCTTAGTTCATGAAAATAATAATATTATGAAAAAAATTTAATTGGGAAAAAAAGTTCCTTAATTTTGTTATGTAATTATTAGAAGAAGTTTCTTGAAGATAATAACTCCAACAATCCTACTTAATAGTTAAATTATGATATTTCTATAAAAATGAATATATATATATATATATATAATATTATATTATATTATTCTTAAATGAAGTGAAGTTTTGAAAATAAATTTATTAAGCAAGATAAAAAAAATAATTACAATAATACAAAAATATCCATACAATTTTATTAAAAAACATCACTGTTTTCTTAACTCATTCATACTAAACACTTCCACATAAAACATCATATATTTCTTTGTCTCACTCGATCATTACAATTATAACCAACAAAGGTACAATAAAGAGGAAACTAATGATTTATAAAATACCATATACCCATTTATTGTCATAATTATTTAATAAAAAAATATCTAAAATTAAAAGTCTATAATTAAAAACACATATTGCTTAATTCTAATAATAATTCAACTCGCTTAGTTTATTTGACTCAAACAAATAGCTCATTTGGCTTAGCTAATGACATAGACATTTGATTCTATTTCTGGAAGAATGGTGTATTGAATAGACTTAGAGATTATGCACTTATTATATTACCTCTCGTTCACACAAAGCCATATATATCATCAACTAAGTTCTCCACTCATATGATAGGGTAAATTCCTATACCATCTATGACACATGATTCTTTTTCACATTGTCCCTCCATAACATAAGAACTTCCATCAACTCTAATCATCTAACATCTTCCTATATATGAGACTAAAACTAGTAGAGTTAGAATAATCTCATACATGGAATTGTCGTTCAATACACATTCTATAACATTATAATTTAGTATTTTCTCCTTGAAAATATCTTCATTGACAACATTAATGCATTAACTAAGATCTCATAGTATATTATGGCTTATGTCCCAACTATACTTGGTCACTCAACCACACAAAAAGTATATTATGAGTAACATGCTCGCTCTACCACACACCCATCCATTTTATTTCAAAACTAAAATAGTTATTTTCATATGCAAAATCTACTTGTCACTTAGTGGCAATCATCTCTCATTCTGAGAGGCACCCCTAAAGATGTATTCACCTAACAAATCAATGGCTTGATCAATCCCTTTTTGAGCTCTTTGTAATTTAATAAAAAAAATTTGCTCAACAAAAGGAATGATTCGCTCAACAAGCAAATTTTGGAATTAAGACAGTTAAAATTCACCTAGCAGAAACAAAGCCCACACAACGATCCAACCACCATAAGTTCGCCAAAATTTTACCAAAATATTTATGTCCATTACGTAAGGCCTTAGGGAACTTCTTTTCAAAAGCTCACCTAGCTAGTCTTAGCTTGTTCGTCAAGTTTTACCTCACCTAATGAGTAAAGTCACTTGAACTTTTTAAATCTTAAAATCACATTTTTTTCTCCCAGCGATTAGTTGGCTCGCCTAGTGAGTCTACAAAGTTTTAGAAATTTATTAAATTTATCAAATCATTAATTTGTCTATCTAGGTAGTTCTACTCCTTTCTCAAGTTATAAAATACTACCATTTAGTTCAAAAATACCTTTAAATAGAACAAATTGACCAAAATGATATATCAAAATAAAATAAGCAGCTTATAAAGACATTTTTGAAGAAATTGAAAGACAATTGAAATTGAGAAATTTTAAGAAGGTATTTAAATAAAAAATAGTAGAATTTGAAATTCTCTAAAAACAAGAAGGAAATTTTCCAAGTTGCAGAATTGCTCATTGGTTCGGACAAAAAAGGTTTACATGTCCAAAAAATCGACTCATATAGACTTTCAATTTTAGTCGAAGGCCAAGCCGAGTCGGGCTGAGCAGAAGGTTGACATGAGTGGGTTTAGGTTGAAGATCCGAACAAGTTAGCCCATGTGAAAGGTCATGCCAGTTGGCCTAGATCGAAGATCAAGCTGGATCGGCCTGGGTCTTAGGTCAAGTCGGGTTGGCCCAAATCCTAGGTTGAGCCAAGTCAACCTTGATCGAAGGTTGAGCAAAGTTGGCCTTACCCAAAGATTTATCTGAGTCAACTTGAGCCAAGTCGACTCGAGCCAAAAGTCGACTAGAGTTGACCCAAACTGAATGTCGACTCGAGTCGATCCAAGCCGATGATCGACCCGAGCCGGCCTAAACTGAAGGTTTAAACCAATCTTTTCTAGTTGAAGGTTGATTAGAGTCAAATCAGTTCAAATCTACCAAGGTCATATTAACTGAGGTCAAATCAATTTAAATCGGTCTAGGTTGAATCGGCTTGAATCAACTTGAATCAAAAGTCGAGACAAGTTATTCCAAATTAAAAGTTAAATCAAATTAAGTTGAACTAAAGGTAGAGTTTAGTTCATGTTAAAATAAAAATCAAATTGTTTTATCTAAATTAAAAAATTAAAATTTAAGATATTTTAATTACTTCATTTAAATTAATTATTCAAAAAGTAAAATAAATTTAATTAGAAATAATTTAATTACTAAATATTTAAATTTCTTATAATTGTTTAAATATTTTATGAATTTGTAGGCTGAGAAAAGACTGAAGGTTAATTAGGACTTAGAAATAGAGCGGAAGGTTACGTTGTGGCGCCTCCCTCCTCTCCCAATAAAGGAGGAAATCTAGAGAGTGCTTATTTTATGTGCTGTTTTCAACTTGTTTGTTTTGTCAACTCTTGTGAAAGTGAGAGAACAGCAACAAAAGTCATGATTATGGGTGTCATGGCATGGCATCAAACTCAAAAGTTAATGTGATGGGAAAGCCACCACAATTTTGAAGGTAGCTACAAAACCCTTTCCTTTCACATGAACATGCCTTGATGATGCCATCGTGTTTCTCAGTTAAAAATTACAATCCAAGATGCCAAATTTGTCAACTTTTTTTTTTTTTTTTCTATCGGCATTCTGGTAACTCATGATTCACCTTGTTTAATACGAGGAAATCGATTATGTTGCCCCAACAATTAAGACGAGAGTGCCCTCGTGGGTCCTCTGTGTTTGCTACATACAATCATCAACCCTTAACAGTAGTACCTAACTCCAACTCTACACTTTTTTTTTTCTGGCATTATGTTACGAAATGCTAATTTATTATGGTCGGTCTTAAATCTTAAATTTGATTTCCATTGTTGCATTAAAAAGTTTAGATATACTAAGGTTGCTTAGTTTTAACAGACATTCCTGTTTATTTTAAATTATTAAATTATTACTTTGTTTTTGTTTTATTGTGTTTAAAAATAGGAATGAGAGAAAAATATGATATTTTCTATAATTAAAAGATAACATATAAAACATTTTTTGAAACCAAAGATCCATGAGCTCTTCTATTTCAAGACCGATGCTATGTACGAGTCTTGGCAAAAATTTATAATAAACATACATGTATCGTCATTATTTTCTCTTTTAAATATAGTTGACACAATTCAAATGATGACACGTGAACAAATTAATTTTTATTAGATAGGTGCACTAGAATTTTAAATAGTCCACCCATTATAATTTAATCGAATATTCACATAAAAAAATACTTTAATATTTGATTACTAAATTAAAAAAACACTAGAATTTTCTATAATTAAAATCACTTTAATTAACTTGATTACTAAATTAATCAAAGAACATCTTAGATTAACGGATCTAAGAAAAAGTAGGCCCGGTACACAGTAACAAGCAAACAGGAAGACCTCAAAAGATACAATATTCTCGTTGAAGTTCATCCTTGGTCATTTCAATAATATATTTTCTATTTCTTAATTTTTAGTGAACATGATAATTAATTCCTCCTTGAAATTTTGGTTTAATTTAATCCTTTAACTTTAGAAATATATGAATTTAATCATTTTAACCTAGATTTATTAAGTTTATTTAACGTTTTAAACACGTTTCATAATAATATTTGAGTTATTTATACTGTTTGATACATTTCTGCTTCAATATTAACTAAAAAACGTGTTTGAAATGTCAAATAAACTTAACAAAATTTGGTTAAAAATATATGTTGATGCATCTCTAAAAATGGAGGACTAAATTGGTCCAAAGTTTCGATGAGAGACTAATTCTAATTTTAACTAAAAGTTAAATGATCAAAAACATTTAACTCTATTTTTAAATAACTTTATCTATTCATATATTTGATTCTTAAATAGGTGTTCAGTTTAATTCCATTGAAACGGATCAAATATATGTTTTAGTTACATTTGAACAATTTTTGTTTAGTTCTTAAAGATAATTTAAACATTAATCCTCCTAAAATAATATATAATTGTGTCTGTAGTTCTATAATTATTTTTCAGAAATTAGTTCTCCAAAAATAATAATGTTGATGAATTTTGGTCATTATGGAGAAGATGATTTACTCATTCGCCTCACTCATCTTCCTTTTGAATAAATTTGGAAAATGAATAAGTCAATAATTTGAGAAGTTTGACTGTGATGATTAAGGGTAGGTCCCTTGATCTTGATTGTGGTTGATTAAGGGCATGGGGAAGCAAAGGTGAAGTGCCCTATTGCAAGTGGAGATGATGTTTTTTAGGAAAAATGATGACATTGTCGCATGAGTTCTTGGATCTGAGACTGTGAGCCATATAGTATACATTAAGAAAGAACCTCATCTTATCTGCACCTTAATTTAGTTGCTTCTGACTCAAGTGCTCTTCTTTAGGAAAGTCTCATCATTACTACCACTGATTACTGAAACCTAAATCAAACAGGGTCCCCAACAACATGCATTTCCATTTGACAAATTTTCCTGCACACAACACTTTTTTACGACAATATGTTTACAATCATAAGAGAGAAGAACAAAAGAGATAATAAGACACGACGTGATGGAGAGAAATACAGTGAAAACCAAAACAGGACCAGTGTTGAAAATAACAAGTCAAAATACCTTATCTTATTAATTAACCCCTCAATAGTATGTAGCACAATTCTTCTATAATTTATATCAACTATAATATGCTTCCATTACAAATAGATAAACAATTGATTGAAGAAAATCATTTGGATTATTTTTTGTGCACCCAATTTCTGGGTTAGATTCTTATTCGGACGCTTTGCATGCAACTATCTTATTTAAACAAATTCAACTTTTCTGGATATGCACGAGTTTCTGGATATACAAATTTACGTAATATTATTATTATTATTATTATATATATATATATATATATATATATATATATATATATATATATATATATATATATATATATATATATATATATATATAATTCAATAAAGTTTGTAAGGGTAGGTGAAACGAGGATTGGATGCTTCTGTATATCTTTCCATTAAGAATTTTGTAAGGGAAATTGATAGGCTAAAAAAATATTACAAAATTAAAAAGCGAAAACAATTTTGTGGATGAAAAATAAAAGTAGGTTTAATTACATAGATAAAAGGTTTGTTTTGATTTGGTTTGACTTCACATTATGGAAAACAACTTGGTAAAAAAACTGTTCTGAGGTGTCAATAAACAATAAGTCTTTTGTGTATTTTAAAAAAAATACTTCTTAATAATTTTACATATTTAGATAAATTTATTATAAAACAGAAGCAAAAAAGAAAATTATATGTAACTCGAAGAAACAACTTTGAATTGCTTATAAAGAAAATCTTCTACTTTTTTCTTTATTTTTAAAATCAAATATTCTAAGTACCACCGTACAAAACGTTTGTCTATGTCTATGTTTATGTTTTATAGTAGTAAGGCCTTTATGAGTAAAAAAATGTAATTAATGCTGTATTTGATTTTGCGTTAAACACTCCAAACATGTATATATGTCTAAAATAACGAACTTAACTTTTGACTTGATGCTGAAGTAATAATTTGTTAATTTTGATTTTCGTTGTGTCACTGACTTCATTGTTTTGAGTTTGAAGTTATTAATTAAGTACGTGTTTAACTCATTATGAAGAGGAAGGGTATTTGAAAGGTAAATTTTGTAATAATTTGAAAGTGAATTATGATTTAGTGGGTGATTTGAAAGATGAAAACAAATATTAAAGTATTTGAATAGAGCGAAAGAAGTGTTATCCGGAGGTAGAAACATTCCCAGTTTAGGAGACGATGGCATGTTGGGTATAAAAGAAAGTGAGGTTGAAATTCCAAGTTCCAATAATTGGAGTCACTTTCAAAGTTTGGGCTTAGAGTTATAGAATGAAAGGTTATTGAAGAAAAATGAAGTTCCTCCCTAAAGGACAGGTAGATATATTAGTAGGATTTTGCTATATTTTAAGCAATTGAATGAGAAAAAGCTTGAGGTTGATGAGTGAAAGTAAATTGTGTAGGTGGTATATTTTTGGTAACTCCAGCTGGTGCTGCCACTATTACTACTACAATGCCAACTAATTATTGTTATGATTACCTTGAAAAGCAGGTAGATGGGATAGAGCACCTGGACAAAGGGGTACATTGCCCTTTATTTAAGGGGTAGGGGACCAATAAACATACCCAGTCAAGGAGGCAGCCTATCACAACTTTCGTTTCCTCTCCACTTTATGCTTCTCTTGCCAACTTCCTTTTAATGCATACCAATGTCCTTCTACATAATTTTCCTCTCTAACTTTCTGCTAAACAATCAAAACCACTAATCTCTTTTCTTCTTCGCTACTAGGTATATCACAGGAGTTTCCCCGGAGACAATAATACTCAAACTTAAATCAAAACACGTAAGAAATTTATGAGTCTTCAGATAAAAAAAAAAACTGATCAATAATGTAAATGAAAATTCCCTCTTTGGTTGACCTTAGCACACCGACCAGTTGAATTAGCAAATTCCTCTTTATACAAGTTTCTACATAAACTTTTCTAGAAAAAACTGAATTCAATTTCTTCGTACTTTCAATTTGCAAAGAATATAACATCAATTTCTTTTATTTTTCTCTTACAATTTCTTTTTATATAAAGAAGTTGATGAATGAAAGCAACACAAACCACTTCCGGGCCCGATAGCAAATGCTTTGAAAAGAAAGCAGCTTTTCACAAGTATCGTGATGTGGTTCTAAAATTCAGAGTAACAAGTTCAGCAGTCCATGCTACAGAAGTCCAGATTGAGCTTCTAAAAGTGTCATCATTGAACTAACTTTCATAAGACTCACAATTTATACACTTTGAGACTGTGTTCGTATAACAACTTTTTAGAGCGTGGAATCTAAGTAATATGAAACTCTTATGGCTTTTATAATAACCAGTATTTACAACAATCCTCCTCATAAGACAAGAGAAAAAGAAAAAAAGAAAATCTTAAATTTCATATAAGATGTAATGTATGTATTCACGAGTGTTTTAGATATTACGAGAGGATATTTATGTTAGCGTACATGGTTTATGAACTCATGTTTTAAGTTCATTTACTTATGTTAGGCTTATGAATCCATGTTTTAGGTCCATTTACTTGTGTCTTTTAGGATTAGTTTTGTGTATATATATAACACAAGTCTTGTAATATTTTATACACACTCAATAATATACAATTCCTTTCTTTATATATATATATATATATATATATATATATATATATATATATATATATATATATATATATTATATGGTATCAAGAGCTCTAGACGATCCATGATTGAGAAGTAATCTTACAGTAGTTCCTCTTTTCTAAACTCTTAGTCCAGAATCTTAAGTTTCTTGTTCAAAGTATCAAAGACTCCAATAGACCGTTAAAAACTTTAAATGAGATAGAAACACATGACTCAGGTGATAATTTTGGAGTTATCAGTTTTTCATAACTCTAAAGTAGTAGTAAATGGGCCTAAAATATAGGCCCATAGACCTATGTATGCTAGCAATTTAGACTCCAAGACATCCATATGATGTCCACAATTTCATTCATATGAGACTCATCTCCTTTTTACTGCCACTTTGAAGTTTTATGAAATGTCTGAATATATAAATCCTTTTAAGAATGTGGAATTAAGATAAGATAAGACTTTTTATTTTGATAATATACCCACTGTTCACGCATATACATAAATCTTCCTTTGTGCTTCACATTTTATTTAGCAGATGAAGCAACAGGATTATAAACTCTGACACATGGTCTTAGAGTCTTTTCATATTGTGTCATGAACAAAATTAGGTTACAGAGAAAATAAACAAATGCTTCTCACGGTTCTTTCTTCTTGATCACTTTTCCTGTTTTTTAAAAGTGATTTTTTCTACTCTCTTCAAATGTTCATATTTCAATTACAATTCATATGTAAAGCATGTAATCACGTTATAAGACAACGCACTTACAATTCTCTAGCACAATCCTTAAGAAAAAAATATACTAAAAATTACAAATAAATAGTGCAACGAATGCAGCAATTAGATATATAACAAGAGTTTATAATAAAGTATAAAGATATCACCTTGTTGATGAATCACAAAAAAGTAAAACGGTGAGTTATTAGATAAGAAAATCACCACACAACCTTCAAAATGATATTTGAACAAAGAGTATTTTTAAAAGAGGTAAATGCTTCTTTGAGATATTCTAGAATGTATAAAACTAACAACTCAAAAGAATAATTCATTATTTTCAAGATATCTTAAAAGATTATTTATAGAAAACATTCATAAATGACTTAAACAATTATACTAAATGATATTTGATTATTTTGTTTGTCGATATTTCGAGAAATTTAACTGGAACAGTGTGATGGATTATGCTTACTACTTAATCAATTATTTATGCAAGCTATTAATATTTGAAAATGATAATTGATTGATTATTAACATGTGAACGAATAATTAATTATTCATAAAGATAATTGATTATTAATGAAAATAATAATTTAAAAAAAATTATCATTCAGCACATCATCAATTATTTTAAAAAATAATTAATTATTAAATAAAGTAATATTTTGAAATAAATTATACTAACAAAAGCATAATTAACTATTATTAATAAAAAAAATTAGACTTGCTTTAAATTCTATAAAATAATGAGGATGAAATGAATATCGAGATTAAGTTTTACACAATAATTTAATCTATAAAAATATTTTTACGAAATCATCATTGTAACGATGTGGTCACACTTTCAGTTAGGAATTATCTCCTTTGTCACTTGTAAAAAAATATTGCATTTCAAATTTGGTTATTATATATATATATATATATTAAATCAATTTATTTTGTCTAAACATTTCATTGGAAGAAATGTAAAAACGTGAAATTACTTTAGACTTCTGACTTGAATCTTAATTACTAATTTTAAAATAGAATGAAGGGAAATAAACATTGGATTAAATTTAAAACAAATTGAGATAATTAATTCAATGTTAGTTGTCTTGTCTATTTTTTTTCTTTTGAAGTGAAAGTATTAAAGAATTTATTAGAAGAGAATCAATGTTTATTATACAAAAAACATTCTTCTGGTAATGCTTACAAAATATTGTTAAGTATATTTATTATTGTCAGTGTGAAAACAGATATTAATTTTTCCTAGATTCAGTTTGAATATTAAGTATGTTGGAAGACAGCAACTGAATGGATTATTATATTGAAACCACTTAATCATTAAACTTTAATTAACAATTTGCAAGTTGAAAAGGTCAGAAGAATGAAAGAAAAAGTGGGGTGTCAAAAAATAAATAAATTCTATCGTTCTTGTATTATGCAACAGATTTACCAATGGCCATGATTCAACTCCCAGAGCATCTTGGTAATGTATAATTTGTCAAATTTTTCATTTTCCTGAGTACCAAAAAGGACTATAAAGTGGACGAATCATCAAAATGGCGTCCTAAAATAGTTCACTTAGATACTTTAAAATGAAGAAAATATGTTCAACGTTGTGAGTGGCAAAGGAATAAAATACTTTATTGTTCACGTAGTCTCATGCATAACCTTTCTGTGACTATGAATAAAAGAAGAATAAATAACCTTTTTCTATTTATTTTTGGCACATGCATAGTTTTATATCGGCACGCGTGGGTAATGTGCAAGCAAATACTGAAATATGTTGGACAGGTTTCTATGACCCATATGGGCTATACGGCCCAAATACCCATCGGCCTTTTTGTCACAATCTAAATATTCGATGAGAATTTCTCTCTCTACTCCAGTCACACCGCGTCACACTGAGTCAACTGAAAATGGACTCAGTTTTTCTAGTTGAAGTGCCTATTCCATCCCTGTTCGGTGTTGTCACCACCGCTCTCCGCCACTGTTACGGCCACCGCATACCTTCTCTCATGCTAATTTTCTGTACTTCCTCCACTCCACTTGAGATCCTTGGCTCCCACGGGTAACTCTCTTGCTAATTCTTTTCTGGTATGTCGTTATAAAATTTTAACTATTAGTAATAAACTCGAGTGAGTGATCGATTGTTTTCCTAACCCATAGAATCAACGTTGTACGAAAGACACCGCCGCTGCATTTTCCGTTTGCTTTTCTTCTACTGCTTAACTATTCAAATGGATTCGTTTTATTATGAAATAAATAAAAGAAATTACTCAATACGTTGACTGCATTTTGCGCCTCATATGCAGTCAACAAATGGAGTTTATACCAATGGTGACTATGACCGGGAAAGAGGATTTTGCATGTCGTGAATCCAGCTACACATGTGGATGCAGGTGCTACTCATTCTCTGATTGTCTTGTGTCATCTTTATTATTATTATTATTATTATTATTTATTATTATTAATTTAAAATTTTAACGTGCTATCAAATTTAAAACCGCGCTGGAAACTCTTGTTGAATAGAGACTGACTGAAACTTAGTGATTCATTTTTAATCATTCTTATTTTCCACTTCCACATTGCTGATACAGTGTCCTTTTGTTATTCGTTATTTTTGTCTCTAATTCCAGAAATATGCTTTTTCATTTTAATCTGTTAAACGAATCTTGAAGGAATAAGTTTTTGGGGTTAATGGCTATGCAGTACACTGTCTAATGATTTGTTATACAATCAGTGATATATTAAAGTCCTCATTCAACAAATCTTCCTTTCTCAAATTATAACTGCAAAGAAAAAAAATACTTGTCTTGGTCGGCTTCAAGAAAACTGTAATTCCTTGGTCAATGATGTTTTGACCATTTGGAGAAAAAAGTTAGCGTTAATGCCCACTGAAAATATAAGTTAGGGCCAAAAGTTTGAGTTCCAACTATGTGTTGTTTTATGATAGTTACTTGAATAAGATATGTTAGATACTCATATTCTTCAAGGCATGTTGATCTTTTTGGAAGAAGACCTAAAACATTTTTTTTTATAACATTCAACGTCTCTTTTTGATGTGACTGACTAGCCTCATTCAAAGAGACCAGCCATGAAATGATCTCACATATGTAGCTTTAAGTGCTTTTGAAGAACTGAAGAGATTTATGATTGACTCATTGGTGGATATCACCAAAAAAAACTTTATACGTTATATATGGTTTTGATTCTGTGAAATCTACATTCAAATTTTGGTCATGCATGTGGTCAAATTTTGGTTGGTGATTAGATGATTTTAAGTGGACAACTTAGTCACTGACTCCCTTCAGTGCCTACTGTGGTGAAAGATGGAGTTCAACGGAAGATATTGAAACTTCTCCCTTCATAGAAATCGAGTAGATCAGTCGAAGTGGACATTCTCATATTGCTAGGTAATGGGTCATACCCAAGAAAGTTGTTACTCCTTCCATAGTTTTCTAGACAAGTCAATTCATGTGTCTAAATCGAAAAAGAAGATTTCAATATTTGAGGATTAAATATAAAAAATTCAACAGACGAGCTCAAATTTCTTTGGCATCAATTGTTCAACAGAATGCATTTCTATGTGAAAGGACAAGTTCCTTGGACATTTCTATTAATATTCTTCCTTCTCTTTTTTTTTTTTTTTTTTTTTCAAAAATTCTTCATCTTGTTATTGTAGTTAATGGATCCAAAGTTGCATCTCAAGGAATTGATTAAATTCCTTTATCTCTTTCTTTAAATCTTTAATTTATTTTGTACGTATCACATTGTTTTTATAACTTAATCTCTCTAAGCTAATTGACTCGCTTTTAAATTGTTCTATGATCTTTGATGTTAATTCCTTTGTCATATAGAAACATGATACAGGTCATTTGATTGGCGAGACATGAATCACAAGGTCTTTATTACCTGAAAACAAGTCTTCTTGTGTCATGTTTTGCAACCTTAGCTCCTAACATTTTGCATAACCATTTGGCTCACTTAAGTTTGACGAAGTTGAAGATAATGACCCCTAGTCTTAAGTAACTAAGAGTGTTAGAATATAAATCGTATTAATTAGCAAAACATGTTAAATCATCGTTTCTTAAATAAACCGAAAATTATTAACCTTGATTTTCTCTACCATTCATTCCAACACAAAACCATGTTACATCTTCTGGCTTTTTAGATATTTGGTAATCTTTATTAATGAATTCTCTTATGTACCTAAGCTTATTTAATGAAAGGTTGACCTAAACTTTTGTCTATATTCCTTTACTTTTTTAATGAGATTAAAAACCAATTTAAGAAAATAATTAAAATCTTCCAAAGTGATAATGTTAAAGGATATTTCTCTGATGAACTTGTTTCTTTTATATCCTCATAGGTTATTCTCCATCAATCCACATGTTTGTAGACACTACAACAAAATGATCTTGCAGAGAGGAAGAATATAAACTGCACGCTGACAAAGGTTTATCACTTGAGAGATGTAGTCCTAACTGCTTATTTTCCAATAATTACAATGTTCTCTTTTTCGAAAACTAGGCATGAAGCACTTGATCATCGTTTGTCATCGTTTGTTTCATCGAAAAAGAGGACATTGTAATTACTGGAAGAAAGAGGACCATAGTCCTAACTGCTTCATGTTCTCAAAACTAGGCATGAAGCACTTGATCATCTTTTGGATGGGGTCAAACCATAATTGATGAAATGCAAGTTCTTGCTAACAATAACACACGAGAGTTTGTTCCTCTTCCTGGGGAAGAAAAATGTTGGTTATAGATGGGTCTAATGGTGAAATTGGTCACCTTAAAGCTCAGTTGGTAGCCAAAGGATATACTCATTTATGGTATTGACTATGGTCAAGATCAGTATAATTCCACTCTTCCTCGCTATGCTGCTATTTGCCATTGCCCATTTACCAACTTGACATTTTAAATGTTATCCTTTATGATGTTAAGGAGGAACTAGGTCTGTTACTTAGGGAGAGTATAATTTAGTTTGTAAATTGTGTTAATCTCCTTGAACTAAAGCAATTACTATGAGTTTCGTTTGGTAATTTTTGTCATACTAAACATTTTTTTTGGATTCAGATGAAGCGAGACAAATCATTCAGTTTTCTATTATATTTTCTTTGTGAAGTGTGTTTATCTAATGATCTATGTTGATGATATAGTTATTATAAAAAATAATAACACTTGAATTTCTCAACTCAAAGAGTATTTATTTCATCATTTTAGACTTAAGACTTTGGCTAGCTAAAATTCTTTCTTGGCATTGGAATGACTTGATCAAAGAAATATATTGTAGTTTCACAAAGAAAATATGTTCTTGATATCATGGAGGAGACATGGCTGGTAAATTTTGAGCCCATTGATAGTCCGATGAACCCAAATCAAAGGCTAATGGTTGACCAAGGTAAAATCTTTTCACATCCATAGAGATATAGGAGGCTAGTGCGAAAATTCATTTATCTCACTACTATAACACTTGATATTTTTTATATAGTTGGAATTGTTAGTCAATTCATGCATAATCCTCACATTGACCACTGTAATGTTGTGGCTCGTACTTTCAGGTATGTCCAAAAGGCTTTAGGACAAGGGTTGTTATATGAGGGCAAGGAATATATTCAAATTTTTGGATATTGTGATGCAGATGGAGTTGGTTGACCCATCGACAGAGATCCTCCTAAGGATATTGTTTATTTATTCAAGGGAATTTCATCCCTTGGAATAAGAAATAAATTGTTCTCCAATCTAGTGTAGAAGCTAAATATAGATCTGAGTTTGATCACTTGTGAACTTGAGTGGATTAAGTAACTTCAAGAGTTCAAATTTTGTGAAGTTAAGCAGATGAATTTGTTATGTGATAATTAGGTAACCCTTCATATTTCCTCCAATTCACTCTTTAATGAAAGAATCAAATATATAAAGATCAATTGTCATTTTATCAAGAAGAAACTACATCGAAGGAAATTAGTACTGGATTTATTAGCTCTAATGGCTTGCAGACATTGTAATCAAGCCTTTGAGGGAGTCTAGAATTCAATTTATTGGTTTCAAACTTGGTATATACAATTATATGCTTAAGCTGGAGGGAAGTGTTAAAATAGTTCATTATTATGTTGTAAAACTTTTAGGAAGCTGCTTTTTGGGTGTACCTAGGCTAGGGGGTTGTGAATCAGGTTGTAGGTATTACTTATTCTACACTCTTTTCAACTTTTCAGATATGGAAAAAATACATCAGCTGAGAAATAAACTCACTGATTTTACTCATACCATTCCTGCTTTAGTTCATATCATATTTATGGACTTTGATGTTAGTCCATGCTGGTAAACAAGAGTATTTGTTGGGACATTTTAGGACTTCAATTACTGAAGTTAAATTTTTAGAACAGATACTTTCTTACCAAGACCTAGAAGTTAATGTATAACATTCGAAGCAATTTCAAATACAAAACATGGAAATTGCCAATTCTATCCCATTCACTCCAAAAGTAAATGAATTATCTGACAAAGTTTATGCAACTGGCTACATTCCATGTTGTTCACATAATCAGGGTGAGACCCCTGAAAAATATTTAGCTAAAATTCCTTATACAAGTGAAAGAAAAGTTTGTGTAAGGAGAAAGAGTGGACACCTCTGTTTGTGCATGTATGTGTGACTTATCTGTTTATTAAGTTTTGAAGATACATTTATTGTTCTACTTTTTTTCCCACACCCATTTGTTTTTTTCCTTTACTGTTAGCCTACCTCTGAGATGAGTTTGGAATTCTAAATAAAACTGATGTTAGCTTGTTGAAGTAATTACTGAGTATGGAACATGTCTAATAATTTCCCTTGTGAAACACTGTAAATTAATAAAGTCCCCATCTTTCATTGATGATCACAGCTGCACTAAACTGGATATGGAAATCATTAACTCCAAGTCTTGCAGACTTTGAACGAGGTTCAGAACCTTCTGAACAAGACCAACGGGGAATTGATTATTGGCGGAATTAATGAGCAGCACACGTATGGTTGTTCAGGAGACCTCCAATCTGAAAAGGTGCAGTTAGATTCTTCAATTTATTTTTCTTTTTTTTTTTTGTCATTCCTTGAATTGATCATATCATTGAGCCCTTCCCTTTCATCTTTGCTTTTTACTACTTAAAAATATGATGCTTTTAAATATTATAGGTCATTGCTGCAAACAAATTTTGGACGACTACAAGTACTGGTACCTGATTTATTTGAGTTGAAGGTTGGGATCACCACAATAGGAAGTGTAGTAAGGACAATTCAAATAAAACGTTCAAGCCAAAAATGAAAGAATGAGAATGAACGGAGGTCCACAGTAGATAGTTAATTCTTGCATGAGCAGTGCCTACATATGCAACCAGTAAAAAACTCAATAGTATTTAAATAATTGAGACCACATTGAGTAGTAGTATAGAGTTATTGTCTAAAATTATGAGCACATATTGATTTAGTTCTGATATTACAAAAAAATTCATTTGAGTAAAAAAAATAAAGACTAAAATGATTGTCATTGGTAGTTTTATCTTAAATTGGCTTACTCTTGTACTTTGCATGGACTAATTTCCGTTTATTGCTCACATAATTGTACAAATTTGAAGAAAAACTTTTTTTATTATTATTTTAATGTCTTCACATTATAAGAAGTGACTAGGGAGGGTTCCAACCTCTTCATGGAAGTTCGACATCCATAAATAATTGTTTTATTGTAACACAGATATGCCTTGGAATCTTATTAACTAGTGTTCTCAAAGCACTAAGACATTTTTCTGCGTATTAAAAATATAGGGGATTTCATGCAACCTCAACTGGTTAATATTTACCTATATGTTAACATGTAAAAATAAAGGACCAACTGTCATTGTCAAACTTATCAGTTTTGATAAAGAAACAGATGTTATAAATCATAACTGGACAAGAATGCGGGAGATCTTAAATTTTACTATATCTGTAGATGATAATTCTGGTCCTAGAGATTTATCCATTCTTTCTGTGAGACGTTAGAGATAATGATTCTTTCTGTGGAATGTTTGAAATTAATTCTGGTCCTAGAGAAATAACATTCTTTCTGTGGAATGTTAGAAATAATGATTCTTTGTGTGGAATGTTTGAACATTTGCAAACCGCGACAGATACTACTGACAGTGTGAAGGTCATTTTTTCACTAATAATGTTTGTTTAATAATATGATGTGTGAATCTGAATGCTGTTGGAAATTGAAAATGTTATATTAAGTAACTCTATTTTTTATTTTAACATTGAAGAATGATTCCAAATTTTCTTTTTAAAATTTATAAAAGTAATAGCGGCAATCATGAAAACAGATGGACTTCATTGTATTCACTCTTCTTCTTTTTTCATGAATTAAACGTGACAAATAGCATTGTTGATATATGGAAGCTAAATTAGACTAAAAGTAGTGCTTTCACATCATTTTATAGGAATTGTAATTGTGACAAGGGATATTCTCGATTAAAAAAGTAATCCAAAAATATATGTAAAAGTCAAAAGTAGATTAAAAAAACAAGTCCCGATTTCACATTGAACATTAATAATCGGTCTACTTATATTTTAGAGTAAATTAAAAAGAAGACAACATATATGTTTTAATTAATTATATTGTATTTTAATTACCACATATATTTATACAGATATAAAGCAGAAACAACAAATTTCTATAATAATTTTTAGATATAAAATTATATTATCTATTTATGCATATGAGAAAATTTAATTATGAGTAGAAAACAAATTTGTTATTTTTTGTTATAAAGATTTAATAACTTTTTATAAAATTTGTCTTACAATTTTTTGAAAGATATCTAATAATATCATAGTAACAAACCACAAAACTATGCAAAACTATATTTTATTTTCAAGTTTAGATAGGTATTTAAAAAAAAAAAGTAACAAAAATTTGGAAATTTTCACAATTACAAAGTTTTCAGGGTTTTTTATTATGGAAAACGTATATTATGGTCAACTAAACTTATTTCTAAAAAAAGTCATCATCAATACACTTATGGAAAAGTTTGGAATTATATAAAATTTTATTAAATTTTTTCTCAAGACTGAGTAATTTATTAATTGATTTGTTACTACCACCGAATAAATGCAAAATTTTAAAATTTAAATATTTACTTATATAATTTTACCTGTTTCTAAAGCACCAATGCACAATATTAAAATTATAAAAAAAAATTAATCACCAATCTGGAAATTACTTTGTCAGCCATGTATAGAAGTGCAAGTTCAATTCACAGCAAAGCTTTTTTTTTTTTTTTGTCAAAGTTGAGAGATATAAATAAAGGATACATCGTCAACCTGCTTAGCCGCCATGCTTTTCGCTCACAAAAATTGTACAATGAGATTAGACACAGGATTTGTTTGATTAAAGAAAGGATTAACTGTTAAAAAGATTAAAGAAGGATTCAGATATGTTATAAGGGTACTTTTGAAAGATTGTTTTTATCTTTGGTTGTGATAGAATTGTTTTTAAAGTACCAAAGATTCACACATTGTAGGTTTGGTTTTTGAGTTTCCACATTATTTGGTACACAAATAAGCATGGTCCTGTTCTTTTCATACTGTCTTGTTTTATTTAATTCTCCATATTGGTTTATACACTCACTGACAAATATACCATATAAGTTAAGTTGGTGTTTTAGCTTTTGTACTAGTGGGTTTGGACTCGCATGCTTAACTTTTCTTATTGTACATTTTCATCTCATGCAGAATCTTTTTATTTGTAACATCTCGCCAAATGTGGATTTGTTTCGAGACGCAAAACCAAACCAAACATGTATTCATGTATCGATGTTCCAATCTTCCAATCATCAACTAATTCATGTCTGCGTCTTAACAGATTTATTGATCCTATCAAACCAAATATGCAGCACAGCTCACATGCAAACCAGAATACCTCACATTCAACGTATCAAATCAACACCAAAATATTTTACAAATCTAGTATTTCGGAACCAAACTCTTATTAAATTACTTCTCCTTATTTCCTATTAAAAAAAACTTTGGAAGAGATTTGGTGATTAACTTAGAAAACAGTAATCTTCTTTTGGAAGCTCAAGGAGCTAAGTATGATTTTGGTGTATCTGTTTCTTGCATTTTTGTTTTTTATTCTATTTGTTGATGCAATTGTCATCCGAGATTTGACTCGAAATAGACAAAAATCTGAGACGACAGAACCGATTAACCGACCCCATCCATCACCCATCGTTATCATCGAAACAGAGTAGTGACCACAGCATCTTCTTCCTCCAATGGTCCCTTCTCTTTACAAATACAACTCATAAACCAGAAAAACACCAAACTTCCAATTTTATTGCTTTTCACTACAGTATATTATAATAATCTTATGATTACTAGAGTGGTTAACATGCCTCACTCTCTTTTTCCACCCTACTCCTTAGCATCTTAGGCCATTGTCTCTCTATCTAACCTTTTCTTTTCCAAATAAAAACATCATTATTGTAAAAAAAAAAATATAAAGTTGCAATTTTCTTTTTTTTTTTAAGTTTTGAATTGCCACCCAAATTGTACTTCTGAAACTTCTAAACTTAAAATTAAGCAATGAAAAGCAACAAGGTAAGAGGAGGTGGATGATGAAGTAATTTACATTTAAAAATTTGACAGCACCAAAATTCCTTTGTGAAATCCAGATGAAAAAGTAAAACAACAAGTTACACAACAGAAAGGAGCCTCATGTCACGATCATCATCACCTTGCTCCACTGTAACCTCCTCTCGGAGCGGCGCACATTAGCAACCACCCCAACACTCGGTGCTAAGAAGGGCGTAGAAGCTTCTAATCCCCATCCCAGTCACAATCCGAATTTTCGGGTTCGGGTGTCTTATTGAGGTCGACCCGGTCGGCGAATTCTCCTGCGACGGGAGCATGCGGTTGCTGGCGGTGGAGCGCGTCGACTCTGGCGCCGACCTCGGTGGCCTTCTTCCTGATGGAGGCAGCAGACATGTCGGAGGCAGCGGCTACAGGACCCTCAACGGCGAGAAGGTCGGGGAAGTTGAGGCGGGCGGAGGGCCCCCGAAGATAGAAAACAGCGGTGTCGTAAGCACGCGCCGCCGCGACGGGCGTGGAATAGGAGCCGAGCCAAATCCGTGAACGCTTGTTGGGTTCCCGAATCTCAGCGACCCACTTGCCCCACTTCCTCATCCTGATTCCTTTGTAGCGCGTGGCTTCACCCTCTTTCCCTCTCCTCCTGGTGCTTCCTCCTTCTCCTTGTTCCATGGCTACCTCTGCAAAAAGGAAGGAGCAGTTTTTCTCTCTCTTTGTGTGTGTGTGAAATTCTCTTATGGAAATCAAAGGGGCAGAAGGTGAATCTTCATAAAAAGCATAAGCAAATAAAAAAATGAAATTGTGCGAGAAAGGGTATTGGGGTTTTGCAGTTCAGAGACACTGAGCCGAGGTTGTCGCCTGCTTGAACCATCCACGTCCAAACCCTGTTACCTTCTGTTTTATACCACCTTCCTTTTTATTGTTATTTTTTTTATTTCAAAATTCACCACACTCTAAACAAAAATAATATTCACCGACAAAAGTAACGCAAACAACCTACCGCAACACACACGCTCTGTAATTTTCCTCCCATTCTTCTTTTTCTTTTAAATTTTAATTAATTGTATAGTAACTAGTTTGATGCTAGTGTGTCAAATAGATACCTAGTTTTAAAAAAATGTCAATTATATCTCAATTTTTGAAAATTGCTTCAATTAGGTCCCTTTTAGACAGAGTTGACTAACGCCGTTAGTCAACGTGCCACGTGTCAATTTGTGGTTTTTTTGATTTTTTTTATAAAAACTTTTAATTTTTTTTAAAAATTTAAAAAAAAATTAAAAATGCCACGTGTCAAGTCCCTGTGTGTGACACGTGACATTGTCAGTGTCACGTGGCATTGTAATGCCACGTGTCAATATCACTATCAAATGTCATTGTGATGATTTCGATTTAGTTCCCATTTATGTTTTTTTGTTTCAATTTAGTACCTAATAATTTTTAATAATTAAAATATTTTTTAATAAAATTAAAAGTAATTAAGTATAAAAGTTTTAAAAAAATTAAGTATTTGATATTTATATTAAAATTTAGTGGTACAAGTAATTTTATTAAGTCATTTTTAATAAAAAAAATTAGTATAACATTCATACCAATAGAAAATTTGATTTAAAATTAGTAAGAGACAATATTGTTCTATTTTGAAAAAAAAATTAACAAAACATGAGTACTTAATAAAAAAATAATTAATAAAGTAATATGTTAAAAAGTCGTTTTTAATAAAAAAATATTAGTATAACATTTATACAAATAATAAATTTGGTATGAAATTGAGAGAAACATTATAAATATTAGTACTTAATTTTGTAAAAATATTTATACTTAATTATTTTTAATCTTATAAAAAATG
>Ga0209589_1002402_pt1 | contig 32406 bp, 10 predicted proteins | sample CowpeawhiteBW_FD_187525 | JGI IMG/M metagenome (GOLD analysis project Ga0209589, IMG submission 187525) | Root nodule microbial communities of legume samples collected from California USA - Cow pea white BW (SPAdes) (version 2) | ecosystem: Host-associated > Plants > Roots > Nodule | place: USA...
AATTATATAATAAATATATATATATATATATATATATATATATATATATATATATATATATATAAAATCACATTTACTCTTTTTAACAAAAACGAAGACTATATTGAAATAAAAAAAATTGAGAGATTGCCAGTGACGAAAGTTGAAGAAAAAATTTAGAGGTGTCAAATTAAATTTGTTATATATAATTTTTTTTTAGTTAGAAAAAAAAAGTTTTTCATTTTTTCTCCTTTACTTAAAACAAACACACATAATAGTAGAATTTTAAAAAAATATGACTATTATTCGCTATTATATCATGTTACTATATCATGACATCAAACCATGAATATCATTTTAGATCAGTTCTTTGTCAAATTTGAAGACGTTTTTCCAGGATCGCATTCTAATGAATTTTTAAATTCATTATATATAACTTTAGGAACTTTAGAAATTTGATTTTTATTGTCTTGAATTCTTGATTCTCATGAAAAGTATAGTTAACATATATGCATTTTTTTTCATCTTTATCACAAACCTTCTTCTCTAAAAAAGAATCAATTTTTGTACTCTTTATCATGATCTTTCTAATATAAATTTATCACATCTCACCTATTTAGAAAAAGATAAAATTTATATTCAGAAATCACAATTATTACACTGCAAGACATAACAAAACTTATACCACTTTAATTAAATCACGGTATAAATTCAAAACTTAAAAAAAAAATTACCATAGGTAACAAAAAACAAAAAATCCCTAAATTTCATAATTAAGGGTTATAATAATTTGGGAAAAAGTATAATTAGGATTCATACTAATTTGAGATAAACTTAATTTGGAGAAACATCCTAGAAAGAATCATAAATCTAATATACATAGATCATAATAAGATAATATACTAACCTTGATCATCTGTGAGAGATCATGCGAGAATTACTTCAATCTCAATATATGTGTTCCCCAACCTCTGTTTTTGAATTTATCTCTTTGTATTTATTTCTCCTCACACACTTTTATGATAATTTACATGGTGCAAAAATCCTATAGCCAAAAAATATCCTAATCTATTTTATAAATCAATGTCTCCATTAAATTTTTTATTTTATCTTTTATTATAATTTCCATAAAATAAATTTAATATAAATAATGTATAAATATAATTTAAAAAAATATATAAATATGGGCTCCTCTGTCAATGCATAGTTCTACCAGTGGAGATTGCATTAAATAATTTTAACCAAAGTTAAGGAAAAAAAAATATATTAAACCTTTAAAAAATAAAACTTATTAAAAACAGTAACGCTAGTTTACATGGATGTAAATAAATTATTTAATAAAAAATATTTCATATATCTGCAAAAAACAATTAGTGTAGGTTCCAGTAAACATAATGGAACAACAAGAAGGATTGAGCATTAGAGATGTCAATGGGGCGGATAGGCTATGGTTAGTAGTTATTCCGTATCTTATCTGCTGGATAAATATTTGTCTCATACTCGTATCTATATATGTGGGTATCCTATCCGTTGCGGTTTTATTCACACTGCTGATACAAATTTTTTTGACATTCCTATGGAGTATTATTGTGTTAATTAAGTGACGAATTTTTCAAATGAGAGATGAATTATAAGAAAAATATCTTTTACTAAATATCGTTACGTATCTCTATCTCGGTGAACACTTTTTGTGCTATTGAGAGCTTTTAATACGGGGTAAACAAATTGATTATTAGCAACTTCGTCATATTTAATTCATATATTACAAAAATTAAGATTTTAAAATTACACATTTTGACAATTAAACAGCGAAATACAATTTTCATGCATAAAGAAATTCTTCGAGAGACAATTCAACTAGAGTTGAGTAAATATACTACAAAATATAAAATTCTCCATCTATGTATGAATTATGTTTGACATAGTGGGTTCAAACATATATTTTACTACAAAATTCAGGACAATTACTTTTATGTCTAGTTTGTATGAATATAAAAATTGTACGATTTGTAAAATGCAATATATTAAATATATTCATATCTCGATAGATTTGATTTTGATAAAATTCATGTTTAAATGGTTTAAATAAAAATAAAATTTAATCATGCCTTTGGTCCCTATTTTCGTAACGAAATCTCAATTTGGTCCTTCTATTTTTTTTTATCTCAATTTGGTCCCTATTTTGGAAATTTGATCTCATTGTAGTCCTTTCCGTACAGTAACAACATTAAATGGGGTGTCACGTGTCAATTTCTCAATTTTTTGATTTTTTTTTGAATTAAAAAAAATTGTCATGTGTCAAGCTATCATCGTGTCACGTGGCAGTGATAGAATGATGTGACAGTGACAATGACACGTGTTACTTATGTCATTTTTACTTTCTCAATTTGGTCCATTTATATGTAAATCAATATTATATATCCGTAGGTAAAATTCGTACGTAATACTTAATTTACCTATGAATTCAAATCCTTATGTAACTATCAATAGATAAATCACAATTTTCTTGCAGTGAAATTCTTGATTTATCAAAAAATAAATTCTCAAATTCTCTTTCATTTTTATGTGAAAATGGTAAAATTTCAATTTAAATTCAATTAGACATTTCATATAATCGGTTATGTGGAGATCTCCCAGATTGTTGGAAACAATTGAATTCACTAATTTATTTAGATTTGCGTCACAATAACTTGTCACAAAAAATTCCTACTTCAATGGGATGACTTTTTGATCTTCAATCATTGTTGTTGAGAAACAACAATTTAGAAGAAGGAATCCATTTCTCCATAAGAAATTGCACAAAGCTAGTAATGCTTGGATTGGGACAAAAAAAGAATTACAAATTTTAAGTTTGAGAAAGAATCAATTCTTTGGGAGTTTACCATTTAAGGTTTGTTGTCTAAGAAACCTTTAGCTCTTAGATCTCTCACTAAACAATTTATCTAGAAAAATTCTTAAATGCATAAATAACCTTACTTCAATGGCTCAAATAACATCTTCAACAAATTATGGAAGTCATTCGTATTTGTTGAACAAATGTATTTACACAACTAGCATGAGATATGATTTGAATGCATGGTTGATATGGAAAGGTGCAAAACAAATGTTTATGAGTTAATGTTTGTCTCTTTTAGAATACATTATCGATACCCGATTTCGTCCGGACATCTTAAATGTGTTTTTGAAAAAAAAATAAATTAATAATAAATAAAGAAACATGATAATGGATAAATAAAAAAGGTTGAATTAATATTTGTAAAAAAATTTGAGAATTAAAAAAAAATAATTAGTTAATTAGAAATGAAAAAAAAATTGAAAAATCATATTTTTGGGCCTAGCTTGTTAGCCCAATTTTGGTTAAAAAAGGCTTTTCAATCCACACCCTTTTTTCCCGTCTTTTTCTTTAAATAAATCCATTTTTGTTCCTACCCACTTTTACTCACTCTTAACCGTATTTTAAATAAGGATATAACGGTAAATTTTGAAAATAAAGAAAAACTGTTGGAGATACAAGGAGAAGGCCCCAGCTCACTAACTACATTCCAGCCCATTAACACACACCCTTAAACACTCACTTAAGCCCGTTAATCACACCCTGACGGACACACACTCGCGCTAACCACACCCTAACTCACATACGTAATTCACTTAACCACACACTCCAGTCCACTAACCTCACTTAACCCACCCACATCACACACTGACGCACACACAACTAATAACTCTACCAATACTGGTATTTCGAGACGGAAAAATTTACTTTCGCATCCCGTTCTTAAATAACAACTATTTGACACCAACTATTTAAATATTATCATTATTATTATTAATATTAATACTACTTTGTATTATTATTATTATGTCTATACTATTATCATTATTATATCATTATTATTATTATGTTTACATTTTAGCTTAACAATGAATATATATTTTACGTGTTTATTGACAAAATTTAAGCTTAACTTCAATTGTTTTGTATTTATATTTTACGAGATTTATAATATGCAATATTCTAATATTATTATTATTATTATTATTATTATTATTAGTGGTATAACACATAATATATTAGTATTATTATTAGGATTGGTATTGAAATTATTATTAGTGTAAAATATTATTATTATTATTATTATTATTTAATTTATTTCAAAAAATACATGTGACTAATTATTTAATTATTTCATATTAGTATTATTATTATTATTATTTTGTACGGAATTCATGATCTACAATTTGTTTACATTATTACATTGATATCAATTACAATATGCTTATATTATTCTATTATTATTATTATTGGTATAACACACAATATATTAGTGTTATTATTATAAGTATTGGTATTCAAACTAGAATGAGTGTAAAATAATATTTTTTATTTTTAATTAATTCGTTAAAAAAAATACGAGTGATTAATTATTTAATTTTTTTGTATTATTATTATTATTATTATTATTATTATTATATAATACGAGATTACACTATTATATTAATGTCAACCACAATATGCTCATACGGTTCTATTAATATTATCATTATTTGTAGTACTATTAATATTATTAGGATTAACAAATATTTAATATTATTTTAATGTTATTGTGATTCTATTATTATTATTATTATTTAATATATATAGATTAATCGTTCTATATGACTAATTCATTTTAAATATTGTTTTAAGTTTTTATGTCTATGTTTTTATTAAAAATTCTAATGATTTTATATTCTTATTTTGTATGAGATCCATAATTTATAATATATTTACATTTTATTTTAATAATGATATTTGTATGTGCATTTCATTTTAATACAATATATAATTCAAAAACTTAATTATAAATTTTAATCATAGAACAATGTTTTAATATTGGTATTATTAATATTAATAGTAAACTTATTATTAGTATAATAAAAAATTATTATCATTTTTTAAATATTATATATATATATATATAATCATAAACCATTATAACACTTAAATATAATTATATAAATAAATTATTTTTTAAAATTAATTATAATTAAAATAATTTTCTTAATCTAAGTTTAAAAGAAAACAGAAAAAAATCGACCTGCGCAATAATACCTTAAGCAAACACTTTTTTATTTTATTTAATGTCTAATTTGTTTGATATATTTAAAATCGACCTGCGCAATAATACCTTAAGCAAAAAAATCGACCTGCGCAATAGTTGATATATTTAAAATTTAATAGGTCATTATATTATATTCCTTGTCTAATTTGTTTGTTTTTTATTTTATTTTTCCACATTATCATATTTTATTTCTTCTATAAATTTGAATTCTCAAAAAGGAAAGTTAATAAATAATGATTATATTAATTATTGAACTAACTAATTTTTTGCAATATAATTGTGAATATTGCTCAAGAATAATTAAATGTGTAAATATAGCTTATGAATTAATGAGGATCATAACTTCTTTCCCGTTCGGATGCTGAGTGCATTTAGTGTTTATTTGCAAATTTGAAAAGTTTGCATGACAAGAAAATAAAATAGCAATAAAATCACTGATGTTCAATATATACTTGATAGTCTTATAAAAATAAAAATAAAAACAATGATTTTCGTAACTACCATGAAATCATGATTTTTTTTTTCTCGAGTAAACTTCTGTGATTTTATCTATCATTAGGTTTTCTTTTTTTAATTAACTTGGCATTATTATTCTTATTACTTCAAAATTTTAAATATATCAACTATATTTTTCAATGAATAACAATAAGAATTGTATTTATTTTAATACATTTCGTAGAAGCAACATTGTTTTGTATTTTGTTTTTCAATTTTCAGGCACTTGAATACCCATCCTCTTTCATGACTCCAACTTTCCTTGGTGTGCTGATAAAAAATAATCTTCACGGTCAATTGGGAAACTGGGGTGTATGTTTTTATTGTTTAAAACACAATCACTCTTAGGTAAATAACTTATATTCAACTCCTTGCTAAGACTGAGTTGTTTGGAACATAACCACTTTTAGGTAAATAATTTGAGTATTATTTGAAAATGTAAGAAAGTGTTTAGCATCATTTTAATCAACACAAAATATTATTATACTTATTCATAAATTATGAAAAATACATTGTGTTGTTTTAAATTTCGTTTAACCCACACTATAGAGTCCTATTTTTTACCGACACATGTTATTTAAAATATCACTGTAGTGTAATTATATATTTTTTCTTTTTAATTAATATACTTTATATTATAATAAAAACAAGGTTGACTTATACGTGTTTGACTTTGCGCTAATGTTACCTGTATGAAATGAATAGCGATTTAGTTTGAAAACTTACAAGGCATTTATGATCAGTGGGTGCATTGAATGTTACAACTAGGTGTGGTTATGGACGGTGCTTAAATCACCAATACCAATCTGTATCAAATCTTGTTCGTTCTTATAGTTGGTTAAAAGTGATTGTGAAGCTACCCGAACTAAGAGAACTGAGTTTAGTTGGTTGTAGCCTTTCCGATCATTTCATTCTCTTATCCAAGCCTTCTAAGTTGAATTTCTCTACTTCCCTCTCTGTCCTTGATCTTTCTCAGAACACCTTCACGTCACCAATGGTATTCCAGTGGCTGTCAAACATCACTTCCAACCTTGTTGAGCTTGACCTTAGTGCTAACCACTTGGAGGATTTTACATCAACTGATTTTGGTATGGTCAAGAATTCGCTTAGGCATCTTGACCTCTCCTCTAATAATTTCAAGGCCAAAGATTTGAAATCTTTTACAAATATATGCACCTTACATTCTTTATACTTGTCTTCAAACAAGTTCACAGAAGACCTTCCATCCATTCTTAGTAATTTGTCTAGTGGTTGCGTTAGACACTCGTTGCAAGAATTGGACCTGTCATTAAATCACATCGTTGGCACTTTGTCTGACATTTCAGTATTCTCCTCTTTGAAAACATTGTTTCTTCAGATAAATCGGTTAAGTGGAAGGATACCTGAAGGTGTGAAGTTACCATCTACTTTGGAGGATTTGTCAATTAGTGAAAATTTCTTTAAAGGTGGAATTCCAAAATCTTTTGGGAATGCATGTGCTTTGCACTCATTCGACATGAGTGCTAATAACTTGAATGTTGAGCTTCCAACGATAATTTCTTACTTGTCAGGATGTGCTAGATATTCATTGCAAGAATTATATCTACATATGAATAAAATCACTGGTACACTACCTGACTTCTCAACATTTACATCTTTAAAAGTATTATATCTTTCTGAAAATAAGCTAAATGGAGAGATTCATAAGGATATTCAATTTCCACACCAATTGGAGGAACTCGACGTGCATTCAAATTCTTTAAAAGGTGTGCTTAGTGATTACCATTTCACTAACATGTCTAAATTACATGTATTGGATTTATCTGATAATTCATTGGCCTTGACATTTACCCAAAATTGGGTTCCACCTTTTCAGTTGTTCACCATAAAGTTGAGATCTTGCAACTTAGGTCCAGCATTTCCGAAATGGTTGCAAACACAAAACAAATATTTTTATATTGATATTTCAAAAGCTGCAATATCAGATATTGTTCCCAAATGGTTTTGGGCTAAATTACCACTGCAACAAGTAATGACGATGAATATCTCATACAACAATCTACGAGGTATAATTTCAAATTTTCCACTAACTCATCTTTCTGATTCCATGTCCCTTGAATCAAATCAATTTGAAGGTTCTATTCCTCAATTTCTAGGAAATTCAAAAATTCTTGATTTATCAAAAAATAAATTCTCAGATCCTCTTTCTTTTTTATGTAGAGATGATACCATTCAAACTTTGTTCTATTTAGACCTTTCATACAATAAGTTATTTGGGCATATCCCAGATTGTTGGAGGCAATTGAACAAACTAGTTTATTTGGATTTGAGTCACAACAACTTTTCAGGAAAGATTCCTATGTCAATGGGATCACTTCTTGATCTTCAAGCATTGTTCTTGAGAAACAACAATTTAGTAGAAGGAATCCCTTTCTCTTTGAGGAATTGTACAGAACTAGTAATGCTTGATATGTCAGAGAACAAATTATCAGGATCTATACCTGATTGGATTGGGACAAAAGAAGAATTGCAAATATTAAGTTTGGGAAAGAATCAATTCTTTGGGAGTTTACCTTTAGAGGTTTGTTGCCTAAGAAGCATTCAAGTCTTGGATCTCTCAATAAACAACTTATCTGGAAAAATTCCTAAATGCATAAAAGACCTTACTTCAATGACTCAAACGCCGTCTTCAATAGATTATGGATATCATTCATATTTTTTCAAGATTGGTGTTTTTGATACCAGCATGACATATGATTTGAGTGCACTGTTGACATGGAAAGGTTTAGAACAAATGTTTATGAATAAAGGTTTGTCACTTTTGAAACTCATTGATCTTTCAAGCAATCACTTCTCAGGAGAAATTCCTGTAGAAATAGAAAAATTATCGGGATTGATCTCATTGAACTTATCAAGAAACAATTTGATTGGAAAAATTCCTTCAAACATAGGAAAGTTAGCATCACTCAATTCTCTGGATTTGTCAAGAAATTGGCTTGTAGGTTCAATTCCTCCAAGTCTTGCTCAACTTTATGGACTTGGTGTGCTAGATTTGTCTCATAACCATTTAAGTGGAAAAATTCCTACTGGTACACAACTACAGAGTTTCAATAAATCTAGCTATGAAAATAATTTCGATCTTTGTGGACCGCCACTTGAAAGACTGTGTATTGATGGGAAGCTAACACAAGAACCAAATGTTAAAGTTTATAAAGATGAATATTCTTTTTTTAATAATGATTTTTTCACAAGTATGGCAATTGGATTTGCTCTAAGTTTCTGGACGGTATTTGGCTCAATCTTATTCAAGCGTTCTTGGCGACATTCTTATTTCAACTTCTTGAATAAGTTAACCGATAACATTCTTGTCAAAGTAGCCATTTTCAGAAAAAATATTTAAGGTGAGTAAAATTTAATTGATCAATATATTATATTCCTTACATAATGTGTTTACTTTTCTCGTTTTAATTCTCCTTTATCATGTTTTTTTTTTAATTTCTTTTACAAATTTCACGGATAACAAAAAATCATTATATTAAATGGATAATGATATTTTGACCCACTTTAAACCTACTACTCCAATTACCCTCAGATCATCACATCACTCCACTAAAAAAAATTAAAATAGATAATTGAAGGGTGATTGAAGTGGTAGGTTAAAAGTGGGTAAAAAAATGGGTCAAAGTATCATGATCTATATTAAATATTGAACTAATTTTTTGAAATACAAAGAGTTGATTTTGAAATAATTATGTCAAAGACTTGACATTTATTGCTTAATAAAACTTAAATGTGTAAATATAACATGTTAATTAATGAAAATCGTAACTTCTTTCTCGTTTTGGATGCTGATTAATTGTTTATTTTCTTACTTTTTTTTTTCAATAAAACTCTATCCTGGACAACCTTTTGCAAATTTGGATGGAAAGTTTGCAAGTTTTTTTTTTTCCGAGTAAAACTTATGAGATGTTTTTTATCTATCATTAGTTTTCTTTTTTTGAAATTAACTTGGCATTATTATTCTTATGACTTTTTCAAAATTTTAAATATATTAACTATATAATTTTTAGTGAATAACAATAAGAATTTTATGTATTTAATATACACATTTAAGAGAAGTAACATTGTATTTTATTTTTCAATTTTCAGGCCCTTGAAGAAGGATTCTCTTTGGTGACTCCAACATTTTGTTAATGATTGGACAAGGCAATGGTTTCTTCAAATTCCCTTACTGCTCATAAAAAAAATCTTCACTGTGAATTGGGAAAGTAGTGTGCATCCTTTGATTGTTTGAAGTTTTACTTTTCATTAAATTACGAACTTTATTAAGCGTTGTGCTTGTAATGAAATATTTTAGCTATTATATTGTATACACACCCACCAAAGAAATGGGTCCATACACATAAATAGGTAAAAGTTTAACAAAGGATATAGTGATCATAAATCTTATCACATTTATGTGCTTCATTTACTTATCTCTTTCGTTTTATTTATATTTTTCTCCTCATTCATTTCCTACATCCAGTACAATTTTTTTTCCAATTGTATTTTATTTTTCTGGAGAGGAAGGTGTTATACAGAAAAACTTTTAAATTACTATCACTGTTGTCAACTAAACTTATGCAAATTAAATTAATATTAAAAATATATTTAATTTAACATTAATGCTAAATTAAATAAATTTTAAAATAGAAACATATTAAAGTTGGTTAAGCCAATACTAATCTTTTTTAATTAAAAATTTAATTTTAAATTTAGGGACAAATTAACACCAACTTAATCAACACTATTTAGAATCTGTTTTCGAAAAAATAATATAAATAAATTAACGCCTATAACAAGTACGACATAAATTCGACAAAAAAAAACATTAAGCAAAAATTGATGCTAAATCTATTTTTGTTTTATTGTAGTTTGAATGAAATGTATCGTATACGTGGTTCTATTTGGATAATGAGATAACATAATTTTGAAAGTTTTTTTGTTTTGTTCGGAAAATTTGGTATAAGGGACCATTCAACTGTACAATTTACAAGTCTTTTCCAAGTCTTTTTGTTTCTTTCGTGGAATGTCACAGAAGATGCCAATGCACTTCATAAAAATTTCCACGTCTGGAATGTGATTGCGCTGGTCACAGAAGAGGCCAATGCACTTCGTAAGATAATTTTGTTTTGAAACCAGTGGCGGACCTTAGAAGGTCCGAGGGGGCATGGCCCCCAAGATTTTTTCACTTTTTAAAATTAAAAATTAAATATAATAAAGAATAATAAAATTTATTGAGATATTTTTTTTGTTTTTTTTCATCTGACTTTTTTCACGTATTGTATTGTTCATTTATTATTCTTGTATCTCTTTTTTGTTTTAAAAAAAATAAATAGAAAGATAGACATAAAGTTTTCATCCATTCTTTTCTAAGATAAAAAAAAAGATAATTTTCTCATTTCTCTTGATAGACAAATATTAGTTTGATATTTTTTTTTCATCTTATGATTTTTTTTGTATATTTATTTTTTTATAAATATAAAAAGAAAAGTTAGGTACTATATGTTTTTTCATAATCATTTTTTAGAAGTGACTTTTTTAGTAATTATCTGACTTTCATAATCATCTGACTTTTTTAGTAATTACGTCTCTCAATTTTTGATTAGATTTTGATAAATTATTTTTTATTTTTTTTTTTAAATTATTATTATTGATGAAAAATAAAATAATACATTCATTTATTTTAAGTGATAAAAGAAAAAATACCTTTGAAGATGAAAACGATCCTTAAGTTTGTCACTATCGCCTTTAAAAGTATATAGATTAATTTTTAAGAAAATAAATAAAATACAAATAATTATTTTTAAAATATTCAATAAATAAATATTTGTGTAATTTTCACACATATTTTCCTCGTCCAATTCATTCATACTTTTTTGTTCATCTCCTTTATTTAATCATCTTTCTTATTCACTACAACTTTTTTTTATTGTATTTTATTTTTCTGAAGATGAAGCCGTTGTACAATTTTTTTTTTAAAATTACTATCACTGGTGTTAGTTAAACTCATACAAATTAAATTAATGTTAAAAATATATTTGATTTAACGTCAATGTTAATCAAAAATTTCATTTTCAATTTAATAATAGATTAAAACCAACTTAGTAAACACTATTTTTAGAATCTGTTTTCAAAAACTAATATAAATAAATTAACACCTATAACAAGTGCGACAGAAATTGGAAAAGAAAAAGCATTAAGCAAAAATGATGTAAATCTGTTTTATTGTGGTTTGAGTTTGAAACTTATCGTATACGTTGTTCTATTTGGATGACGAGAGGACACAATTTTGAAAGTATTTTTGTTTTTGTTCGGAAAAATTGGTACAAGGGACCTCCACCGTACAATTTACAAGTCTTTGGCAAGTATTTTTGTTTCTTTCGTGGAATGTCACAGAAGTGGCCAATGCACTTCACAAACATTTCCACGTCTGGAATGGGATTGATCCAAGTCTTTTCTAGCTTTTTTTTTTTTCTTTGTTTACTTACATGGTACAATCCAAATAAAATAATTATTCACATAAAATAGTGTTCCAAGTGGCAGAGGTTGGAAGTGTTAGGAATCCAAGTGTGAGTCTAAGTCTCACATTGACCAGAAATGAGAAAGTAGAGCACTATATAAAAATAAAGACCCATTGCCTTAAGGTTTTGGGTTGACAGTGGTATCAGTGTCTTATGTGGTTAGGCTCAGATCTCATTGGTGTTGTTCTCCCCAGTGAAACCCCCTCCTTATAAACCTAACAAGTGGTATCAGAGCCGATGGTTAATACCGGCTCAGACGAGTGCAGTATGGTTCTAGTATCGAAAGTCTTCCTGGCAAAGGTCTCAGGTAAGGGTTCCAGGTAGAGCGTGCCCGTTAAGAATAACGGCGGTACGAAAAAGGGCAGAAAAGGAGTACTCGTGGTTGGGAATGCTTCCGGAGGAGGAGTGTACCAATGTGGTTGAAGGGACTCACCTTGAGAGGGAGATTGTTAGGAATCCAAGTGTGAGTCTAAGTCCCACATTGACCAGAAATGAGAAAGTAGAGCACTATATAAGAATAAAGACTCATAAACCCATTGTTTTAAGGTTTTGGGTTGAGAGTGGTGTCAGTGTTTTATGTGGTTAGGCTCAGATCTCATTGGTGTTGTTCTCCCCCAATTTTTTTATTTTATTTTTTTCATTATTTTATATTTAATCTTTTTTAATTATATAAATTTTTAAACTTTTTTAAATTATTTGTATTTTTTTGAATTAAATAATATTATATTCAAAATTAATAAAAATTAAATTAAGTATTTTTTATTTATTTTATAAAGTACAATAACAAATAATAAAATATAAAATCAAATATATAAAGAAACAAAATTATTAAGATATTTTTTATTTTCTCTTTCATTGTCTTTTGAATTTTTGATATGTTGTATTTTTCTCTCATGTTTATTTATTTTTTGTTACTAAAAAATGTTAGACATAAACTCAATATTTCTATCTTCATTTTTTTCATATTTTCTCTTTTATTATTAAATAAATAAATAAGGTAACTTTCTCTTGTGTCACTTGATAGTGAAATATTTGTTTAACATTTAGTACTATTTTTCATCTCATGACCTTTTTGTATATTTATTTTTTATTAATATAAAAGAAGAAGTAATATACTATGTGATTTTTCATAGTCGATTTTTAATTATAACTTGATTATCATAGTTTTTTTAGTAATTATGTCTCTTAACTTTTAATTAGATTATGATAAATTATTTTTTAGTCTTCAACTTTTTTTTTAAATAGGTATATTGATGAAAAACGAAAGAATAAATTTATTTTTTAAAATTGATAGAGAGACTGCTGGTGAAGATGAAAACATGATAATATGATTACTCATCGCATAACAATGAAATGAAAGTTTGTGAAGACTTTTTGAATCAAATGAACGTTAATAAGATGGAAGATGAATATTTTATAAATAATTTGTGAAAAAGTTAAATGAAAAATTTAATTATGATTTAATTACCATAAATTCAAAAATATGAAAAAATAATAAACATTTTTTTTATGTATATATAATTTATTTGATAATTATAAATATATTAGATTATATATTATTTTTATTAAATTAGTCACAATAATAATAAATATATAAATTTTAAATATATTATTTTAATTTCTCAAAAATCTTTTATGAAGATTCGGCGTTAGTTCTATTGTAATTTGTATTCCGTTTACTGTAATTAGATGACAATTTTCAAAGTCATTTATTTTTTGTTTGAAAAAAGTGTATACCACATTTATTATTTGAAAAAAGTGGTATACGGGATCATCCCACTATACAATTTCCACATTTATTGTTTGACGTGATGATGCTTCTGGATTAGGATTTGCTCCAATCCTTTTTATGTTCTTTTTATTTAGTGTACATGATAAATAAAATAGTATTAGATTTTCTTATTTCTTTTAATGATTTGAGTAATTCACTATTTAAGATGTTCTGTGTAAGGCCCTTTTATATTTTCTGCCTTATAGATTAGTGGGTTGTCTTTGTAAGTGGGCCTAAGGTCGGCCCAACGTATAAAGCTCTTAGGTCTGTCCTAATTCCACTCTCACTCTCACTCTTGCAGAAACTCAGCAGCCGTCACCTTCCCCTTTCGCACTAGAGCTCTGCTAGGGTTCCTCCCCAAGTCTCTCGAGCTAGCTCCGAATCAGTTTCTACTCCACGTAAGTACCCCTCTAGATCATCGGAGTTCCCTTTTTGCTTCCCCTTGTATTTTTCGCAGTCAGGGTTTGGTACTAATCTGCCCTTGTTCCGTGCAATTTCTGTTTTCAGCTCCTTAGTGAGTTCTAGAGCTGCTGTGCACCTTGGTTACGCATCGAACGTCCTGTACGAACCTATTTCCAGGTACGGGAAGTTAGGGTTCCAGTCTTTTGGTGTTATTTTGGCTGTTCTTGAGTTAGTTACTGATTTTATGGATAAATCCTTCGGTTTGGTGTGATTGAATGCTTTGTATGCTTGGTGGTTCGATAGATATGGTTGTTGCAGGGTGAAATAGTGGCGAGACCTGTTAATCTCTCCCAAGCGAGCCAGTCTCGCCTAGGCGAGACAAACAGGGATTCGCCCACGCCAGTTTGCGCGAGAGGTTGCTCAAGCGTCCCGCTCAAAATTTTAAGCGAGCAGGCAACTCGCCCAGGCGAGAGGGGTCTCGCCTAAGCGAGATCCCGCGTTGCTCATGCCCCTGATCTTGTGCCCTCGCCTAGGCGGAGGGGGAACTCGCCTGAGCGAGACTGTCTCGCCTGGGCGAGACCCCTCAGCCTGAGCGAGGCGCTAGGCGAGACAGTGCTGTGTTTGGATGTTTGTTGGTTCCTGAATGGTCTGTTTTGGTTGAGTATGATTGTATGTGAGTGATATGTATATAATGGAGCATGAAGTATATTTGGCATGATTCACGAATTGTAGATGATGGGTTGGTATGAGAATCGGCATGTGAATTAAATGAGACGAATAATATTAAAGTGGCATGATAACATGATGAGTTGGATCTTAATTACATGGATAAACTATGAGATGTTGGAAATGAGTGGGGCCTGGATCACGAAAGATGTTGGCTTAAAAGGTTGGTACGAGTGATGTATATCTATGCTTGGTAATTATTATTTTGGTTATGTGAATGAGGCCGATCTGTGTCAGTGCATAATTCCTTGGGGTCTCTAGGTGAGACTTTCAGGGTTGCGCTTCAGTGGTCGGGACGTAATCCCATGGCCCCTGTTAGTGGGTGTCCATGGTGGTGCCCCATTTGTATAACTAAGTAAGGATTCAAGGTAAGGACTGCATCTTGACACTCTAAGGGGCCAGTTAGTCTCACTTAGAGCGGACTGACTCCTGTGGTGAGAGTAGCAGGAGGCCTGAAATTTATTAAGGGTTAACCTTGTGGTGAGGGAGATTTGATTCATCGTAACACTTGTAACACATAGCTCGGAGATGAGCAGCTCAGGGTCGAGCAGAGGTATCCACCATAAGTGCAAGCATCCGCTGAATCCGACCAAGTTATACGTATCCGGATGAGTCGAGTCGAGTCGTAGTGTATTGAATGAAGAGTCGTAACATGTTTGGTTGCTATATGGATATGGGATGATGATGATGTATTTGACTGTATGATGATTATGTGTTGGCTCTACCTTACCCGTTTTGTTGCATGGTTGTATTGTATGTGGCTGTTCTTTCTTGCGATGATCATCAATTTGATTGATGGGAGCAGATGGGCGAGGTTCTCGTGGTCGACAAGGGAATGGCGATCCCGCTGCTTAGCCATCGGGGCTAGAGTTATTTTATTCATGTTATCTCTAGGGCTACGGCCCTTGTATCGTTTTACGTGTTTTCCTACTCTACATTCTTTGTTAGTTGTGCTTTCAGCTTTCCTTTGGCATCGTGATGTGCCCGGCTTTTGTAGGGGTTGTGTTAAGGACCCCAAGACTACACTGCTATACTTTTATCGCGTGACGTTTCCTTTAATTTCGTTTAGTAATTAAATGGGACGTTACATTTTGTTGTTTGTAATTTTTTATTCAAACATTACACTAAAAATCATATATAAAACTCAAGTGATGCTTTTAGTTCAAACATTACACTACATGACTTTATTCTAACGTGTTTTATGGTAATATTTGAGTTGTTTACACCATTTGATATATTTATGCTTTGGTATTAGTCAAAAACCACGTTAAACGTTAAATAAACTTAAAAAAATTTGCTTAAAAGAACTACAGTCACACATTTCTAAAGTTGAAAGACTAAATTGGATCAACGTTTTGAAAAGAAATTAATTGCAATTTTCATTGAAAATTAAGAGACCAAAAACATATTTAACCCTAAAAACTAACCATTTTTATGATAAATCAACATGATAATAATAATATATTTTTTGACTAGGTTAACCATTTCTGTTGATATATGATATAAAAGGATATTAATCAAACTACCCAGATTTGACCATGTATTCTGTTAATACACGATAACTACACTAACAAATATATCTATTAATATTATTTAGCCAATTTAGGACTAATAATGCTAATTGAGCCTTGTTCAACCAAACACTTTATGGTGTGTTTGGATGAAGTAATTTAATAGAGTAATTCATTTATTTAGAGAATTTGAAATTCTTCAAGAAAATTGACATGTTTTGATGAGAAAATTAAAAGAAAATTGAAATTAAGAAATTTTAAAAAGGTATTTCAAATAAATAAAATAGTAGAATTTGAAATTTCTCAACTTGTGGGATCGTTCATTGCTCAGAACAAAAAAAGTCCACAAGTCAAAAAAGTCGAGTCGAGTCGGCCCATGCTGAAGGTCCAGCAGAGTTGGCTCGGTTGAAGGTCGAGTTGAGCCGAGCTAGCCCAAACTGAAGGCCAAGCAAAGTTGACCCAGGCCAAAGGTCGAGCAGAGTCGACTTTGGTTGAAGGCCGTAACGAGATGGCTCTAGACCAAGTCGACTCTGGTCGAAGATCAAGTTGGGTCGACCTTGAGACGAGATGGATCTGAACCGAGTTGATCTAGGTTAAAGGTCGAGCCTAGTCGCCCGTGTCAAAAGTTGAGCCAAGTCGGTTCAGACCAATATGGTCAAGTCAAGTCAACCCGGACCAAAGGTCTAAACGAGATGGTTTTGAGCTGAGTTGGTTGTTGCTGAAGTTTGAGCTAGGTTGACAAAGGCTGAAGGTCGAATTGAGTTATCCTTGACATAAGGTTTAAACTAATCTAACTTAGTTGTAGGTTGAGTCAAATTAACTTGGGCTAAATCAATTCGAATCGAGTGAGGTAGAATCAATTCGAATCGACCTAGGTCAAACCAGCTGTGGTCGAGCTAAGTTAAGTTAGATTCAAAACTAGAGTTGAATTTACTATAAATTAGAAATTAAATTGCTTTATCCAAACAATAAAATTGAAATGTAAAATATTTCATTTACTTCATCCAATAATTATTTAAAAAATTAAGATAATTTAATTACTAGGTATTTCAATTTTTTTAAAACTATTGAAATCATTTATCCAAATACAAGGTAAATAATATATTTGTTGGACGGGATAGGTATAATAATAATAATAATATTATTATTATTATTAAGGTATGATATTAGTCTTGAAGACTAAGAATTTTAAACTTATAAAATAAAGGTAAAAGATAAAAAAATTCTTTTGAGTTGAATTATATGTTTTACTTTTTTTAATAAATATATGTGACAATTTCTAATATTAGACACGTGTTGTTTATCCAAACCTTAAAATTAAAACTTTCATATTAAAAACGTAATTGTGTGCTTTTAATATATCAATTGAGTATCAGCAGCAATTAATTGAGTATCCGCAACTTGGTGATATATAATTTATATATTACAAAAGTAGAATTTTAAAATTATATATTTTGGCAATTGTCGGTGCTCAAGTCACCAATACCAATCCAGTTTTAGAACTCAGTGCATTTTATCTATCAATTTTTGTGTGTGATGATAACGCCCACAACAACGTCAATGAAGAATCCGGTTGGTCTAAGATTGATGATGTTTCTGCTGTGTGTGGTGTCGCAGGTTGTTCACGGTGAACAGAAAATGAGATGCATTCCAGAGGAGAGGGAAGCACTGCTTCAATTCAAGGCTGCCATTGTTGATGACTTCGGCATGCTCTCTTCTTGGACCACTCCTCACTGCTGCCAATGGGAGGGGATTCGCTGCACCAATCTCACCGATCATATTCTAAGCCTCCACCTTCCCGGCGAGATTCGTGTTGATGTTGAATTCGGAGAATATGTCTATGATAAACTCTCTTATAAATATATGAGCGGAGAGATCCACAAGTCGTTGATGGAGTTGCCACAATTACAATATTTGAACCTCAGTTTCAATTCTTTTCGATATCAAAGAATCCCAGAGTTTCTTGGTTCTCTCAAAAACTTGAAATACCTTGATCTCTCTTCATGTAGTTTTCATGGAGAAATTCCAAGGCAGTTAGGCTCTCTTTCTCATTTGAAATACTTAAATCTTGCTTCGAATTATCTGAACGGTTCAATTCCTCGTGAGTTTGAAAATCTCTCCCAGTTGCAACATCTTGATCTTGGGTACAATTATCTTGAAGGAAATATACCATCTTATCTTGGAAATCTCTCCCAATTACAACATCTTGGTCTCAACTGCTATAATTTTGAAGGAAATATACCGTCCGAACTTGGAAATCTCACCAAGTTGGAACAGCTCTATCTTGGAGGAGAAGGTATAAAAATTGAAGATGGAGGTCAGTGGCTCTCAAATCTCCCTTTTTTAACCCATTTTTCCTTGATAGGTGTATCGATTCTTGATCGTTCTAATAATTGGCTGCAAGTGATTGCCAAGCTACCCAAACTAAGACAACTAAGTTTAGTTGATGGTAGTCTTTCCGATCATTTCATTCTCTCATCCAAACCGTCTAAGTTCAATTCTTCTACTTCCCTCTCTGTCCTTGATCTTAGTTGGAACACCTTAACGTCACCAATGGTATTCCAGTGGGTGTCAAACATCACTTCCAACCTTATTGACCTTAACCTTCAGGGTAACTTCTTAGAAAGTTCCACATCAAGTCATTTTGGCACGCTCAAGAATTCGCTTAGGCATCTTGACCTCTCTCATAATAATTTCAAGGTCATGGATTTTAAATCTTTCACAAATATATGCACCTTACAATCTCTAAACATGGCTTCAAACTATTTGCCTGAACACCTTCCCTACATTCTTGGTAATTTGTCCAGTGGTTGCATTAAACACTCATTGCAAGATTTGAATTTGGGAGATAATCGGATCACTGGCACTTTGTCTGACATTTCAGTATTCACCTCTTTGAAAACATTGTTTCTTGATTCAAATCGGTTAAGTGGAAGGATACCTGAAGGTGTAAAGTTACCATCTACTTTGGAGAGTTTGTCAATCAGCTCAAGTTCATTAGAAGGTGGAATTCCAAAATCATTTGGGGATGCATGTTCATTACTCTCCTTGGACATGTCCGATAATAACTTAAGTGATGAGCTTCCGATGATAATTTCTCACATTGTCTGGATGTGCTAGATATTCATTGGAACAATTAAGTCTAAGTGGCAATCAAATCAATGGCACCTTACCCGACTTCTCCATATTCACATCTATGAAAACATTATATCTTAGCCACAATAAGATAAATGGAGAGATTCCTAAGGAGATTCAATTTCCACCTACATTGGAGTGCCTGTACATGGATTCAAATTCTTTAAAGGGTGTGTTGACTGACTACCACTTTGCTAATATGTCTAAGTTACAACATTTGGGCTTATCTAACAACTCATTGCGCTTGGCATTTACCCAAAACTGGGTCCCACCTTTTCAATTGTTAACAATAGAATTGGGATCTTGCAAGCTAGGTCCAACATTTCCCAAATGGTTGGAGTCGCAAGAAAAATTTGTTAATATTGACATTTCAAATGCTACAATATCAGATATTATTCCTGAATGGTTTTGGGCTAAATTACCTCTACAAAAAGTGATGACAATGGATATTTCAAACAATAATCTACAAGGTACAATTCCAAATGTTTCATCAACATATGTTTCTACATCCATGTTACTTGGATCAAATCAATTTGAAGGTTCTATTCCTCTATTTCTACGGAATTCTCATATTCTTGATTTATCAAAAAATAAATTTTCAAATCATCTTTCATTTTTATGTAGAGATGGTACAATTTCAATTCAAGAACAATTAGACATTTCGTATAATCATTTATCCGGAGATATCCCAGATTGTTGGAGACAAATGAGCTCACTAGTTTATTTAGATTTGAGTCATAATAACTTTTGAGGAAAAATTCCTACTTCAATGGGATGGCTTCTTAATCTTGAAGCATTGTTGTTGAGTAACAACAATTTAGTAGAAGGAATCCCTTTGTCCATAAGAAATTGCACAAATCTAGTAATGCTTGATATGTCAGAAAATAAATTATCGGGATCTATCCCTGATTGGATTGGAACAAAGGAAGATTTGAAATTTTTAAGTTTGAGAAAGAATCAATTCTTTGGGAGTTTACCATTTAAGGTTTGTTGTCTAAGAAACCTTCATCTCTTAGATTTCTCAATAAACAACTTATCTGGAAAAATTCCTAAATGCATAAAGAACCTTACTTCAATGGCTAAATTAACATCTTCCATATATTATGAAAGTCATTCATATTGGTTTAACCAAAGCATGTCATTTGACTTAAATGCATGGTTGACATGGAAAGGTTCAAAACATATTTTTATGAATGAAGGTTTGTCACTTTTAAAAAGCATTGATCTCTCAAGTAATCATTTCTCAGAAGAAATTCCTGTAGAAATAGAGAAATTAAGTGGATTGATTTCATTGAATTTATCGAGAAACAATTTGATTGGAAAAATTCCTTCAAACATTGGAAAGCTAGCATCACTTGATTTTCTTGATTTGTCAAGAAACCTACTTGTTGGTTCAATTCCTTCAAGTCTTGCTCAAATTTATGGACTTGGTGTGCTAGATCTATCACATAACCATCTAATTGGAGAAATCCCAACAGGTACACAATTACAAAGTTTTAGTACATCCACTTATGAAGATAATCTTGATCTTTGTGGACCACCACTTGAGAAATTATGTATTGAAGGTGGGTCAACACAAGAACCAAATGTTAAAGTTCATAAAGATAAAGATGAATATTCGTTGTTCAATAATGACTTTTTTATAAGTATGGCAATTGGATTTATTATAAGCTTTTGGATGGTATTTGGCTCGCTCTTATTGAAACGTTCATGGCAACGTGCATATTTCAACTTCTTAAATAATTTAGAAGACAATGTTCATGTCAAGATAGCAATCTTTGCTAGAGTGCTTAAGCTCGAGAAAGATTAGCAGGTAATAATATTATAATATTATATAATTATGCTCTCTTTGTATATTATATGTGCATTATCATATATCTTTTTTATTATTTCTACAACATTTAATTAATTAAAATAAAACTAACGTATAATTTGTATGTTAAATATTGAACCAATCTTTACAATTCAATTAGTTAGTTTTGAAACTAGTTATGTCAAAGACATAAGATTTATTGCGCAAGAGCAATTAAATGTGTAAACATGCATGTTAACTAATCAAGATCATGATTTCTTGCTTGTTTGAATGTTGAATGCATTTAGTGTTTATTTACTTTAAAAAGTAATAATAAAACTATGTCCTGGACAACCTTTTTTCAAAATTTGAATGAAAAGTTTGCATGATTACGAAATAAAATAGCAATAACATCATTGATGTTCAACACTTGATGGTCTTATAAAAAAACAATGGTTTCCCTTGCTACCGTGAAATCATGTTCTTTTCCATAGTTTTTTTTATCTATCATTAGTTTTTTTTTTTTTTAATTAACTTGATTATTATTCTTATTACTCCAAATTTTAAACATATCAACTATATTTTTCTAGTGAATAAGAATGGGAATTTTGTTTATTTTAATGTACACATTTCGAATAACTAACATTCGTTGCATTTTATTTTTCAATTTTCAGGCACTTGGAATCCATCCTCTTGTACGACTCCATCTTTCAAGCCAATGGTTTCTTCAAATTCCCTTAGTATGCTGATAAAAAAACATCTTCACTGTCAATTGGAAACTATAGTCTGCATGTTCTTATTGTTTGAAGTTTTACTTTTTATTAAATTATAAACGTCATTAAGCATTGTGCTTTTGTAGTGAAATATAAATTATCATACATTTTATTAATAATTCACTCTTACTTTTCTTATAATCCAAACTTCGGTCTGACATATTTTTTAGTTAATTACATTTCATATATTTGCTTAAGGAAAGTTTCATCATCTTGAAGAGTGCTTTTGTTGCCAATTTTGTAAAACACTTTATGGAGAAATTTTATACGTATAACGTGATGACCACCGTTTTAAACTTATTTATAGAGATTAAATATTTACTATATACATATAGTTGATCAAAAACTAAAATGAAAAATAGTCATTTTAAATTCAAGACATCTTAAATATTGAATATAAAATAAGGGTGTGTTGCAAATGAAATTATAGAATAAGTTCAGAGTTGAGAATAGAAAGTAAAGTAGAGAAATATATTGCCAAGGATGTGCGAGTTATGTCAAACAAACATCGCATAATGTATATAATAATGGAAATTTATATTAAATTTGGGATGTTTTAAAACCAAGAAATCGCAAAAGTAGAATGATGGAGGGGTTGATGATAGAATGCAGGATTTCTAACTTACTCCTGACATGACTTCTTATCATCATCTTCATGTGTGATTAAGCAAACTTTTGAAAACCTAATATTCTGACTGGGCCATTTAATGTTATAAATGGGATATGTATCCCTGAGCATATGAAAAATAAAGTAATGGTAAGTGTGTGATTCAGATGGGAAAATTTTGATAGACCAAACAGAATTCTTGAAATTTCAGTTTGGAAGAAGGTCAACGAGACAAAATGTTAATTATGCAGTTTCAACGTCTTTGGAGAAAGAAACCGTCCTGCGGACTCACTGGAATAGTACTTCACTTTATTTATGTAGACATATTCGACAGTGGTGTAATCCAGATAAATAAATAAAATATTAATTAAGAATCTGTGAACTAAATTATTCCATGCATAATATTATTTACTTGTAAATTGAAACAAGAAACACTTGTTATTCCAAACCATTCAAGTTATTTAGAAGCTCAGCTTTTCTACCAAAAAAAACTGCTTCAAGTCTGAAAATAGTTCATGCAAACTACAACAGTTCAACATAGAAAAGAAAAATATGGTCAAATTGATAAACCAAAGATCAAAAGTGGGTGCAAATCATGTCTTGGACGGTGATTCAGTAGAGGTAGCAGGAGGAGTATCTTTTCCTGATTGCGACGAAAGTGTCTCTAGTGTCTTGTGAAATTCTGTAGGGAGAGGAGGTGGTCGGTGGAGAGGAACATGCTTAGGAACAGGTGCATCATTCTCAATCACCTCACATTCATAATCATCTGGAACACCCCACGGTTCCCACTCTGCATTCCAAGATATACATTCAATATATATCAATCATATTTCTAATCAATTGATGCAAAAACATTTCAAGGCACGCATGTAATTTAAATTTAATCTATATATATGTTGTGAGTTCTAAATTTGGTTTATATATATGTAAAAAACTCATTAAATTTATCCTTTTAAGTTTAGACTATCAATTTAGTCTCTGTCACTCTGAATACCCTTACGAAATCTTATTTTGGTGCTCATACATGTACATTATTAATTTGGTTGTTTTACGAGCAGAACATTCTTAATTGGGATGTGTGTAACACATTCTTAATTTGATCCTTTGCACGTAGAAACTAGATTAAGAATTTGCCTCGGCTAAACCTTCTGTCCAAGCCACTTGACTCGACCTTCGGTCGACTTGGCACAACCTTCGATTGTGCTGACTCGGCATGACCTTCAATCGTGTGGACTCAGCTCAACCTTCGGTCCAGGCCAACTCAACATGACTTTAGATCGGGCCTGACTCGACTTCACCTTCTACCCAAATTCTACTCAACCTTCGACCTAGACCCGACTTGGACTCGACTAGGCTCGACTCGGCTCGACTCGGCTCGACTCGGCTCAACCTCTTCGACTTAAAGGTTGAAATGTGTCGACTTTTTGGACCTATGCACTTTTTCATCCTAACCAATGATAAATTCCACAACTTCTAAAATTTCAATTTTCTTATTTTTTGAGTGAATTTCAAATTCTATTATTTTAGTTATTTAATATACTTTCTTAAAATTCTTCAATTTCAATTTTATTTTAATTTTCTCACATAGACAAGTCATTTTCCTTCAAAGAATTTCAAATTCTTCAAATAAATAATAAATTTGCACATGCATGAACAAAATTGAGATTCATAATACATATAGAGACTAAGTCATAAATATTTGTTTGAATGCAGAACATATTCTTTCGTATTCACTTTTACATGCAAAAATGTTATTTTGTTTTTACTTGGGTTCCCATTCTCAAAAATTTGAATAAGAGTGAAAACAATGTTGTCAAAGAATTCCAAAATAATTATACTTTTTCATTATTCCATGACGAAAATTTTAGTTCAATGTCTGGTTTAAAGTAAAAATAATGAAACTTGAAACGGCAAGTTAATTTTTGTTATATAGTGAGAAGAATGATTATAAAACAGCAAAAATTAGGAGATACAGAAAAAATGTAGATTTGAATTAAAGCAAGGAAGAGTCAAAGTTAAAACCATTGTCAAGAAATAACAAAAGACTTTGGAACTAGGCTGCATTTGTGATAAAAGGAAAAGCCAACAACTGCCAAATTCATAATGCGAACAACCTGGATTAGCAAAATTCAAAATACCCTAACCAAGGTAAAATCCCCTTTCATATACACAGTATACACATGTGGACAAAGAGCACTAAAATTACTACTCAACCTATTTCAGACCAAGTTGTCACACCAAGACATACAAAAAATTTTGTAACAAAATAATCACGATTCAAATCTCAATTCAATAACCATGTACAAAAAAATCAAGGCTAACTACACTTAGATTTGTAAGCTATAAAGACCATAAGTTTAGATGCTTAAAAATTAAGGAATTTCTCATGCACATGATCTTAAGTGAAATATATTCAGGACCATCAGGACCAATATTGACCGAGCTGCATTATATACTAAATGCTCTTATAGTTTACAAGTTGTATAGGAAATAGTTTACAACCATGACCAGCCTAGGAAATAAATAGGTTAAAGGATAACAGAGGATATAGTGACCCTATAATATATCATAATGGGATAAGTAAATCAGGAGATGAAATGTACATGCAACTTTGTTCCACACAATAATTTGACTCATCCACTTTTAAGCAACAAAATCAACCGAAAATTGATATCAATCTCTAACAAAAGTTCAAACGTTTATATGAAACTAGAGTATATTCATCCTTTGCAATCAATAGCTAATTATTCTTACACAGAAATGAAACTTAGTGCAATTTCCTAGGAAGAAAAAGCTCAGCTAAGGTAAAGTATCTCCCTTCCACTTATCACTATCCCCTCCCAAATGTTGCAATGATATAAGATTCTCTTTCCTGTCAACTTTCTTTCATCCAGTTAAGATTGCATTACATTTGAAAAAAATGCCCCAAAGTTAATGCTTGAACTCTACCCAATACAATTAATATTCTCTAAATGTATTATGAATTATTTAAGTATTACCCATTACTTTGGCGGGATTTTTACTATATTGGTGCAATTTGGAAACAAAATAACCAAAATAGGTAAATTTTTAAAAAAGTACGAAGGTACCCACCTTTATAAGTTTAAAAAAAATTAACCATTCCAAATTGCACTAGATTGGTAAATTTCCAACTTCGGCATTGTACAGATATTCATAAATATTGTGCACAATAGGTACAGATTGTGGATAAAAAAATGGAATGCTCACAAGATGTAACTACACATTCATAGTTTGAACAGGCTAAAAAATTCTCATGGGCAGTGAAAAGTAACAAAAATGAGGAAGTGGTTGCAGAACAATTGCTAGGCTTGAAAATGTATTTGTTAGAAAATTGCATGTACAGGAGAATATATATTCAAAGGAGTTTTGCTCCCCTTCATTTAGTTCAAACTCTGATTGGCCTGGGAGAGAGCATAATGTATAGTATAGACGGCTTTGATAGAGCTATGTTACGGAATTTTGCATAATGTTGGTGATAAACATGACTGATGGAGAACTAACTGACTTTCACATTGCATTTACTATCTTTATCGTACCTCTGACTCAATCCAAAATGTTTGAGCAGGATAGCATAACACAGCACAATTACTATTAAAATGTCACTGATGATAATGTTTGAACAAGTATTTGAAAATCTGTAAAGCAATGCAAAGGTTTTAACACAAGATCAAGATCCTAATCAGAAACTGTGAGAATAATACAAGTCCAAAGGATTTAGTATGGTCATACTCTTATCACAAAAATCAACAGTAACCTTAGATGACCTGCCAGCGGTCATTTCATAGAACAAAAATTTTAACTAAACCTAAGAAATTCATCATTTGCACGACCACATTTGCTACCGCAAAAGCCGCATTTTTAGCAATTCTATGCAATATCAAGGATCACGACGAAATTGAAATTGCCAATTAAAACCGACAAAAAAAAAATACAAAAGTCGAATCCAGATTACTCTACCATTAGATTAATTGATTTCACAACCCACACAGGATCATCCACCAAACCACTCAACGGGAAATTCATAACAAAATATTTAAAGAAAATTAAATAAAAAGGAAGAAGCAATGGAGAATACCGATCATATAGGAAATGAGCTTGAGCTCATCCTGAGCCTCTTCGATGAGTTCCTCGACCTGGCCGCAACCGAGCCGTTTCTCGATGGCTTCCCAGTCCTCCTCCTCTTTGCACACGCCCAACCGGTGTTTCGTGAAGCTCTCCACCGCCTTGCGGTAACCCTCGTCTTCTGGAACCTTCTGGATCTCCTTCAGCGTCTTGCTGTAGAGTCCGATCAGCACCTCCCTCGCGTTCGGCACCACCTCCAGCCCCACGATCCCCGTGGAAGCCTTAACCTTCGCCATCAACGGCCGCGCCACCGCACGTAGAAACATCTTCACTTACGATCTCACTCTTCCCCAATGTCTCCAAACACGATGCTGCTGTTCGAGTCTCACAGAGAAATGAGAGCGTGCGTGGCTTCGAAATGGAGAAGCCCCCGATTGGGCCTGTAGCTCCTTGGCCCAAATGGCCCAAATCGGGTGGGCTTGTAAATAGCCCGTTTCCCAAAGGCTTTTACTTTTTAATTTGAAACTTTCCGGAAAAGAATAAAGAAATTGCTAACTTTAATACATTAATATTCAATTCAATCGGATTATTCTTTCATAAATCAGTATATAAAAATAGATATTAATATAAAATTATTTATATATCAAATTAACATAATATTTTTTTTTGGATATACTAAAATTTAAATAACTTAATTTTTTTACTATCCCATTTTAACAAAATTTGAAACAAAAAATTCATATAAAACTATAATTTAACCCTTGATAAATATACCTTTTATATATATTTATTGAATATGTAATTAAATGGATGTTTTAAATGAAAAACAAATCTTAAAATGATAAATTAGAACAAACAAATATAACTATTAAATTAAGATTAAAAATTATAAAGGGATAAGATCAGAACTCAATTAAAGAAAATTGTGTCTTTCTTCTCTTTCCCTTACCCTCCTCTAATACAATTACACTTATTTTTATACTTGTTTTCGTGTTAGCAAAACAAAATATCAAGTGAAAAGAACTATGCACGAATTAATTTTAATTTGGTTTTGATCTGATTCTTTCTTATTTTTAGTGTTAATTTGATTGTTACAACGGTTGTTCATATTAAGAGTTGTTTTTATTTGAAACACTTGTTGTAAATATAATTATAGAACATCAATTTTGCACTACAAAGAATAATTTTCTATCATGTTTTCTCAAAACTAAATTAATTGATCTTTTAACTCGTTAAAAATTAACTGTCATATTATTTTTGTCTTTCAAATATTACTTTGACTAATTTGATATTTTATAGAGACCCAAAGGTTTTGCTAACATGTGTATTAATATAAATTAACCTACTAAAGCAGATGCAATTTTTTAGCATATACAAGACAAAACTGTTGTATTTAAGGCTAATACATCATGCATGATTTTTTATAGGATTTTTTTTTTTTAATTGATGGTTTGACCTAAAAATGTAAAATTGGAAAATGAGAAACTCTCATCTCATTGCTTGCCCCTGCATTCGTGGATCATTCCCATCGCTGTTCAAAAACATTGGGTTAAATATGTTTTTGGTCCCTCAAGTTCAGTGAATTTTAGAATTAGTCCCTCATTAAAACTTTATACCAATTTAGTCCATCATCTTTCAAAATGCGTGAATTTAGTCATTTAAACCAAATTTTGTTAAGTTTATCTAACGTTTCAAGCACATTTCATGATAGTATTTAAGTTAACATTAAAGCAAAAATGTGTCAAACAGTATAAATAATTTAAATACTATCATGAAATGCGCTTGAAACGGTAGATAAACTTAACAAAATTTGGTTAAAATGACTAAATTCACGCATTTTGATATATGAAGGACTAAATTGATGAGGGACTAATTTCAAATTTCACTGAAACTTGAGGGATTAAAACCATATTTAACCCAAAAACATTTTATTTTCTCCTTCATTTTGTGTTTAAATGAGAAACTTTTAGAAAAGTCTTTCATTTTAATTAAAAAATTTAAAATCTTTTATGACGAAATAATTTATTTGGATAAATAGTTTTAAAGTAAATTGAAATTAGAAAGATTTGATTATTTAAGATTAGATCATTTTAAATTATACTTAAATAAGATTTTGATTTTTTTTTTTGTATTTTTTCCTATCAAATCCATGTCTTTTTTTATTTTATTTTTCTTTCTAGTTTAACACCATTGTCTTGATATTATTTTTTTATTGATAGAGTTTTCTTTTTCAAGTTCAAATTAATTATGATTATTTTCAATCATTATTTTAATTTTTTTCGTTAATATAAGTTAATATTTTTTTTAAAACTGACGAGTTTTTTTCAAGATAATTATATTTTCCGATCAGTATTAAACATAATTATTATAGTTAATATCAATAAATATTATTTTCAATTCATGATAATCAGGGGTTTGTTTTCACCAAACATTGATCAGAGTATAGGTCATGCTTATTTCTTGATTAATGTGAATTAAGATTTCCTTTTAAACAATATTGGCGAATATATTCTTAACAAATGTTAGATGAGCTTTCTTTTTATGGACACCGGATACCAATAAGACTACTTTTTTTGGTGGAGTGTTTTTTAGTTAACATTTATATCGATTACTTTTTTGTTCTTGAAATTATTTATTTATTGATGTGGGTCAAAATTATTTCTCAATTCATTTTTGTTATAGTCTTTTTAACCTACATCATATTACAAGAAATTCTTTAATTACTAACGAAAATTTTATAAATGGACATAAATTTGTTGGTAAAATAACATTTAGTAACAGATTTTATATATAAAAATAAATATGTTCATATTATCCCTTGTTAGATTAGAATTTTAATTACTGATGAAAAATATTCGTCGATAAAATTCGTAAATAATTTAAAATTATTCTGGCAAATTTCTTTGTTTGTAAATTTTATCATTAAAAAGGCACTATAATTCTATCAGCAAAGATTTAATGGTAAAATAAAATTGTGGTTAATGACAAAAAAAATTATCTCTAAATTGGGTGTCAAATTTTCCATTCAATCTAACAAAATATGTTTATTAATTAATTTCTTAATGCATGTTGACAAAATAAAATTTTGATTACCGATGAAAATTTTGTTGGCAAAATCAGTTGGAAAATTTAGCACTAAAATTTTTGTCCAATATGTTGAAATATGATCCACAAAAAGAAGAGGAGTAGAAGAAGGAATGAAAGGAGGTGGAGGGATGAGGTAGTGTGTGTGTGTGTATATATATATATATATATATATATATATATATATATGTGTGTGTGTGTGTGTGTGTGTGTGTGTGTGTGTGTGTACGTGCGTGCGTGCGTGTGTGTGTGTGTGTATAATCAATACCAGTACAGAGAATCAAAAAAGTTTACATTCAATCCCAACACAAGATAGTTTAGTTTCTCATGATAATGGATCTAGATATATAATCAATACCAGTACAAAGAATCAGAAAAGTTTACATTCAATCCCAACACAAGATAGTTTAGTTTCTCAAGATAATGGATCTGAAGGATTTTGGAGTTGTTCTCCCCCTCCCATATCTCTTACAAAAGATATTACATAAGTGTCTATGATGCAACAGTCACTGAGGAAGAGAATGGGCCAATTGAAGTTGACAGCACTAGGCCCAAAAGACATATTACGAGGCCATCAAATTGGGAGGATTACGTGCATTAAGAGAGTTAAATTGTTATTTTGTCTTTTATGAAATAGGAATCTTTTCTGTTACATGGTTACCGTGATATGCGGAAACCATAATGCATGTGATAAAAGCAGTATAATGAACCTTTGAATGGGAAGAATATTTTTACACTGAAATTCTCTTTTCTCTCTAGAGGCCTGGTACCTCGAATACCAGATTTCTTTCCCTTTTGCTATCATTTGGTGCTTTCAATGACGACACCTCAACCTTCTGCCATCGACCTATTGATTGAGCAGGTCTCACGTTTGACCACGCGCATAAACGACCTTTCTTCAGAGGTTGCGTCTCTTCAAAACAAACCAACCCCCCACGCATCGTTTTCGAAGCAAACCCCTAAAGTTCGGTTGGACTGCCCTCGTTTTGATGGTTCCAATGCCTTCGATTGGATTTTTTCGGTCACTCATTTTTTCGACTATCATCAAATTCCAAACCTCGAGCGTCTCCAGATCGTTTCCTTTTACATGGATGGTCCTGCCCTTAGTTGGTTGCAGTGGTTGGAGCGGAATCACCTCCTTCGTTCTTGGCCAGATTTCTTACAGTCTCTTGAAACGCGCTTTGCTCCATCGCGCTTTCACAATGTTAAGGGGCGTCTTTGTAAGCTTACTCAAATTGGGTCAGTTTTGCAGTATCTAAACGACTTTGAAGGACTGGCAAACAGGATCATGGATGTTCCCCCTTCGTTTCTTCTTGAGTGCTTCATTTCTGGACTTCTTCCGGACATTCAACGTGAGGTTCTCGTATTCCAACCGGTGTCTTTTTCGGAAGCGGCAGAGTTGGCCAAACTTCAGGAGGATAAATTCAATTCCATGGTACCTCCTCCTTGGAATCCCATTGTATCGGTGTCTCGTCCCCTGTCGACGTCTCGTTCCTTACCGTTGTCTCAACAACCACCTTTGCTTTCCCAACCGGTTATGCCAGCTATCCCATTTAAATGTTTGTCCGCTACAGAAATGCAGAATCGACGTGATCGTGGTTTATGTTACAACTGTGATGAAAAATACAGTCCTGGTCACTGTTGCAAATCCTGTTTTTTCCTTCTAGTGCATGACGATGATGAGACAATACCTCCGGATTCCCTTGTAACCGAAAATACTACTTCACCTCTACCTGACTCCGTTCAGTTAAGTCTAAATGCATTGTCGGGTCATTTTAACTCGAAAATGTTTCGTGTTACTGGACAAATCTTAGAGCATTCTGTTCGTGTTTTGATTGACAGCGAAAGTTCTCATAATTTCCTTCAGTCTACGCGCGCCTATGCATTGGGTCTTCCTTGCAGTACCACCACCCCACTGTCAGTAATGGTTGGTAATGGTCATGCTCTAACTTGCTTTCAGGTGTGCACTCAAGTTCCGCTCGTAATCCAGGATCACGCCTTTTTGGTTGATTTTCATTTAATTGATCTCTGTGGACCTGAAGCCGTGCTTAGGGTACAATGGCTTCGCAGTTTGGGTCCTGTTTTAACGGACTATGAGAAGCTTACGATGCAGTTTATGTTGTCTGGCCAAATGGTCAAATTGATAGGTGATATTAATACAACATCTTTACCCATTTTGGTTCATCATTTACGTCGATTGTCCCAATGGGGGCAGATTGCCGAATGTTTTCATCTCACTATGCTACCAATCGTGCCTTCCTCGGTTGAGCTGTTTTGTGTGATACCCACTGATAATATGGAATTATCTGATTTACTACAACGTTTCCAGTTCTTATTTGAGGAGCCTTCAACCTTACCTCCAGAGCGTCTTACTGATCATGCTATTACTTTGTTGCCTAATTCT
>Ga0209589_1002405_pt1 | contig 32397 bp, 22 predicted proteins | sample CowpeawhiteBW_FD_187525 | JGI IMG/M metagenome (GOLD analysis project Ga0209589, IMG submission 187525) | Root nodule microbial communities of legume samples collected from California USA - Cow pea white BW (SPAdes) (version 2) | ecosystem: Host-associated > Plants > Roots > Nodule | place: USA...
TTATCCGCTCAATTAATAAAGCTTTAAATTTTCCCGCGTTTTGGGAAAATGAGGTATTATTAAACGTGCTGTCTTATTTATTCCATTTATTTATTATAAATTAGTAATATCCTGACGGGATGTTACATTGTGTCATGTGACAGTGACGTTGTGTCATGTGGCAGTGACGTTGTGTCATGTGGCAGAGATAGTGTGATGTGGCAGTGGTAGTGCCACATGTTACTATATTGGATGTGAAAAGTCTCAATGTAATCCCTTTATTTGTTATTTTGTCTCAATTTAGTCCGAATCTTTTCAAAACTGAATCAATTTCATCCTTACACAAATTTTAATTTTTATATAAGTTTTACAATGGTATTTTTATTATAATTGATATTTTTAACAAAATTAAGTTTATTTCAATGTATATTTTTTAGTGAATTTTATTTAAATTTTGTTTTAAATATTTATATATCTATAATTTATAGATAAATGTTAGAGTTGCTTTAAAAATAAAAAATTTATAAATTCAAATATAAAATTTTAAAAAAATTTTATAACAATTTAAAATAAATATATTTATTTAAATTTTTACAATTCAATTTACAAAGTTGTTATTTTTAATTCAACTCTAACATTTTTCTATAAATTATTGATATATAAATATTTGAAACAATATTTAAATAAAGTTCAAAGTAAAATAAAAATTTAATCTTGTTATAAATATCATTGTTACTGTTCCTGCGGAAACAATAACAGATTATCAGGGAGCACAAATCAAATCTTACTCAATCTTTGACTCTTTAGCATGGATACTTCTCTACTCCTCGGCTTGGTATGTCTTATTGTATTATAGACAGACTAAACATTTTGGGGTTACTTACGAAAAAGACACTCTGACGATCAAGTCAGTAAAAGCTCTCAAAAGTCAAATCACATATTAGGGGAATTAATGAATTGTGTACCTTTAATTGTTGGGGTCACCTATATTTATAGAGTATTAATCACAATTTACCTTATTCGTGGGCTAGGCCTTCTTTGTTGGGCTTAATGGGTCTTTTATGGGTCTATATGGGCTTGACTAAGGTCCAGTACCAGACATTTGACTTGATCTTGGAAGTTTAACCATTATTTCTTTAGTTAAGAGTAGTCAGCCTTTTGCTCGTATGTTGCCTTGGTCGCTATGTATGCATAATCTTTTTGTATAGTTAACCAATTGTTCTTTTTTATATGAAGACTATAAGTTGGCGGTTGGGACGAGTGATTAATCATATCGGTCCCAACCGCCCATTATAATATAGTTACATTTATATAAAGGTAAGGTTAAATCATTCATGAGGTCCCTCTCTTTGTAATGAAATTAAAAAAAATCTTAAAAAAATAAAAATAAAAAATAAAAAAAATACATGTTGACCTCTGAAATATTCATTACAGAAATGGGAACCTCCAGAATGATTGGGACCAAATTCATTATAAAAATGGAAACCTCTTGTATAGGGATGAAATTGATTCAATTTTAAAAAAATTGGGACCAAATTGAAACAAAATAACAAATACATAAACTACAATGAAACTTTTCACATCCAATAGTAACACGTGGCACTGGCACTGGCACATCACACTGTCTTTGTCACGTGGCAAAACGTCAGGTTGACACGTGACAATTTTTATTTTTTTAAATTATAAAAAGAAAATTAAAAAAATAAAAAAAAATCACGTGCTAACACGTGGCACATGGTTAATACCGTTAGTGTACTACCAACAAAAATGACCTAATTGCAACGAAATTTCCAAAATAGGAACCCAATTCAGTCAAATAAAAAGAAGGGTACCTACTTGAAATTTCGTTACAAAAATGGGAACCTCTTAAATGATTTAACCTAGTTATAAATATAATTATAGATATATAGTTATAGATTAGTGAAAACACATGCGCATATTTTGCTTTTCTAATTTTAAAAATAAATAAAAATAAATTTTAAATTTTATTATAATTTGTTTTATTTTGAAGATTTTTTATTAAAGATACTTATTTTAATTTAAAAATGATTAATTTTAAAAAAGATTAAATGAATGAAACGTGTATAAATCTAATAAAGGGTTACTCATAAGGTAAAAATGGTAAAATAATTATTTTAATTTAAAAGATGGTTATTTATTTAAGAGTAAAGTTGAAAGTAAAGATGTGGATACTAAAATAAAATATCTTTTATGTATCGGTATATATTATTATTATTATTATAATAGATTTTTAGAATAATAGTTAAAAATAAATTATTTATAAAATAATTATTAATAACAAAACTAAAAAAAATGCGAATAAAAAAATTTACTCTTTATATATAATTTTATATTTATATATAATTATAGATTATTATTATTATTTACGTATAAACTAAAAAGTAGGGAAACAAAGGGCGAGATCGCGTGTTGGTATTAGTTATAACTTGGAAAGAAAAATTCTCCTCTGTGAGCGTACACTGTTGGCGTGCACCTCCAAGCAGGAGATCCGAGCACACAACGAAACGCGCAACCAAACCGTTAGTTTCAGAGCCGAACAAAGGGAACCACCAACAAGGCAAACACAAGCCCACACTTCTTCTGCTAATAACCCCACCAAGACAAACACAAACAGAAAGAGAGAAAGAGAAAGAGAAAGAGAAAGAGTTTCACCATAACGCAGAGAACTCCAACTTTTGATCACACGCAGAGATGGACAGTGATTCTGTGGGAAGCCAAGAGTACTCTCTACTCAAGGATTTAAGACTCCAAATTGAACCAAAGGACGGAACTTTCTCTCTCTGCTTTTGGCTTTATTTCACCACTTCCTCTACATTCCCCTCTACCATTATTCAGCAGGTCTTTCACATTGTTGTTGCTTTTCCCTTCTTTCTGGGTTTTCTGTGTTAGTGGGGCATTCAGGTTTTTCTCAATCTTCTTCATCAACAGTTTTTCGCGATACTGTTCTTTGGAATTTCTAATCGTAATATGGTGTGCTTGGACATTCTGTTTTCCTTGTTCTGTATAATTGGGATAGTCTCGTTTCAGAAAGTTGTGAGTTTTCAAGCTGGTTCTATGTTTTCACTGCTCATTAAATTTGTTTTGGTTTTGATAACTGCTGGACTACTTGAACGTGTGTTTCTCGTGGCTCAAGTTGGTGGTTTAGGCTTTAAGGGGTTCTCATTTGTGCTCTCAAGTCTGAAGTTTGCTAAACCTTTTGCGTTCATTCAAAGTTGGAGTTTTGATAGGATTTACCCAGTTTTTTGCAGAATGTTTTGTTGGTTTACTTCATACTCAAAATCCTAATTAGTAAATTAGAGATTTAGAATTTAGACTATTCGATTATATATTGCTATATATATGATGCTCACATTATACTAGTAATGCCTGCTTGCTATAGGGTTGGGTGAAACTGATTTTGATAGAATTTATTCTGAACTGTTTGTTGAATGAAATTAGAACCGGTCTCATTTTAGTCATAAATTTACATCAGACCATGTGTCTCCTTAGAAAGCGTGAGAATTTATTTTCCATTGCGAAAATGAATAGGGCCTGGAATGGTGAAACCCTCCAATCCTCCATTTGACGCTATGCCATCTCTCAAGTGCAAGGTTAAATGTTTTGATATTTGATCATACAACTTTAACTGTTTAGCATTTAGTTTTGCTTAGTGATATTCCAAGCGATAGGTTTTTCTGTTTAGTATGTTGTCTGCTGTCTTGATACTTAAGGTTGAAAATTTTCACATGCCAATTACTACGGGCAGTAATTTTTTGACATTTTCATAGCTTTTGGGGAATAAAACTCAATTTTTTTAATCATTGAATGGACAGAAATATAAATCAATTTGCTTTGCAGGTTTACTCTGATATCTCTGAAAGTGCTCCTTTTCTTGTTATTGATGATAACAAGAGAATCCATTTGTTACCAGTTGTGCTCTTACACGAAGAAGCTCCTGATACCGGCAATATAAATTCCTGGGCAGAAGTTCCACATGCAACTGTTGATTTTAAGTTTCCTTTGGAAAAATGGGTTCATGTTGGATGTCAGGTATCTTATATAATTATTTGAGAATTACCTTTCGTAAACTACTTTAATGTTTCTTTGTTAATTGTTTTCACTTGACTGAGATGCCATCCTACTACGCTCCTAAAAATGACTTATTTTACCATAAGGCACTGACCCTAATGTGTGTACTCTTCAATCATCGATATTTTATTTTTGCTTTCTGGAATATATAAACTTGGGTATATAATTGAATGAAACAGAAAAGTAAAATCCTTCTAGTAAGATTTTGCATTCCATGAAAGAACTTCTGACAAACAATGGAGCACTTTTCGTTCTGCTACTAGTAGAGCCCATTCCTATCCCTTCCTTTATACTTTTGAACTTTATCTAATTGGAATATCAAATGGCTACCTTCTTGTGCAGGTTTGTCCAGATTATATCCAGCTTCAGATTAATGGAGAGATTGTAGGAGAAAAGTCGTTGTGTTCTTTATTAAATGAAAAATCTGGTTCAAGTGATTTGAAGAAACTGACGTTGGCAAATGTTGGTGGAGATGGAAATAGTGTACAGGGTTATGTGCACAATTTTGAAATATTTCCTAGTATTTCTTCTGTTAAGGATTACCATTTAAAGGTGATTCCATGCTCATATTTTTTAAAGTACATGGTAGATTAACATTTTCTTGTGCATCTTTGTTTATAAGAATCAGCGAAAGCCTTATTAGTTTCTTTGTTGACATTTGACAACTCTGTATCACTTAATGCCAGGACCCTCCTCTGAAGTTATCAATTGATGAATCCTCAGTCTCTGAGATTGAAGAAGAAAGTGATGGTGTTTGGGCTGTTGTTGGTGGCAAGGTAAGAAAGATATTTTATAAAAGATACCCTGTTAATCTTATTTTATACGTCCATCTTTATTGTCATAAATCATAAAGAGAAAAGTCCAGGCTAATCCCTGCATTTTCTGTTGGAGTTTAATTTTGGATATATATGATATGAGGCAATTTATGTATAACATTTTTAATGTTCTTGTAAACCAATCATGTATATGGAAGTTTGCTAGTGTTAATAGTTAAGTCAAACTTTTCTGTTACCATGAAAATAAATATGAACAAATAAAATAGATGATAGAGAGGTGAAACAACTGCTATGTTTCTAGTATTTGCAGACATATATTATTTCTACTTCTGAAAATGTGACTATTAATGTTCACCTTTTCTTTCCAATGCTCTTACTTTTGGGAAATGCACAAATTATTTCCAGTGTTAAAGTTTCCTATAAGTTAAAAATTTAATCTCAAATTCATTTGCATAATTTGTCACAGGCATCTTGTCGTAGGAACTTCTCTATGGATGTTGTTCTATCAGATGCTTTCGGACAGCCTGTAGATAAGGAGAACGAGGTTTGTAATCCTGGCTTTTATTCTGGGCAAGGTAATGGTCTCTGGAAAGAAAAAGGAGCTTGGATTTGCAATATTCACATTCTCATTGTTGATTGTAAGCAGGTTTTTGCTTCACTTTTGTATGCCGATACTAGAGTTCCAGTGGAGAATACAACTGATGATGAAGCACCCCTTTTAGCTAGTTATGATGGAATTGAATTTTCTTCTCATGAAAGACCAAGTAAACTTTTGCTGGGTCGTGCCTCGTTTAAGCTCAAAATATCTCAGGTGAAGATGCCAACAACGAATGTTTGCTTATGCCATCTCCTCGAATTTATCATTTTTCTGCTGCTACTTGATAACTCCTTCCAAATTTTTAGTTGGAAGGTACCAAAATGGCCTATGTTATGAGCCATGCACAACAATTCATGTTTTTATATCATTACCATAATTATGATGACCAGACATAGGCAGTAGATTCATTCAGAAAATATAAAAAATCCTAAAGAACATAATATGGAAGCATCACCATATTGAAAAATTTTATCAAATGGGTGGGCATTGCAAATAGGTGTAACGGATTTTGGACAACACCATTAGGAGTTAGTGAGAGAAGATGATAGAATGAGGCTCTTGGTTAGCCAAAATAGCAGAGGCATCCTTTTGATAAGATAACAAGATATAAGAACAACATCCTCCCCAAAACTTAAAGGGAAATGGCGATGAAAAAGGGTCTGAATTATTTCAATCTAATGTCTGTCTGTTTTTGTGCTTAACAACCCAATTTTATTGATGGTGTGGGCACGAAAGGTTTGATGGAGAACTTCCTTTGGTGCCATACATTCCCAAAATTAGTGAGACAAATACTTGCATGCATTATCACTGCAAGGAAAGTGTATAGGATACCAAAGTGTATAGACCTATTTTTCATTAAATATACCCACGTACATAATGAAAAATCACCAATAAAGGTTTCAAAATACATAAAACTAGAATGTAGTGCTCAGATATTTGAATATACAAAGGAAAATGGAGATGTCATTCTTTTATTAGCTCAATTATGCTTTCCTAATTGACATGATCCATAATGTAAGATTGACAACTTGGATACATTTGGTACTAATAGCTAAAGCTTGGGCTAACCATGATGTCCTAACTCGCATTTATAGGCAGCATCAATCATTTGTCCCATAGTTTGTTCCTACAAGATAACAACTTTTAGTAAAGATACCAGAGACATATAAGGCAAATTCAACCCTCAAGGAGGGAAGAGGATGGTGGTGTCAATGCCATGTGATTTCATCGGGTAACTATTAGCAAATGTGATAGCCATTAAATAACCAATATAGGGGGAATAAAATAGTTAGTGGGAGATACTAGCTATAGATTTACTAGTATGTGCAACCAGAGCAATAGATTGGGGTTTTGGCAACTCTTAGTTCACTTTTTAAAATTCTCATAATTAGCATGGGTGACATGAGGATGATCAATGTTTCAGGAGGTATTTGTCACTATTTCTTTGGCCAAGGGGTGTTTACTGTGCAACCATGTTATCAGAAAATGACCGTGGCAAAAAATGGTAGTGAAATCTTCACCAGTCAGCACAACATGGTCGTGGTGATTATGGCAGCGCATCACGGACTCTTTGAAGACCATGAAATAGTGTTTTGGAATGGACATGGTGGAAATCACTCCGCTACCCCGTGCCAAGTTGTCAGAAAGAAGATGAAGTCTCTAGCCTGCCTGACTTGAGCTAAGACTAATGCAACTGTAATTTCATTGTTTGTAAAGCTGGTCTAGGTCCTTATACCAAACCCAATACTAATAGTTTTATTTTCTGAAAAAAGGTTGGATTGTACTACCCGACCCAAACCTAACTTGTACTTAAGAAAACCTAAGGTACCAACAACAACCCCAAAAGAACTATAGTTTCATTCAACAACCACAATAGCTCAATAAGCCATTGGTGGCGTGCATGTGACTTGTGTTGCAACTCTTTTTCCTCTGTTGTTCTCCATCACCACCCTTAAAGATTTTGTTAAGACATTCCCATGTTCATCATTGGATGTGTGGACTTGGTGACCAAAAACATGGGCAGACCTTGAAGTAATTATAATATGATGATATAAAAGTATTATAATTATCCATATCACTGTTACTCTTTGGACGTTCTGGAACTTGTACATGGTGTGATGCTCTACTTAGAACCAAGGACCATAATATGTTAATTTTATTGATATGGGGTTGTCTTTGTATTTATCGGAAATTTTAGTATAATAGCATATAAGCATGTTTCATTTCAAATTTATAGTGCAGTATGCTTGAATTAACTCTGCTCTCTGTCTGATATTTATGCACTTGAAATTTCAATCCAATATTCCTTGGCACCGTGTAACTATTCTCCTGTCTGCCAGCTTTCATCCAAGTGTGATAATAGGTTCTTCCTCATCAGATTTTGTGTTCCGAAATTAGGGAATTATCCTTTTCTTGAGACATACTCCCATCCAATTCGATGCATATCCAGAAGCCGTAACACAAGATTGTCCACTCTGGTATGGAAAAGGTCAACTGTTCTTAATTTCTCTAGTGTATCTCAATCTTCAGCTTTGGATGATGGGTCCTTGGAACTTCAGCATTCAGGTCATGAAGCACAAGCCAATCCACTAGTGAAGCGGTTTAGAATTGGTCAAGACAAAACACCTGTGTCAGTGAAGACTGACCCCACCTTTGAGCAACCTGATGAAGAATGTAACTCTCATGTCCAGAATGCTACCCAGGTGATTACATACATGATTTATTTTTCAATCTTGTTGTATACATGGATGATCTACCTAGTTGGTTTACTACTGACAGCAGGCTGATTTTTATCATCATTGACAAAATTAGTTTCAGTTTACATGTTTGGACTTCTTAGATTTGTTATTTTAATTTTCTCCATTATCTTGCCTCATGCAAATACCAAAGTATTTGAAAGCACATCAGACCTGCTATGATTTAATTAAGAGAATCAAAGAGTTATAGCTTTGAGCAATGGGTCTAATTCCTTTATTGTATCAAGTAGTTGTCTATCTTTAACGCTTAAAAGTTAAGGAAATGGCCTTGGAATGGTTTTCATTTATGTTCAACATTGAATAGTTCTCTCTAAGGCCAATCTGATATTGTCAGCTAGTCGATGTTCTAGTCTACTTCAGATTCTATTGATACTGATCTAACCTACACTAAAGTGTAGACAAGGCCAATTTGTCAACCTTTACTTGCAGATGCTTCCTTAAATTATTTTCTTAGATATTCTTAAGTAGGTTCTCTTTGCTCTCATTTTCTCGTAACTAACACTGCAAACTTATTGTCACTAGGTTGAAAATGAATTTCCAAGAAGCTTCGATGGAAGGCCGGCTAACTTCAATGAAGCATATGATTCTCCATCTGATTCAGAGAGTATCGGGGAGGGAAATTCACCTTTAAATAGTATGGCAAGTAAAAGATATCCAATATCTGATATGACCATTTTCAAATACTGCCTTGCGAGCTTGGCTGAGAAATCTCTCATACTTAAGGAAATTACAACCTCTGCTCCTGACAAAGAAATTTTAGAATTGGCGAATCATGTGTCACACTATTCAGGATGTTCGCATCATGGGTGAGTGATTTTTGTAGAAGCAATTATGTAACTGCCCTAGCGCCCCCATGAAGGATGGTAAATGGGTGTGATTGCATGTAAATAGAAAAATTGTACCAAGAATCTAAGATATTTATGGATAATTATTTTTCAAATTTTATATCTTTATGAATTCTTAGCTTAAGCTGTTTTGTCCTTGTCAGTTTCAAACATAGTACTCGCTTCTGGTATTCATATTTTCATGTGTACTGAGCAACTATTTTAATGCTAAGGTTTATGAATAACTTTATTATGAGTGGAGGTAACTCTGTGTATGAGTTAAATTTTGGGATTGAGTTAGACTTAAACCAACAGTCCAAGACGAGATACCATACAACCCATGGAAAGAGCCCTTTCGGCTTTAAGTGTAGACAGCAGACCCTCTTTTATATGTATGAGTTGGAGAGAGACAGCAAGGATCAAACTCCACTTGTTAATTAGAGTCTGTTGAATACCAAGTCATTGATAAACTATCCTAAGAGCTTAACCAGGCAAAGGCTCATGAATGGCTTTGTTACATTCTCAAACAATAGTTATAACATCTATAAAACTTGACATCTGGAACTATTGCTTGGTTTCATTTGATTAAAAGATTTGGCACAATAAACTCCAAATGCAAGTTCAATATTCTGGCAAATACATTTTATTCTTGTTCCCAGATTGTATCCTAATTATTCGATTCTCAAATGTGTTTACTTTCTTAAAGGTTTTTTTGAGTATAATTTATTTCTATATCAGAACGTTTTCTCCTTTTTAACTACTGGCTCTGATTCTATATCAGAAACCAAATATTAATTGCCAAGAGATTGATAAGCCATGGAAGAAATCTCTGGAAGGAGATGTCTCTAAACAATCACCACATTCCTTGGGAGAATGGAGTGTATGATATTCAAAAGCATTTCAAGATGATTGCTTGTTGCGGTTCAAGGTCTCTGTCACCTCAGGTTTGTATCTTTTACTTCTTGAAGGAAAGTTGCTGTTATGTTTTATAGAAGTTACTAAATGTTGTCTTGATGAGCTTAATTTCATGTGGTAAAGCATGGCTTTTCCTTTCAGGACTAAGTATCCCCATTGAAGCCTATTATTCTATCATTAATAGAAATATAAGCAAATAATAGTAAATAGAAAGAAAAAATATATATATATATATATTTTAGCGGTCTGAGTTTTGAAAAGTACCAAAACCATAGAAAAATTGCATGCGAAATATCATAATTTTTGCATTTACTGCAGGATCTAAATCTTCTGAGAAAGATCGCTGGATCTCAAGAGTACCTAACACAAGAGAACTTCGAGAAGTTATGGTGTTGGTTGTACCCTGTGGCAATTACAATATCAAGGGAGTGGATAAATCCTATCTGGAAATCCACATCACCTAAATGGATCGAAGGGTTTATAACCAAGGAGGAAGCTGAAGCTTCACTACAAGGTCCCACAGGATTTCAAGAACCTGGTACCTTTGTACTCCGGTTTCCTACCTCACGAAGCTGGCCACACCCAGATGCTGGTAGCTTAGTTGTAACCTATGTTGGCAATGACTACAAACTGCACCACAGGCTACTTTCTTTGCACCAGGCTTATGGGTAAGTTTAATTTATTTCTTCTTCATAAAATGGAAGTCTCACATCGACCAATGATAAGGTCAATTTAGAATATATAAGTTAGTACAAACCTCGCCTTATAAACCGATTTTATTAGGTTGAATTAGACTTAAAATTCACTTCTTACTGGAATAGATTGTTGTTCTTTATTTACTGATCAAAGGAACTAGTCTCTTTCTCATAGTTAGCTTTCATAACAGACACAAACACTTTTCATAAATGCTATCCTTTAACTAAAACATCAATCAAATTTCTTGTAGATCTTATAACAATGGCGATAAAAGAGTTGACGTGAAACCGCTTCAAGATATGCTATTGGCAGAACCTGAGCTGTCTCAATTGGGAAGGTAATTACATAAAGCATTTTCTTAGCTTTTCTTATACACTGAATGCTTAACAAATCTCAAACATTTACTGTATTTGTTTCATCTGCTAATCTTCAGGATAATAAGAAGTCATTAGGCAAATTGTTGCAGAATGTGCCCAACATTCCTGTTAAAGTTGCTTTCAAGGTTGGTTGTCTTTTTGCTAGAAAGACTCAGAAAAGTAGATGGGAGTGGTGACCTGTGTGAACTATGGTAGTATATTCTACAGTTTACTTGTATATTATGAAAAATTAAGATTTTAGGCCTATTATTGTAAACATTAGTGGCTGATCATCTTTATATAAAAGTTGTCGCCACTTATTTGTATTCAATACCAATCAAAGCATCTCTTCTTATGTTGTTAAGTTGGCTTCGATAGGTATTCCTACCCATTGGTTTCGAACCCTGTTGCCAATAATTTCATAATTTTGGTCCTATAAAATTTGTAATTTTAGTTTCTATTTTTTTTCGTGATTTTAGTTAATTTTTAATCATCCATAACCCTGCTCAAGTTTTAGTTTAATTATTTATTAGTGTTTTGTTGCTTTATATATGATAATAAAATTGAGAGCAATCGCATTATTTGTAATTTCTTTTCAAAGAATTGAAGAGAATTACTGGATTGATGATGACGTGGACTTTTATTAAAACTGACAATGACCAAGGCTACCAATAACCAAAGTTTAAGTGATTAAAATTGTGTAAACAAATTCAGAAATCAAAACTATTAATAATTAAAAATTAAGGAAATAAATTACAGAAGTAAAACAGAACTGAAATTACGTTTTTGATTATTACATCATTGAAAAACTTGAAAATTTCTTCACTGTCAAATATTTTTATATGAATGTAAAGAATTATATTAACAGTTGTCAAAATTATAATTTATATTAAGATATCCTACAAAATAAAGTCAAATATAATAAAATAGCTCATGCTTTTATAAAATAAATTAAAAAAATTATAATTTATATTAAGATATCCTAAAAAAAGTAAAGCCAAATATAATAAAACATAATGGTAAAGTAAAACAAAGGCCTAACCACTATTTTGGTCCTTATACGTGGAGGATTAATTTCATGTGATTCTTCAAACTTTTTTTCCTCAATTCAATCTTCATTTTATTTAAAAGGATTCAATGTACTCACTCTCTTATGTTAAATTGGTCTTAACATCATTTGAAAGGTCATCACGTCTTAGTGTAAACCCTCTTCTCCCTACCCATCTTCTTCGACAACACAATCCGACCACTCACCCTAATGACACAATCCCACCACCCAAACTCTTCAAACTCTACACCCATCAGCTTGACGCGAGATTGTAGTGGCAACTTCCACTACACTCCTTTCTCTCGTTGTTTACTTGTACTACTAGAAGAAGAAACCCTCTTCTCCCTACCCATCTTCTTCGACAACACAATCCGTCCACTCACCCTAATGACACAATCCCACCACCCAAACTCTTCAAACTCTACTCCCACCAGCTTGATGCGAGATTGTAGTCTCGTAGTACTAGAAGAAGAAGAAGATAGAGAGGGAAATGACCTTGAGAAGTGACACCTGTGAAAAGGAATTTTCATTTATGATACCTAAAAACCACAAATGTTCATCTGTTCAAAAGTCAATGAAACACAAACATAAATGATAAACCTTAAAAAGAAGAATCGAAGAAGTTGGGTTTGAAAGGAACAAACAAAGATAAAGGAAAAACACAAGAAAATAAAAATGATAGATTTAGAGAATCGAACCACAACAAGGGAAAAAGTGCAGTGGAAGTTTCCACCATGTTCTCAACATCGAGCTAATGGGAGTAGAGTTTGGAGAGTTTGGGTGGTGGTAGTCGGGGTGGGTATCGCTAGGTGGTGGGTGTAGTTAGAGTGAGCGGTTGTGGGTGTCATTAGAGTGGTGGTAGTGGTGGTGGATCATCAAGGTGGATGGTGAGATTTTATCACTAGAGAAGAAAAAAGAGAAGATTGTTTGAACTAACATGTGGTCACTTTCTAAAGAGTGTTAACACCAATTTAATGAATGGATGACATTAAGTCTTTTTAAATAAAATGGGCATTAAATTGACAACAAAAAATAAAATAAAATTAAGGGATCACATTTAATCAACCTTCCAAATAGAGGGACCAAAATATTAATTAAACCTATTATAAAATAGTTTATGTTTTTATAAAATAAATTAAAAATATATTCAAATTGAACTATGAAATCTATTTCTAGTACTACTTGAGATTGAATGAGTCTTAAATAGTAGACTCAACTAGATACTTTTGTTTATGCATGATGATGTTTTTTTTGTCTTTGCTTGATACTTTAACCATGAAAGAACTTGAGTTCACCCATCATACTTATTTTGAACTCTCCCTACATTAAATAAGATAATCCTCGTAATGAGATTCATTAGTAGCATTGAAAATAATATCGTCTACATAAAATTGCACAATTACAAAGTTATTGTTGTGCTCTTTCTAAATAAGGTTGTATCAACCTTTCCTCTTTCAAAATCAATCTCTAAAAGAAAATTGCTTAGCCCATCATACAAAGTCCTGGGAGCTTGTTTTAAACAATACAAAACCTTTATAAGTTTAAAACATGTTTTGATTTAGAAATGTCTTCAAAACCTATAGATTGTTTAACATTCGCGTCTTTGTCAATAAAACCTTTTAAAAAATAACTTTTGACATCCATATGATAAAGCTTGATATTTTCGAAATGGGAAAGGCTAATAAAATGCTTCATGGAGCAAAAGTTTGGGTGAAGTCAATATCTTATTCTTGATTGTCTCTAATAAGATATCCTTTAATAATTGTTGATACTCCCTAATATTCTCCATAAATATTCTTTGTTATTATAATTGATTTTGTTAGCACAATTATAATATATGTTATAATTATGACAATTTGTATAGATTATATTTAGGAATGTTTTAAATGTAATTAGCATAGATTAAGGTAGTTAGTTATGTAATCTTTGTATATATATATATATATATATATATATATATATATATATATATATATATATATATATATATATATATTGTGGCTAGAACAATAATAAAGGGGCAAGAATTACATTGTCAATTCTTCTTTATTGTACTAGAGCTTTTTCTGATATCATCAAAATGACGGACGAAGCAAAGGTGAGAAAGACAATCTCATCTTATGATATAACTACTGAAACAACACTAGAAGCCTTTTGATGCATGTTCAACTGAATAGGGAGAATTATGATGAATGGGCTCAATCTTTAAGAACTTCTTTGAGAGCAAGGAAGAGTTTGGGTTCATAGATGGAACAATAAAAAAACATATAGAAAAATCCCTAGATCTTGAAGACTAGTGGACTAATAACTCTTTGTTGGTATCATGGATAATGAACACCATTGAACCCAAACTGCATTCAACGATGTCGCACATGAAAGTAGCGAAGGACCTGTGGACAAATGTCAAGGAACGCTTCTCAGTATCTGATGGGCCATGTATACAACAACTTAAAGAAGATTTGATTGAATGCAAACAAAAAGGAATGACCATCGTTGCATATTATGGCAAGTTGAAGAAGTTGTGGGTGGATTTGGCCAACCATGAAAAGACACCTACATGTACGTGTGGCAGATACACCTGTGACCTCAAAGCCAAATTAGAAAAGAGGCGTGAAGAAGAGAAGATTCATCAATTTCTCATGGGTCTCGATGAGGCTACTTATGGGATAGTGAGATCCAACATACTTTCTCAAGATCCTTTGCCGAGTCTGAATAAAATCTATTCAATCTTGGTTCAAGAAGAACATGTGAAAAATGTTACTTGAGGCAAGGAGGATCGCAATGAGATCGTGAGCTTTGTTGTTTACAATGTAGGAAGAAGTCATGGCAGGATTGAAAGTAAGGACCGAAACATAATATGCAACAATTATAATCGCTCTGAACATGACTTTGAGAAGTGCTTTAAAGTAATTGGTTATCTTAAGTGGTGGGGAGAACGCCCTCGAGAAATTGGACGAGATAATAGTCGTGGGAAAGCTAGACAATAAGGAAAGACTATGGTTTCTAAAGGACGTGGTATGGTGACTAAAGCAAATGCAACACAAGCTTGTGTGCCCAGACCAAAACCTAATACCACAATAATCGATGTTGACAACTCTGCTACTGGTGGGCTGAATGGCGAACAGTGGTGAACTTTGGTGAATCTATTAAATAATGTCAAATTAGACACTACTGAAAAGCTAACTGGTAAGCATAATTTTACTCAATGGATTATCGATATAGGTACTTCTCATCATATGATAGGAGAGCTAGGATACTTGACTAATGCGAGAAATGTCTTGGAATGCCTAGTAGGGCTTCTATATGGAAAAAAAAATTTTGCTGCTAAGGAAAGAATGGTGGTGCTTAGTTAAACATTAAAATAAGAAATGTTCTCTATGTGCCTAACTTGAAATGCAATCTGATTTCAGTATCACGGCTTACTGATGAATGAAGTTGTATGGCTCAATTTACTGACAAATTTTGTGTTTTCAAGGATTGTGTCTAAAGAATGGTGATTGGAACAGGTGAACGAAGATAGGGGGTCTACTATCTTCAAGGAATGACTTTTGTTACCACTATTGTTGTAAAATCTAAGAATGATTTCAATTTATGGCATATAAGACTTGACACCTTTCTTGTAAGGTTATAGAGCTTATTCCAAATATTGGTGTTAGTAGAAATAATGCAAGGTGCAATAAAACTTGTGATGTTTGTCTTAGAGCAAAGCAATGTCGTGAAACTTTTCCTTTTAATATTAATAAAGCAGTGGATATTTTTTAACTAATTCATTGTGACTTGTCGGGACCCTATCAAGTTGTGTCTAATTGTGGTGCTCAATATTTTTTGACCATTGTAGAGGATTATTCACGAGCTGTATGGATTTATTTTTTAGAAGAAAAGAAAGAATTTTTCACACGCTTGTGTCAATTATTTTCTATGGTGAAACGTTAATTTAACAAGCAAGTGAAAGTTTTGCATAGTGATAATGACACAAAATTTGTTTGCATGGATAATTATTTTCAAAATCATGGGATTGCACATGAAACATCTTGTACAAGAACCCCTCAAAAAAATGGGGAGTAGAACGAAAGCATAAACACATTCTCAATGTTGCTCGTGCACTACGCTTCCAAGCATATCTTCCTATTAAATTTTGGGGCGAATGTGTTCTAATTGTAGGATATGTAATCAATCGCACACCCTTAGTTGTATTAAATGGAAAAATTTCATATGAGATGCTCTATATCAAACCATCATCTTTTAATCATTTACATGTGTTTGGGTGCTTATGTTATGTTCATAACCAAGACAATAAAGGGGAGAAATTTGCAGATCCTAGTCGGAGGTGTGTTTTCTTGGGATATTCGTATGGTACAAAGGGTTGAAGACGGCGTGCTAAAATATCGTCCACACGGTTGTGAGGTTTTGTGACATATGCCATTTGCAACATATACCCCTATCCCACTTCGCTTGCTACTTGTCACACCTCAGGTACACCTTATCCTACAACATATTATGTTAATTATGACAAGTTCTGTGTACACCATAGACATTATTTGGCACTTGTCAGTGTAAGCACTAAACCTAAGTCATTTGTTGAATCCATGAAAGATGACCGATGGAAGCAAGCCATGCAGACCAAGATATAAGCATTGGAGAATAATGGGACCTGGACGTTATAACCGCTGCCACCTGGCAAGAAAACTATTGGGAGCAAATGGATTTATCGAATAAAGTATAAATTTGATGGTTCGGTTGAGCGGTTCGTTTAGTGATACTAGAAAATAACCAAGTTGAAGGACTTGACTATACTAAAACCTTCGCTCTTGTTGGAAAGATGATAATTGTGCTTACCTTTCTAGTTATTGCAGCTGCTAGAATTTGGGAGCTTCATTAAATGGATGTTCACAATGTTTTTTTGCATGGAGATTTGCAAGAAGAAAAGTATATGAAACTTCCTTTAGGATTTCGATCTGGAATTTCAAGCAAAGTTTGCAGACTTCACAAGTCATTGTATGGCTTGAAACAAGCTCCTTGATGTTGGTTTGCAAAATTTATTAGTGCTTTGAAACACTATGGATTTACAAAATCTGCTTCCAATCATTCATTATTTACACTGCAACGTAAAAATGTGCAACTCCATGTGTTGGTCTATGTGGATGATCTCGTGATTTCTAACAATGACGATGTTGCTATCAAAGCCTTCAAAACATACTTGTGTGCATGTTTTCATATGAAAGACCTTGGACCGATGAAATATTTTCTAGGCATTGAGATGGCTCATAACTCTACTAGAATCTTCTTGTGTCAACGCAAATATGCGATATTATATTTGAAGTAGGATTGTTAGGAACTAAGCAGGTTGGCTCTCCCATAGATCCCTAACACCGCCGATCTTTAGCTGAAGGTGCTCTTCTTCCAGATCCCAAACAATATCGAAGGTTGGTAGGACGATTAATTTACCTTTCTGTTACTAGGCCTGAACTTTCTTATTGTGTGCATACAATTGCACAATTAAATCAACATCCTCAACAGAAACATTGGGAGGCTACCCTACGTGTTGTGCATTTTTTTGAAGGCTAATCCTAGACAAGGAATTTTGTTAAGTATTGATTGTGATTTACAACTTTATGCGTGGAGTGACTCAGATTAGGTTGGTTGTCCTTTGACTAGAATTCTCTTACCGGTTGGTTTATTCTTCTTAGTAATTCACCCATCTCATGGAAAACTACAAAAGAACACATTGTGTCTCGTTCTTCTGCAAAAGTAGAATATTGTTTTATGGCTACTACCATTTGTGAGCTAAAATGGCTGAAGGAACTCTTGTCATGTTTTAGTATCAATCATCATAGCCTTATAAAAACTCTAATATGATAATCATTCTGCTTTTTACATTATCGCTAATCATGGTTTCCATGAGCGAACCAAACATCGAAGTGGACTGTCACTTTGTCCGTGATGAAGTTTTGGGAGGAATTATTGCTACAGGTCATGTGCCTTCTCATGCTCAACTAACATATATCTTCACCAAGGCTTTAGGGAAGACCTAATTTGAATGTGTTTTTTCCAAGTTGGGCATTTGTAATCCATATACCCCAACTTGAGAGGAGTAATGAGATATTCCTTAATAATTGTTGGTACTCCCTAATATTCTCCATAAATATTTTCTGTTATTATAACTGATTTTGTTAGCACAATTATAATATTTGTTATAATTGTGACAGTTTGTACAAATTATATTTAGGAATGGTTTAAATGTAATTAGTATAGATTGAGATAGCTAGTTATATAATCTTTGTGTATATATATTGCGGTTGGAACAACAATAAAGGGACAAGAATTACATTGTCAATTCTTCTTTAGTATCATAGTGCTAATATAGGTTTATTTCTTACCACTTTACTATCTTACTTTTTTTTTAGGCTCATCGTGTTTCAATCACACTTTGATCAGATGGAGGAGGTACCAAAGACAAGACATCACTTTTGGTGAACTAGTTTAGTTTTTCCTCCATTGCTGGAATCTAGTTTTATCTAATAGGGATTCATTTATGTTTTTCCACTCTTCTTGCTTTTAGCTGCTAATTTGCATCTATGTAAATTCAAGATCAAAATCTAACAACCATCAATTTGAGAAAAGTTGTTAAATTTTATATTTACGGTTTCTTCAATAATCAAGGTATAAGGGTTATAAATTGTTAAATTTTACATTTTGTTGAGGTTTTCTTAGTGAAGAGAAATTGCGGTATATGTAATTTAACTCACAGAATATCTAAAACTCTCTATTTTTGAACTCAAATCCATGGCCACTTTGATACTTTGAGAAATAAAAACCTTGCTTCTTTAATACCCAAATTTTCTTAGGTCCTTTCCAATTAACACTATGGTGTCCAAATTTACCATAATGGGAACAAAAACTTATTTTCTTTTTATGAGGACTGTTATTATGATCTTTCTTTCCTTGAAGATCACATCCAAGTTCACTCTTATCCAACACATGACTGAAGGTTGAAACCAAAAGATTTTGAGCTTTAGAGCTCTCAACAAATTTTTTGAAATCATGCTTTCAACATGTTATCTTTTCCTCCCAACTGTTGGTTTTGACTACGTTTAATAATGTAATTTGTTTTAGAGTAGATACTTTCTAACAATATGTAACTTTGTGAGCTTATCTAATATTGCATAGTTAGGCGATGGTTTTCTTCAAATTATATGTCAATCTTTTGTTAAAAAATATAGTTAAAAGGACTCTTCCTTCTCAAGTTAGTTTAAGTAAAGTAACATGCAACATAATATATTAAGGAAAGAAAATTATTAAACATATCTTGTATAGGTTCATCTGATAGTGCAAAGTGATTCCAATTATTGACCAACTAGTAAAGTTTCATTAGGTAAACTACTCTTGCAAAGTACAAATAAGTACTCTTTCATATCATAATCATTCATGGCTAACCTCGTACAAGTATTATTTTGTATCATAGCCATTTCTGAGTAACCCTATCAAGTATTCTTTGACACTTAACATCTCTTAGCTAAAAATCCTAATTATTTCTTCAGATTATAGCCACCTTTGACTAATCTTATATGAGTATTGTTTAAATAACTAGCAACTCATGGCTTAATGTGAGTATTCTTTAAACAACAAGCAACTCCTAACTTAAGACAAAGAGAATGTGTTTTGTGATCAACATGTCATAGGTTTCGCTCACTAGAGATGTGTTGCATCATTCTCCATTTACAAGGATAAGCACTCTTTACTATTTTTCTAAAGGTTGAACATAAATCGTATTCTTTCAAAGCTTCAAGGAACCAAAAAAAATTGGAAGAGTTTTAGCACTTGCAAATAATTATTTTTCTTGATGTCTTTTTCTTCATAAAGAGTCCTTAAATAGGTGCTTGAAGGAGCAATTGTTGCTATCTCTTTTCTGGCTATTGAGTTTCTTTGAACTCATTTTGAATATCTTCTTCTCTTCTATTCTATAACAAGTTTGATAATTGATAAGATTTAAATCTACTTCATGCATCATTAATTATTCTTCGTGCAACATCCTTGATAGCTAATAATATTTATCTCCCTGGGTTACATGGTGTTTTATCCAAGTCATGATAAAAACGCACATCGTACATGAAAAATAGATGGAACTGTTGAACTATTCTTATTTTAGGACAATTGGTGGACAAAGAAACTTACCTAAATCCTCTAGAGATTTTAGAATGCAATTGCATTTAGAGTGGATCTTGCAATAGATGGTGAAGACATTACCTGTAACATGGAATTAAGCTTCAAGAATATCTAGCTTAAAGTTTGTTTGCACTTTCATCTTATCATCATCATCACTTATAACATGAAGTGAAAGAAACCATTTAGTGCTTAGTCGTTTTATCGGACAAAGCACTCCCATGATCCAGTCTTTTTAAACGTCGATCAAACAAAACTTATTCATATAGTTAATGAAAATTATATAGTTGTTGAATTTTATTCTAGCAATATCCGAATACACTCAACATAAATGTTACATAGTATAGAAAAATCACAAAACATCTCTCCATTCAGAAAATTTCTACACCATAAAATTAAAACAATCATTTGAACAAATTCTCAAGTAAAAGTTTCATTCCATTTCTTCATATTTCTACATCATTCCAACTTTATTATTTTATTTTTTTTTGATCATATTCTCTTCAAGATATCGCATAAATTTAACCAAAAATTTCTTCTACATGATCTAAATATTTGTCCTCATATCTCACATTAATATTGAACACACCACATGCGTTCAAAATACATTCTCCTCCAAAAATTATAAACCTTCTTTAATTTTATCCATTATAAACACAAATATGAACAAAAACAAAAAGATAAAAATCTCCCTTTACATTCCACATCAATATAAAATGCTCTCTTAATACTTTTGTCCTTCAAAAATTATCAATATTTTTTATTTCCAACCATAACGTAAAACAGATATGAACAAAATAATAAGAAAAAAAAAATTCCTTACATTCCACATCAATCTTAATCTGAGAATAATTAACATCATCTACCCTCAAAATGCTTTTCTTGCTAAAACATTTTCTTTTCTTTCTCTCCAATTCTAATTAAAACAAAATAATTATAATCAAAATAATAAACTACACAGAAACATCTCTTATCTTTTTTCTTATAGTATCTATACTTTCTTGAAATATTTTTCTTGATGAACATTTATTCCTTTCTATATCTATATATTTCATTTTTCCTTCGATATCTTTTCTCAATTTCCTACATTTATACGTAATTTTGTTTTTTAATTGACATTAATATATTAAAATTGCTCACGGGCTAATTTTGTTTCTATAAAATATCTATATTTTCTTAAGTATATATAATTAATTTTAAGTATATACTTTTTAACTAAAAAACTTTACATACATTAAAAGAAAAGTTAATCAATACTTTTGTCGAAGGTAATTATTCAACCGTTTCTCAATATTACTCTTTTACTTAATTTTGAATCCTAATTTTGTTTAAAATTATGTCATGTTGGCTTTTACTTTAAATTGACGTTAATATCATTTAATGGATGTTACATGTTAGTATATTAAATTTTAATATATTTTTTTCTTTTTTTCGTAAACCTTTTTTTATTTTTTCATCTCCTTCCTTCTCCTCCCTCATTCCATCCCTCTTTCTCTTTCTCCTTCTCCTTCCTCCTCCTCTTCCACTACACCACACCCACTAGCAAATTCTCTCCACACACAACATTAGTCAAATTCATTCTGGATATTTTTGAAAATTTAGTTATCATTGTTAGCAAAAAAAAAAAAAACATTGTTTCCATTACTAGTGGTGCTTGTGGGCATTAGCCTTGTGTGTGTGAGAGGACAGGGACGGATCTATAAATACAAGAAAGGGATTATTGAAAGGAAATAAAAATTAAATCACAATACATAAATACATGATACTTCTTATTTAAGTTGGTTGTGCACGTTGTTCCTTCATGTCATAAAATTTATCAACCATAGAGTTTGTATCAAACTTCTCAACAATCCTTTTCTCAATGTAGGTAATCAAACAATCAACTAGAAATTCATCTCCCATATTATTTCTGAGACAATTTTTAACAATCTTCATAGCTGAAAAATAGCTCTCAATTGTAGCAATTGAAACAGATAGAATTAATACCAATGAATTAAACGATCAATTAAGGGATAAGTCAAATATTTTCTTGTTTTCACCAATCCTTGACATAGCTTAGAAATTTTAGATAGATTTATCATTTCAAAATAAAATGGAACATCAAGTTCATAATGTTGAGCATGTATTCTAAGATGCAACATTCCCTGATCTGTAAAATCATCGGGATAAAATTTTATTGCCAAATTACAAATTTTCTCTCCACATCAAATGATTGTAAGTAATTTCACTATATTATCACAAAAATATACTATTAAACTTATGTAACTCACAATGGGTTTGTGTTGACTTACTTAAGCATATTTTGTTTTTTCAATTTATTGTGTATATTTATTACTATACAATCAAAGTGTATTGAGTTGGCTCATCAATTTATTATAGTACAATCAAAGTGTTCACCTATTTAACTAAGCATTACTATAAAGATAGTTAGTGAAAATCAAAGTGTCAATCTATATAATTGGACAAACAAACCAATTAAGCATCTAAACATCCATACATTATTTAACAACATTCTAGTTTTTTAAAAAATCAAATTGTCAACCTACATAAATAGAAGTTGTCAAACTCACACTTAAAAAACTTTAATATTTTCCAACCCAACTAATGATGAGTCAAGTTAGCATGAGTCAGGTTAGCAGATGAATTTGAATCCATTTTGACACTTTAATGTACTAAATATAGTGTAACAAAATAAAAACATGAAAATTATGAATGTAGTTGGTAGATATGTTATGCAATAGATGACAACAACTATCCGAAGCTAATATTGAAAGAGGTGGAGAATAAGTAATTCATTATATTTTATCAATTCATTAGTAAGTAAAAGTTTTGCAACTTATGTTGGTGTTTTTCATGAATACATATTAACCTTACAAGAGTCATGTAGACAAAATATTTTATCTAATTTTATCGCACTTTGGATAATTGACATATTTGAATAATATTTACACTTTATAGTTGATTAATTTAACTTATTTAAAATAGTTTATTTTAAAAGTTTTATTGATAATTTTAATGTTAAAGTATAATTATTGGCACAAACCTACAATACTTTCTTGTATAACCTAAATGTCTTTTTTTGAAAAAAGGAAACAATGATGGAGGTATTTCAAGAACTTTTATTTTAGTTTAGATAAAATGTCCAATTATTCAGTTTAAAATTTTGATCAATATGCCATATAAATTTTTTAGAATCAATAATAGCTAAAGTATTTGAAATTTAATGATAAATTTAGATTCTAATTTATTAATTAATTATAATTTTTTTGTTAATGATAGAGACTATTTTAAATATCAATAATTTTTAATTTATAAAATATTGTTTAACTTAGTTAATATAATAACTAATTATCTTTTATCACTAAACTAAGTTGCTACTTATAGAGTATTTTGAACTTGATCCAAGTGATGTAAATGAATTATTTGTGTCCTAATCTGTCTCTGCTACCAAGGAAAATTAGTGGAAGTGTACATGATCGATCATTATAGAGAATATCTTATTGTAGTCATTACTATGCTTCTAGTTATTAACGTGTCTTAGAGCTTGTTTAAACTATACATGTTTTTCTTTAATATGCACACCTTTTTTATTTCTTTTTTCTGAGAAGCCTTCAAGTTGATGCATGTAAATCTTCTTATCTAAATCTCCACGAAAAAATGTAATCTTGATTGGTCAACAATATATATCAAGTATTTTTCTAGTAGGCATATGAGGCAGAGAATACCTTCTTAAAAATAAGAGTTAGGGTATAAGGCTTTGATGTGTCAAGTTGTTAATCATTATTATTTTCAATTGATTCATTGAGTTAGGGGACATCTTCCACCTTTACACATACACACTACACCACTTCATTCTAAGTTGCTAATGTATGTGTTTTCTTTGTCCTTGTACATCACTCTTTCATTGAATATCACATCTCTATTAGGAATCATCTTTTTGTTTTCATTATTCCATTGGTTGTAACCAAACTCATTCTCATCATAACCAATGAAAGTGCATACCTTTGATTTGGGATGAAATTTTTTTCTACCTTGGTCACTATTATGCAATTTTGTCTCATCCTCTACCAAGGCTTTCCAAAATATTGATTATAACAATAAATTTAGTTTTCTAATTGTAAAACGTTTAAGTGCTCAAATGTATCAACAAACTCATTTCATTCTTTTTGTTAATGATTCTAAAAACAAAATACTTTTGTGGGTTATAATTATCATTTGTTTTTCTCAAATAATATTAGAAGGTTTTGGTATTGTCGTGGAGATTCTATTTTCTTTACAATTATTTAGCTATTCCTTTATGGGATTAGAAATTGTAAAATCTTATAAACATTTGTAATCAATTCATTTGATTTTTTCCTTTTTCGAAGATCAACTAATATATTTAAATCATAAATCAGATATACGAATACCATATCCTACCCATCTGGAAGATACTTATGTTTCAAAAAGTATATCCATACATTTTTATAATGATCACCAATAAAAGCCACAAATTATTGCTTCCACAAATGACATTTTTTTGTAGTTTTGTAAGAAGTGTCATTCTTTTTACTAAACATTTGTCATTACATCCTTTAAAATCTTCTAATGCTCTCCATGTTGCGTAGCATCGGTCAATTGGCCTATTGAAATTAAGTTTTTTGTCAAATCAAGAATATGTCTAACATTTTTAAACTCACATACAAAGTCCATTTAACTTAATCTCCCCTACACTTTTACCAACAATCTCACAATATTTCTCATTATATCAAAGTAAACATTGTCAAGGATTCTAGGAATATAATTCTCAAAGAATTCTTTATATGAAGTGCCATAAATGGATGCTCTAAATCCTAACACATAAGACTCTTCTTTTTCTCTTCCCAAGGTATAAGCAACATCTTCCCATGCCTTCTCTAGATTCTTTGTTGCATTCTTCCACTATTTTTTTTTTGCCTAAATTTTTCACAATTAAAATACTCAATTAGTTGTGGGAACTACAATTATTCTTGGACATATACCTCATTCATGTATTTACCACATCCATTTCCTCTAGTTAAATTTTCTCACTCTATGAAAAAATTGAAGAGTTTGGAGATTCAACTAGTTTTCTCTATTAAATCATTTCACTAAGGATTAGACCATGCATATCATTGAATCTCAATTTGATGCTTCTTGATTAGCTACTTTTAGTTGTGACAATATCATTTCAACTTTCAGTTAGAGAAGATAAAAGTATCAATGATTGCACTTCTTTATGAAATTTAATTCCAACTAAACTCACTGATAGACTATATTGAGTTCATTAAGATGTGGCACTACCAATGCATCTTCTATGTCCGCAAATTACATAATTACCTCATCAAATGAACTTTATTTAAGGCTAATGATTTTTCATACACATTACTCAAAGTCTCTACAAGAACCATTGTGGTTTTTTTGTTTGCAATATTAATTGCAACATTGCAAGATAACATGACTCAGATGATTTTGAGGTCAAGAAGATCCCAATATTCATCCTTTAATCCCTCTTATTTGTTCCTAAGGAGAGGTTAATACAAATTTTTGTTAAATAGATAATATTTTATTTTACATCTCCCAAAAGTAAAATTTTGTACCATTAAACTTCTCAATTTTAACCTTTATTTCCTATACAACCATTTCTCTCACTCAAATTTGTCCTTATAAATTTTTTAGAATTAGTAAAAATTAACACCAAAGCTAATATACTAGTTAATGAGAAATTATGAAAAAAATCTTATAATTAGATTTATAACATATAAAATAAATATTGAACAATTGCACACAAAATTGATAGTGGATTTAAGTTAACTATGCATATGTACCATGTTGATGTAGATATATTATTGGTAAAGGAGAAACAAAATATATATACAAACATTCAACTCACAATCTAGTTACACTTACGAAATATAAATAATATTTTTCTCCTCAAGAATTTTCACTCTCTCACATTGTTTTCTTTTCTTGTTTAATTATTTATTTAATGTAGTTATAACATGATATTATTTATACATACACATGCAGAGCTTATAATCCTTGCATTTTATTTTCCTATTTTTAAGTATTTCTCAAATATATTTGTTTTCTTATTTTGCCTCAACAAAGGAACAAATTCGTCCATTAAATTTTGCTTTGCATGATGTCCAACAATCTCCCACTTAAAGACTAATTTCAATTTGCATTTACACTCCATAATGCAAGAAGCCTTCACATGTTTTCCATTCTAGTAGGCTAGTGAAGTACAACACAAGTTCAATTTCTTAATGGTTACTTCATTTGTCAACATAGTTATTGGATTCTTGTTTATATTATCACCTCATCTTGAACCAAAGATTTGGTAGAGTGATAAAGGATATTGGGGTCTTCTTGACAGGCAAGCCCTCAAAGCTATTTGTTTGACATTATGGAACTCTATCCCGTTTGCATGGAAAATTCATAAGCTATATAAATGGAGTTCATTTGCTATGGTGGTTGTTTAGTTTGCAAAAAATAAGAAGGGCATCAACACAACATCACAATGAACTCAATATAGTCACAAATCGATTGAGATTTATTGGAATTGAATTCGATGAAGAAATATGAGCATTGATACTTTTTGTCTTTTTTATTGAAAGAATGGAATGTTGTTGTCACATGTGTGAATAGTTCATAAAAAGTAATAAATTGAAATTTGATGATGTTCGTAATATGATTCTTAATAAAGAGATTCAACAAAAAGAGCGAAGTGAGAAAGTTAAGTGAATCAATCAACCTCTTCATTTTTTAATACAAAACCAAGAGGGAGAAAATCGATTACGATATAATAGGAGCGTCGTATAAAAAGACCACAAGAGTTCCAAATATAAGAATTATCAAAGTTCCCATAAAGACCATCAAGTGTTTTAGAATTATGGAAAGATTAGACATTACAAAAATCAGTGCAAGATTTCATCAAAGAATAAAAAGGGAAAGTCGAGACAAATCTTAAATCCACCTTAGAAGGTTATAATGTGTCAATATGCTCTTTAGAAAGCAAGGAAGAATCTTGGATGTTAGATTCAAGAGCATCTCTTCATGCTACTTCTCAAAAATAATTCTTTGAGAATTATGTCCTTGGTAATCTTGGAAAATTTTCCTTGATAATGGACAATATTTTCATATTGTTGGGAAAGGTGTTGCGAAGATTAAGTTGAACGAGTCAATTTGGGAATTGAAAAATATCAAACACATATAATTTGGCGAAGAACTAATGGTTACACAACAGTCCTCCACGACTATCATAGGAAGATTTCAAAGGGTGTAATGACAATTGTTTTAAGGTAAAAAGTGTAGTACTCTTTACAAGACTATAAGAGCATGTTATTTTATTGTAGTTTCAACAAATGAAAATCTCAATTATGATACCAAAGGTTAGTCAATATAATGAGAAATGAATGAAGATTATGCACTCAAAGGATAAATTATTGAGCCTTCGATTAATAGAAATTGACATTTGTGAATACTGTAAGTTAAAAAGTATAAACGAGTTAGCTTTCAAATAAGTGGATGCACCCCAAAGAAAGAGAAACTTGTTTGACATTTGTGAATACTATATAAGTTAGAAACTATAAACAAGTTAGCTTTCAAATAAGTGGAAGCACCCCAAAGAAAGAGAAACTTGTTTGACATTTGTGAATACTATATAAGTTAGAAAGTATAAACAAGTTAGCTTTCAAATAAGTGGAAGCACCCCCAAAGAAAGAGAAACTTGTGCTTGCTCCCTTTGAGGTTCAGCAACTACCTCATCCATTGGTTGGAAGCAAAATGTCGATACTTTTATTGCTAATCATTCTAAGAAAGTATGGATGTGCTTTCCGAAACATAAGTATGAAGTATTTGAAGCTTTCAAGATTTGGAAAGTCACGGTAGAAAATGAGGTAGGATTGAAGAACAAAATTCTTATAACTAACAATAATGATGAATACAAAGACAATATATTCATGCTTACCAAATAACTCTAAAAAAAGTATTTAATGCAACACCTTAGTTATCAATTGAGGTTCACTAATACCATTAGAGCACAAAATGGCAAAAGGTGTATGGAATGGAAAATAGGTTTTTGGTTGCGTAGCATATGTGCATAATAGTGGAAGAATAAACTTGATCCTAAATTGAAGAAGTTCACTTTCATTGGTTATGGTGAGAATGATTGTGGCTACCGCCTACAGGATAATGAAATAAAAAAATGATTCATAGTAGACATCCATTTTAGCAAAAGAGTCGTGTACAAGGACACAAATATCACATATATTAGCAACTTAGAGCAAAGTTCCTAGTGTATATAAATGTGGATGGTGTCCCAAAAACTCTTATAATTGATGCTCCTCACCTAGAGGAATTAATTGAAAATAACAATGACAAACAACATGACATGTGATAGCCTTCTACTCCAACTCCTATTTTGAAAAGATCTCATATTCCCTAGAGGAAATACCTGAATTATATACTTTTAATTGGTGAATGAAAGCCTGATATCTATGTGGAAGCATGTCAAACTTCATATGCTAGTGAGTAGGATTTGCCATGAAAGATGATATGAAGTCTTTAATATCTAATAATACATGGAAACAAATAGAGCTAACTATTGAGAAAAAGGCATTTCACGGCAATTTAGTGTAGTGTATTGTGTGAAGGAAGATCATGATGGCCCTAATAGATACAAGTATGACTAGTTGTCAAAGGATTTCAAGAAAAAAGGAAGAAGTTGACTACACATAAATCTTTGGTCAAGTTGTAAAGTTCAACGCTATCAAGTCAATCTTAAGTATCATTACCTAGTGAAAGGCTCTTAACTTGAGCAACTGGACATAAAACCCTTGATTTTTTTCCTCAGAACTTATGAGGAGATTTGCATGCATGAACCTGGAGGTAAGAAGGCAAAATAATATATGTATATTACAGAAAAGTTTGTGTGGTTTCACTACTAGAAACTTTCATAAAACATGGAATTTTTCTTGCAAATTTGCTAAATAAATTTGCATGAAAAAACTTTTTTCTACCATTTTTTTCTAAGAATTTTAATTGGTATGTAATTCCTTCATGGGTAATTATTTTCTACAAAATTATAAAATTTGCAAGTATTTCCTACAAAATTTGTTGTGAAAAGTGTTTTATACAAAATATTTTGCAAGAAAATTGGTAGCAATTTCTTGCAAATTTTTTTTCACAACAAAATTTGTAAGTATGTCTTACCAAAAAATTTTTAAAACAAAATTGGCATGAAATATGAGTTTTTTTAGTAGTGTTTGAAACAAGCTCTAAGACAAATGATATAAGAAGTTTGAAAGCTTCATGCATAGAAAGGGATTTTAGAAGTTCAATGCCAACCACTACCGTTACTTTAAGAGATATAAGTCTATTTATATGATTTTGTTACTTTATGTTGATGATATGATAGTAGCCAATTTAGATATGGACAAGATCAAAAGTTTGAAGCAACAATTGTCGAAAGAGTTTGATATGAAGGACTTGATTCCAACAAAAAAGATCCTTTGACTGCAAATCATGAGACATAAGCAAGAGGCATGTTATATCTTAGGTAGATTACATAAACCATGTTTCACAAAGATTCAACATGCATAACACCAAATCGATTAGAACACCTTTGGCCAATCATTTTCTCTTATTCAAGGATTAGTCCCTTTAGACAGAAGAGGAAAAAGAAATCGTGGCTAAAATTTCATATTCTTCAACAATTGAAAGTCTGATGTACATAATGGTCTATATGAGACCAAGAATTAGTCACGTAATGGGATTTGTTAGCCTATTTATGTCAAATCCAAGTAAAGCTTATAGGAAAGTAGTTAAATGAAATTTGAGGTATCTACAAGGCATTACAGGAAAGAATTTGTGATTTAGTAAAGGGGAATTAAAAGTACCTTTGGAAATGCAAACTTTGAGGGTGAAGTTGATCATCAAATAAGTATCATTGGTTACATTTTTGTTGCTAATACTATAAATGTTAGTTTGATATCCCATGTATATATAAGATTGTCGCTTTATTCATTACAAAGTTGAGTCTGTAGCAATGAAATGAGTCAGTAAAGAATTTATATGGTTTCAACATTTGTTATAAGTTGAGATTCATCTAGAAGAGTGTTTTCCATAAAAACTCATCTTTAGTTCATGAGATTTTTTCTAATGGGATGCTATATATCGAGAAAGATTTAAGAAGTAAGAATCTAAGAGACATATTTATAAAGGTAGTAATCATAGATAAATTAAAGTTGTAATCAACTTCAATATACAAGAGAATGATGTTGCATTTGTTAAGATCTGAAGACAAATTGAAATTAGAGTTGGAGATTGTTGTACTTGGTAATGTAAAGCAAAATTTCATGGAAGTATTTCTAAGCTAAAGAAAAAAAAAACAATAAATTATAGAAAAGTGTAAAAATAAAAAGGAAAAAAAATGGAAGGATTAGAAACTTTGCATGTATAAATAACATATGTTATAATTATGCAAATAATATTCTAACTTCGAAGAAAAGGAAAGAGAGAAAATAAGAATTAAAAATAATATTTTATTTTCTGATTTATTTGGATTGTAAGTTTAATATTTTTAAACACTTTCATTTTTTGTTTTTTCTTTATCAATAATATATCTTCAACAACTAAAAGATGTAAACATAATTTACTTAATTTTAATATCAATTTTGTATGTAATTATTCTGTATTTATTTTATTTTTTGTAAAGGCAAATATCCAAACAAGCCTAACGTCCAATTTATAATTTAAATTAACTAAAAGTAAATCTAATTTAGTATTGAAACTTACACTTGTAATTAGCATCAAAGCAATCCACATTTACAATTAAAATAGGTTGAAAAAATACCTATTTGACTTTTGACTTTCTCAATTTGAAATAATAGGTTGAAAAAATAGGTTGAAGATCAATTTGAAAGTCTGATGTCGGTAAACTATCAAATCCCCACGATAGAACTTATTTGACTTTCTCCTTTGTATTTCAGCTTATGCTGCTTTGAACACTTCAAAATACTCCGTAGATAATTTTACTCTCCCCTTCTTAGGCATTCTTAGCCCTTGTTTATATTATTAATGATTATTGATGTATCGTTCTTTTTCATTCCACACCCAAAGAAATCAAATAGATAAAGTAAGTTTTAAAGATTTACCCTTGTGGACTTTAACTTTGGATTTGTTGCCTCCATCATCCTTCTTTTGTTCAAATTCTACAACGATTGAGCAAAACCTAGTGTTTAAAATTAACAACAAAGTTAAATAATACAATGTACATAACTTAATGTGAAAGTTAAAAAATGGAGAAAATAGGTGAAAAACTTAGAAAAAAAGAGTTAAAGGAAAAAGCAAAATGAAATAAATACTATTTTCAAAAGATTGAAAAGAATCCTACAGACTGTCTTGTGACTCTAACCATTCTCCTAATATGAAAAAGCAAACTAAACTGTCTCAAATGATATTATAATTAAATAATTTTTTATCATAATTGAAGCAACAATAACCTTTTCTTAATAATTTATGGATTAATCATATTGAGAAATTATGTTGTTGGAAATTCTGAACGCATGATGAATAATCCAATTTCAATCTTATTTCTTTTATATATTCAAAATGGCATCACCAAGAATAGATTATCAAATCACTTTACTAAACCACCACAAAGAAAAAAAAACATATCAATTAGCTTTACCCTATAAACATTGTAAACACTTCATGGACACTCGAATAAAACTCACAAAGAAACATCAAAGATATTCCAAAGAAGCTAGTTTTAAATTATGATTGTTCTTAATTACTTGTAGTGGTGGTATAAAGTGGTTTCTTGTTTGAATCTTGAACTCTTCCAATTGTTCTGTTTCTAAATTGGGTTTCTCAGTTATGAGAAAGCATAGATATAGAAAGGAAATTTTGTTGCTTATCAGAAAATTTCTCCGGAAATGAAGAAACTCCAGCAGTGTAACGGCCTCCATTCCGTTTGAGCTAGTCATCAGCCACTTCAAGCGGGGTTAAAAACCTTTCTAAATTGCCACATCACATCTTTGTTAAGTTTGGTAATGGAAGTTATTAAATAAAGGAGATATAGGAAAATGATTGTTTGACAAAGTAAATTTGACAATTTTTTTGACAAACTGACGTGGCTTTAATTAATTGAATTTTTTAACTCAAAAAATATTGCATGCACGTGTGAGAGAGAAATG
>Ga0209589_1002408_pt1 | contig 32388 bp, 23 predicted proteins | sample CowpeawhiteBW_FD_187525 | JGI IMG/M metagenome (GOLD analysis project Ga0209589, IMG submission 187525) | Root nodule microbial communities of legume samples collected from California USA - Cow pea white BW (SPAdes) (version 2) | ecosystem: Host-associated > Plants > Roots > Nodule | place: USA...
TGTAGGAAGGAATGTTGACTTCCACTTAGTCCACCTTGGACCTTTGGTAGCTCATGGCCAAATCTCCTATTGGGCTTAGTCAAGCCCAATTTTATCAATTCAACTACACATTGTTTGACTTATTATTTTAGAAAACAAGGCCTAAACAATGGGCCAATCTTATTGTTATTCTATTGCTCTTTAATACACCTCTTCAAATCTTCACATCTTATTTGGTCCATGTGAAGAGTGTGAGAAGCCCATGTGGATTTGGGCCATCTTGGATGAAGCCCAATTGGATCTTTTTGAGCATGCCCCTTTTTATTAGGCCTCTTGTTGGGCTTGAACTTGAAGGTGTACCTTGGCTTGATGCTGGGCTTGTTGGGGTCACATCACATTTGATAAAAAATAATTTATTCAAAATCAATGTGTTAATATATTAACCATGTAAATTTTTTAACTTCTAAATTAGAGTTTAACGGGTACAAGTGTCCACGAGTACGAATACTATGATACTTGTACCCGCCCCGTTAACATGCAATATAAAAAATACTCATACCCATTACCCGTGAGTATGAATTTAAGTTACATTCGTACTCATAACAAGTTTCAAATAAATAATTATAATTATTTATTATTTATTTTTTATTTTTATTGTATTAATTAATTATTTACATCTTGATTGTTTCATTTTTATGTGTAGATATGCCTAGAGCTAAAAGAATTAGGAACTTGCTTAAGGCAACCAAAGGAAGTATCCACTTTACTTGTAGGAGTGTGTAGACTGCTAGTAACAAATCATATTATGTTCCCTATAAGTTTTGAAAGATGGTTAGCTATGCCAGATACTTACAAGGGTAATGTGTGGGAAAGTTCCTTAAAGGTAAAATAACCAGCCATTAAACATCTCTAGCATTATTTCTTTTATTCAATATAGATTTTGACTAACATTTGTATTATTTGAAGACTCGATTTATTTTCAAGACAAATGAAGACTTAGAAAAAAGAGACGTTTTGTTTAAAATGGAAAACTCTTGAGGGAGTATAAATGCAAGCTTTGGAATGAATTTTACGGCCCACTTCTCAACATAAATGAACTCATCAAGAATGTTCTAGAAGGTCTTAATATGGAACAATGGGATGATTTTGTTGATTATTGCCTCAAGCCTTCCACAATGGTACAAACTCTTGAATTAATATATTTACAACCTCATGAATTAGTATATTTACAATAAGCTTCTAATGAATTTTAAATTTGTAGGATTTGTGTAAGAAAAATAGAGATATCAAGAAAAGACAAATTATTCCTCACACTGGTGGTGCTATGTCTTTGTGAAGAAGAAGGGATAAGTTGGTACTTTTTTACTAATATTGTGTTCTCAATTTTGAGTTATATATTCTGTTTTCTTTTTCTTATAATATTTTCTTTGAATATATAGAAAATTGAGACTGGTAGGAATGTTGGGTGAGCCGAACTATGAAAGATAACTCATAAGAGAAAGAATGGCACCTATGTCAATGATGAGGTTGTGGAGATTGGAGTTATTTCTTTGTTAATTTCTTTTTATCCTGTATATCAATTGTTAGATTGATTAGGCAAAAGTATAATGTAATCATCATATATTGTTAGTGAGAGGTTCAAATTTGGATGGCTAGGTTTTTGGTAATAATAGAGCTTGCTTCTAGTAAGGTAATATGTAGCGTATGAGTTAGAGCAAATTGTTATGATAAAACTGTGGTAAGCTCACAAGTCACAATTACAAGTATCATTTTTGTGAGGCACATTGATAGAAAAAAAACTAAGCTCATAAGTGCCATTTTGATCACTTTATGCAAATTATCTTGAAATGAATAAGAATAGAATGAAAGGAATTAGATTCAAGCTTAGAAATGGAACTGCACGTTTGATGTGTAGCCAAGTGCATCAAGGTGAGTAGTCATGGCTTTGTTCATTGCATCTAGACCACAACTTAGTATCTGAAAAAAAATTTAACCATTTTTATTTCAAAATATATGATAATCAATAAACTTACTACGTCTATTCTAAACAATGTAAGAGTGAATTATTTTTCTTAAGATAAACATACCGTTCGAAATGGGAACTTGTTCAGTAATATGTGTTGTTGCTTACCTTTACTAGTACTACATGACCAATTTGAACTGAATTATGTGAACTAGTGTAGTTATGAAACAGTGTTGTGATATGTTGTTTAATGAGATGGGAGAACGTATAGTTGTTGTGTCTTTAATGAAAATGGTTAAAATGTAGCTTTGTCCTTTTACTTTGCAGATTCTAAAATGTTATCAGGGGATTTGCTTTATTGTCTAGTTGAAGTTTGTTGTTTGATAATTATTTAGTTAGCCTTTTTGGGTTTGGCAATTCTTTTTCTTAAGGACCGCATAAGATTTTACTTGTTCAAGCATAAATTTTTTTCTTTCTTATAAGTATTGTTACAAAACAAATTTGAACAATCTTTGCCATTTAATGCAGGAAAAAATAGATGATTTGATCATACAAAATCCAGAATGTGCCTCACATATATCTCCAAAGACCCGATAGGTGTCATGTTTGGAAAAGAGCATCCAGGTCGAGTTAGAGGACTTTCAGTTGGAGCTTGTCCTACGGTTGCTTTTCAATAATCGACTACAGGATTAAGTGGTGTCAATTTTGCTCATCTAGTACAACTTTACCAAATACGAATGACAAGTTTGTGAAGATAGAAAATGATCTTGCAACTATCAAGAATCATGTGTAAAAGTTGCTTGGCTACATTGCTTCTAAAGAAGACGTCCCGGAAGATCTTGCTGCAATTGTTGTTGGTTTACTACATTCCTCTACTAATGAGCTATAATGTAGAAAAGAATATTACTTAAACTTAGTTTATTGCTATCTAATTCAATTACTTATATATTCTCATTATTTATTCATTGTAGGTACCATATGTTGGGAGTGGCATGCCATCTCCAAATGATGTTATCCGATCAAGTGGTGGAAGCAAACAAATTTAGGATTAAGATAAAAACTTTAGTTTTAGAATTGCATGTTGAACTTGTAATTTTTGTCTTTTATTTTGGATACTTAAACATGATACCTTGATGTAATTTTGTTATATATGTTTAATGAAATATAATGTTTGTTATTTTTTTTGTAATATCCTTAATTTTTTCTATATTTTAAATATTTATTATTAAAAATATATGTGAATAATAATAATGAATAAAATATTTGAATTACGAATTTGATCATAGTGACAGTTATAAACATCGTAATATAATGTGAGTTGTGACATTTTTAAGTGCCACTATTTTCAGTATTTTTAATTTCTAATTAACAAATTACGACAGTTTCGACTGCCATAATTTACCCCAGAAAACCACCACTTTATACAATGTAATATATGGCGGTTGTTGTGACGGTTTGCTTGAAACCACCACATTTTAGTTTATGGTGACACGAATTGTGGCATTTTTCAAAATTGCCACACACATAAAATGTGGCGATTAAAACTGCCACATTTTACAAAAATAACCGCCGACATTTACACAATTTTTTGTAGTGAATTAAATAGATTTAACTTGTGGCCAATTGCATGCTTCTATCTTATCTTTTCTTTATATCATTGTGCTCTTATTTTTGTAACTCTTATTCCATTCTCACATGCAAACTTTCACACTTAATCCTATGAATTAAATCTATCCTTGGTTGTGAGTATCTTTGAGATTCATGTTGTTTATTTTATACTTTTAAAATATAAGAAAATTCAACTTTCAATACTAAATCAAGCTAAAACATATTTAGACACTAATCAAGAAAACTCTACCTAAATAACACTGTCACCCCAAACCTTAGTCTCCAATAACAAAAAATCATTTTATCAAACAACTTTGAAATCCAACCATCATATCATAATGAACAAAAAAACATTTCTTGAAAATGCAAGTGTTCTTCCATCTCATACAAAACAAGGATGGTTTACTTGAAACTTGAACCGACAATCTAATACTATATACAAATAGAGATCTAACAATCAACAACTTTTAAAAAAAAAAAATATCTGCAAAACTTCAATTCAATTTTTTTCCACAAACAGAAAAAGTGCTAACGTGTCAATCAAAGAGATTTTCCAACCAAAATAAAATAAATCAATAATCAAATTTTCAAATCTAAAATCTAACCTAAACCTCCCCCCCGTTCGCATCACTCACTAACATATTCATTTCTTCCCACAGAACAAGAAAAGCTTTTCACTCTTTTCCTCTCACGCATCACTTACACACAACATTCTTTTCTCTCAACACAACCTCTTCTACACTCCAATGCCTTTTCTTTGCCAATGTTTGTTCTTTACAAAAGTTTCTTCTCTCAAAATTTTTCTTCTTCTACAAGAGATGTGTATTTTTCTATGCATTTTTTTCTCTAATAAAAGTTTCGGTTTTTAGTGAATGGACACATTCATTTTCTTCTCTCGAAGCTTTTCTTATACAAAAGGAATGTATTTTTCTATGGTTTTTTTCTCTAATGAAAGTTTCAATTTTTACTGAATGAACACATTTGTTTTCTATTCTCGAAGCTTTCCTTCTTCTACCAGAGGTATGTATTTTTCTATGGTTTTTTTTCTTTGATGAAAGTTTCGATTTTTACTAAATGGACATATTCATTTTTATTCTCTTGACACTTTTCTTCTTCTACTAGAGTTCTTCTACAAGAGGTATGTATTTTACTATGGTTCTTTTTTTCTCTGATGAAAGTTTCTATTTTTACTAAATGAACACATTCATTTTCTTCTCTCAAAGCTTTCCATCTTCTACAAGAGGTATGCATTTTTCTATAATTTTTTTCCTCTGATGAAAGTTTTGACTTTTACTTCATGAAAACATTCATGTTCTTCTCTCAAAGCTTTTCTTCTACAAAAGGTATGTATTTTTCTAGGGTTTTTTTTTCTGTGATGAAAGTTCTGACTTTTACTGAATGAACACATTCATTCTCTTCTCGAAGCTTTTCTTCTTCTACCTGAGTTCTTCTATAAAAGGTATTTTTTTTTCTATGATGAAAGTTTCAATTTTTACTGAATGAACACATTAATTTACTTCTCTTGAAGTTACTCTTCTTCTACAAGAGGTATAAATTTTTCTACGATTTATTTTCTCTAATAAAAGTTTCGTCTTTTCTATTCAAGAATCACAATGAGAAGTATTTTTCCATTTCTTTTGTTTTGTTATCAAAGTTTCGATTTTTACTTAACTCTTGGTTATTTCTTTTTTTATCAAACAAACTCATGTTCTTTTTTCTTTGACTTTCGTTTTGTTTAGATGAATGAACTATTGGACAAGATCAAAGATTCAAGAGCTCTTGAAGGCCACATTCAAGTCTCTCAAGCATAAAACTTGCAACATGATTTGGTCTTTTCTGTTCAAAAATCACAATGGTATGTATTTTTCCTTTTTTTTTCTTATGAAAGTTTTGACTTTTACTTAACTCTCAGTTCTTTTCCACTTTCTGATTGAATAAAATCATGTTATTTTTTTTAACCTTTTTCGGTTTAGATTTGTTTAGATGAATGAAATAGTGGACAAATCAAATATTTAAGAGCTCTTGAAGGTTAGAGTCAATAAGGTATGTTTTTTTATCATTTTCCTGTTTCATTGAGTTCAAGTTTTGGTTTTTATTGATTTAGGTCAATAGTTCTTTCAGTTAGGATTTCCAGGTATATTTTTTATGTTTATTTTGTTTTCATCTTCTTTTGGTTCTTTGATTCTCTGATTTTTTTTGTTTAATTTCTTGGTACAAAGCTCCTTATTGAAGAGTAAAATGTACAAGTTATGATATTTTGCTCTACTCTCCTGTTCTCTAATTGTATATGGTGGTTTGTTTATTTTATGGTGCTATATTTTTTTGATTTTTTTTTAGTTATCATCTTTTGATATTGTTCTTTAATTTTGTAATTTTTGATTTTTTTGTGTGTTAAATCTTAAGTTATTTATGCACTTACCTCCTAAAAGTGTATTCCCATTTTTGACTAAATTGGAAGGAAAGAAAGTGTAAACAGAGTAAATTGAGCAATAATACAAAGCAACTTTATTTGTTTTTCCTTTTCTTAGAACTCTAGGCTATTAACCTTCTCTGCACATTCAAACACCATAATAGAGAGATTTCAACCATCGCCATTTTTTGCAACAATCTATTCACCAACTCAATCTCTCCAACATGGTAAAGTGAGATCTAAGACCTTAAAGTTTTGATTTTTATTAATCTATACATTTTTGTCACTCCCGTTTTTGGTTTCACTCACCACTTCTTATGATTAACCTCTTCCTTTATTATCAATTAGTTTCATCATTTTTTTGTCATTCTTCAATCATTGTTCTTCTTTGTTTTTGTGAAACAAAGCTCACTTCTTCTTTTTTAAACTATCTTTTTTTTTTTCATACCAAGTTGTGTTTTTCAAAACCTCTTCATCTTTACTAACCATACCTGAAGTTTGGTTTTACTTTATATTGTTTAATTGTATTTTTTTTCTCTATCTAAACATTTTAACCATTTTTTTCTCTTTTCACTACCATTTTAGGTCATTTTTCTTTCATTTCTTTGATTGTTGCTACTATTTATTTCTTCCTCTTCTTTGTTGTGTTCTTTTTTCTTTTTAATTTTTTTGGTGTACCTAAGGTTATTGTCATTGAAGATAATTAATTATGACTAATTGTACCTTTTGTATATTTAATAAGTGATGATTCATTAATTTATCTTATTCCATTGTCTTTTTGTGCCCATCTGGATGGTTGTTTAGTGCTTAATTGTCTATTGTTAGTGCATTTTCATCTTTGGGCTTTATTGGGTCATTATTCAAAATTTTGATTAATTTGGCATTAATTGGTCTAATTTTCATTTCTAATTACTTTTAGGTAATTTTTGTGAAGCAATTTTAAAGCTTGGACACTAATCTTAATATGAGGAGAGAGTTGTCACGTCATTCTCACATCATTGGCACGTCTACACCATGTCAATTCGCTTGTCCACATCATTGGACCAACATTTTGGGCCCAGAGTGGCATTTTTGTAATTTTATTGACTAGAATGACATTTTTGTAAATATGTGGATCTTTGATAATGTGATCATGAGTTTTTCTTAGGGTTTTAGGTGTAAAACCCTTGTCTTCATTTTCCAACAGCTGAACCATGTTTCTAGGAGCTCCATTGAAGACCATTGAGGATAAACTCCATTTTCACGTTTTTTACATCTTGAACCAGCACCAAGATTTTGTAAACTCTGCACTCTTTGAAGCTTATTAATGTTTCATTTCTAGTTTTGAATAGCACCCAACCTTGGGTTTTCTTTTTTCTAGCTTAATTTATGTTTTTGATGTTATGCTTGTTGTTGGTTATGTTTCTAAAGCATTTTATTGAAATTGAATGATGCATTTTCATTTTCCCTTGAGTTTTATTTAGAATTCCATGTCTAGCTAAACTCTTTGTATTGATTCCTTGAAGAAATTGAAATGAAATCTTGATGTTGTTCTCCGTTTTGGAGTTCTATCTGTTATTCTTCAACATGCATTTTCATGGTAAAACACAAAATTGATGTATGCTTAATGTCAAATTCATGTTTCTTCAAATAAATTGACTTGTATTCATACTTAATGGGAATGAGTTGTTCATAACTTGCTTAATTTGTGGGTCTTAGTTGCATGAAGTATGCTTTGCTGAATGGAATATTGAACTCGTGTTAATTTTCGCTTAGTTGATTAATTTTCGGTTTCATGAGAGCAAATTGGATAGAATAATTAATTTTGTAATATGTGATTGGGGAAATTTTAATTGAATCAAGGAATCTATACTATTTTTGTTCATTGTTTTATTAATCTACAATTACAATTTGAATTATCTTGTGAATCTGCCAAACCCCCCTCTCTCCATTTTTTTATGTTGTATATGGAAAGTTTTGTTTGAAAACAATGGTCAGTCGAAGAAGACCTTGGGTTAACTCCTAAGTACTGCATTTAACTATTTAATTTAGTCGGGTACAACCTCAATCAAATTTGAACCTTAGGCAAAGCAATGAGAATAGTAAATTCAGAGAAAACATGCACTAGTTTTTCATTAGCTACCTCAACATGATCATCACCAACCATTTTACATTGTAGCTTCTTTGCTTTAGTTGGTGTCTTGTCCAGCAGAGATCCTCCAGCAGTAACATCAACAAACATCCTATCTCTACAATGCAGCCTTCATAGAAGTGCACAAGAAGTAGTGGCCTAGAAATTTGATGATTTGGATAGGTTATACAGAGCCTATTGAACCTTTTCCAGTATTCAACCAAGCCTTCCTCTTGAAATTGTATCATGGCATTGATTTCTTTCCTTTCAACTGATATTTATGATGTTGGACAATACTTTGCCAGAAATCGCTGCTACATTTCCTGCCAACCACCAAATGGATACTGTTGGTAGATAAACCAGTCCCTTGCTCCACCTTGTAATGACATTGAGAAGGCTCTCACCATAACTGCTTCCTTTAAAAATCCATCAAGCTTCACGGAGGAACATATCTAGTTGAACTCTTTGATGTGCTTATAAGGATCTTCATGAACCATCCATGGAACTTTGGCGACAAATTTACTAATTTAGGCTTCAACTCAAAGTTAGGTGTCCTTTGAAATATTGACATTTAAATGCAGGGAAGCTGGAAGCATATCCCATTGTTACCCCACTCCTTCATTGATTTTTCCATTGAAAAAGTCATGTTGTCTCAACAAAGTTTTCAAACAGAGGGGTTATACCAGAAAGGAATGTGAAACTTATAAATCAATAATCAATAGTTGAAAGATTTTTACTAAAAAAAAGAAAAGAAAATAAGAACAGAATGCTAACAATAAAAATGCAACACCAAACTAAGCAAGCTTGAATTAAGTTGCCGTTTCCACGACAATGGCGCCATTTTGTTAACTCGATTTAATGTAGTTGCGCTTAGGGTAACAAAACCCAAATAAATCCCCCTAATGTAGTGGGGAAGATGACTCAGGATCGAATTTAAGGAAATGGTGTGTGTTAAGTATAACTTGCATAATTTCATCTGACTACAAAGAAAAAAAAAACTAAAAGAGGGGAAAATAAATTAAACTAAGGAAGAGTGCAAAATTATTAATTAAAGACTAAACTAAATGCATGATTGAAACTAAAAGAAGATACGCAATGGATAAAATCTAATGGAATGAGGGATGACGAATTGAACCTAAAATGGAACCAAGAAGATCATAGATGAATGGTATGAGGCAATGCATACTATCCTTGATGATATGAATGCAAATGCATGTGACAAAAATCTAAGTCTAGGAAATATGTGTAACATCCGGTCAGATATTACTAATTTAAATAATAAAATTAAGAAATATGATGAAAACCCTCATTTATTATACTTCAGTTCCCAAAATCGCAGAAAATTTTAAAACATTTATACATAAGAAATTACTCCAAAAATACATAATTATAACCTGGAATAAAATATAAAAGCCAATTATATAAGTGTTTACAAATTTATTCAAAAACCATAAACATAAAAACTCTGAAAACTCTTTTCTCGCAGTCTATCCCCGCTCTGGCTCTATAACTTCCCAAATCCACCTGCAACATCATTTGCTCCCGTGTACCGCGTACACGAACAACGCCAAACACAAACAGATATGGTGAGCTAACAGTAAAACAAACATATATATAAAACATATATACATACAACCACACCAAAGGAATTCTATCCTTTGATTCCATATCACATGGCCAACACCATGTCATCCAAGGTCTATGTCTTTAGACGAATATCTCAAAATGTCTTGTTGCCACACCTACAAGCCACAACTTGTAGAGCACGTTCGGGAAACCAGCTACAGACCATACTCACGCTAGGTGAAGTTCTCAATAAGAACATAGTTTGTAATGTACCAAGACTACCAAGCTCGTCAGCCACATATTGAGGAGAGCAATCTATCTGGACCCATCCGTACGAGCCACAACTCGTACTCACACCGGCAACCTTCAGCCACACGAGCCACAACTCAAGAGTTCCTCGTGTTTATCCGTCATCCTGAGCCATAACTCAAGAGATACCATTTTGAGCCATAACTCAAAGAATGTCACGTGCTTAACCCCTATCCCGAGCCACAACTCAAGATACGTTCCGAGCCACAACTCAAGGAACACCAGCAAGCCGACCTTCAAGATATCATCAAAGCCTTGTAGACCACACACATTCAAAGCAACCAAAACCCAAATCTGGCCTCTACATTATCGCCTAGCGCTGCTCTTGAGTCGCCAGGCGAAATTCGCTTCCAATCCGCCTAGCGGGGGATATGTGCCACCAGGTGTCGCCTGGCGGGATGTCCCTCACCGCTAGGCACCACACGTTCCAGTAGCTATTGTGAATGTAGCTATCACTTGGCGGTGCAGACTCCACCGCCAGGCACTACATCAGTACAACAAGTTGTACTGGTTTAGGCCTATCAGATTTGATTCCAGTCCTCCTCAGCCCATCCATGATGCATCGCATATTTACCGGTCACATAAGTCCCATTCTATGTCATAAACATACTCATTGATAGATTCACTCTCTTGACTATACCAATTCCTTAGAACCACTTAAGTACAAACCATATTATTCAACTCTAGGCCACAGTCACAACCTAACTGACCTATCACAGTGTCCAACCACTACATAAATCTCGACTCCCTTAAAGATAACATACCAATTATACTTTACCTTCGGACTATAACACTTCTTGATCTTAGGCAACTCCCCATCACAACCCATTCTTAAGTTAGATTATGCCTCATCATTCAATGATGTTCTAATTTACAACGACCTCTACTACACTATCATTATATCCAACTCTTTTAACACAACTTAACTTTTATAAATCTTTCTAATCTCACTCTATGTATCATTCACTCTTCCTAATACCATAGCCAACATATTTCAACTCTGCTTTTACACACCATAAACTAACCCCACATTGAATTTCCTTCTCATTGCCAACTCAACTGCACCCTCCACTATTATGCACCTATCGCCTGGCAGCTATCCAAGTGCCGCTAGGCGGTGCATAGAATTTTGGAGATTTCCATAAATACTTGCTCCTACGAATCCTCAACATTTTTAAATTTTCCTTCCCTTGTAGATTTCTATAAATTCTCACGCGATTTCACGTATAATTATAAGTGTTCACAGCCTAAACACATCCATTAACATTTTTCCAATGCCATTCAACGACCAATTATTCTCGTGACATTAAAACCCCAAATTTCCAATCCTAAAAGAGAGCTCATAGAAATTTCATCAAATTAACTCCAATGGACAACATAATTTCCTAATTTCTAGCGTCCAATAATCAAATCAAAGTTAAGGCTCTCTTCCTTCTCATTCAGAATCCACCCAGAACACACAAAACATCAAAATCGAGCTAATTTGAGTCGCATCGCCTGACGGGTGTTCATCCATATCATGTTGTATATCATGCATTTAATATTAACATAAATTTATCGAGGCTCAACTCCCCTAACCTGGATTCCTTGCTTAAAATTGAGAATATGAGAGTTCCTCCTTGATCACCAATGGCCTCCATTTAGCTCTCTCTCCCAATTCAATTCCTTTGCTTCACTCGATCCTCACGTTTTTCTCTGAAATCTCACTCCTCATAATACTCAATAATGGCAGACTCAAAACAAGTCTCTTTCATTCCTAATTGGGCACTTTACTAAGGCTTAATTGTGGTTTATGGCAAAAAAAAAAACGAGATTGGCATTAAGATGACTTTAATTGCCATTCATAAACCATTATGGAATGGTTAGCCTTTCCATCTGCTCCTCAAGCAGTTAGGGTTTCTTGATCCTTTCACATTCATGCCAAAACTAATTTTAGCAAAAAGGAAACTTAATTTGGATCTACCAAGGTTTGAACCCATAACCATGCCAATGTCAAATCAATGCACAACCACTCAACCAATTCATGTTTCATGACAATTCCTAAGATTCTAGGATTATATTATTACTCATCATGATCCAGCATATTATTAAAATAATAATAATTAACTAACACATAATAGCATACATAGGACTTGAAAGTCCTCTTAACACAACCAAGTACTCTCAACCACTTGAGCTAGTACTTTTCCACGTCATACATGTTAGTATTAAATGTCATAAAGTCTCTCACTACCCGCATTTTTTAATTATTTATTTAATTAATTAATTAAATTTCGCGGGTCTTACATTCTCCCCACATTATAAAATTTTTGTCAAAAAAAATTGGACTTACTAGGAAATAGGTATGGATACGACTTCCTCATGAGGTCTTCCATCTCCCACATCATCTCCTGGGTTGCGTCATCCCAAAGGACCTTCAACATCAGATCTACTTCCCTCTAAGCTGCTGACTTAAGAATCCAAGATTCTCACTGGTCCAACTCCAATTGCCAAATCCTCGCGCACCTGAACATCGTCCTCCTCTAACACGTGAGTAGGATCTGCAATGTACTTCCTCAATTGTGATACATGGAAGAAATTGTGCAAGTTTTCCCAGTGAGGTGGCAAAGCAATCTGGTATGCTGTCGGTCTAATCTTTCTCATGATCTGGTACGACCCGATGAATCTATGAGTCAGCTTCCTCGACTTGAGAGCTCTCCCAATACTAGCTATCAGTGTAACTCGAAGGAACACATGATCACCTGCCTCAAACTCAAGCGGCCTTCTTCTCTTATCTGCGTATAATTTCTGCTGACTCTGAGTTGCTTGCATCTAATCCTGTATCACCTTGACTTTCTCAGTGGTTTGCTGCAAAAATTCTAGCCTAAGTACCACTGACTCCCCATCTTGTTGCCAACATAAAGGAGTCTTACATCTCCTACCATACAAAGCCTCCTATGGTGCCATTCTGATACGTGAACTCCACAAATGGTAGCATATCACTCCAAGTCCCCAGGTGATCCAACACACATGTTCTCAGTAGATCCTCTAGTGACTGAATGGTTCTCTTAGACTACCTATCAGTTTGAGGATGATAAGTAGAGCTCAATCTCAAATGAGTTCCCAATGCTGCCTGCAACGATTACCAAAACCTCAATGTGAATCTCAGATCACGGTCTGACACTATATTCGTTGGCACACCGTGTAACCTAAAAACCTCTCTGACATACAAGTCTGCCAGTTTGTCCATAGACATCTTCTAATTAATTGGCAGAAAATGCGCACATTTCATCAATCTGTCTATAATCACCCAAATTCAGTCATGCCCTCTCACCAACCTCGACAGGTGTGTAACAAAATCCATGGAAATGTTGTCCCATTTCCATTGAGGAATGTCAAAAGGCTCCAACGTACCACCCGATCTTTGATGCTCAATTTTCGCCTTCTGACATACTAAACACGATGCTACATAATCTGCCACATCAGTCTTCATACTAGTCCACCAAAAAGTTACTTTTAAACCTTTATACATCTTGGTCATACCTGGGTGTATGCTAAGACGAATCTTATGCCTTTCCTCCAAGAGCATCTTTCTCAGGGCAGGTTTTCTAGGTACACACACCCTCTCTCTAAAATGTAGGATGCCATCTTTGCCCATCCTAAAGTCCTTTCCTTTATCAGTACCCAACCCTCCAATGAATTGCTGCAATTATTGATCCTTTTCCTGCTCCACCCGAATTTCCTCTAGAAACTCATTAGTGACCCGCAACATACTACACCTTATATTGAAAAGTTCATATCCCACAACTTCTAAATCAGTTCCAATTCTTTCATCATCGTAGCAAACATATGAATTCTTTTTTCTGCTCAAGGTGTCTACAACGACATTGGCTTTACCAGAGTGGTATAGAAGCTCAAAGTCGTAATCCTTCAAATATTCCATCCAGCGCCTCTGCCTCATATTCAGCTCCTTCTAATCAAACAAGTATTTTAATAATGAAGGAATCATAAACAAATAAGAAATACTCCGACAATAGAAATGTTGGAAAAATAGCAAATAGGCAGGACTGCCCTCTAACTATGATAAAATAGTCCATTTATAAAACTAATTAAAAGCGGGACTCATCTAAATTACAGCCCGCACTTCATGAGTTAACCCCCCACACATATATCAATGAATGATCTAAATCAGCCCATTTAAATTGTCACGTCACACACACACACACACACACACACACACACACACACACACACATATATATATATATATATATATATAGAAGGCAAAGAAACAAATTTTTTCATATAGATGCTTGATAATTTAATTATATGTAATGTGGCTAACTGAGATGTCATGATATGAACCATTCATTAGTATTTATTGTTTGAGTTTTGTATATTTGAAAACAATTTTCAAATGAAAGTAACTTACACATTCATTAGAGATGAGAGGGTATCATGTTCAAACAAAGGAGATACTGACTATACCATCAAACAAGAATATAATCAACCACTACTTAAGCTATACTAATTCAGTAAAGGTTACCAAAAAACTACCTATATTCAGATATACTGAAAGTATATTTCTAGAGAGAAGCTAGATATACTGAAAATATTATGTGGAATAGATTGAAAAAGACAAGATATCAATTCACATAGTCAAAGTTTCACAAGCCTTTATTTATGGATAAGGAAAAAGAATGTTCTGTGACAATTACCTTGCTAGTTGTATATTTCCATCCTCATATGGAAATAGTAATTCTAAGTCTTGTTGCTCAAATGGTTCAGATTGATGAAAATCGTCAACATCATCTTCACCCATGTTGAACATGTCTCTAGGCTTTAAATGTACAGGTATGCACCAATTTTTATCCAACTCATCTTCTACATAATACACCATTTGAGCTTCTGATGCTTGAATTTATGGCTCATCATCATCATTATCACTAGTGTGGATCAATCGTGCAAAACTTACTAATGTAAATCCAAAGTCATCAGTCCTAATCCCTCTAGAAGAAGTTGTATTAGCCCACATACATTTGAATAAAACAACTAAGAAATGTCCATGGTAATTTATCTCAATTATGTCTATTAATCGACCGTAATATGGCACACCTCCAAACCGCATTTGATTATCACTGCTACTTGAATAACTCCTTGTCCCAAATGTACCGAACACTCAACTATTTTGTGTTTTAAGCCAAAGGTTACGCTCCAATATACGAATTTTAAATCGGACCCATAGCTAAGAATTTTAAATCAATTGAATGGACACCAATTGATTCATTCCTTATCTAAAACAAATTCATAAGCATACTTAATATTTTAATAATATATATATATATATATATATATATGTATGTATGTATATATATATAAATCAAAGATTATTGGAGAAAATATACATATACGACATGAAAACCACTCTACAAATTTTCTATGCACCTTCTTGTCCATCACAGAGGATGATAGTGTGCGGCTTCTTAGTTGTCTTCGTAAGGTGTCTCTAAATTCCCTATGTCAAAGATATAAAATATATGATGTAATGTTGAAGGAAAAAACAATTATATAAAAATGCATAAATACTTACTATAGAAACGGGTTAACTATGGTGCAGTTAGTTAGCACATGACGATGTGCTTGCAACTTTTCCTTTGCCGATAGAGTGAAATAAGTAAAAGCCCTGACTGGTTTTCCAACTTGTGGGAATAATGTAGTTACATTAGATGGAGCAATATGAGGTTCATCATTAACACGACGCGGTCGATTGAATACAGTCTCAATTCCATCTAAATATCTAGAACAAAAATTTAAAGCCTCTTTAGCCATGTATCCTTCAGCTATTGATCCTTCTGCTTGTGCCTTATTACGAACATAAGACTTTAATTTTCCTAGATACCTCTCAATAGGATACATCCATCGATATTGGACGGGTCCTCCAAGTTTGGCATCTCCTGCCAAATGCACAACTAAATGAATCATGACTGTAAAGAAAGAATGAGGAAATAACATCTGCATGTGACACAATGTGAGGACAACTCTACTTTGTAGTTGGTCAAGTTCATCCATTCCTAAAACTTTGTTTCATACACATCCAAGGAGAAAGATTGTACGACATAAGTACAATTGGCCAAATACTATGACTCGTTCTTAGATTGCCATATGGATTAAACCCATCAATAGCCAAACCAAGTCTCACATTTCAAGGGTGTGAGGCAAATTGAGGATGTTTAAGGTCAAATGTCTTCCATGCCTTAGAATCTCTTGGATGCCTTAAGATGCCTTTATTTGTACTTCTCGATGCATGCCATCGCATATGCTCAGCTAGTTTAGAAGACATAAACATCCTTTGCTAGCGTGACTTCAAAGGAAAATACCTTAAAACCTTTACAGGAGTCTTTTTTCTTTTATTACTTGTACCACTGTCACTTGTACCTTTTTTTTTGCCTTCCATCTAGATGCTTTACATTTCTTACAAAAGTCCCTATTTGCGTCTTCTCCTAAGTACAACATGCAATCATTTGGAAAAGCATCAATTTTTGGGTAATGAAGACCAAGCTAGTTAATGATTTTCTTTGCCTCATAGAATGAGCGTGGTATTTTAGCATGTTCAAAAGCATCTGCTAACAACTCTAGTATCATGGACATTCCCTTGTTTGTTATTTTGCACAGACATTTGATGTGATACAACTTGATCAAGAAAGAAAGTTTAGAATATTTATCACACCCTTCATATAAACTCTCTTGACTTTCTTGCATCAACTAAAAAAAATCTCCAAGATCATCATTCATATTATGGCTTGACTTTATACCTGTTTCCCTATCATCCACCATGTCATCATTGTATTCATGATACCCAAATGCATCATTAATCATGTCACGCATTGGATTATTAGTGGGAATTACTTCATCATTTTCTCTCGGCATTACATGTATTTCATCCGTCACATTTGCTCCTTTTCTCTCCCCATGTAGAAGCCACACTATATATCCTTTTGGAAAAGGTTTGACAATCAAGTGTTCATACACTATTTCACGACATTGCCACTTGTTAAAGTTGCATTTCGGACATGGACATACTATCTTCCCCCTCACACTACTATTAGCAAATGAAAAGTCCAAAAATATCTTCAATCCTTCCATATATTGAGGTGTATTTCTAGGCATCTCTATCCAAGATTTGTCCATTGAGATGAAAACATAAGTACTTGGAGTTGTGATTGACCGATTGGAGAAGAGAAAAGCAGAGAAATTGGAAGCTATGATTGAGAGGACCACGTTTGCTGAAATTGAGAGTTGAAGTAGAGATAAAGAGAAGAAAATGCCATATGTTTTAAATTAAATATTAAAATATAAATAATTGCATAAATGTATAAAATATAGTAATATAATCAAAATAAGGAAGTGTCAAGTTATATTTATAAGATATACATATACCAAAATATAAGAGTATTTAATTAACACTAACTGCAGAAATAAATCTGTTAGACGTAGTTAAACCTTAATATAATATGTATTATTATATAATAATACATATTATATTATATTATATATCATATAATATTATTATATTACATATATGTATTATATTCTATGTATTATATTACATATATGCGTCTGTTTTTAAGTTACTTACTAAAGTCTTAGCCAATACTTTTACCTAGTGGAAGGAGGAAGTGGTGTAAGGAAGGAATACACTCACCTTTTCTCTATAAAACGTTGTCTAAATGCTAAAATGACAAAAAATAATACATTTTAAAATTCAAAGATTGAAAACAAATATAAATTATAGAAAGACTAGAACTAAACTTTCTAGCTCTTATTTTTCCAAAAGTTGTAATATATATATATATATATATATATATATATATATATATATATATATATATATATATATATATATATATATATATATATAACGAACTGGAAGGGCTGAAACTAAAGCAGGAAAACCTTAACTAGAGTACAATGTTATCTATTTGAGCATGGTGAGTGGAGGAGCAGATATTGAAAGAAAAAAGGATTGTTGTTGTGTAAGATATTTGTTAAAATTAATCTTTCTTAAAATAGAGCATGTGTGTGGTAACCATCAAGGTTCAACATCATGTGTTGCAACCTATCTAATAATAAATTGATTGCACATGGTACACACACCAATCAATTGTTATCCCACTTTCATGGTTGACAATGTCCCCAAAACAATTATCACAAACCAAAATTGCCTTTTGTATGTGAATTCATTCCTTATATTTCTATATCATACCAACCCTACATACATAAATCTATAAAAATCTTTCCAAAGATAAAAGGGAAAAAGTTCAATTATTCATATGAATCTTCAAAAGTTGCATCAAACACATGAGGTAATTAAGAAATGTATAGAATATTCTATTTTAAAAAAGTTACTGGTAAGTGATAAACATAACATTAATTAAATATTTTATTTTCTAAAAAAACATTAAATAAGTAATGGTATACTTTAAAATTTGAAAGAAATCTGAGAAGACAAAAAATATCAATACTGTTTCACAAAGAACTAACCATATGCCAATCATCTAAATAGTTCTGGAACAAAAGTTTAAAAGTTTAGTTTATCCACCACACTATCATTTGATGCAACTAGGATATCTAAAACGAAAATGAAGGACATAACGAAGTAACTTACATATACAGGAAGGATAGTTGTCTAGAAATATAAGTTAGATTCATAAAACAACCAAAAAAATAGCCATTTGTAAGCTTCATCTAACAACATGCAAAACTAAGATTGACTTCACCATAAGATGAAATTTCAAAACTCTAATATTGAAGGTTGATTAGGAATATGAAATTGTAAGTACAACTATCACCCGATAAGAACCACTTTCAACCATCTGTTATACAAAACAATAAAAGGGATGATGTGATCTTATTGAATTACCATTTGCATGTATTGTACTGGCACTGCATAAATCAAACTTTAGTTGATTGTAAGAAAATTTGTCTTTCACAATAACTCTATGCCTAATTGATTAGCTGAAACAAAAAATATTCACAACAAAAGGCTAGATCCAAAAATTTCCATCACATCAGCAAAAACAAACAATGACAGTAATAAGTGCAGCAATGCCAACAACAATGGCACATGTACGAATAGTTGCATGGAAATATTCGCAAATCTTGAAGGCTATTGTATGCTCTCCATTTTCTGATTTATGGAGGCTTATGAAAGCATTTACTAGCAGTATACATGACAACATATAATAGTGAATCCAAATTTCACACGTACCGAGCTCACACAAAATCCCCACAATCTTAAAAACTTATCCCTCATTTCCCTTAAAAACTTTCACTTATCACAAACAACATGAAACTCCGAAACATGTCAATTGAACCTTCATAAGATCTCTTAACTCCACCTTGAAACTTTTTTCCTTCAACCAGATCGATATCATGGTGAATAAAGAGTTCAAAGTTCCATTAGAAGCTTTTTCACATGTCGACCACCTGTAATGACAGCCCCCAACCCCTAATAGCAAAACATCATTGCACTCAAACTTCACCATCTCCTTCATGTCTTTGGAATTGAATTTCATGCCATGTTCACTCGGGAGTTAATGTCTCCTCCGACTTTAGAGAAACAGAAGCCTTCCTTCACGAGCTTGGAATTTAGCCAAATAAAATCTTGAGAAGTGTAAAACCAAATACAGTAGATTTAAAATCATAGAGATTGAAGTGAAAAAATCACGTTTCATGATTGATCATAAAAGACAATCTTGCCACCTTTGTAACACAAGCCATGTTCCCCAATATCATCAACAAACTTGCCATAGCTATACCTCAAAGGCATTCTCCCTAAGACCCTATGAAACTCCCAAATGCACCATCCTCTTCTCTTCCTATGCTCCCTTTTCCTACTACTCAACCCCACCCTTACCTCTTCCTCCACCTCGTTCCTCGCGTCCCCGTAATCCCCCACTCTCTTCGCCCCACCAACAATGGATCCATATGTGTCTCCTCTGCCACCACCAAATTCATCAACACATCCTCATAGTTCAGCACTGCGACCACGATCCCCTGGGAACGCGCGCCATTCCGGCCCTACCCACACACGTGTACAGAAACAAGTTGACAGAATTGCTCAAATGGAAATAGGTTCGGTGAAATTAAATTTCAGAAATGTGGATTATCAAATGGAGTAGGAATTTTCTAATTGGCTGCCCACACATCAAACACAAACTCATACCCCTTTTACCTTTTGGAAAAGCAAAAACACATTATTTTGAAAAATAATGAACAAAAATTAGTGATTAGTGCGAACTGGATATTGTGAGAAGCTAAATAGGTTTCTGAATTGAAAATTATACCTATTTTGATATACGAGATCACATCCGGTTGCAGTGTTTGCGGTCACCGCTACTACTTGACAACATTGAGTTAGAACAGGGAAAATAAATAGTGAGTTAGGGTAGTGAGATGAAATCAAAAGATGAAATGAAACTTGAAAACGAAAGTGCAAGGGATGCGAAATCGAACTTGAAATCAAGGATACAACGTAGTGATGTGGAAGATGAAAACATGAGATACAATTGGAATGAGAAATAATTATGAGAGTGAAAGAGAAATAGTGATGAAATAGAAAGAGGAAGCATGAAGAATGAAAAGGTTGTTACCTGAGACTTGAAATTTGATGAGAACGGAAAAGTGATGAAGGAGAACGAAGAGAGCTTCTGAAACACATAGAGCACAAAAGCAAGGATAAAGTGTTTTTAGGTTGATAAGGTTATGGAATGTTGTTTAGGAATAGTGTTCCAGAGCACGTGGCCCTATTCAGAGACAAAGTGCAAATTTTACAAATTATGAAAACAGAAAAATGAAATAAACATTGAGAATTTAAATTTTATTGGGGTTCTTAAGAAAACCCTTGGTATTTAACAAGGATTTTCAAAACCTCTCCTATGTCCATTTCTTTCTAGAGGTTATTATAACCTTTGTTAATAAACCCCTACTAAGATTTTATATTTTTGTGGTGTACATTGTAAGTATTACATTGTAAGAAGAATTTCTTAATACACATTCTTAATTTGGAATGTTTTACTACAAATGAACTATGATATTCTAAAATTGTCAATATCCTTATAAGTAGCAATAGTGGTTATATACCAAAAATAGATTAATTCTTTTTTTTAATATCATTTTATTAGTTTCAAATACAACACGATAACTCTCCATACGTGATTGTTTTTAGAGTAAAAAGAGGATATAATTATTGTTATATTAATTTTTTTATTTAGGTCGTAACCAAATACATTTTGTTCTTCTTTCAAAGTCTTTCATTGAAATACCTATTTTGAATTATTTTAATTAGTTGTAAATGGTGTCGTGAATCCAAATGTAAGCTTAATTGATAAATTATAAACTGTAATTAATGAAATGCCTTATTTTATAAATACTACAATTTCTTATGCAGGATTTGCCATTACATTTTGAAAACATTGTTCGTTTTGGGAGATTGAAATATATTTTTGTTCATGGCGTGCATGGATCAGTCAACCGTAAAGTCCTATGAAATTCTCCAACTAAAAACACTAAGATTAGAGATTAGTGGAAGAACTTATGTATCTAATTACTTGGAAGAAGGACGTCAAATAGTATTTGAATGTGATGATATTAGATATAATAAAAACATTAAAGTTCTATGTGTTTAAGTACTATGTTATTGCACAATTTTTTCTACTTTTTAGTATTAATGTTATTTATAATAATACAAAAAAACATTATTCTTTAAAAAGTCATGGTTACAAAAACTATCATGATTTAAGTAATGTGCATTCAAATTTTTACTTTTATGTTTATAAACACGAGTTCTTTATATTGAAAATATATTTTATGTATTGAGTTCTTCCAGGGAGACCAAATTCATTGTTCCATTCCTACCTACCTTATGTATAATGACTTTTTAATACTAAAATCAAATACATACTTAAACATGCAAAATAATCCATCTAAACATTAGGAAATTAAAAAAAAGAAAACTAGGTCTACAATCATTCTCATCCTTCGGCCCACAATCATTCTATTTATAATAAGACCAATCATTCTACCACTACCAACATTCTTGAAATAAACCGATAAATCCTTCATACTAGAAACTAAATACAACAAGCCTTTTTAACTTGTTAAAACACTTTTTAACATACTAATTATTAAATGAAGTGCATAAGATTTATCATAAGTTTATCTATAGAATTAATCATCTTAGATATTTTGAATTCCCTTTTACAAAAGTGAATTGTAGGGATCTTTACATAGATATAAAAAAAATAGCTTATTCATTTTCAGTTTTTGTGTTTATCCCTTTCACTTCATCTTCACTTGGTGTGATTCATAATTACCTCTACTCATTCTTCTGTTATCAATGGATTCAAATTGACAATTGGTTCACAAAAATCTTTATTTTTAATGTATAAGCTCTTTTAGCATAAAAATGATTGTGCACCATATAACCCACTAAGAGAACATGATCATAAAACAAGTAATGGATTAAAAGTAAGACAACATTAATACACATAGTGATGATCAAGAATTTGTATTGATGTATTATAATTATGCTACAAATTATATAAGTTATTATAGAAAGATAAATATCTACTTTCACATTAAATTTCCTTCAAATACTTGTTTGGTATTTTTTCTGCCAAGTAAATGTAGAAATGCCCCATCGCTACAGTACGAAACTTGTTTTCATATACAGATTCTAGTATTAGAATTTCACCATCTTCGATCTTGATAGAACCGGGTTTAGGATAACAAATCGACATTCCAACTACGTAACCCTTTTCATTTCCTGCTTCTTTTCCAGTTCCATATTTTGCATTTGAAGTGCATAAAACCCTTCCATCCTAATGAATATATGAATTACAAAAAATTTAATGTAAGTTTTTCTACATCATACAACTTATATGGGAACAACAAATATCAAATATTACTTGTCCATATAGAGTAACATTGACAACACCGGTGTGCATATGAGTAATGCCATATATAAGATAACCACCTTTTGTCATTGGGATGTTTGCTTTCTTAACATGAGGGATGTCATTACTATGATTTCTCGGGATCGTATACTCTGCCTATAATAAATTGAGAAATTTATTTTACTCACACACCAACAAAAAAAGTATTTAATTTCCTACCATTTGTGCATACGTATTGTATTTCACTTGACCATTACCAACGGATTAATCTATCGGTAAAGAAGAAGACAACTACATACAGACATTACCGACGGAATAATCCATCGGTAATTACAACAAGGGATATACGTCGGTAAGTCCGTCGGTAAAGGTAATTTACCGATGGATATATATCGGTCGATAAATACGATATTTCTTGTAGTGACTCTCCTACTCTCTAATTATATATCATTGACTCTCCTACGCCATGTCAATTCGCTTGTCCACATCATTGGACCAACATTTTGGGTCCATAGTGCCATTTTTGTAATTCTGTTGACCAGAATGACATTTTTGTAAATATGTGGATTTGTGATAATGTGACCACGAGTTTATCTTAGGGTTTTAGGTGCAAACCCCTTGTCTTCATTTTCCAACAACTGAACCACGTTTCTAGGAGCTCCATTGAAGGGCCATTGAGAGGAGACTCCATTTTCACACTTTTTGCATCTTGAACCTATAACATCCTAGCCAGAAATTACTTATTTAAAATAAAATCAACTAAAAATAAGAATAACAACCTCATTTATTCTCAAAGTCTTTTCCAAAACGCGGGAAAATTTAAAACATTGAAATCCAACACAATAAACTAAATAAAACCGTGATCTTCAAATATTACAACCATAAAATAGTTATGAAGCCAAAACAAATAATCCATAAACTTCCAAATAGAAATCTAGTGAAATTCCCATAATGATTCTCCACTCTGTCTCTATGCATCCACACGCTCACCTACATCAACCTCTGCTCCCATGTAACAAGTTACATAATCATCGTCAAACACACACAAATAGGGTTAGCTCATTTAAATAAGGAAATAAAACATGATAGTAATTAAAGCGTCTCAAAACTATAACCCAAGTTAGCTTTTCCCTTTCCTCAGTTCATCGTCTTTCAACCGTTATGTTAAACGCCTCTTGACTCTACACCCTTTAGTGAGTACACTGATCGACCTTTGCTGCACAAGTGTCTACTCGCCCCTCCGACTACAAGCCACCACCTAATAGTCCACACGCGGGAATAAATTGCCACGACCACAATTTGCAACACCAAGTGGAGTTCACCAAAACAAACCGAAGTCCGTAGTTATTCCCAGACTACCAAACTCTATCAAATGCACTGAAGAGAGCAATCATCTGAAACCTCGCCGTACGAGCCACGATCTTGCACACTCCACTAGACTTCCTAAACCACCAGGCTACAACCTAGAGTGGCCACGTGTTACCCCAATACAAGTTACACTCGTAACTAGGCCCCAACCAAAGCATCGCATCATGAACTTCACCTAAAGCTGTGTAGAATCCTTCTCGTGAACCAACTCTGCACCCAAAATCGTCTAGCGCGCCTCTCGCGTCGCTAGGTGAAACTTCGCTCCAAACTGCCTGGCGGGCCTCTCACACCGCTAGGCGCCAAGCGCCTTCCAATACCCTTGTCGCACCCCTATTACTTGGCATGACCAACCCTGCCGCCAGGCGCCATGCGCATACAGTGGCCACTGTCATTGTTTTAGGTCTCTATCACTTGGCGGCTCGCCCCGTGCCACCAGGCGCCGTACCAGTAGCGCAATGCTACTAGTTTTTGGCATTTTCCTCGAGTCTTAAGAGACCCCAAACAAACAATGCATCATTTATATAACAATTATGCGATTCCAAACATGTTACTATGACAAAAACTCAATATATATATATAACTCATGCCCAAATCAAGTATTATCATGTCTAGCAAGTTCTCCTTTATTTACTAGTTGAAACATGCCACCAAATTTTCAATATTGTACATGCACCTTAACACAACACAAACTGTGAAGCATACAAGATAGACCACCTCATGGATATCATTCTCATTTGCACTTTCACCCACTTCACTTAGCAAAATTTTCAATTAATACATGACCTCCCCTTAATCAACCATGATACATTCTACCTTAAATTTATCACATTACCAATTAACCAACCCATAACCTTAAATTAACGACATGTGGTATCTCATTACAGTTCCCAATAAATACGGTCTCTATCATGTTTACATACAACTTTATATAGTTTAAAGCATATAACCCACTTATCACATACTCATACATAAATCCTTTAATATCAAATGCATATGTTTCCTTCACCACACTAACTCACTTATCCTTATCATCCATACCAAGTTATTCAGCATAACTCTCAATACACGCAATTACAACAAAATTCAAAATGACCAGCAGAATTGTAGTGTCGCCAAGCGGCAGCCAAGCGCCGCTAGGCGGTGCTTGACGATTTGGGCTTTGCCCAACTTCATTTCAATTTAGACCTAATTCCCAAGCACTCCAATCATAGTACCCATGTTCGCGTTGACATAATTTCACATGCACGCATATGGCAGTGTTAATGCTTTATTCATATTAACACAATTTCCATAATAGTACACTGATCATATTCAAAATTCCTGCTTAATTATTTCCAACCCCAACATGAATCCAAATCCCAATTTCATTAAAGAGTTCATGCATTTCCACCAATTAAACAATTATAGATCAGTCGTGTCATGGCCATCGTATAAGTGCAATAAAAATTCAATTCAAACACCACCACACCACTGATAAACCAAAAAAAAGAGAAAACGACCAACAACTCATATGTCGCCTGACGGGTCACCTTCAGCCGCCAGGCGGTTCACGAGGAAACCCAGAAAACTTGTCTCAATCACATGTCTCACACATCAAGCATGATCCATAATACATATTCATACGATAAGAAAAGTAAAACATACATTAAGAACTCCCAAAACTTGGATTTTTCCCCGCACTAATGCTCCTCTAGTGCCCTTTTGTGATTCCAATTTGATTTCAGGCCTTGTCTCCACCCAAGCACACTCACTCACTCTCTTTAGGTTCAATTTTATGCTCAGAAATTCTCCCTTAGGCAACCAACACGAAATGCACCTTCCAACACTCTCCTCCCACTTACTTGGCCAATTAATCAAGTCCTTAATGATGGTTTATGGTTCAAAAACGCAAACTAGAATTAAAATGGATTTAATACACATTCAAGGCTGGAAGTTGTTTTTCCAGCCCTTCTTGGCTACCTCTTTTCAGCTAGGGTTTTGGAGTCCATTCACATTCTTACCAAAAATTGATCTTAGCAAAAGTAAGTTAATCTCCTTAAGCCAAGGTTCGAACCCACAACCATGTCAAAGCCAAGTCAATGCACCACCATCAAGCCAATTCATATTTCTTGATATTTTTTATAAATCTTAGAAATTTATCTCTATTAACACGCCCAAATTATATCCTAAGATAATACTATGGTTCAATAACACACAAACGCATACATAGGACTGGAACCCAAGACCTCTCACACAATTAAGTACTCTCAACCATTTAAGCTAGTACTTTTTCACGTCATGACAGTTAGCATTTATTGCCATAAAGGCTTTCACTACCCGCATTTATTAAATAATTATTTATTTAATTATTTAAATTTCTCGGGTCTTACAGAGCTAACACCCATTTGGAGATTTTGTAATTTCTGCACTCTTTGAAGCTTATTAACGTTTCGTTTTCAGTTTTGAATAGCACCGAACCTTAGGTTTTCATTTTTCTAGATTAATTTACGTTTTTCATGCTATGCTTGTTGTTGGTTACGCTTCTAAAGCATTTTGTTGAAATTGAATGATACATTTTCATTTTCCCTTGAGTTGTATTTCAAATTCCATGTCTAGCTAAACTCTTTGTATTGATTTCTTGAAGAAATTGGAATGAAACCTTGAGGTTGTTGTTCATTTTGGAGTTATATTTGGTTAACTCTTCTTCAGGTTGCATTTTCATGGTAAAACACTTAATTGATGAATGCTTAATCGCAAATTCATGCTTAATAGGTATAGGTTGTTCACAACTTGCTTAATCAGTGGGTGTTAGTTGCATGAAGTATGCTTTGCTTAATGGCATGTTGAATTCGTGTTAATTTTCGCTTAGTTGATTAATTTTCGGTTTCAGGAAAGCAAATTGGATAGAACAATTAATTTTTGTAATCTATGATTGGGTAAATTTCAACTGAATCAAGGAATCAATACTGTTTTCATTCACTATTTTATTAATCTGCAATTACAATTTGAATTCTTTTGTGAATCTGCGAACCCCCCCCCCCTCTCCCTTTTTTATGTTGTATATGGAAAACTTTTTTTGAAAACAATGGTCACTCAGAGAAGACCTTGGATTAACTTCTAAGTACAACATTTACATTGTTGAATTTGGTCGAGTACAACCTTAATCAAATTTGAACCACATGCAAAGTAATGTGAATAGTAAGTTCAGAGAAACCTGCACTAGTTCTTCATTAGCTACCTCAACAAGATCATCACCAGCCATTTTACACAGTAGCTTCTTTGCTTAAGTTAGTGTCTTGTCCAGCAGAGATCCTCTAGTAGTAGCATCAACAAACATCTTATATCTACAATGCAACCCTTCATAGAAGTGCACAAGAAGTAGTGGCTCAAAAATTTGATGATTTGGATAGGCTATACAGAGCCTGTTGAACCTCTTCTAATATTCAACCAAGCATTCCTCTTTAAATTGTATCATGGTATTGATTTCTTTTCTTTCAATTGATATTTATGATGCTAGACAATACTTGGCCAGGAATCTCTACTACATTTCTTGCCAGCCACCAAATGGATACTGCTGGTAGATAAACCAGTCCCTTGTTCCACCTTGTAATGACATTGGGAAGGCTCTCATCATTAGTGCTTCCTCTGGAACTCCACCAGGCTTCATGGAGGACCATATCTAATTTGACTCTTTGATGTGCTTTTAAGGATCTTCATGAACCATCCAATGGAACTTTAGCAACAACTTCACTAATTTAGGCTTCAACTCAAAGCTAGGTGTCCCTTGAAATTTTTGCGTTTGAATGCAGGGAAGCTGGAAGCACATCCCGTTGTTACCCAACTCCTTCATTGATTTTTCTATTGACAAAGTCATGTTGTCTCAACAAATTTTTCAAACAAAGGGGTTATATCAGAAAGGAATGTGAAATAGATAAATCAACAATCAATAGTTGACAGATTTTTACAAAAAAAGAAAAGAAAATAAGAACAGAATACTAACAATAAAAATGTAAGATCAAAAACTAAGCAAGCTAGAACTTAAGTCGTCATTTCTCCGATAATGGCACAATTTCTGTTAACTCGATTTTGTGTAGTCACACTTAGAGTAACAAAACCCAAATAAATACCCTAATGTAGTAGGGAAGATGACTTAGGATCGAATTCAATGATGCACATGATAATTGTGGCAGCAAAACTTAAATTTAATCAATCAATGAAGAACCTATGTCTACTACCAAACGTGACAACATTTCAATCCAAAGATGCTCATACAAAATGCTTTCAAAAATGGTTCCAAAATGCAGTAGTAATGCATATGCAAGATCAAATGGGAATAAAATGCCAGAGGTGCAGAATGACAAAAATGAAGGACTAGGATGCTAATGCAAGACTTTAGAATAGTTCAGAATGCTAAATTAAACGTATCAATGCACTACATGAATCAAAATAGAGTTAAATTCTCAAAATGGCATATTATAGCAAGATTTGATAGCAGCAAAAATCATCCTATGACAGCATCAATCCAAAGAAAACGAAGTTAGGATCTCCATCAGAATGCAAAGAAATTGACAAAATGCATGGAACACAAGGATTCAACTAAAACACTGTTAGAAATCTTGGATAAAAAACCAGTTACTAAAGAAAAGTAAAGCTAGCACATATAACTCAATTCGAGAAAAACATAATAACAATAACCAGAATGGTAAACATGAAACTGTAAAATTAAACACTGCAAAATTACTAACTGAAAGTGGAATGCAATGAATTGCTTTTGGACTCCTAGACACTCAAGAAGACATCTTGGTAAAATGTGCCCACTTTGGGGTCACGTGGTTCCCAAGAGGAAACCTTTAATGTGTGCATATTATGAACCCAAGCTCAACCCACAAACTCAAGATCGTGGAACTAAATTGAAAACTGGAAAGTAATAAATGAAATTAAACATGCTGCAAAATTTAAAAGGCAGAAAACATAAAATGGAATTTAAAACTTCAAAAATTAAAGACTAGAAAACTTAAAACTCAATCAAAGCTTAAACAACCAAATTGAAAGCTGGAAATCAGAATTGTAGTTTAAATGATTGTATTTCATTGAAATCGACAAAGTTAAAAGCATATAAGAGATAAAGAAAGGGCTAGAATTTAAATGGTGAAAGGAAGGTCTATTAGTCCAATTCTAGTTTATGTATCTAAGTGGGTGAACTAAGTATAGATACCTAACATACTAGGGAAAACTCTCTATCTCGATCAGCCAAGGCTTTCAAACAAAAAACCCTAATTCATCCCTTAAAAACCCTCTTTAGAAAATGAACCAAAAACTAAGAAAAGGTCTAAACCGGATTCCTTTGCCCCGAATCCAAAATTGCGATTTGAACCAGAAGTTTTGTGCCCTTGATTAACTTTCGCCCATCATGATCTCTCGATCTCAAGCCTTGCATCACGCTACTTCCCTATCCTCCCTAAGATCAGCATCACGTGCATCAACTTTCTCTCTTGAATAAGGGGCTGCAACATCAGATTTGGTTCATGTACTCATATTACAACATTGAGAGCTTATGCCTCTTTTGATCAACATCACAAATTAGATAAGCCAATTTATTAGTGAAACACACATTTTGATGTTAGAGCAAAAGAAGTCCAAGCTGCAAATGACTCACCACGAGCCAGTGTACAAATAAGAGAAATTTGGATTAGGGGTTCACATGCAATTTAGTAAAAATAAAGAACTTCCTGGCAAACAAAGTTTTATTAAAAAGGGAGATCTAAAAAGGAGAAACTAAATGCAACAAAATACTCTTAAAAACAACCTTTTCTTACATTTTTATAAAAACTCTATTTTTATAAGCTACCAATGTAACATCCCTATTTTTAATAAACTGTATTATTTATTTTAAATAAAACAATTAGAAAATCTTATGGTTTTACTAATGTTTCATATTTTATCTAAATGTAGTTTAAACAATAAAAATATATTTTATCATGATGTAGTTTTTACTTATTAAATATAACAATAAGAACAAAACAAAACAAATAAAATATGTATATATATATATATATAAATATTAGGTAAAAATATTTTAATTAAATAGATGTGTGTATTAAAAAAAATCTTCTAAAGAGATAAGTAGATAATGAGAGAAGATAAGAAAAAAAATAGAAAAGAAAAAGAAAAAAAAAGAAGAAGAAGAAGATAAGATCATGAGAAAAGATAAGAAGGAAAAAAAAATCTAAAGAGATAAACATTATCTCTTAATTAATGAAAGCAAAGCAATGATGATTTTAGCACATGCTTAGCTTATATATATACATATGGAATGAAGGTTACGTGAGAAGTGAGAAAAAGTGAGAAGGAAAGAAAGAAAGAAAGGAGAGAGAGAAAGAAAAGAAAAAGAAAAGAGAGAGAGAAAGAAAGAGAAATTAGAGAGAGAAAGTTTAGAGCAAAGATTCAAAGAGATCCTAGTCCTCTACAAATATTATTAGTGTGATCTTCAATCAATAAGGAAAAGGGGAGTGAGGTTGAGCTCTTTTTATATTAATCTTGATAAACTCATGAGTTTTATATCAATCCTTTATTTATTTTGACTCATATATTGTTCTATTTACTTTCCTTTAACTTATTTTCATTTATTATCCTCTTATATTTATTTTATTTAATCTCCAATTATATACTGATCCTGTTTATTTATTTATTTTATTTAATCTCCAAATATGTATTGATCCTGTTTATTTATTTATTTTATTTAATCTCCAAATATGTATTGATCCAGTTTATTTATTTATTTTATTTAATCTTCAATTATTCATTGGTTCTATTTATTTATTTTATTTTATTTTATTTATCTCCAGTTAGGCACTGGTCCTATTTATTTTATTTTATTTATCTCCAGTTACGCACTGGTCCTATTTATTTATTTTATCTTATTTATCTCCAGTTACGCACTAGTCCTATTTATTTATTTTATTTTATTTATCTCTAGTTATGCACTGGTCCTGTTTATTTATTTTATTTAATCTCCAGTTATGCACTGGTCCTATTTATTTATTTTATTTTATTTCATCTCCAGTTATGCACTGGTCCTATTATTTATTTTATTTTATTTAATCTCCAGTTATGCACTGGTCCTATTTATTTATTTTATTTTATTTCATCTCCAGTTATGCACTGGTCCTATTATTTATTTTATTTTATTTAATCTCCAGTTATGCACTGATCCTATTTATTTATTTTATTTTATTTAATCTCCAGTTATGCACTAGTCCTATTTATTTATTTTATTTTATTTAATCTCCAATTATGCACTGGTTCTATTTATTTATTTTATTTTATTTAATCTCCAGTTATGCTCTGGTCCTATTTATTTATTTTATTTTATTATCTCTAGTTATGCACTGGTCCTATTTATTTATTTTATTTTATTTATCACTAGTTATGATTGGTCCTGTTTATTTATTTCAATTAATATATCTCCAGTTATGCACTGGTCCTATTCAATTTATATTTTTGTTATTATATTTATTTATAATATTCTAATCCTTATCTAATTATTTATTTAAAGTTCTTTCTTTGATTCTTATTTTGTCATTATTTTATAAAAAAAAATAGATGTGAAGTGAAAGTAAATATTATTTTATTCAATGAGCTTGGATAGAAGAAAATTACATGTACATTTTATCGTTGTTTTATATTCTTTGTGTATAGTTTATACAATGACATGAATTGATAGTCATCACATTTTATGACCTTTGAAAATATCCAAGAGTATGTTAGTTAAATAAGAGTTAAGTCTGGTTTTAATAAGTTGAGATTAAACCAGTGTCAAAGTGTTTGTATTTGGGAAGTCATAGTTTGGTACATTGCGGGATGAAAGGCAGGGACCATGGTGGGGTCTAAGGAAGTTTTACCAAGTAGGTGAATATCTGGATAGTTCAAAATAGCGCACTGGACTAGGATATTCATAGGCCAAACTTGGGACTATTCGATACCTGCTCGGCATCGCCAAGGTTAGGTAGTGAGTATATATCTCTTTTTGTGAGCTGATGAATGGCTAATATTCTCGAGAAAGAAATAATTATGATTGTACCAATGTTTTATGAGAAATACTCAACTACCTAATCACTTCCCAAAGTAACTTTTGATGTTCAGATTGGATCATCAGAAGTGA